>Ga0172368_10000104_pt1 | contig 110589 bp, 96 predicted proteins | sample Lak11m_FD_114540 | JGI IMG/M metagenome (GOLD analysis project Ga0172368, IMG submission 114540) | Freshwater microbial communities from Kabuno Bay, South-Kivu, Congo - kab_022012_11m | ecosystem: Environmental > Aquatic > Freshwater > Lake | place: Democratic Republic of the Congo: South-Kivu...
GTAGCGGGGGGAAATATCAATGCCTTTATCGCGCGCTTCGTCCAGCACGTTGGGGAACAAGCCCATCTCAAATTCAAATCCGAGAATATCCACCCGCGTGAGGCGCTTCTGGCGGCATTCCAGGATCACTTCTTCCACAAATAGACGCGTAACAGGCAGGTTGATCGGCCCAACCGCCACCAGGCGACCGGCTTTCTTGCCGTGGAATGTATTGAAACCTTCCGTTCTTTCAGCACGGTAGGCAGTTAAGATCAGATCGATGAAAGCAGCTTCCTTCTCTTCAAGCTGCTTGTGCTGTTCGACTTCACGCAGGTTGGGATTGACACCAATGTAATGCTGGCGTTCATACTTGCCCAGGTTGAGGATCTCAAAGGCACGGTAATCCTTGCCTTCAGTTTTCAATTGTCTTTGAACCCCTATCAGTCGCTTGCGGGTGGTGTGAATAGCGAACTTACCCAGGTCACTGACGATCCACTTACGACCGAGTTTTTCAGCAACCGCCGCTGTGGTTCCGGAACCGCAAAAGAAATCTGCAATCAGATCACCTTCGTTGGAAGATGCATTGATTATTCTTTCAAGTAAGCTTTCTGGTTTTTGCGTAGGGTAATCAATTCGTTCATTTGCCTGAGAGTTAACTGCATAAATATTCATCCAAACATCTTGCGCTGGAACACCTTCCATTTCTTCTAGATATTGTTTGTAACGAGGAGTTCTGTTAGAAGTGTAATATAATCGATCATCTTTTTCATAATTTACCATAGTTGTTATGGGACATCGCCAAACTCCATTTTTTCCATTCCATTCATAACTATACCCGCCTCCTTGTAAACCCTTTGCAGATAAATCCCTATCAAGAAATCTTCCTTTATTATCAGTATGTCGAAAATACTTCTTTATATAATCATCTGTATAGGGGTCATATTGGATATTAAATATGTGATTAACACCTTTTGAATAGAAATATATTGAATCATGGAGATTACCGAAAGTATTGTTATCGCTGTGGGCAGTGGACCTTTTCCAAATAACTTCGTTTTGGAATGTTTGAAATATCTCATCAAGGACTAATCTCATAAAGCCAGATACTCTATAGTCGCAATGCACATAAATACTGCCATCCTCTGCCAGTAAATCCCGCATCAAGATCAAACGTTCGTAGATCATGGCAATGAAAGAATCTGCCCCCTTGCCCCAGGTATCACGGTAAGCGATCTCTTCCAGAATGTTGGCTTTTTTGGTGAAGGTATTGTCCCCGATCTCAATATCCATCGAAAAATCCGCGCCAACATCAAAGGGCGGGTCTATATAGATCAACTTCAACCCGCCCTGCTTTTCGATCTCCTCACGCAGTGGTCCATTCTTAAGCGATGAAAGGATGAGTTTGTTATCGCCCCAGATCAATTTGTTGGTCCAGCCCTGCTTCTGGCGGCCGCGGGTGTCGAACATATTCATTTGCAGGGAGGTATCAGAGGGTTTTTCGGCACGCGGCTCATCCACCTGCTCGATGACCTGAAAGGGTAAGACGATGTTGGTAACTTCACTGGTCTTGCCATTCCAGACCAGTTCCACCTCACGCTTATCGGCAAAAAGAAGGAAGCGGTATTTGTCCGGAAGGGGTTTATCAGCTTCCAGGTAGCGGAGGATCTCTTGTTGTTCCTGTTCGGTGAGTCTTGGCATGGTTTCCCTCTAAAAAAACAAATCGTATGGAGTTATAGAATGAGTTTATTTATGATAGCATGAAAATTAGAAATGTGTAATTTGGTATGGAAAATGATGTTTGTTTTTATTCCCACCTCTCATCTTCTCTCCCTGTGCCATAAAAAAACCTGTCCGGTTTGGGCGCGGGCGGGACACCGTCCGCTAATTTCCCCGGCCTCCCTTCTTGTGGTCCGTCGTCCGCGGTCATTGGTCGGCCCCATCCCCCCAAAAAACCTGACAGGTTTCCTCGCAAGCCTTTTAAACCCGGCAGCCCCTTTTTAGATAACCATTCAAGCGGTTATTTCCCTTAAAATTCCCATGACCTCATCAAACCCGATGTCGTTTGCGTAGAAGTTCTCTTTGCTGTATCGTTCCCATCGTTGCCTCATGGTGGGATCTGTCTGGATTGCATGCAGAATTTTGTCTTGATCCTGCAATGCTGCCAGTGACATTCTTTTATTGGAAGTGGCCTTCAAAGCACTCCTGAAAACTTTCTTATTGAAAACGCCAAGCTGTGTTTTCATGATAATGTAGACATCATAAAAATCTCTTGGCCGGGTGTTGAGTACACTCCTTCGCAAAATGGTTTCCACCTTTTCTGCCAGGATCGTTTCGACGTTATAAGCCCAAACCTCGATCTTCTTATCTTCAAAGTTCGAATGAAAGGCATATCGAATGGCAGCGGGGGTGATGATATCTCCTGTGGTTATATCGATCTTCAATGGCGTATGGATCGATTCAAACCTGGCGATGAGTGCAATTCGAAAACCACCATACTCGTCGTCTTCCCGGATGGGAACAACATGATCAAAATCCAGTGTCACTTCATCATCCAACTGGATCGCGCAAATATCCAAAAATGCTTCCCGGATGGCTTCCTCTGAAAGTGGGAAGCCTCGCAAGGTTGCATCCATGTCAATGGTTGTTCTGCTGCTGATCCCAACCATTGCAGCAATCAGCATTCCCCCCTTAAGAATAAGCATGTCTTTATACTTTGAGAGCGAGATCCTTTCCAATAACCGCTCGAGTATGAAGTTTTGCAAAACGGCTTGAGCAGGGATGTGATTTTTCAGCGCCAGTTTTTTTATTCTGGCTTTTAAACTGCATGGCATTGCTCATAAAAGGACCTCGATAACTTCCCTGACGATCTTTTGGATCCTGAACTGTCTGGCAAAGTTATAAAGCTGGTCGATATTCCTGTCTTTATGGATCACATATTTTTTCAAGGCTTGATTCACAAATTGAACATCCACCCGGTTCCTGCTTCGTAGTACATCGCAGATCGTCCTATCGAGGTTAAAAGTCTTGATATCATTCCCGTGAGGCGATCTCATTGTGATCATTCCCAACCGGTAGTTACTGCGTTTTACAAAATATACTTTTGCCCCGCTCGCTTTTAAAGTCGTCGCGTTGTAAACCGATGGCACTGTCACAGAATAAAAGAGCGGGCTTCGATCCGTCAGCCCTAAAAGATACAGGGCTGTTTCATGTGAAAAGATCGCTCCCTTGTACCTGGCCTGTAAACTGACCATCTCATCGCTCAATTCATTGGCAGCCGAATAAACCCCTCTGGAGATCGGTTGGATCTCGCCCTTCTTAACCAGAATGGAGAGGTAAGTTCTCGAAATTCCGAGTTTTGCTAGGTCGGAAGTTAAAAGGATCCCATTCTGGTCCTTTAAAATATCCCGAACTTTTTCAAGCGGGTTTGTTTTGTTTTTTACAATCATGCTTATATTATATATTAAATCAGCACAATTGTAAAATAATCGCCCCCTGATTATTTCAATTTTTCCTTCGTTCCAATCCGGGACTCCCCCCAAAAAACCTGACAAGTTTCCTCGCAAGCCTCTTCAACCCGGCAGCCCATCCCCCTCAAAAACCTGTCAGGTTTGGGCGCGGGTTCATCGTCCGTCGTCCATCGTCAATGCTCCCCCCTCCCCCCAAAAAACCTTTGTATTCTTGCGCCTTTGCTTCAATCTCTTTTAAGATTGAACCAACTTCCCTATTGGCAGAAGAACTCGTGGGATTCGCCGCCGGACATCGTGCCGGTATCGCTGGCACCACCGCATCCATAGGCCGTATAGCTGTACGTTCCGGAGCAGACCGGCAGGGACGAGTCACCCGGGTTGATGTAGAACGTGAACGAACCGGGGCCTTTAAGATACAAGGTGACCAATCCGCCGGTGGTATTTGAGATGTCAATGCTGGAATCGACCACACAGGTGGGTGTTGCCGTATAGACCGGCAGCGGGCGCGGTGTATTGGTGGCTGTGGGGATCGCCGTGGCGGTCGCCGTGGGAATAAAGACGGGTACCATTTCCAATTGAACGGCTTTGCCAGAAGGTGCAATACTCTCCCAGCCATCGTTCACCTCGGTGTCAAAACTGAAGCCAATGATGATCAGGTGATTTTGATCGACCACGAAGTCGCTCAGCATGGCGCCAATGAAGGTGCAGGGGATGGCATCCGCGGGATCACCATCCCCCCACCACACACCCGGTTTAATGGTGGCGTAGTCCAGGTAGGAGATACCGTCGATCTCGAAAATGTACTTGATGTGTTCCAGGTTACTCTCCAGGAAGGTTTCATCTTTGGCGCACCAGGCCTGGTTCAAGCGGACCGTGTCATCAAATGGGAAAACGACCCGGTTCTGGACATCCCATTGCAGATCGGAATCCATGTAAGTGGTGAATAGTCTGGCTTGCGGGCAATCCTCCTCGAACACGCAGGAGCTGATCGTAAAGGGCGGCGGCGGGACCGGTGTCGAGGTGGGGGTGCTGGTGCTGGTGGGCGTAATGGTGCTGGTGGCTGTCAGCGTGGGGGTCGGGCTGGCGAATAGCTGGGTGGTCGAGCAGGCCAGCATGCTGAGTGCGATGGGCACAATTCCAAAAAGAATCCGGCGAATTGAGCGTAGTTTCATTGATCTCCTCCAGATATTATAAAATGTAGTAATAATATACACGGGTTTTCTTATTTTGGAAACACACATACGAACCATCCTGCCTGCCAAAGTGTAACATTTAACGTGTAATGAGTAACGTGAAACGTATCACGTGACACGGAAACACCGAATTGCGTTATAATACTTTCACCATTCAACTATTCACCCATTCAACTATCTGAGGCAGCCATGTCCGAACCCCTTGCCAGCCAGCCCGTCATCGACAAGTTTTGGGAGATCGTCCCGCCCGTCTGGCGCCAGACGCGCACCCGCATCCGCTCCATCGCCTTCGAGCAGTTCCAGATGAGCGTTGAGCAGTTCCAGGTCCTGCGCCGCATCCGGCGCGGCAGCACCTCGGTCAGCGCCCTGGCCGAGGCCAGCCAGACCGGGCTGCCCGCCGTCAGCAAGGCGGTCGAAGCCCTGGTGCGGCGCGGCCTGGTGGCGCGTTCCTCCGACCCGCGCGACCGGCGCAAGGTGCCCCTGGCATTGACCGATGAGGGGCAGCGCGTCCTGCAGGTCATCTTCGGCGAGGCCGAAGCCTGGCTGGCCCGGCGCTTCGACAAGCTGGATGCTGGCGAGACCGAGGCCCTCATGAAGGGCCTGGATGTGCTCCTCAAGGCTTTTTCTTAGAAGGTCAAGTGTTTACCACCAGGGCACAAAGAAAAAAACATAAAAAAAGCACTTCTTCGTGCCCTGGTGGCTTGGTGGTAAAATTTTTTTGTTATGAACATATTTCTGATGAACGGAATATCAAATGAATCAGCTCTATAAACTGCGCGCCTTCCTCAAACCCTACCTCTGGCAGGTAGTCCTCAACATGCTGGTCCTGCTGATCATCACCGGACTGGCGCTGGTCGTACCGGGCATCATCCAGAACGTCATCGACCGGGGTCTCAAAGCGGGGGCAGCCGCCTTCCTGCTGCGCTCAGCCCTCATCCTGCTTGGCATCGGCGCCCTGACCGCCCTGCTCAACCTGGTCCAGCGCTACCTGACCGAGTGGATCGGTGCCCACGTTGGCTATGACCTGCGCAACGCCATGTACGACCGCATCCAGTATCTGCCTTTCAGTTACCATGACCACACCACCACCGGCCAGTTGATCAACCGCTGCATCGAAGACGTGCGCGCTGTGCAGTCCTTTGCCGGGGACAGCATGGTGCAGCTCGTCCAGCTTGGCGCCCTTGCGATCGGGGTCATTGCCGCCCTGCTGCTGCGCAATCCAACCCTGGCTCTGATCGCCCTGCTGCCGCTCATTCCGATGGCTCTGATGACCACCGCTTTTGGAAAACGCATCACACTTCTTTTTTATGACGTGGACAACAACCTGGGCGATCTCTCCGCCCAACTGCAGGAAAATGTGCTGGGCGCACATGTCGTGCGTGCCTTTGCGCGCGAGCCGCATGAGATCGAACGCTTCGACTTCATCAATCGCAAATACATAAAAGCCCGCCTGACCGTCATCGGCGAATGGGCCAAGGTCATGCCCACCACGCACCTGCTCATCAACCTCGGCACCATCCTGATCCTGCTGGCAGGCGGACCGCTGGTTTTCCAGGGCAGGATGACGATCGGGGAGCTGGTGGCTTTCAACGCCTATCTGCTCATGCTCTCGGCTCCCGTCCAGCAACTGGCCTGGCTGGTCAACTCGCTGGGAGAGTCGGAGGCCGGGGCGCAGCGCGTGGTCGAGATCCTGGAGCACATCCCCGAGATCCTCTCGCCGCCTGCTGCCGAAACGCCCGGGGACCTGGGCGGAGGTGTGGAATTCCGGAACGTTTCCCTGCGCTACCAGGACGAAAAGATCCGCGCCCTGAGCGACATCAACCTGTCCGTGCAGCCCAACCAGCTTATCGCCCTGATCGGGCAGACCGGCTCGGGCAAGACTTCGCTGGTCAACCTGATCCCGCGCTTCTATGAGGTCAGCGAAGGTGAAGTGCTGGTGGACGGGGTCGATGTGCGCCGCATGGACCTGGATGCCCTGCGCCGCCGGATCGGCATCGTATTGCAGACCTCGCTGCTCTTTTCCGAGAGCATTCGTGAAAACATCTGTTATGGGCGCACGGATGCGACTGACGATGAAATGATCGCCGCAGCCAAAGCTGCCCAGGCTCATGAATTCATCAGCAGGCTGCCCGAAGGCTACAACACCCTGGTGGGTGAGCGCGGAGTCACCCTCTCCGGCGGACAGCGCCAGCGCATCGCCATCGCCCGCGCCCTGCTCATGAACCCGCGCATCCTGATCCTGGACGACTCGACCTCCAGCGTGGACACCCAGACCGAGAAGCTCATCCAGGAGGCTCTCGACAGGCTGATGGAGGGTCGCACCACCTTTGTCATCGCCCACCGCCTTGCCACCATCCGCCGCGCTGACCTGATCCTGGTCATGGCGGATGGACGCATCGTGCAGCGCGGCCGGCACACCGACCTGTTAAAGGAAGGCGGACTGTACCGCCAGATCTATGATCTGCAGCTCAGCCAGCAGAACCGCATCGTCACCGAGTCGGATCTGGACGAGGATCTCCTCCTGCGCCAGCACGACCTTCAGAACGTCAAAGGTCGCCCCGCCGCCGACAGGTCGTTATCATGATGAGTAAAAAGAACATGCCAACTGAGACCATTGTTCCGCCCGCTTATGTCATCGAATCTGAAAAAGTTTATGAGCAGGGCGCCAAACCCCAGAGCGCCAGACGCCTGGCTGCCTTTATACACCCCTATTTCGGGCGGCTGCTTTTTTCCGCCCTGTTGATGCTGATTGGCTCGGCAGCCTCGGTGGCGGGTCCCTATTTCGTCAAGGTCGCCATCGACAGCGGCCTCAACACCGGGAATGCCCTGGCTCTGCGCAACACCATCCTGGCCTACCTGGCGGTCTCGCTCGTGCAATGGTTGAGCATTTATTATCGGGTCAAGATCATGGCCTGGGTCGGGCAGTCCATCATCTACGATCTGCGCAAGAAGATCTTTGCCCACCTTCAGCAGCTTTCGCTCGGTTTTTTCAGCCATTACTCGGTCGGGCGCGTCATCACCCGTTCCATCAATGATGTTGAGACCCTGCGTGAATTCATGACCTGGGCTGTGCTGGCCATTGCCCGTGATATTTTTACCCTGCTGCTCATCATCGTGGTCATGCTGGACATGAATATGCGCCTGGCTCTGCTGACCTTCAGTGTTCTGCCAGCCATGGTGGTCGTCACCATCCTTTTCCGGCGGGCTTCGCGCGCCGCTTACCGCCGAGTGCGGGCTGCCATCTCGTGGGTCAACTCGGTCCTGGCGGAGAACGTCAATGGCGTGCGAGTTGTGCAGGCTTTCTCGCGCCAGAAGCTGAACTATGCAACCTTCAGGGATCATGTCAACCGCTACCACCTGTACCGGGCAATCGACACAGCCAGGATCTCCTCCATCTTCCGCCCCAGTGTCGACATCCTGGGAGCCATCGCCACCGGGCTGGTGGTCTGGCTGGGCGGCAGGGCTGTGCTGGGCGAGACCATCACCGCCGGGGTGCTGGTGGCTTTCATCCTGTATATTGACCGCTTCTTTGACCCCATCCGTGACCTGTCCCGCCGCTACGATTCGATGCAGTCCAGCATGATCGGTTGGGAGCGCATCCTGGGGCTCCTGGATACCCCGATCGAGGTCCAGAATGACCCTGGTGCGGCTGAACTGCCGGTCGTGCAGGGTCAGGTGGACTATGAGCGGGTCTCGTTCCATTATGCCGATGACCCGGCTCTCATCCTGACTGATATCGATCTGCACATCCGCCCGGGCGAGACCGTGGCGCTGGTCGGGGAGACCGGGGCTGGCAAGACCACCCTCGTCAAGCTGCTATCGCGCTTCCACGATCCCACCGCAGGCCGCATCCTGGTCGATGGGCATGACCTGCGCGCAGTGACCCAGGCTTCCCTGCGCAGGCAGATGGGCGTTGTCCTGCAGGACCCGTTCCTGTTCAACGGCACGGTGGCTGAGAACATCCGTTTTGGCCGCCTGGAAGCCAGCCAGGCAGAAGTTCAGGCAGCCGCTGAAGCGGTCGGGGCGCATGATTTCATCATCAACCTGCGGGACGGTTACGAGACATCGGTTGAGGAGGGCGGGGTCATGCTCTCGGTCGGTCAGCGCCAGTTGCTCTCCTTTGCCCGAGCCCTGCTGGCGGACCCGCGCATTCTGATCCTGGACGAAGCTACTTCCTCGGTCGATACCCAGACCGAGCAGGTCATTCAAACCGCCCTGCATCGCTTGCTGAAGGGGCGCACCTCGCTGGTCATCGCCCACCGCCTGTCCACCATCACCAACGCCGACCGCATCGTGGTCATCTCGGACGGCTGCATCGTCGAGCAGGGCACCCATCCCGAATTGCTTGCCCTGCACGGCATATATCATGATCTCTACCGCACCGGCTTCCAGGAATAAGAAGCTCCAGGGATACATCAAGTTCCTGTCACTTTAATCCTTCGCATAGTTGTTCATTGGTCTTGTAACGGACACTCAGCACCCTGTCTTGCGGAGCGACCCGAAGCATCTCATGGCGGTTCGGGCGACCCATCCCCGCACTTGCAGCCGGCAGGTTGCTTGAATGAAATTAAAACCTGCTTTACCTTCAGATACCCAGGTGAGTCCCAACAGGATCAGCCCTTGATCGGAATTTTAGAGCTGTCGATCTCAAAGATCGAACCAATCTCTGTTCTTACAACCTGGCAATGTGGTATACTTACATTGTAAGTACATCCAGAAGGGATTAATAATGAACAGAAAAGTGTTTAAAACAGGTAACAGCCTGGTTGTTTCTCTTCCCAAAGACTCGCTGGAAGCACTTGGGTTGCACGATGGAACGGATGTTTCCGTTGAGCTCGATCGGAAGAATCGTCAGATCCTGATCCGACCGGTTGAAATGCCGCTGGCAGGAGACCTGAGCCAGGAATTTGCACGCCAGGTAAATGAATTCATTAAGCAATACCGGCCAGCATTGGAAGCCCTTTCCAAAAAATGATCTACCTGACCCCTGAGCAGGTCCTATTCATTCACTCCCGGTTGGTAGCGGAGACTGGAGGAAGTCATGGTGTGCGGGATCTGGGTATGCTTGAATCAGCAGTCGCCCGTCCGAAAGCCACCTTTGACGATAAAGATCTATATCCTGACCTGTTCACCAAAGCTGCAGCTCTGATGGATTCTTTGATAAATAATCATCCCTTTGTGGACGGGAACAAGCGTGTAGGGATCACAGCTGCAGGATTATTCCTGCTTATTAATGGATGGCAACTCAGCACCTCCCCGCAAGAACTGGAAACGATCACGCTTCAAGTGGCTCTTGAAGGGATGGAAATTGCCGTTTTGGCGGATTGGCTGAACAAGAACTCCACCGGCAGGTCGGGTTGAACAAAATTGAAACCTGCTTTACCTTCAGATACCCAGGTGAAACCAAGCAGGATCAGCCCAGGATCGGGAAATATGAGTTGTTCACTCTCGAGGATCGGCCAGATCTCCGACCCGCAAAGATGTTCAGGTAGCCATAATTTCGATTACAATAGAGTCCATGTCATCAGACGCTGAATTCAAAATCCTCCGTCCGTCCCCGCTGCTCATCATCCTTTCGGGTCCGTCCGGGGTGGGCAAGGATACCGTCCTGCAGCGCATGCAGGAACGCAACCTGCCCTTCCATTTTGTGGTCACAGCCACAACACGGCCCATCCGCCCGAACGAGGTGCACGGCAAGGATTATTTCTTCGTCAGTCATGACGAATTTGCCCGGATGATCGAAGCAGATGAGCTGCTCGAATATGCCATTGTCTATAACGACTACAAGGGCATTCCCAAGCAGCAGGTGCGTGAAGCCATGACTTCCGGCAAGGACGTCATTATGCGCATCGATGTGCAGGGCGCAGCCTCCATCCGCAAGCTGGCTCCGCAGGCGCTGCTGGTTTTTTTGACCACTGAAAATGAAGATGAGCTGGTCAACCGCTTGAAGGAACGAAAGACCGAGACCCCCGAAGGCCTCAATCTGCGCATCGCCACCGCCCGCCAGGAACTCAAACGGATTGATGAATTTGATTATGTCGTCATCAATTCCGATTACCAGTTGGACGATACGGTTGATACCCTTTCCGCCATCATCCTGGCGGAGCACCACCGCATCGATCCCCGCAGAGTGGATCTGTAAAGCAGACTCACGTCCCTTGAAACCCCTGGATGCTGATCTCCCTGTAGTCATGCCTGCCTGAAAGATCTCCTTCCCGCTTGTTCAGTTGAGTTGAATATTTGAAAAAGGTAAAATCGTGAACCCATTTCGACCGCCAGCCAATGTTCCGCCCGATGCGCCTCCACCCGGGGCTGTCCGGATCGCCATACCTGTTGCAAAACCATACGCCACCTACACCCTGATCGCCTTCACCGTGCTGGTCTATCTGTTACAGGTCTTAACCCAGAGGCTTTACGGGACCGATCTCCCTGCCCAATTGGGGGTGAAATATGACCCTGCCATTCGCACCGGTCAGATCTGGCGCCTGATCACGCCGCTCTTCCTGCACGGCTCGATCCTGCATATCGGTTTTAACATGTATGCCCTGTTCTCATTTGGGCGCGGCATGGAATCCCGCTTCGGGTGGGTCCGTTTCATGGCTTTGTACTTCCTGAGCGGATTTGCCGGGAACGTGTTCTCTTTTGTGCTCACCCCCGAGGCCTCGCTGGGCGCATCCACGGCGATCTTTGGCCTGCTGACGGCGGAGGGCGTCTTCCTGTTCCAGAACCGCGCCCTGCTGCGCGATCAGGCCAGGAGCGCCATCTCCAGCCTGGTCTACATGGCTGCCCTCAACCTGCTGATCGGTTTCAGCGTCAATGGTGTCGATAACTGGGGTCACATCGGCGGCATGCTGGGGGGGCTGCTGTACGCCTGGTTTGGTGCCCCCTACTGGAAAGTGGATGGGATCTATCCCAACCTGCAAATGGTCGACCAGCGCAAAAGCAGCGGTCTGCTGGCAGGCAGCCTGGCTGTGCTGTTGTTCTTCATCCCGATCGCAGCCATGGGGTTCATCTGGCCGGTCAAATAGCCTTCTTCTGGTATGTCCCATTAACGAGCAGACCCGAAAGGTCAGAACAAGGTGACACTTGTCCGGGAAAGCTGTAATTCCGGATGATGCGATCCTGGGCTTCGCTCACACCGTTCCGGTGTCCTTCGGGAGGATGTCACCCTTGAGATCTTCTCCTATTCTGTTCGGTTCTCCCCCACCAGGTGCAACAACTCCCCAAAATTAACGTCGGTCGGGATGCCATCCCTGTGCCAGTGATAACTGCACCCGCAGTAGTCCAGCAGCAAGCCCTGGGCGGGTACCCCCAGGCGCTGCATCTCCCAGCCCCCGGCGGCATTGGTCAGCGGGCACGAGACCCCCACCAGACCGATCTCTGGTTTGCCCGAAGCATTTCCGCTGCCGCTTGAGAAGGTCTTCAGCTCATCCGGGATCATAAAGACCTGGAAGCCGTATTTCTCGCCCAGGCGGGTGAGCTGGTTGACCCGGCAGCCGGGTGTGCAACTGACACAACGCCCGCCAAACGGGGTGGTTGTGGCTTGGCAGTCATCATCGCTTCTGGCTTTCATGCAGGGCGGCACGACCACGATCTTTGTGGACGTCTTCTTAAAACTTTCCCGCAGGCTGCGATTCAATATCTCGGTACCGAACATGTTCAGGTGGTATTCCAACCGCTGTCTTCCGGTGAAGAGATCGTCCTCGCGCCAGCGGTGACCAGGTTGGACCTCCACCAGGAAGCGCTCCACGTTCGGGGTGAATTTACCCAATGCCTCCAGGCTGCGTGCCTCGAACCAGCCTGCCAGATCGATGATCTTTTGAAGGGCGGATGCAGCCTCGTCCGGAGCAAGGGTGGCAAGGTGGGAGCGCCAATCTGTCAGGTGTTGGAAATCTTCCGAAAACTCGCCGCTGGCTGCCAGCCATTCGAGCAGCAGGTCCAGGTCTTTCAGGTTTGCACGGACGATCGCATGTTCCCCTCTTTTATGAAAGGAGAGCAGCCTGCCCAGCCAGCCACGCAGCCTGTCCACGGCAGGTTTTAAGAGTTCATTTTGTTTGCGCAGGGCAGCCAGCCGGGAGAATAAACGCCGCGTGCCCGTGTGCGAGGCCAGGGCTGAGCCGGCATATACCCGCCACAGTACGCCCAGGCTGAGCAGCTCGTAAACGGCTTCTTCTCGTGTACGCCTGGAATGGGTCGGGTGCTGTTCGCACCATGCCAGGAAGGCTGCCAGCAATTCAGCGTCTTGCTCAAAAGCCTGCTCCAGGGCGTCCGTGCTGAACGCGGAAATGGACCGGAAGTATCCGTCCGAATTGGGCTGGCTGGCACGTAGCGAGTAAGTAAGGATTTCGGGCATGGCGGGTCCTGGGAATGGCTGGATACCCCAATCATACCACCCCGTGCTGCAGAAAGGGGTTTCTTACCAGCCTACCTGCCCTGCATAATAAACACTAATTGTAGGGCGGGATTCTTTCCCGCCGACCTGCCCTGCATAATAAATCACCAATTGTAGGGCGGGATTCTTTCCCGCTACATATATGGGGCAGGAACCCCCTGCGGGGATGCTGCTCAAGAAACCTGCCCTGCAGGAGGTGGCATAAAACCATCAAGGTTGTCTTTTTGGACAGCCTTGTCTAAAATTCCTCCTGCAATTCTCAAGTGCATCACCCGTTCTGGATTATAATTTTTGAAGCAACCATAATTAACAAAAAGCCAGAAAGGGAGATCAATGGCAGATCAAAAAGACATTGTCATTGTTATTAAAACCAACGGCATGGGCTCTTCAGATGATCCATTCTTAAAAGAAAAGCTTGTAAAAACCTATCTGACCCTGCTACCCAAAATGCAACCTTTGCCGGTTGCCATCTGTTTTTATACGGATGGAGTCAGGCTGGCCTGCCAGGGTTCGCCGGTCCTGGAGGAATTGGCAGCCCTGGAATCGCTCGGGGTGCGCCTTATCCTGTGCCAGACCTGCCTGAACACCTATGACCTGGCTGACAAGGTCCGGGTCGGGCTGGTCGGCGGCATGGCGGACATCATGACAGCCATGTTGCAGGCTGATTCTGTCATCACCCTTTAACAGGCGCGGGCTATCAATTAATTTCCTGGCAATAATTAGAGATGAAGATCGGCATTGTCATTCCCACCTATAACGAAGCGGAAAATCTGGATAGATTGATCCCCGCATTGTTCGCCCTGCCGCTCGATCTCCATCTCCTGGTGGTGGACGATGGCAGCCCGGATGGCAGCGGTCAACTGGCTGAGCGGTTATCCCTTGAGCATCCCGGTCGGATGAATGTCCTGCACAGACCTGGAAAAATGGGTTTTGCCTCGGCTTACATCCAGGGGTTTCGCTTCTTCCTCGACAAGGGCATGGAGGCGATCGCTCAGATGGATGCCGATCTCTCCCACGATCCGGCGGAACTGGCTGTCATGGCGCAGACCCTGGCAGACTGCGGGATGGTGATCGGCTCCCGGTATATCCCGGGGGGCAGTGTGGACCGGGGATGGTCGTTTGCCCGTCGCTGGCTCTCGGCTTTCGGGAATGCCTATGCCCGCACCATATTGGGGCTACCCTACCGGGATGTCACCACGGGCTACCGCCTGTGGCGTTCGAGTGCGCTGGCGATGATCCCGCTCGACCGCATCCACTCGGATGGCTATGTCTTTATGATCGAATTGACCTACCTGGCTCAGCGCCTGGGGGTCCGGATCGCCGAAGTGCCCATCCATTTCGCGGACCGCCAGCGAGGTAAGACCAAGATGTCATTTAAGATCCAGCTCGAAGCAGCCTGGCGCGTCTGGGAATTGCCTTATATTCATCGCGATCTGGGAAACCACCCATCCCACGGATCCTTGTAATCGTTGCAGCCGTCTTCCAATTAGATGCCGCAGATGGGATCCTCCTGCCTGTGGCAGGCTCTTCAGCCCAGGTCAGTCCGGATCAAATTTCCCTGGATCGTAAGAATTCAGCAAGTTCAGGGTCTTCATAGGCAGTCTTGTGGTTCAGTTTATCCACATAGTACCCGTAGCGTTGTAACCAGCGTTGCAATGGCTTTGGGAGCAAGTTAACGATCCAATAGCGCCCATACCCTGCCAGGGATGCGATCCTTAGCCAGGGGATCAGCCTGGGGTTGATCCTGCGTATAAAGGGAAACACCTCCACCACATAATCCTTCGTATGGTCAAATTTCCTTGCCCACCACAGGAGATCGCGGTCGGTCTTGAATGGTTTTTCGAAGGTCGAAAATTTTTCCATCTTTCCAAGCGCGTAAATGGGGATCATGGTGCGAACGCATTTTTCACAGCGTGAACAATTCAGGATATCGCTGGCGGGATCCTCGGGTGTGCACACCCTCAGGTTGTTCTGGAACAGATCCCAGTCGCACATTTCATCAACCTTCTCCACCCTGCGCGTGGAGGCTCCATGATGGATGATTGTGAGCGTATCCGAAGAAAGCAGCGGGTCCGAAGTCGGATTGGAGGAGGATGTCCAGCGCTTATTTTGCCAGTGATCGTTCGAATTGGGGACGATGAATTTGGAAAAAAGATTCCCAAAGAGATGGGCAGACCCGATCAGGACCGGTGCGTAGAAATGGGTAAACTTCATCCTCGGGACGATCAATCGGACCAGGTTGGTCTCCAGGGGGATCAGCTCAATATCCACTTCTCTCAGCATATCCCTGTAGCGGGATTGGATCTTTTCGTAGCGGGGTCTGTTCTCATGCAGGATGTCAAATCCAAGCAGGAACAGGGCATGCGTGATCTGATAGCCGGGGATGGGTTGGTTCCCGGGCAGATGCTTCCAAAGGGAATAAAAGGAATCCACCCCGCCCGAAAACGTCGTTCCCATCCCGGCAGGGTTTACAGGCAGGGGTTCCAGGCGGGAATAATTTATTTTCACCGGGGTGACAGGTTTTGGCAGCAGAAAGTGCAGCAGTTCCTGGTATTCTTCCAGGTTGTAAGCCAGCCTGGGAGAGACCGTGCCGCGCATCTCAATGTCTTCCTGGAAATGCATGCCTGCCAGCAGCCCGGGGATCAGGAAGGCGTCACCTTGCAGGGAAAGATGCTGCGAAAATTGTTCCGGCACGCGGTACCACAGGTGGTCCGGGATGTTTTCGCGGGATTGCTTCATTTCGATCCTGGCGTGAACGATGGCATCACCATCACGCATGAGCAGCTCAGGCTGGTGAATGATCATAGCTCTCCATTATTTGTTGACTGATCTCCGGGTTCTCGTAGGCATCCGGGGCATCGTTGCTGTTCACAAAGTATCCATACCTGCGCAGCCACTTCCTGACAAAACCCGGTGTCAGTCGGATGGCGATCCAGCGCACTGTCCCCAGGGCAGCGCCGGCTCGTAACCATGGCAGCCAACCCGGTCTGTGTTTCCGGACAAAAGGGAACAATTCTTTTGAAAAGACCCGGTCTGCGGAATATTTCCGTGCCCACCAGAGACCATCCCGGTTGGACTTGAACGGTTTCTCAAAGGTCTTGAATTTCTCCATTTTCCCCAATGCAAACAGTGGGATCATCGTGCGCACGCATTTTTCACAGCGTGAGCAGTTCCAGGTATCTTTTTCATATTTGTGGAATTCGCAGACCCACAGTACCTTTTGGGCTGTTTCCCAGTCTGCTATCTGTTCCACTTTTTCAACCCGTGTGTAAGCCGCCCCGTGGTGGATCATTTCCAGCGTTTCTGTCGATAAGAATGGATCCAGCAGTGGGTCGGATGTGTAGGCTTTCTTCTGGAGCTGCTTGTAGTCCCATGAACTGGGGATGATGAATTTTCCGAACCCTGCAGCCAGGGACTGACCGGCTCCAATGATCACCGGGCCATAAAAGTTGGACAGGGGCAGCCGTTTGTGGATGAGACTGACGATATTGGTCTCCAATGGGACCAGTTCGATCCCGACCTCAGCCGCCGCCCGCTCGTACTTCTCTTGCAGGAACCGGAAATCCCGGTCTTCGCCTGGCAAAATATCAAACCCCTCGATGAATACACCGTGCGTGACCTGGAAACCGGGTGCCGCCTGGTTACCGGGCAGGTGTTTTATGAGCGTGAAGAGCGAATCCACCCCCCCCGAAAAAGTGGTTCCCACCCCGGCCGGTCTGTATGGCAGAGATTCAAGCCGGGCATAATGGATGTTGACCGGGCTCACAAGTTTCGGAAACCGCATGTGCAGCAGGTGCTGATATTCCTTCAGGTGGTAAGCCAGCTTGGGGGAGACCGGGCCGCGCACCTCAATCTCTTCCTCCAGGTACATGCCAGCCAGGAGTCCGGGGATCAGGAAAGTGTCACTTTGCGGAGAAAGAAGCCGGGAGAATTGTTCCGGTAGGCGATACCACAGGTACTCCGGGAATATTGCCGGTTGCCGGTCATATTCGATCCGGGCATGCAGGATGGCATATCCTTCGCGATTAAGGAGTTCAGGTTGATGAATGATCATGGTGACTCACAAATGGTTGGTCTTTGAAGATCGAATGAATTGGATGATTGCCAGGTCATCATAGGCGTTATCCTGTTTCAAGGGATTAATGTAATATCCGAAGCGTTGTAACCACATTTTTACAGGGTTGGGGATCAGTTTAAGTATCCAAAATCGGAGGGTTCCCAGCAGGATGGCAACTCTCAGCCACGGGATCAAAGCCGGTTTGTGCTTTCGAACAAATTCAAAGGTTTCCTGGATAAAACCACCCGAGGATTCCTTGACAAAATATTTTGACGGGTCAAATTTCCTGGCCCACCACAGGATCTCACGGTCTGATTTTAAGGGCTTTCGAAATGTCGTAAATTTTTCCATTTTGCCCAGGGCATAAATGGGGATCATGGTGCGCACACATTTCTCGCAGCGTGAACAGTTGATCACATGTCCATCCAGGTCACCCGGCAAGCATACCCGCAAATTAGACTGGGCTGGTTCCCAGTCACTGATCGCTTCAACTTTCTCCATACGCCGGGTTGCTGCGCCATGATGAATGATCTCAAGTGTCTCGGTTGAGAGCAGCGGGTCTGCGCTTGGGTCGGAGGTGGAAGCCCAGGTTTTCAGTTGCCGGTAATCATTTGAGCTGGGAATGAAGAATCGTTGAAACAAGTTGCCAAAAACATGCGCCGAGCCGACCAAGACTGGTCCGTAGAAAAGATTCATCCTCAGGCGTGGTGCGATGATGTTGAACATATTCGTTTCCATGGAAACCAGTTCAATGTGGATCTGCTTCAGTGTTTTTTGAAAGCGGGAATAAATGGTTTGGTAATCTGATCGATCCTTGTTCAGAATATCATACCCGTGCAGGAACAGTGTATGGCTTATGCGATAATCCGGGATGGGTTGGTTCCCGGGCAAGTGCTTCCACAGGGTAAAAAAGGAATCCACACCGCCGGAGAAAGCTGCCCCGACTGCTGCAGGTGTTGTTTGCAGGCTTTTCAGGTGCGCATATTTTACATCAACAATATTGAGGTCGGTGGGTAATCTGAAATTGAGAAGATGTTGATACTCTTCCAGGTGATATGCCAGTCGGGGGGATACCGTGCCCCGTACCTCGATATCTTCCTTGAATTGCATCCCCGCCATTAAGCCGGGTATCAAAAAAGGATCACTTTGCAGGGAAATATGTTGCGAAAATTGTTCCGGTACGCGGTACCAAAGATATTCCGGGAAGTTCGCCGGGTGCTGGTTCAACTCGATCCTGGCATGCAGGATGATATACCCTTCGCGTTCAAGCAGTTCAGGTTGATGAATGATCATGATCTTCTCGAATGAGTTGCGTGACCTCTGCAACCTCGTAGGCATCCGGGGCTTCGTTGCGGGAGATGAAGTAGCCATACCTCCGCAGCCATTTCCGCACAAAACCCGGGGAAAGTCGTACCAACCAGTAACGCAGCACCCCCAGCGCCGCCCCGGCTCTCAGCCACGGCAGCCAGGCAGGTTTGTGTTTCTTTACAAATGGGATCACTTCCTTATTAAAAACCCGCTCCACGGAGTATTTTCTACCCCACCACAATCCATCCCGCATGGCTGTAAAAGGTTTTTCAAAGGTTTTGAACTTGTCCAGTTTCCCCAGCGCAAAGAGCGGGATCATCGTGCGAATGCATTTCTCGCAGCGCGAGCAGTTCCAAGTTTCCCGGTCTGCTTTGTGTACCTCGCAGACCCACAGGAGCCGATGGGCAACTTCCCAATCTGCGATCTCAGCCACCTTTTCAACCCGCAGATGGGTCGAACCATGATGGATCACATCCAGTGTCTCGGTCCCAAGCATGTGATCCATGAGGGGGTCGGCCGTATAGGGGTGCTGATTCAGCATGGCATGGTCGCCCGAACTCGGCGCATAGAATCGGCGAAATCCACCGCTTAATGCCATGCCGGTCGCCATGATGATGGGACCATAGAAGACGCTTAGCGGCAGGAGTTGATGGATCAAACTGATGATGTTCGTCTGCAGCGGGATCAGATCCACCCCCAGGTTGGCAAGCTCCCTTGAGTGTTTTTCCAGCAGGTATTTGTAGTGTGGTTCCTCAAAGCCCAGGATATCAAAGCCTTCGATGAATACGCCGTGCGAGATCTGATAGCCCGGATCCGGCTGGTTTTGGGGCAGGTGCTTCCAGAGCGTGAACAGCGAATCCACCCCGCCGGAGAAGGCTGCTCCGACCGCGCCCGGGGAAGTCTCCAACGCTTCCAGCCATCGGTATTGGACCCTGTTTGGGTGCTGGTATTTTGGGAATCGGAATTTGAGCAGGTATTGATATTCTTCCAGGTAATAGGCCAGTTTTGGCGACACAGCCCCGCGCACTTCAATATCCTCCCCAAAGTACATGCCTGCCAGCAGACCCGGCAGCAGGAATGCCTCACAGCGGGTTGTAAGAAAGCTGCCAAATGCTTCCGGCACGCGGTACCAGGTGAACTCTGGCAGGAACCCGCTCTTGTTCTTTACTTCGATGCGCGCAAAAACCGTTGTAAACCCATCTTTGTTGATACGTTCAGGTTGATGGATGATCAAGGTGCTAACCTGTTTCGTTGGAACCGGATTTGTATAGTCTCAGCTTAAACCGGTACAGAAGTGTTTGCGGCAAAAAGACCTTCAGGAGTGCGATGGCTGCTTTTAAGACAACGTTGATCGCCATCGCCAGCGTTAATCCCAATGCCATGCCGATCCTGCCCGACTTCAGCGCCCGCCTGCGGATGTCCTTCGTCAATGGCAGGCTCATATGGGTATGCGTTCCCCAGTGCAGATAATTCCAGAAGGTAAGTTTCCGGGCAAATGGGGTGTAGGCTGGCAGGGAACCGATCAGGGAGAGGGTCGCCATCGTCAGGTAACATTTGTGGCAATGGGAGCAATTTTGAAGCCCCCCGGATTTGACCTGGTTGGCACACACCCGCAGGAGCTCATGGGTGACAGGCCACTGTGCCAGGAGTGATATTTTTTCGAAACGGTTGGTGGATGCGCCATGGTGGATGATTTCCAGATTTTCCGTGGACAACAGATGGTCGCTCAGGGCAGAACTGCCGTTCGGGGTCTGTTCATTATAAGGGATCCAGGATGGTACATAGAATTTTTGAAAGAGCGGGCTTAAAAAGGTCGCCGCGCCGATCAAGGGCGCCCCAAAGAACAACGACCAGTCGATTCGATATTCCGAAAATTGGTGGGCATTGGTGGAGGCTGAGATCAGATCCAGCCCCAGGTCATTAAAAAGTCGTTCATATTTTTGGGTAATGGCTTGAAAAGTGTCGAGTTCATCCAGGCGCACATCAAATCCGTGCATGAACAGGCCATGTGTGACCCTGGCCTCAACTATAGGTTGATTCTGTGCCAGCTGGGTCCAAAGCGTGAAGAACGAGTCCACCCCGCCGCTGAAGGCTGTTCCGACCCCTCCTGTCCTGCGGTCATCCCGCCCGGCTTCAACTTTCTCATAGCGGACATCGATCATCCGGTAGATCTTGGGGAACCAGGCATGGAAGATGCTGCGGTATTCCAGCAGATTGTAGGCGAGTTTTGGGGATATGGCTGCCCGGATGTCCAGGTCTTCACCAATATACATGGCTGTCAGCAGGGCTGTGGCTGCAAAGCCATCCGCCCGTACCGACAGGTTGGGTCCAAGCCTCTCCGGAAATTGGTACCACAGTTCGGCTGGTAAATTGGGGATCGCAGACTCAGTCTCCAGGCGCGCGGCAACCCTGACCTGCCCATCCTGTTTGCTGATAATGGGAATGTGCAGGATCATGGTTGTTTTGAATATTCAACAGTTTTTGAATAATGAGCTACCAATTGCGCCGGCTGGGTCGCGACAGGTTGAAGATCACAACCAGGGTGACAGTTCCCAGCAACGTTACCCCAAGGGTGGGTAAGTTGAAGGGTTCCTGGATCGTCCTCAGATTGAGAAAGGGGCACAGGAAATAACCAGCCAGGAAAGCACCCACGATGGATAACAGAAGGTTGAACACCAGGCTTGGACGGTTTCCCATCACTTCGGTTGTGATCCAGCCAATGGCGATCGATAGTATAAAATAATAAACAATATTCATTGTCTCTCCTTCCGCAAGTTGTGTCCAAGATCGAGATTGGTTGAATTAATAAAATGCTATGGTGCGCCAAGGTCTTCCAGGACTTGACTTACATCCGGATACACCTCCAACTATATTATAACGTGTTGATCGCCGGCAAACAAACAGAATGTCCATAAAAAAAGTTGGTTGGGTTGAGGGGCAATAAGTTCACCAGGAGGAGGTCTTATTGCCCCGAAACCCAACAGAAAGGCAGCCCGGAGGGTCGGAAAAGTATCGTCCCGCATGACTCCGCAGGGGAATTCCTGCCAATTAAACGGGATTTATTTCACCCTGCCCTTCAAGATCTTGTACGCCAGCGGACCAGCCACCCCGCGCAGCGTGTGCGCCTTCAAAGCCTGGTCCAGGTCCTTTATCAGGTCGTCGGCGCTCTCCAGACCGATGCTGGCGCGCAGGATACCCTCCCCGGTCCACTCCCGGATCGAGCTCTTTTGGCCCGGGCTCAGGTACGGGGCTGCCTCGAAATACAGGTCGCTGGGATAGTAGAACAACAGGCTGTGGGCGTGCCCGAGCGAAGTGGCATACGAGAACAGCCTGATCTTCTCGGAGAGCGTGATGGCTGCCCCCAATCCGCCTTTAAGCTGAAAGGTCAGCATGCCCCCAAAGGCGCTCATCTGACGCCCGGCCAGGTCATGGTGTGGGTGGCTCTTTAAACCCGGGTAGAACACCCGGCTCACCTTCGGGTGGCCCTCCAGGAACTCCGCCACTTTCCGGGCGGTGTCTGAATGGCGGCGCATGCGCATGGGCAGGCTGATCAGCCCGCGCAGGATCAGCCAGGCGTTGAAGGGGCTTAAAGCGCCTCCCAGGTGGACCAGCATCTCGCGGCGTACCCTCAGCATGTCCTCCTCCCGCCCCAGCACTGCCCCTCCCAACGCATCCCCGTGCCCGTTGATGTATTTGGTCAGGCTGTGGATCACAAAGTCCGCCCCCAGGGAAAAAGGCTGCTGCAAAGCCGGGCTGGCCCAGGTCGAATCGACTGCCAGCTTGATGCCGGTCTCATGGGCGATCTGCGCCAGGGCGGCGATATCGCTGATGCGCAGGATCGGATTGGCAGGCGTCTCAGCATAGATCAGCCGGGTGTTCGGGCGCAGGGCTGCCCGCACCTGCTGCGGGTTGCTGGTATCCACCAGGCTGACCTCGATCCCGAAGCGCGGCAAATGGATCCCGAACAATTCCACCGACCCGGCATAGCACACCTCGCTTGCGATCAGGTGGTCGCCCTGGCTCAGCATGGTAAAGATCAAGGCCGAAACTGCCGCCATCCCGCTGGCTGTCACCACCGCCCTGACCTTTGACCCGTCGGCCAGACCTTGCGGGGCTTCCAGGGCTGCCAGGCGTTCTTCCAGCGCCCGCAGGGTGGGGTTGCTCCAGCGCGTGTAGGCATGCGGGGCTTGTGAGTTCTCCAGCAGGAGCGCTTCCATCAGCTTTCCGCCGAATTTTGGCAGTTTGAAGGTGGTCGCCATGTCGATCGGCAGGCGCAGCCCACCTGTTTCCGGGCTGGCGGATTCCCCGGCATGCACTGCCAGGGTTTCAAAGTCAAGATCATCGAATGAATCAAAGGGGTCCATCGTACCCTCCTGTTGGTCAGACGTTATAGATTTTCAGACCGGAAATCCTGGAGCTCGGCAGCTTCATATTTATAGAATTCTTCAATCGGGCGCTCGGCTACCATCCGGCGGTAGGCTTCCAGCTCTTTTTCAATAGCCGGGTCAAGTTGGAGCGGCTGGTGGCTGGCAAGCAGTTCCCGGGCGCGCTGTCGGGCATTGTCCATGGCGCTCTTTGCGCCTTCCTTCGCCCATGGTTCGTACGGCTGGCGGACCATGAATTTGGGCAGGTAATGTTCCTTGCGGTAGTTCTGCATGGTGTGCTTTTCGGTGATGTAATTCCCTGAGAACCCGACCTTGCGGATCACGTCCATTGCCATGTCGGTTTCATCAACGCCGATGCCATTTTTCAAGCGCAGAGCCATTCCAGCCAGTTCATCGTCCATCACCAGCAGGGCGTCGCTCTCCAGCATCGAGCTGTCCAACGTCCCGGCGCAGGTAATGTAATGAACACCGGAAAGCACCGCCGGCAGCAGGGTCGCCATGCGCTCCACTCCAGCCTGCAGGTCTTCCGTTTTGGCCTCAGTCACGCCTCCCACCGAACGGATCGGCAGACCGTAATAGTGAGCCAGTTGAGCCGATGCCGCTGTGATCAATCCAGTTTCCATGCTGCCCAGTGCCACAGTCCCGTTGCGCATGTTGGCGATGGTCGAGACCGTGCCATACAACACAGGCGCGCCCGGGCGGAAGATCTGGGACAACGTGATGTGAGCCAGGATGTTGGCATTTTCCTGGATCAGCAGCCCTGCCAGCGTGACCGGGGCGGTTGTTCCTGCGATGCCTTCGGGAGCCAGGGTAACAGGCTGCCCGTAGTCGGCACAGATCAGCATGCCTTCCACCTGGATCTGGGTCATCTGCAGCGGGCTGACGGTTGAGCAGATCCCAAAGAAGCGCGGCCGCCGGCGCAATTCCTGTTTGCCGCCCACGGCAATTGCCATCATGCGCATCATATCCAGGGTGGGCATGAAGCCGTAACACCCCAGCCCGAAGGACTTGCGGCTGTTGTGCGCCCAGGCTGAGATGGCTTCGCTGTGGATGCTGGTCATGGGCAGGTCGTTCGGCCAGACATCCATCTGGGAACAGTGGATGTGCTCACAGCCATCGATCAGCCTGATGTGGTTGAGCAGGTCAGCCATCGTACTGGGACGGTGCTCCCCGCTTTCCAGGTCCCGCACCGCGGTCGGGGTTCCCAGGGCGGCGAACTGGACATTCCCCCCACCGATCGGGATCTCCAGCCTGCCGTCCGAGCCATACAATTTGAATTGTTTGGGAGCCGTGGAGATGGCCTGGCGTACCACGCTTTCGGGGATGCGTACCGCCTGGTTCGCCTCATCCACCAGCGCTCCAGCCTTGCGGAACAGCTCGCGGGCGTAGGCGTAATCCACCTTGATCCCAACGGTCTCCAACACTTCCATCGAAGCCGAGTGGATGCGCTCTATTTCTTCCTTGCTGAGAACTTCAAAGACGGTTTTCATCGGGGTTTCCTCATCTGTGGAAAGGATCTTTGTTTGCAGGGATTATACAATAGCGTGCGTTGGCAGGGGGGGATGGTGTGGCGGCAATTGCCAGCAGGATCGAAAAAAAGACAAACAACCCACGGGTTGTTTGTCTTTAAAATTCTCAAAGTTTTGGCTGAGATCCACACCTGCCGCCTCCCGCCTTAATCCAACTCCTTGTTGATCGGTAAGATCAAGATCGGGCTGTCCGAAAGCTGCACAACCTGCTGGACCACACTCCCGGTAAAGAGCAGGTCCAGCCCGCCGTGCCCGAAGCCAGGATGAGACTCAGGAATGAGCCAAATACATACAACGGGGAGGTGGCATGATCACCCCCGCCAGCCAGGGCGCCTTCGAACGAGCTTTTGAGTTTGTGGGAAATTCGAACCGAAATGGATGCTTCACCTATCTCTTCCAGGAATTATGCCTGATGACCCGATCTTAAGGAATGGAAGGCAGCATGCATAAGCCCAACGATCGTCCCGGTTTGCATTTTGTTGGGTTTGTGTACTTTGACGTAAGTGAGTATCCGACCAACAGGCTGGCTAAGGCTTGCGATCCCATTCCCACATTTTTTCCTGATACACAAGTTCCAGAATAATTAAAGGCAATGCAAATAGGATATCTTGATGGGCACGAAGAATAGTATACCATTTTAAGGGGGTAACCCGTCATCGATCCAATGGAAGCTCCGTCCAACCAATTCCCGACCGGTGGTTGAGTTCTTGAACGACACGATCCGATCTCTGAAATGAATGAATTCATACTTGTGGTGAGAATAGCTATTGACTCTACCCCGATTCCTGATGTGTGGGAGAAAAATACTTTAAATGCAGCATTTTATCCATCATGATGGGACGCACCCAACGAAATATCTCTTTTCAAAAGCTAAAGTGGGAGATTGGTCAACACTTCTGTTTGTGAAATTAATTACAATAATTTACATTATTAATAAATCTGGTTATAATAATAATAATCATATTAATGTCTTGTAATTCGGATAAATTAGGTTATAATAGGTTTTTTTAGAATTCGTGTGCACGTAATGCCCTTTAATTTATTCTGAATTTATTAATGTTCATTGCTGCACATCATTCAAAATCGGAGTCGATCATAGAAAAAACTTAAATTAATTCAGACATCTTTGCGTGCCACAAACACTAAGAACGTCTGGTAATCTCATCATAAGAGGGATTATGGAATTAATAATCAGTGAACAAAATGGCTGGAAAAAGCCTGTCACGATTGTAAAGGCCATTACACGTATCGGCAGCGCGCCGGCAAATGATGTTCAATTGATCTCTCCTGAAATCGCTCCCATCCATTTGCAATTAATTTATCTTAAAGAAGCTTCATCCACCTGTAAAATACTCAATCTGGGAAACCCTGTCATGGTCAGGACGTCTGACCAGCGTTCTTCACTATCCTCCCTTGAGACAATTCAGATCCAGAACGGGGGCGAAGTAGAACTGGGACCCTATCGCATCCAGTTCATCCTGCCGCTTTCCGCCACCACCCTCCAGGAAACCCCTTCCATTCAGGCTTCTTTAAAATTCCCTGTGCCAACCCTGCGCCCGCAGCAAGTGACGACCGGTTGGTTGAACATCAAGAACACGGGAGGGCGATCCTCCTGCCAGGTCGATATCGATCTGAGCGGACTGCCTGTCGATTGTATGCAGGTAGACCCTGCTCCCCTTTTATACGCAGGGGGTCAGATGGATGTCCGCATTCAATTGTTCCACCGCCGGTTATATCCACCCGCTGGTTTTCAGAACCTGACCGTTAATGTATCCGCATGCGACAGTTATCCGGGTGAGCAGGTTGTCATCAACCAGGGGATCTATGTAGCGCCTGTTCTTGAACACGAGTTGGAGATCCTGGATGATCTTTCCATTAAGGACCCTCTTCAAAGAACAGTCGCACCACCTGTCAGTGTCCTGAGATCGGTCCGCCAGGATCCCCCTCAGAATGTTCAAACCACCCCCCAGACCCTGCTGGAAGAGCTACCTGCCGAGACCCCGAGCTCTGATAGCGAAGGTCCCGATGATATCCGCCTGGAAAAATCCCCGGGCATGGAGAATGAGCCGCCCATCGAAACCCGCGAGACCATTGCGGAGGAGATCCCTGTCCCTGTCAGCCAGTCTGAACTGGAACCTCCCAGGCCAAAAGTTGTCCGCAATCAGTCTGATGATTTCTGGGAAAAGGAGTAAGGATGCCGCCAGCCAGCATAGCACTTAAAATCTTCTGGACGATCGTCCTGGTTCTGGTAGGAGGGGGATCTGGTATCTTGTTGGCAATTTGGTTTAAGAAATTATTTCGTGTCAGGGCGGACAAAAAACATTCCCTCAAACTGGTAAATAATGGAAATCTTCCCAGCCTGTTCCATCTTGCGGTCAGCTCCACTCAACCGGGTCTGACCTTCTCATGTTCAGATAACAATATCCCGCTTATCCCGGTCTTTGAAGAAGTGCTGGAAGTGCCTGAGACCCAGGTCGTCCAGGAACCATTCCAGCAGGCTGCCGTACCTCAGAAGCAGAACGGGGCGGGCACGGTGAAACCGAACGGCGCTCTTAAAGCTGGCAGAGCTGTTGCCACAAAGAGTGGTGTTCTTGCCGGCTTGTTGGGGACCCTGGGGGGATTGCTGCCAGGCAAGCTGGGGGCAGGTCTTAAGGAAAAAGCAGCCCTGGCCCGCGATGTCCAGATAAGAACCGCATCAGCCACCCAGGCACCCAAGACTGCTGCCAATAAATTGGATTCTCTCAAGACGTCCGGCAGCAGGTTGGGGGTCAGACCATCTGAAAATGAAAACAAGAGCCAGGGGGGTTCATCCGGATCGATCGCCGCGGCTTCTTCTCCATCGCAGAGCCAGGTTGTCATTTCGGACAGGAACGCCAGCCAGGGTGGTGATCGCCTCTTAAAGCGCAGGGACACCGGGCAGGTGCGGACCCGGGAATTGGCTCCCGGCGAGTCCCTGGTGCTTACCTTGAAGATCGGCGTCTCCCACAAGCGCTACCCCGTTGGCAGTTTCAATTACGTTGTCCGGTCACAACAGGTGCCGGTGGATGGTCACTTTGACATGCCTGCCGCGCTTTCCAGAACGGGCACCGTATATTTCAAGAAGATCTCAAATTTTCGTTATTTGGTACCTTTTATCGGCGGCAGTCTTGTGTTTCTGATTGCTCTCTATGGCATTTATTATGGGTTGACCTACTTATGGGGCTGAGTTTCGTCCCAACAAAGCAGCAAAGAGGTGATCTGGTGAAGGTGGCAGCGCTGGGTGCTGGTGAACCCACCCCGGACACCCTTGATCTTGAGGAGCAGTATCATGGTTGAACGAAATTTATCAATTAACCAGGCAAAAGCCCGGGAATACGATTTTAACCAACCGGTGGTCAGTGTTGGCAGTCATCCGGACAATGACATTACTCTGACCGGTCCTGGTGTGTTGCCTTTCCATGCCACGGTTGTACTCGAATCCGGGCAATACCACCTGATCCCAATGGAATCGGGTTCAGTGGTCAGCGTGGATGGTGTTCAATTAACAGCTCCCCAGGTAGCCCTGGGATCCTCCCAGCGCGTCGAGATCGGCAACAATGCACTGTTCTTTCAACACAATGGCACTTCCTCCAGTATGCATGTCAAGCTTTTTCCGCTTGCCGGAGAAGATGAACCGCAGCAATATACGCTTGAAGGTGGCGAAAAAGCCATCCTCTTGAACGTCCTGGCGGATGATTCCGAAATAGATGTGGAACAAAGTGCGCTCTTTGAGTTCGAGGTTATCAATGCCGGACCGATCGTTGCCAGTTTCTTTGTCAGTTTGAAGGGCGTTCCCGAAGAGTGGGTGGAAATATCTCCCAACATGGTCAACTTGAATGAAGGTCAGCGTCACCTGGTGCAGATCCGGGTCACGCCTCCGCGCGATGCTTCCAGTGAAGCTGGAAAGCATACCTTGCGGGCTTTCATCACTTCGCCCAATTACACCGGTCAGAAAGTGTCAACCGACCTATCCCTGACCATCCGTCCTTATTATGAATTCAGCGTAGGCAATCTTTCCCCCAAAGACCAGCGGATCTCCTGGCGAAAAAAAACAGGCAAGACCTTCCTGCCCATCACCAACCAGGGCAATGGGTCAGCTGATTTCAACATCCTGGCGATTGACGATGAGAACGGTTGTTCCTTCGACTTTCTGCTTGCTGAAGAGCGAGTCCTCAACCGCCAGGCAACCACACAGCTCCAGGCGGGTGAAACCCTGGAATTGCCCATCGAGATCACACCGATCAAGCATCCAATGTTCTCAATGCGCAGCAAACGGTACCATTACACCGCCAACGTCACCATCCCCCAGAACAATGTCTCCCCCCAGGTCCTGAGCGGGTCCGCCACCAGTGTACCCCTTTTCGGCTGGTGGAGTATTGTGCTCGGGGTCGCGGCCATCCTGCTGGCTTTATTCTTTATCCTTCAGCCCAACATCCGCTCGTTCAGTGTCGCCGCTGGTAAGGATGTCATTGAACTGGGGGATACCACCCGTCTGGATTGGGATGTCTCACCTTTTGCCACCCGCCTGAGTATTACGAATATCGATCCGCTCATCACGCGTGGTCAGGTCTCCCAGACGGTTGCGCCGGTCGTATCCACCACCTATGAGCTGGTTTCCGGAAACTGGCTGTCCGGCCTGGTCGGGTTGGACCAGAAGCGGTCCTTGACGATCCTGGTGGTACCACCCTCGCCTCATGTCAATGTCTTTGAAGTCGATAAGACCTCTGTTTCCAAGGGTCAGCCGGTAAATATCCGCTGGTCTGTCAGTACAGCCGATGAAGTCTTTCTGACCATTGATGAAGTGGTTTATCCATTGTCACCGGAAGAGTTTAGCGGGGAGCGGCAGGTGATCCTGGAGAAGGACGCCCTGATCACGCTGGAAGCTAAAACAGGCAGCGGCAGCGAACTGCAAAGCTACTTTGTGAATGTCGAACCACCCTACATCAACATTGATACCTTCACCATCTGGGTCCGCCCGGATTCAGCTGCAGCCGATCCATCTGCAGCTCCTGTCGCCATGGTAGCCGGTGGAAAACGGTTCTCAATGGTCAACGCGCCGGACCCGAACTTCCCGGTTAAATTTGTAGAATTGATCCCGGATGTTGCCAGCGATAATGGCTACCGGGTCTATTTCAACCCGGACGTCCGCACGGAATTGAACAAGGGTGAACAGGTCATGCTGGAGTGGAACGTGGAAGGCGCAGATACGCTCCAGATTGCCCCCTTCACCGATCAGCTACCTGCCCGTGGCAGCCAGCCCTTCTTCCCCCAGGAATCCATGAACTTTGTCATGACGGCAACAAGTGGTGACCTGACAGGCATTTTTATGCTTCCGGTCAAGGTCTTTGATGGGATCCCACCCACCGCACCCACCATCGACTTCTTTAACGCTTCCCCCCAGAGTATGCTGGGCGGTGGCGAAGTTGAATTTTCCTGGTCTGTTTCCAACGAATGGACGCGCATCACCCTGTCTGATGCGACCGGGGTCATTGCAGATAACCTCAATCCGATCGGGTTCAAAAAGATCAAGATCGCTGCCAGTTCTACCATCATTCTGACAGCCTATAACGGCACACTCTCCACTGCCAAACCGTTGGAGATCACGGTGGACCCGGCTTTGATCGCGCCCGGATTGATCATCAAGAGCATTTCCCCCACCACGGGTCGTTCGATGGTGGGCGGGCAGTTGATCGTCACCATCGATTTCAGCACCCTTCCTGAAGGAAAACCTTACCCGATCGGAGAAGTGATCGTCACGGATGGCAGTGCCATCTGTAGGATCCCGCTTCCGGCAGTCAGTTGCAACCTGGTCTTCACCACCTCGGGCACCAAGACCATTACGGCCAGTTTCCCAGGTGACAAGATCTACCTGCAGTCCAAGTCGGCTGGTTTTGCCCAGCAGGTGATCGTCGCCAGCGCCCAGGTGGACCTGAACCCCAGCTTCTATTTCAACGGCGTGGATACCCCCATCTCGGTCGAAAGTGCCGAGTTCGATATGGACAAAGGCATCCGCACCGTTGTTGAGGTCCGCCCCAAGAACACAGTATTGGCTGACAACAAGGGCAGTATAACGGTCAGCGTCTGCAAGCAGGACGTGAACGAAGCCATCATCGAGAGCACCTGCGTTTTTGCCGCCTCCGGTCCGGTCAACGTGGCTATAGCCTCCGAGAATGGCAGGACCGCCGGTTATGGTTATGCAGATATTGTCATCCCGAACTTTACAACAACCGGAGTGCATGGTTTGTTGTTTGAATACACCCACGCTTCCAACGCCATCGATCCAGCCTCCATTTTCCAGCCAAATGTTCATATCAAACGAATCAAACTGATCCTCAGCCTCTCCTACTGCGCAGATCAATTTGGGCTGACGACCTGTAAATATGGCATCAAGGACGGCGTTACCCCAGAGATCATATTTGACCTTAACATCCCTACTGCCACAACCCCGATCAAGCTTTCTTCTCTGCTACCCACTCCACAGACTGAAGCCTTTAATATCCAATCCAGCACCTCAACCTGGGTCTGCAATGTCAAAACGGTCAGCGGAACATACAAGCTGGTTTGCAGCGTGACCGGACTGGTGGCTGGTTCCTCCACCGTGGTGAATTACAGTTATAGCAACACCGATCCACTTTCTTCTGGGGCAACCAATCATTATTACATGGGCAACGATCCCGATTCCCCATTTGGACCGGCTTCCTTCACCCTGAATATTCTTTCCAGCACCAAAACGCAGATCGGGAATATGGCCGGGGTAAAGGTAGGTCAAAGGATCCGGCTCAGCGGACCGTCCGGCTCGCCCGGCATCATCTCCATCCTGACCGGCACCACCCGCATCTTTCCCTCCACTGGCATAACCCTGACCGAAAAAAGCGGGGCGGATCTATTCGGGGTCGAAAATGAAGGCGTCAACTGCAGCAGCTCAGCCAATGGCAGCGTGGTAACGGTCAAAGCCGCCAATGCGGATTGCTTCATTTATTTCAAGCATATCGGTCCCTATACCCTGGTGGCTTCCTTTGAAGGCGACACCAATTACAGCAACAGCACCAGCGGAGATACCCCGATCACAGTCTCAAAACAGGACCAGATCTCTGCCACATTGCAATACCTGGGCGATGGTTCCCCAACTTTCCCGTCCAGCTTCACCACCAAGATCCCCGAACCGATCCGGGTGTTGCTCACTGGTCCTACCGGTGGTTTCCCGACCTCGACAGGTTTTCCTCCGACCGCACTGGTCGGTCGCAAGGTCCTGGTTACCCTTAGCAATGATTTTAGTAAAACCAACTGTACCATCCCGACTGGCAACCAGATCGCAGACCTTGGTGGCGGCATCTATGAAGTCACCATCTCGGAGAAGACCATCGAAGCTCAGAGCGGAAACCCGGCAGATAACACCTCTGTAACCTCTGCAGACTTCAGCGTTAACTGCACAACGGAGAGTTCCTCGGGATTGTCTTTTGTGGTCACATTCTCTGACAAAACAACTCCCAAAAAGGATAGTGACGATTTTGCTTTTACCACCTCACCTGTCACCTTGTTCCAGAAGGCCATCGCCAAGCCCAGCCTCGGTAATGTGACCGTGACGATCAAGCGCCAGGACACTGCTCAAACAAATATGCTTTCCAGCTCAACCATCTCGCAATTGCATTTTGGGCAAAACTATACAGTGGCGATCACGGACAGTACCGATATCAAGGTTCCCTATGGCTATAGCTTTAACCGGACCTATACCTATTATTGGAATTTTTTCTATGGCTGGACCTATTACTCCTATTCCAATTCATCCAACCCGACAACCTTATCCACCAATGCACGTAATACGGTGATATCTACCTATAATACCAATGCAAAATGGAGCCTTGACCCATCCAATTTCCTGACCGGTGTGGATTTCACAGCTGCCTCGAGCACATGCGGAATGAATATGTCATTAACCACATCCGCCCCCTCCTATAGTGAGGTCGCCAATGGTTCCACGATCGCATATAGTGGCGTATACATAAGTGGCGGAATTATCTTTTATGACCGGACCGATACGATAACGGTCTATGGCACACAGGTCCTCAGGCTTAAAGATACAACCGGTTGCAAGCTGGTGTTCGAAGGCGTCAGTTCCAATACCCCTGTCCTGGCAGCCAATGCCGGAACCATCGCACTGAGTGCAGCCTCCGGCGACGATCGTTTTGTCGTTAATAAGATCTATAACGTCGATGGGATCGATAAGCAGGCTGTCTCCATGACATTTACCCCATCCGGGGCACAGGCGGGGTACGTCAATATTCCTATGCCCTTCACCATAACGCTTGCTCCGAATTCGGGAATTGTTGGTGGTACTGCCTTGCCATTTATCAGCACGGCGCAAAATTTCTCCACTTATTTCTCGCCGAGTTCTCCCCTCACCCCCCTGGATGTTTGCCCCAATTTAACCCAGCTGGGCAATTTGAATCCACTGAGCCAGGTGTATACCTCCAGCTCGCAATATTCCACGGCTTGCGTGCCAAAACTGAAATATCTTGGGAACAAATATTATAAGAACACCGATTATCAGGATCTGCCGGGGATGACCTTTGGCAAGCACAATTCTTCGGTCGCCTTCACGGCTGCCTTGCCCTTTGCCTCCAACGGCGCTTTCCTCGAGACGACCTACACGGGTATGAAGGTTCGTGTCTCGGATGGTGAGAGCCATGGTCAATCTTCCGGTCCAACCCCGACCGGAACTGTCAAGGTCCAGGTCTTCAAGACCGTCGGCGGCGGCACCGATACAGCTTATACGTGCAATGATTACACCCTGTCAATAAACCCAGCAGTCACCTGCGCAACAGGGGATGGCTCCTACACCCTGCCGCTCACAGCCGGGGAGACTGCATCCTTTGATCTCCTGTTCAAATCTGCCACGGTCGGTTCCAGCAACTATATCAAGCTGAGCTACAGCGGTGACAACGCTTACAACACGGTTACCACTTCGTCAACGACCTTTGCAGTCAAGAAGCATGTTTCAAGTTTGGGTACGGTCCAATATCAACAGGGTCAGACCTGGACGAACCTGGTACCGACCTTCCCCACCATGAAGGTAGGTCAGTCCACTGCCATGCGCGTCCCTGTTTCAGATGGGGACGGTCTCAGCCATACCGAAATTCCAAGCGGAACAGTGGAAGTCTGGATGGTGGATACCAACGGGGTAACGCTCGATCCTGAAGCAACCACCAACCCCGTCTATTCGATCACCCTTGGTTCAGGATTGACGTACGATTCCACCAACAAGCTCTACAGGGTGACCATCGCTTCCGGTTATGCAAACTTTACACTGAATTTCAGATTTGCCGCCACCGGTTTGTCCCTTAAATGCAGATATGTCGGCGACACCCTCTTCAACGCGAGCAGCACTTCAATGACCGGGCCCCTGGCCTTTACGAACTGATGATGGCAACTTTAGATCTTGGCATCCACAAGAAAGGATATTCTTTGGCCAGAAAAATTACTTTCAACTTATTCATACTTCTTATGGTCCTTGCTCTGGCTGCCTGTGGTCCTGCAGCGGCGACCTCGAAGACACCCATTGGGAGTCTCTGGGATGTAACGGTAAAGGAAGGCAGGGTGGATTGGTCCACCGCCTCCAGCCTGGCACAGGAGCAGCATACCGGCTTCGAGCTTGCCAACAAGACCGCAAAATTTGGTGAGGTTGTCTTCTCCGAAGGCAACCGCCTGGATGAGGTCCAGTCTGCGGTTCGTGCCATGGTCGAGGGTCAGACGGTCAGCCCGAAGTCCGATCCGGTTCTTGCCATGTTGGGTGCCACCTCCAACCAGGCCACTTCGCGCGCCGCTGCCCTCGCAAATTTCTTCAATGTCCCAATGCTGATCCCAAGCGCCAGCGGTGACAACCTGCTGCCCGTCAACAACCTGTGGGCTTTTCAGCTCAGTCCGCCCAATTCAGCCTACGCCGATTTCATCCTTGGCTCGGTCATGACCAGGCAAACCTTGCGCTCCAGTTCATCCAGCGACCTGGTGACCTCTGTCCGGGTTGCCATTCTGTATGAACAGAACACCTATGGCGAGAGCGCTGCCGTTGCCACTGCCACGGCTGTCCTTCAACAGGAATTGGAGATCACCACCTATGGAAAATTCACGGCAGAGGATCCCGACCCCGCCAGCCTGCGTGTTCTTGTGAACCAGGTCCTGGACGGGGGTGCGGATGTGGTCTTCATCATAAGCAGCGATCCGCTCGTGGCACAGAACCTGGTCTTTACTTTTACCAGCCTGGTGGATCTGCCCTCCATGCCGCTCCTGGTGGGCATGGCAGGGGGCTTCACCAGTCAGGAATTCGTGGATTCAGCCCAATCCAAAAATGTCTTCGTCCTGCGCCAGCAATTTTCCACCTCAGATTGCCCGGCAGACATCAAATCGCTCACAGAAGCTCAAAATTATGCAGCCCTGAAGTTGATGGAATACGCCGTCCAGGAAGCCACAAGAGTGAAGGTGGAACCTGCCTCTTTGATCTCATCCCTGACCCAGAAGGTGGATGTCCTGGCCAGCTCGCGCGAAGCAGTCCGGGATGCCCTCAAGGCAGCCAACCTTAACCTGCCCTGTCTCGGCGCGGTCGCTTTTGATAACAATGGTCAGAACAAATTCCCGCAGTTCGAAATAGTGCAGACCTCGAACGGAACGACTCGTATCATTTCAAACGCTGAATTTATTTCAGCCGTTAAACAAAAGATCGGCCTGGGTGGCTGACCACACCGACCCCCCGGAACAGGATCAAAGAAGCACTGGAAATTGCCATGAGCAAGGATACACCGAATAGCATTGATCTCGAACGTTCCTACCTGCATGCGGTCCTCGCATGGCTGGATGCGCGCCTTGAGCAGGATGTCCGCCGCTGGCAATTGGCTGGACAGGATCCGGCAGACCGTTTCCGGGGGTTGTATGTATCCGATTCCAAAGCCCTGGACCTGGTCCAGCGCGGGGCAGGCAGGCATACCGGCTCGGGTGTTTCCCTGCCGGCCGATCAGGAAAAGAAGCTCAAGCAAGCCCTGGAGGCTGCTGCCAGAGAGATGCAGACCCTGGAGAAGGAAGCCAGTCAGAAGAATGTCAATCTGCGTCTCAAAGCGGTGGAGCATATTTTTGGTCTGAGCACATTCGAATGGTGGGCATTCGTGATTTGCCTGGCCCCGGCTCTGGACCTGCGCTACGAACGGATCTATGGCTATTTGCAGGACGATGTAACCCGCACTTTTCCCACTGCAGATCTGATGCTCAACCTGCTCCTGCCAGAAGGGCTGGAACGCCTCGAATCCCTGCCAGTCTTTGACCCAACCGGCGCGTTGCGAACCTTCCACTTGATCATTCCCATCGAAGAACCCGGCAAACCGGTCAGCGCCCTGCGCCAGGCTTTCCGGGTTCAACCCGGCCTGATAAACTGGCTCGTGGCGGAATATTCACCATCGGCCGATCTCGGTCCGGGTGCAGACTATTACCCGCTTGACGGGAATGACCTGGATGATCCTGATGCCGAAGTATTTTCACTGCCCAAAATGCCAGACGCCAATACCATCCGCAAGGTCCATCCGTTGCTTTCCTTCAACGGGGTCGATGTCCTCCAGCAGGACCTGGCTGCCAGTCAGCTTGCCCTTGGGTTGGGGCAACCTCTTCTCAAGGTTAAATTGCCGTCCGAAGAACCTTTCCAGGCTGCCCTCGAAAAGATATATCCGGCGGTGCGCGATGCCAGGTTGTTGGGCGCCATCTTATACATCCAGGGTTGTGACCTGCTGATAAACAAGGATGGCTGCCTGAACCCCTCTGCTTTTGAAGCCATACGCCTGCTGGATGACACGGTCATCCTCGGGAGCCGGAACCCCTTCTTCTTCGCTGCAGATATGCCCGGCAACGATTCTGCATTGATGAGTGTGCCTTTTGAAAAATTGACCGCGTCCGAACGGGTCGAGTTGTGGACAACGCTGCTGGATGGGATCGACGATCGGATCTCCCGCAAGGACCTGAACATCCTCTCCGGGCAGTTCAGCCTGACCAGCGGACAGGTCATCGCGGCCTCCTCCTCTGCCATGTCCCGTTCCCTACAGGAAGGACGCATCCTTGAAACGGCAGACCTGTTCGAAGCCGCCCGTATGCATTCCGGCTATCACCTGGCAGACATGGCTCAGAAGATCGAGCCGCGTTACGTCTGGGAAGACCTTGTGCTGCCTGAAACGCCCATCACCATGCTCAAAGAGATGGTCAGCATGGTCCAGTCCCGCCCAATGGTGCTCGAAGCCTGGGGGCTGGGTCGCAAGCTGACGGCTGGTGCCGGTGTTTCGGCCCTCTTCTCCGGTCCTCCCGGAACAGGCAAGACGCTTGCTGCCCAGATCATGGCCAACCAGTTGGGGATCGACCTCTACCGCATCGACCTGTCCAGCGTGGTCAGTAAATACATTGGTGAGACCGAAAAGAATCTCGAGCGCATCTTCAGCGAAGCCTCCGAAAGTAATGCCATCCTGTTCTTTGACGAGGCAGATAGCATCTTTGGCAAACGATCCGAAGTGAAGGATGCCCACGACCGCTACGCCAATATCGAGGTCGGTTATCTCCTGCAGCGCATGGAAAACTATAACGGGGTTGCCATCCTTGCCACCAATTTGCGTGCCAACCTGGATGAAGCCTTTACCCGGCGCCTGCAATTCATTATAAATTTCCCCTTCCCGGAAGAAGACTACCGGTTGCGCATCTGGAAGGTGCTCCTGCCGCCAGACTTGCCACTGGCAGACGATCTGGACCTGAAGCTGATGGCAGACCGCTTCAAACTGGCGGGTGGAAGTATCCGCAACATCCTCGTCAGCGCTGCCTACCTGGCAGCTGCCGACGGTGGCAAAGTGACCATGGACCACCTGATGCACGGCACCCGCCGTGAGTTCCAAAAAATGGGACGCTTATTGCATGAATCAGATTTTTCTGTGACCAAAGTGAAGGAGTAGAAGTATGTCAGGTAACCAGAAACAACAACAAACCGGTCATCAAAACCAGGTGACTGTCAAAGCAGGAAGAACGCAGCAAAAGACGGTCAAGACCATAAACCCTGAACAGATGCTCTCCGCACCCGAGACGTTGCGTAATGAGGACGTTCTGGTTGCGCAACAGCAGGTTGGCAACCAGGTCGTCCAGCGTGCCCTTGATCGAAGAGGTCGGGATGAAAGGGTCACGGATGACCAGGGCAACCTGAACGAGGATCTCACCCGGCAGATCAATGGCAAACGCGGTGGCGGCAGCCCCCTGCCCGAATCCGTTCAGCAGGTTGCTTCCAAAAAATTGGGACGCAAGTTCAACGATGTGCGTATTCACACAGACGATGCAGCAGACAAGCTCAGCCGATCCGTCAGTGCCCGGGCATTCACCATTGGGAAGGATATTTTCTTCAAAGGAGGCGTCTTTTCGCCCACTTCCAGCGCCGGTCGTGAAACTCTCATCCACGAGTTGACCCATGTCATCCAGCAGTCTGGAAGCAAGGTATCTTCAAGCGGCAAGCTGAAACTTGGCGCACCCGATACTGCCATGGAAAAGGAAGCTGCCCACATGGGCAAAAAACATTCAAGTCAGTTCAGCTCTGCCGCCCCTGGGTCAACTGCCCTCCGGCGCCAGGGAGAAGAGGAAGAACTGCAAATGCTGGAAGATGAAGAAGAATTGCAGAAGCAGCCGGAGGCAAATGGTGCCATCCAACGCCAGGGTGAAGAGGAAGAGCTCCAAATGCAGCCGGATGCATCCTCCGGAGGGGTCATTCAAAGAGACCTCAAGAGTGAACTGGATGAAGAATTTAAGAAACGCAGGGCGAAGGCTGGTTCCCGCAAGAAATTTAACCAGGGAAAACAGGATGCCATTAAGAAGATCGACGAGGACGTCCGCAAAAAGGTTTTTTCAAGCCACGAACAGGAAAAAAAGGACGCCATCCCTGCGCCTCCAACCGTCGCTCCTCCTGAATCGAAATCCGGTCCGGTCCTCAGTCCCGGCGAAAAGTTAAAAGCCCAGATCAATGAAGACAAGATGAAAACCCTGCAGGATAAAAAGAAGAAGGATGATTTTCAGTCCTTGGTCGCCAAGGGGCATGTTGGTGAGTTAAAAGGTACCGTAAAAATGGCAGATGAGGAACGGTCTGCCAAATTGAAGACATCCCTGGATCCCAAGGGCGCTGAAAAAGAAACCAAAGCAAAAAACAAGGCGGAAGCCAGGAAAGCCAAAGAAGATGAGAAGAAGTTGAACAAAATGGTCGCCCTGGCGGCAAAAGATCCGAAGAAATTCAATGAATTAGAGGCAAAAGAAAAAGCCGATCTCGAGAAAGCCAATGCAAAGGAAGAACCCACGGTTGCCAAGGCAAAAGGTGGTGAAGCCAAACCAGAAGCGACCGAGAAATCCGCTGCCACCAAACCGGAAGAAGGGAAAAAAGAAGCTGAAAAGAAACCGGGCCTTCTGGGAAAAGGTCTGGGCTTGTTGGGCAAAGGGATCAAGAGCAAGTTTGGCGAATTCAGGGCGCAATATGGGAAGCTGGTGGGTCTGGAGAAGAAAGAGGATGAAGATAAAAAAGACGAAGCCAAACCAGCCGGAGTGACCATTAATAATTATGCCGGTGGCGCTGGAGCTGCTCCAGGTGGACCTGCCGGTGCCGGTGGCGGAGAAGCCATCGCTGCCCTTAAAGCCAAGGTTGAAACTCTCGAGCAAAAAGTGGAGAGCCTGGTGGGCAAGAAGAAAGAAGAAGTTGTTCCTGAGAAGCAGAATTAGAAAGGATAGAGCGTGATACCAGACGTAGATGAAGTCCTTAAGAAACTGTTGATCCACGAAATTCAGATCAAAGGCAACGAAGTGGATATCCAGTTCGACCAGCCCAGGCGTGAATGGTCTTCCCGCCTGAGCAAGCCGACCATCAACCTCTTCCTGTTCGACATACGCGAAAACCTGCGTCTGCGCGGTGCTGAACAGTATCGCACCATCACTCGACCCGATGGAGTTTCCGAGATCCGCCGCAACCCGGTTCGCATGGACCTGCGTTACCTCATGTCAGCCTGGGTCAAGGAGCCGGAAGATGAGCATCTCCTGCTGGCTTCAGCCATCAATGGCTTGTTGCGCAATCCCTTCCTGCCGGAGAAATTGCTCACCAAAAATCTGAAGGATCAACCGTCTCCCATGCCGATCGAAGTAGCCACATTTCCCCCCGAGGCTGGACCGATCGATAAATTCTCCGAGATCTGGGGTGTATTGGACAACGAGATGCGCCCGGGCATTCTGCTGACAGTGACCGTATCCTTCGATCCCTACAAACCGGCTGAATACAAACAGGTTCGGACGCGTGAACTTGGTTTCTTCCAGGATCCCAATCCTAAAAAACCAGATGAGAAAATGCGAACCAGGTCAAGGAACTATCGCACGGTATCCGGCACCATCAAAAGCGAAAAATACGCCCCCACCAGTTTGTCTCTGATCCTGGTGGAAACCCAACAACCGGTCGAGATATCGGATAAAGGCGAATACGCCTTGCATAAAATTGCGGACGGAGAATATCACCTCGATATTCTTTTAAATCAAAAAGTCCTTAAACGTCACAAATTGGTTGTGCCTGCTAAGAATTATGATATTCAGTTATAGCAAGCCACGTTTAGAATGTTGGACTTGTCAACGAAAGGAGTCAGTCATAAAAATAATTCACTTAAGGTTAAAACCTTCTTATTCAATGATTACATTAATCAATCTTATTAAAGGAGTATGACATGCCAGAATATCTATCGCCAGGCGTTTATGTAGAAGAAGTGGACCGCGGTCCGAAGCCCATCGAGGGTGTTGGAACTGCAATGGCTGCTTTCGTCGGTTTCACCGAAAAGGCGGAAATGCAAAGGGAAGTGGATGGAGAATTGGTCATCGATAGTTTCCTCAACCGCCCCCAACTTGTCACAAACTGGACCCAATTTGTGGAACGGTTTGGAAGTTTTGTACCCGGCATCAACCTGCCGACCTCGGTATATGGTTATTTCACCAACGGCGGCTCGCGCTGCTATGTCGTCAGCGTGCGCACCTTCCCCAAGGCTGAAGCAGTTTTGATGAATGCCCAGGGCAAACCCGCCCTGACAGTCCGATCCCGCCAGGCTGGCGTGGAAGGCATGAAGCTGCGTGTCCGGGTTGGGAACGTAGCCCTGCCTGCTCCTGCCGGAGGCAAAAAAGCCGCAGATCCGGAAGGCGCGGATGAGTCCGATGCCTCTGAACCAGGCGGGGATCACAGCTTTACGGTGTATGTGGAAAAGGAAGCCGCCTCGGGTGGCTGGAAATCTGTAGAAACGGTTGCAGATGTCAAATTGCAGACGGTCGTGGTCGATTCCAAGAAACAGGTGGCATTCGCTTTCAAGAACAACAAGCTGCCCAAGTTCGTGGAATTTGTCGTGGCTGAAGATGCCACCCTTGCCAAAGCCATGCCTCGCGAGCAGGAACAGACCCTCATGATCGAGAAGAGACTGCTCGAAGCCCCCGTCGCCAGCGAATTCCGTGGGGATGTCAGCGAGCGCCACGGTGTTGAAGGTCTCGAAGTCCTGGATGATGTAACCATGGTTTGTGTCCCCGACCTGATGACCACCATGCCCGGAGAAAAACTTGATTTGAACATGGTCAAGGCGGTCCAGAGCATGATGATCGCTCACTGCGAACACATGGGCGACCGGGTCGCCATCCTGGATGCCCCCCCGGACATGAACCCCCAGGAGATCAAGAAGTGGCGCATGGAAACTGCCGGATTCGATTCCAGCTATGCCGCCCTGTACTACCCCTGGATCAAGGTTATGGATCCTGCCACCGATACCCAGGTCAATATACCTCCCTCCGGTCACATCGCCGGTCTGTGGGCACGCAGTGACAATACCCGCGGCGTTCACAAAGCCCCTGCCAACGAAGTCCTGCAGGGCATCACCGGGTTGGTCTATCAGACCACCAAGGGCGAACAGGACACCCTCAACCCGATCGGTGTCAACTGCATCCGCTCCTTCCCGGGACGCGGCATCCGTGTTTGGGGTGCACGCACCCTCTCGAGCAATCCATCCTGGCGCTACATCAACGTACGCCGCCTGTTCAACTATGTTGAGAAGTCCATTGAGAATGGCACCCAGTGGGTTGTCTTCGAACCCAACAACCGCAAGCTCTGGGCGCGTGTCAACCGTGATGTATCCGCCTTCCTGCGGGGAGTCTGGCGGGATGGTGCTTTATTCGGATCATCTCCGGCTGAAGCTTTTTACGTCAAAGTAGACGATGAATTGAACCCGCCCGAATCGCGCGACCTGGGACGTCTCATCATCGAGATCGGTATGTCTCCTGTCAAGCCTGCGGAATTCGTTATCTTCCGAATCAGCCAGTGGGCTGGCCCGGGTTCTGAATAAACTGAAGTGATTATTAATGATAAGGAGATATAAATATGGCAGAGCGTGAAGATCCCTTGGTAGCTTTTAAATTTGGACTTGAAATTGAAGGCAAGCTCAGCGGCTATTTTACCCAGGTCGGTGGCATCGGTTCAGAGACAGAAGTGATCCAGCAAAAAGTGGTTTCGGAAACAGGTGAGACCATCATCCAGCAGATCCCCGGTCGTTTGAGCTGGACCCCTGTCACCCTGAAACGGGGTGTCACCAGCAGCATGGATATCTGGGAGTGGCGCCAGGCGGTGGTCGAAGGCAAGATCGAAGATGCCCGTACCAACTGTTCCATTGTTGCCTATTCCCAGGATAACACCGAGATCGCCCGCTGGAACTTTGAAAATGCCTGGCCCAGCAAGGTGGTTGGTCCAGAGATGGATTCAGGTTCAACCAACTACATGATCGAAGATGTCACCATCGTTCACGAAGGTGTGCTGCGCGTCAGCTAGGCGCATAATTCCTGGATGTGATCTACCCCGGGGGATGGATCTCAGGAGGGTTTGCCAGCCGTCCTGTTGATCCTCCCCGGTGTAGAGATCTCTAAATTGAGAACCTCCATTTACCGGAATTATTGAAAGAAGGAAGTTGTATGACCATTTACTATCCATCCCCGTCCTCCTATTATGCCCTGGTCGATATTGGCGCTGATAAAACCACGTGCTATTTTGACTCGCTGACCGGTGGCGATCGAAAGATTTCACTGGTTCAATACAATGTCATGGCTCCCGCAGGGAGTGTTACCACCAAATTTATGCCCGGGCAGACAACCTTTGAGCCGATCACGCTTTTGCGAGCCTTGGATAAACATGATGACAGCTTGAACAAGGAGTTTGTGGATGCCATCAACGGCATCTATAAAAAGATCCGCAGGAATTTTTCGATCTTCATGTTTGATGGGGATGGTGTACCGTTGGTCTGGTGGGATCTTATCGATGCGATCCCATCTTCGATCACCGGTTTCAGTTTCAATAGTAAAACAGAATCCTATTACACAGATTTTGAGATCACCCTTCAGGCCGAAAGTATTGAAGTTCATTTTGAAGCCGAAGATGAATGGAAGAAAAAGAATTCCTGACCGGATGGAGAAGGATCGAAGGCATGGAATTTTTAAGCCAGACAGTTCACTGGTTGGACCTGAGCGATTAAATACAGAGGAAGAACAACAAGATGAGTCTTAAAACAGAATTTGAGTTTGAACTGCCCATGGGTTTTTTGGATAAGGAAGGCAACCTGCACAAGAAAGGAACCATGCGCCTTGCAACTGCCATGGATGAAATAACCATCCTCAACGATATGCGCGTCCAGAGCAATGAAGCCTATATCGTGATCGTGCTGCTTGCCAGGGTCATCACCAGCCTGGGTACTTTGGGCAATATTAACACCTCGGTCATCGAAAATCTATTCGCGGCAGACCTGACCTTTCTGCAGGAGTTTTACCGTCAGATCAACGAAAGCGGTAACACCCGCCGTGACTTCACCTGCCCCCATTGTCAGAAACCCTTCGAGGTGGACCTGTCGACTCTGGGGGGGGAATCCTAGGCTACCCTCTGGAACAGCTCTACCAGGAGGTAGCCTACATCTCTTACTACTTCCACTGGCAGCCTGAATCCATCCTGGAACTGGATCATCGTTTCAGACGCCGGTGGGTAAAAGAGATCGCAACCATCAACAAACGGCAAAATCAGGGAGCTTAGGACGATGTCTGAAAAAACTGATCCCGTTATGAAGGACGCCCTCAAGAACATCGATGCCAACTCGCAGCAGGATATCGACCTGATGGAATTGGCCGAACTGATCGTCAAACTGATCCAAAAAGAAATTGAATTGGAAAGTCTGCGTACAGGAAAATATTAAGAAGGCAGGTAGCCGATGAGTCTGATCCAAAAAACATCCACCGTCACCGCCATCCCTGGAGATCCGAGCCCTTACACCCCGATCGATATGACCGGTGAAGAGATCGCCATCCCCATCTATCAATTTGTGGTCCAAATTGATAATGCCACGGTTGCTTTGTTTCAAAATGTTAACGGTATGTCATTCAGCCGTGAAGTGGAACCGCTCTCAGTCGGCGGTGAAAATGATTTCGGGCGCGAGTTTCCCGGTCATGTCTCCTATGGGCATATCACTTTGGAAGTTGGTTTGTCCTCATCCGATTTTTTCTGGAGATGGATGAAAGCCGGTGAATTCGATGGCTATGCCATTGCCAAGCATTTTACACTTGTGCAGCGCCGCCCGCAAAGTGACGCCAGCAAACCCGATGCGTTCGAGATCGTCAAAAGCTGGGATTTTTATAACGCTTTCCCGGTCAGTTGGAAGATCTCTGATCTGGGCATTGACAATTCCACGAATATTGTCATTGAAACCCTGGAACTCTCTTTTGATTATTTTGATACCTATGAAAAACCTGCCAATACACCTCCCACCGCCTCCAAAGACGGGTTGGGAGTTACCAGTCCATTCTCCTGAGTCGATGGTCTTCGGATGGATAAAATGTTCGAAATTTCCCAGGGGATCCGGTCGATCGGGAAGGTGTGGGTGGTGAAAGCACCAGCCTACCCCCGAATGCCATTCCTGGTTAAGAAAATACTTGTAAGTTTGCACATGATACCTGCTGGAAGGAATTGATGTCATCTAAGAACCTGTTAATATCCCGTTTGAAGGACCAGCGCAGCCGCATCCAGGGCATGCTCTCGCCTGGCAGGAAACAAGGCCAGTCCGGGCATCCTTTGAACGCGTCTTTATCTCCTGTTGCCCCTGATCTTGCCGGGAGAAAATTCCAGGTTGCTGCCAAAAAAATGCGAACGCTCGATGCCGATAAGATCGGGCAGATCCTTTCCAGCGGTCTGACCTCTTTGAGCACCGATATTCACAGTAAATTTGAAGATATTCAGAAGATCATTCACCTTCACCCCGGCGCATCCGCCAGGAATATCTGGTCATCGGTTGAGACACCCCTCCCAGAACCCCAGGCTGCCCGCCAGGAGACCCCGGATGATCCCGGTGTGATGCGTTCAGGCAGCATCATCCGTAAAATGAGCATCCTTCCCAGACCGGGTCAATCGTTGGAGTCTTTTAGAAACCAGGTCCAGGATCAGCCTGCCTCATCGAAGCCCCAGCTTGAAAAGAAGCCGGTCATCACTAAAAATACCCGCCGGTTCTCACAGGTACAGGAAGTTACCCCCGGTCAGAAACTTGTGCCACCGGAAATGCCTGCGGTGCCGCTGAAAGCGGATGAAACCCAACCTCCCCGGGTGAAGACCAGTGACACACCTGGCTCTGCGACCATCCAGCCGCAAGCAGATGCATCGGTTCCAGTTGTGGATAGACTCGTAATAACTCCCCGTCGGGAAAAGCCGGTACCCGGGTCATCCAAAACAACCGGATCCCCTGTTCCGCCTGCTGAACCTGAGCAGAAGAAGTCGCCCCTTGAAATGCCCTTGCGCAAGGAACCTCGCATCCTGGAACCAGCCGCCAGCACTGTGCAGCGAACCCCTCCGGAAGTCAAAACCCAGCCGTCGGATGCGACCCAGGAAGGGATTGTAATAGAGAAGAAGGAAGAGATCAGGGTCCCTGAAGCCCGGACCAGGCAGACCCCCGGGTCGCGATCACCAGTCCAGGGAGAACAGATCCTCAAGGCGCTTCCAGTCCTGAAAAAAGCGCCGCTGCAGGCGGAACTAAAAAAAGCCTTACCGCTTAAAAGGACGACTGAACAAACCCCAAAACCTGTTGCCCGGCCTGGCATTAAGCCCACGATCGACGCACCTGCACCAAAGGCTCCACCACGCCCGGTCATTCAACGGGCAACGGATGAAGACCTGCCTGCTGCCACTCCTGTTCAGCCATCCGTTCAACCGGTAAAGCTTGCACCAGCTCCATCTGCCAGCGTACCCGAATCGCCAGCCCCGTCTGCTAGCGTACCCGAATCGCCAGCCCCGGCTGAGCCTGAGACAGTCAAACCGGAGATGCCCCTGCGCCAGAAGATCAATTACCGCCAGAACGCTCCCCATGCCCTGCGGGTCATCGCTCCCGATCAGATGAAACCACTCTCGCTTCCATCCCTCATTGAACGGAAGGAAACCCCCCTTCTCACCAGGACCAGGCAACTTCCGGCAGTGCGGGATGGCTCGCCAGCTCAACAGGAGGCACGGTTCTCATTAAATAAGAGCCAGCCAGTCTCCTCCGCCAGCCTCCCCGGATCCCTTCCGAAGGTCATTCCCGACCAGGTGGACTCCCAGCCATCCACTGCCCGTGATCTGGCGCCTATTCCAATGCCGCTGGTTTCGCCCGTGCCTGCCTGGATTCCCAAATCAGAGTCACAACCTGCCACAGCTCCCGTTCAGCCTTTGCTTGAAAAGTTGCCCCCCAAAAGAACCGGGGTTCGCAAAACGAACAATACCATCCAACGTACCTGGGAAGGACATACCCCCCCCAGTCAATCTGCTTCGGGTAATTCCGAGCCAGCAGCAAAAGCCGGGTCAGAACCGATCGACCTGGAAACTCTCGCTGAAAATGTTTTTCCGTATGTGAAACGCATCCTTGAGATCGAGGTCGATCGTTCATCAGGGCGATCAAGGTAAGCAAATGAAACGAGGCACACCATGACATTGGAATATGCAAAACTAAAGTGGTCAACGATCGTCCCCCCCATGAAAGGTGAGCTGGTTTGTCAATTTAACCCGGCTACCCTCAAAATATCGAAAGAAAATAACTGGGAAGGTGATCCATCCCCTAGTTTTAACTCGCCCATCCTTAAATATGGGGGTGGTAGTTCAGCCACCTACGAGCTGGAATTGTTCTTCGACTCCTACAGCAGTAATCCTCCCAAGGATGTCCGTGAATATACCAACAAGCTCATGCAATTAACCCTGCGCGGTGGTGGTTATTCCATGTTCCTGGTTCCCTTTTCCAGTCCTCCCACGGTAAGTTTCGTGTGGGGCAAGATCACGCTGTTTGCTGCCGTTGTTGAAAAAGTTGAGATCACCTATACAATGTTCTCGCCGGATGGCACGCCCATCCGTGCCAAGGCAACGGTTTCCTTCAAACAGAACGAACTGATCGGCGATGATATTATCCCGGCTCAAAACCCCACCAGCCGCACCGACTCGCGCAAGACCCGTTATGCTTTTGCCGGTCAGAGACTGGACCAGATCGCTTATGAAGAATATGGTGACAGCCGGTATTGGCGTTTACTGGCGGAGGCAAATGGATTGGATAACCCCTTTAACTTGAACGATGGGCAATTGCTGGTAATTCCCCAGGACCTGGGAAGAGAGTAATTCATGTCGGATAAATTCAAAGTAAAAATAAATATGGTTGATATCAGCCTTTTCACTGGTGATCTGGTGGAATTTGTTGTCGACAGCCATGTATTTTTACCATCCATGTTCACGCTCCTGATCAGGGATTTTTCGAATCCGGTTGGCGGATTGCTGACCTATACCGATAACCAGGCTCTGATCCGGATAGGGAATATGGTCGAGATCTCCGCCACAACGGTGGACCTGCAATCCCCGCTCCCGGTATCAGGCACTCTGATCAATGGCGAGATCACCTCCATCGAACCGGTATACACCGAACAGGGAGATGTGCTCTTGCGCGTCCGTGGTTTTGATCTCGGGCACCGTCTCACGATGGGAAAGAAGACCCGCACCTATGGGGACGGCAATCCCATGGCGCCTACCATGAATGATATGCTCATCGTCTCAAAGATAGCCGGATCGAACGGGCTCATCCCCAGCGTGGATATGAGTGGATTAAGCAGTTTGCGTTACCACTATGTCATGCAATACAACCAGAGCGATTGGGATTTCCTCTGGTCGCGCGCCCAGATGCTTGGCTACCAGGTCTACGTGGATGGGAAAACGCTGCATTTCGAAAAAGCTTCCAAGCCCCGTTCCTTAAAGCCGGTGTCCCTGTCCTGGGGGAGCGACCTCCTGCGCTTTGAACCACGCATTGTCAGCATGGGGCAGGTAAATTCCGCATCTGCCTATGGCTGGGATCCGAAAAGCAAGAAGACCGTCAAGTCCAAATCCAAACTTCTCTCCCCTCTCGATAAGCCGGCCATCCCGGGTGCTGTTCTCGGTGGCTCCAAGACCATCACAACGGGATTCTTTATGACCTCGACCGAAGATAGCGTCATGTCTCCGGTGGTAAGGGATGCCGCCGTTGCCAAAGCCTATGCCGATTCACTTTTTACAGAACATGAAACCCAGCTTGTGCGAGCAACCGGGGTGGCAATCGGTAATCCATACTTGTTGGCAGGTTCAAAAGCCGCGGTCACCAATGTTGGAGCCCGGTTTTCGGGATCTTATTTCATCACGGAAGCCAGGCACATTTTCAAGAATGGTGAATATACAGTTAAATTTGAAGTTACCGGACGTGACCCATATACGATCCGGCAATTGATCCTGGGAAGTGACCATTCATTCAGCAAGATCGATGGAGTCGTGATCGGCGTGGTCACAGACCTGAACGACCTTGAAAAATTGGGACGCGTCAAGGTCAAATACCCCTGGATGCCGCCGGATGGCAGTTCGGATGTCAGCAGCACCTGGGCACGGCTGGCTTCACCCGGGGCTGGGAAGGATCGTGGCATTTTCTTCACCCCCGAGGTGGACGACGAAGTTCTGATCGCTTTTGAACATGGCGATGCAAACTATCCCTATGTAGTAGGCGCTCTTTGGAACAATAAGGACAAACCTCCGAAAGGGGATGGTGAGATCCTGGAACCCGGAGGGAAAAAGACCAATCAGCGTGTCATGCGTTCAAGAAGCGGCCATGTCATCATCCTTGATGACACCAAGGGCAGTGAGAAGATCGTCATCGAAGACAAGTCCAAGAAGAACAGCATCATCTTTGATTCAAAATCCAAATCGGTGACCATCAAGGCTGAAGGAGACATGACCCTTGAGGCCGGAGGCAAGTTCATCATGACAAGCAAGCAGGACTTCTCGCTTGAATCGAAAGCCAAGATCGCCTTTACAGCCACCAGCAACCTGGAACTGGAAGGCAAGGCTGGTTTGAAAGCCAAATCCGGCGCATCCGAAATGTCCCTGGCAGCCGCAGGCGCGGCTCTGAAAGGCACCAAGGTCGATATCCAGGGTCAGGCGCAGACCGCAATCCAGGGTGCCCAGACTTCGGTCAAGGGCTCAGCCATGGTTGAGATCCAGGGCGCTCTGGTCAAGATCAATTAAAAGGAGCTCATCAATGCCTCCAGCAGCACGAATGGGAGATTCAACCTCACACGGCGGCAGCATCGTGATTGGTTTTCCAACAGTTTTGATCGGCGGACAGCCTGCCGCACGGGTCGGGGATATGCATGCCTGCCCCATGGTCACCGGTGTTGTCCCGCATGTGGGTGGACCGATCCTGCCACCCGGCAGCCCCACCGTTCTGATCGGAGGCATGCCCGCCGCCCGCCTGGGTGACATGGCGACTTGCACTGGTCCGCCGGACTCAATAATTATGGGCTGTATGACGGTCATGATCGGCCCGTAAATAAGGCGGTAACCGCTTGTTTAAATGAATGGATAATTGGAGAAAAATTATGCCACATAATGCAAGGAGTTTTATTGGCAATGGATTGAGCTTCCCGCTGCGGACGGACGCACGCGGCCAGATCGCTCTGGTAACCGGATCTGAAGATATAGAGCAATCCATTCGCATAATCCTGAGCACTCGCCAGGGTGAGCGTGTAATGCGTCCCACCTTTGGCTGCCGGGCAAATGAATTGCTGTTCGAACCCCGTTCCGCCGCAACAGCCAGCTTGTTGCAGGAATATGTTCACGAAGCGTTACGCATGTGGGAACCTCGCATCGAGGTCCACCAGATCTTTGTGGAAAATAACAACGCTTATCCGGGTGCTTTGCTGGCAGAGATCGAGTACGAGATCAAGGCTACGCATGACACCCGCAGCATCGTTTATCCATTCTATATCGCCGATGAACCGGAAATTGAATAATGCAGGAGCAACCTATGACATTACCCTCCCCTAATCTGGATGACCTTCGCTTTCAGCGGGACCTGGTCGATGAGGCCCGCAAACGGATCATCAACTATAACCCTGAATGGACAGAATATAACCTGAGCGATCCCGGCATCACATTGATCGAGCTGTTTGCCTGGATGACCGAACTGACCGTATACCGTCTCAACAGGGTTCCCGAAAAGAATTACATCAAGTTTCTCGAGATGCTCGGGCTGCAACTTATGCCTGCCAGTAGTGCCCGCACGGAATTGACCTTCTGGATGTCTGCCAACCTGCCCCTCAATCCGGGCGACACCCAGACCGTGGTCGTGCCGGAAGGCTTCGACGTCCGCTCGGAATTGACCGATGAGGAAGTCCTCTTTACCACCACCCGCAAACTCGAGATCTTCCCACCTTTACTGGAGCATGTCCGCAAAGATGAAGAATTCAACAAGAATTATCTTTCCCGGCTGGGGATCGAAACATTCCTGCCTTTCAATGAGCGCACCCCGCATACGGGCGATACTTTTTACCTGGGATTCAACCCTGCAAATAATATCTCCGGGCACATCCTCCAGTTGGAATTTGAGTCTGAACCCACCGAAGCCGTTGGCATCCGCCGTGACGACCCGCCCTGGGTTTGGGAATGTCTTACCCGGGACGGCCAATGGCAGGAGATCCACCCCAGCAAATTTGAGGGAGAGAAGGACACCACTGGCGGTCTGAACAATGAAGACGGGCAGTTGGTGCTCTACCTGCCTCTCGCGGTTGAACCAGGGAACCTGTATGGCTTGAATGCCTTCTGGCTGCGTTGCCGCATCGAACAACGCAACTCCTTGCAGGGCATGTATTCCGAATCGCCGCGTGTCAAAAAGATCCGTGCCTTCAGCATGGGTGCAACCGTACCAGCCATGCACTCCATCAGCGTCCATTCCGAAAACCTGGGTATCAGCAATGGAGAACCCGGGCAGACCTTTACGCTCCAGCATTCTCCCGTTCTGACCTTGCAGGAGGGGGAGACCCTGGAAGTGGAAGAAACCCATCATGACGAGACCGTCTTTGTTCCCTGGAAACAGGTGGACGGATTCTCACGATCCACCATTTTCGACCGCCATTTCATGTTGAACATGGGCACAGGGACCATTTTTTTTGGACCTTCCGTTCGCCAGCCGGACGGCACAATCATCCAGTATGGGCGCGTTCCGGAGAATAACCGCGGCATGCGCTTCTCCCGCTATCGCTATGGCGGCGGCGTTGCCGGCAACCTCCCGGCCGGGGGGATCACCACCATGGGAAGCTCTTTGGCGTATATATCCCGGGTTTCCAACCTGGTGCGCGCTTCCGGTGGACGGGACCAGGAAACCCTGGACGAATTGAAACTGCGTGCCCAAAGGGAATTGCAGGCTCAGCGGCGCGCAGTCACCGCCCAGGATTACGAACAATTCACCCTCAGTTACAGCCGTTCGGTAGCCCGTGCCCACTGCCTGCCTCCCCAGAGCTCGCAGGAAGCCGCCGGAACTGTCTCTGTGCTGGTCGTCCCGGCTGTTGAAGAGGACCTGCAGGCTGGCAGCCTCTCCGCCCTGACCCTGCCGGAAGACCTCCGTGGTGAACTCCGGGCACATCTCGATAAATTCCGCCTGATCACAACCTCCCTGAATATCCGTGAACCACGTTATACCGGGGTGCAGGTCCGGGCAAAAATTGTGGCGCAGGATTTCACCCGCCCGGATGAAGTCATCCGGCAGGTCAACGCAGAGCTCAAGCGTTATCTCTCCCCCCTGGCATTGGATGATGACCTGCCCCTCCTGCATACGGACGAAAAATGGAATGGCTGGCAGTTTGGCCGTGACCTGTTCACCGCCGAAGTGATCTCTCTCATCCAGCAAGTGCCATCGGTCAAATTCGTGCTCGAAGTGGAATTGTTCTCCCGCCCGGTTGTGCCGTTGGAAGAAAAGAACAACTTCGACGATGGACCTGCTCCTGCTCTCACAGCTGTGCAAAAAGTCTTGCGCATCCCCACGGATGGTCTTGTTTGCTCGCTGCAGCACGAGATCGAGCTGGTCAATGTTGAAGATGCCTACGCAAAGGATCAAGTCAAATGACCGCAGCCCTCGCAAGCCTGTCTCTGGCGGCGGATGCATATAACCGCTACCCGGGCGAACTGGCTACTTTCCATCTGCGTTTCACTGTACCGCAAAAGACAGGCGCAAAACTGCAGTTTGCCATGCCAAAATCGCTCAAGGTTGAATCGTATGAGCTTCCGGAAGGTATTCCAACCACCCTGCCAGGCGTGGTGGAGGTTGGTCAGGATCTGATCGTTGTCATACCTCTCAGCAAGCATTTCAAAAAAGGGCAGACCTACAATATCACCACCCGTGTCCGCATTAATACCTTTTATTTCGACCAGTACCTGGTCACCGAAGCCAGCCTCATTGGAGCAGATGAGACCATCCTCGCCTCGGAATCGGTCCAGGTGGCTGTGTACGGGAAAGGCAGGTACCTGAAGGATCTTCCCGAAATTTACGATAGCGACCATTTCACATCACGCTTCTTAATGCTCTTCGAAAGTTTCTGGAAGCCGATCAGCCAGCAGATCGATCAGGTGGAAAATTACTTCGATCCAGACCTGACACCCCCGGAGTTCATTCCCTGGCTTGCCTCCTGGATCGGCCTGCCTCTGGATGCCTCCCTCCCGATGGAACGCATGCGTGCCCTTATCAAGCAGGCCATCATGCTCTTCCAGTGCCGGGGGACCTACCAGGCACTCCGCACCTATCTGGAGATCTATACCAACGGCAAGGTCAATATCATCGAACGCCGCGCCAGGAACTTCGTCCTGGGCAGGGATACCAGCCTGGGGCTGGATGTTGCCCTCGGCGCAGATAACATGCCGAATTCTGTCCGGATTGCCCTGCTGATCCCGCAAGACGAACTGGAGCGCTCCGGTTATTCCGAGAGTTTGTACCAGCGTAAAATGTATTCGATCGTTCGCACAATGGTTCCGGCTCACACCGTTTATGACATTACCTGCGCCTTTGAAGCGCAGACCGTATCTTCTCATTAATTGGGGACGGATTCCGTACCCGGGTTTTGAGAAAATACCGCACACAGGATAACAGGAGATCATTATGAAAGATACCAGCTCATTAAAACTCTTCCCAACCAGGCAGGTAAAACCGTTCGATGGCATGTCCATCACGGCTGAGATCTGGGACCAGGCTCATGAAGAACACCGCCAGATGCTGCGAGCCCATAACCTGGTGTCGCATGGCGGCGGCATTATCACTGGTTTGGAAGTGGTCGCCAATGACCCGCCCGACCAATACGTCTTTATCTCTCCGGGCGTGGCAGTCGACCCGGTCGGGAATGTGATCGTTGTTGCTGAGCCTGTCGCCTATGATTTTGAGAGCACCGCGCCTGGACCCCTGTACTTGTTGCTCGGGCTGGGCGAAAGTGAAGTCGGCGGGGTGGGCAATGAAGCCAAATATTCCCAGTCTGAGTATGTCATCGCAGCCCGCACCTCGCTCCCCAGGCGCCCGTCCGTCGAGCTGGCTCGAGTCACCCTTTCTGCCGCCGGAATGGCAATTCAGAACGCAGGAGATCCGCTGCACCCGGCTGCTGATTCGCTCGATCTGCGCTACCGTTCCCATGTCGGTCCTGCCCAGGTCCAAAATGTCAATGTCCTGGTCACCGGTCTGGAGAACGATGAAGCCGATTTGTTAAAAGGTTGGGATCAGCTTGGCAAGTTTTCCCAAATGGTATCCAAATATCAAATAATTGTAGATGGAGAAGAGCAGTTGCCGCAGGATCTGGGCAATTATGACCTGGTATATCTTGGCGGCAAAGGCAATTATTCGCTGAGCGCATCCCAGGCAAAATCTCTCGCCAGTTTCGTTGAGATGGGCGGGACCCTGATGGTTGAACCGGTTTCTGATTCCGCCCAGGATGCCTGTCAGAAGATGCTCAAAAAACTCGCTCTTAAACCGGTAAAACCAGATGCAGACAGCCCCTTGTTCTCCACACCTTTCCTGTTCGCAGAAGCTCCAGCTGGTTTTTCTGGAAACCAGGTTGAGGTGGGCAGGAACATCTTTTACTCCACAGCCTGCTATGCCCGTTCCTGGGCTGGGAAGGCTGCCTCAGGCAATGCCTCCCGCTCCGATATTCGTACTTCCCATGAATGGGGTCTGAACATCATATATTCGATCCTGCAACAGGCAGGCAGATAGTCTTGTTCTTAGCGATGGCGATCTGATGTGGTTAAAAAAACAACGCATTCTGGATATTTTGAAAGTTCTTGCCAGTTTGCGTTTGTATTTAACCCGCCTTTCCATGCCGTTCATCCTGCTGGTCGCTGCCATCCCCGCTCCCGCCCTTGTGAAAGGGACTGCGTCTGTCCCTGATGATTACCCCACCCGTGGTGTGGGAGAAACGACCGTCACCCTCCTGGCCTCGCACTGGCAGCTGCTGAGATGGTCGGACGAAAAACCGGTGTGCGACCTTTACCTGAAACATCCGGATTGGCCGGACTTCAAGGATGTCACCAATTCCTGCGGTGTCGAGGTCTGGATGCAATGGAACAGCACCCCGGCTTGTTCTGCCACGAATTCCAACACCTGTAAGGGGTTGTTCCTGCGCTATATAAACCAGGCGCCCAGAAAATTCGTGGAGACGGTTACCCTGCCCGAGATCGAGGTCACCCTCAGCGCAGTGAATTGTACGCCGGGGGAGTGGTGCACCTCTCGCCCGCTGGTCGAGATCAACGCGATCGACATGATGGGGGGGTATGAGGTCAGCAAGGTCCATTTCAGGGTGGCAGGGCGCGAGACGATCTACGATGGTAGCAGCGGGCGTTTTATCCTGCCCCTCACCCCCCAGGATGGGGACTGGCTTGATTACTGGGCGGAATCGACTTACGGTGACCGCAGCATGCCCGTCCGCATCAAGTATCGCAGTTTCATGGAGCCTGACGGCAAGGCTTTTCACTTTGATCTGCTGGGGGAGGATTGGAAGGAATATCTGCCAGGCGGCAGCCTTTCCTGGGGTATATTTCCTCCCCTGGATGACAGCATGCCGGTCGCCCTGGTCCAGCCAAAAGATCTGGAAGAATTGAACACCGCTGAATCCTACCTCTACCTGAGTGGATACCTGATCCAATCCGGTCAGGTGGATGCCAGCACTTGTTCGGATGGTGGCCTGTACCTCGGGGGTTCTGCTTCGCCCTGCGGAGAGCAAGCTGCCAGTCAGGCTACCATCGAATGGCAGAACAAGTTCGATGAGCAGATCTTTCAGGCTGCCCTGAAATACAATGTGCCAGCCCGATTATTAAAAGCAGTCATCGCCCAGGAATCCCAGTTCTGGCCCGATACTAAAAAGCCTTATGAAAAAGGTCTGGGCTTTATCACCGAGAATGGCGTGGATATGCTTCTGAACTGGAACATCCCCTATTATTTGAATATCTGCCAGCCTATCTACCTGGAAGGCATCTGCTCCTATGGGTATGGCAGCATCCGGGATGTGCGCCGGACCATGCTGCGCAAGGTCGTTCTGGATAAGGTCGGAGGTCCGGATGAGATCGACATATTGGCAGCCATGCTGCTGGCCAGTGCCGATCAGACCGGTCAGGTCGTCCGAAACCTGGCGGGGCAGGAGATCACCTATGTGGCTGGTTACGTGGATATGTGGAAGATAGCTGCTGGCAATTATTATGCCGGGGCGGGCTGCATGGGAGATGCGATCAGGATCGTCCTGGATAACGAAGATCCGCTCACCTGGGAGAACATCACCAATGAACTCAGCCCGGTATGCGACCCGGCTGAAATGTACGTCCGCCAGATCTTCGATAAGGCCAATGGGGGAAAATAGCTCCAGCATTCGCTAACCGCTGGAAGATCTATTTCCTGGCTGAACCTTTCGTCAACCACCCGGGCGGTAAAATTGAGCCCAGCAAGCCGGGCGATGTGGATTTTACGAAGTAGGATCGCTGGTCCGTGGATCATTTTCATTTATAAATAAAATGTTCAGCAAGGAGGTTGGGTAGAGGGCGCTTTCTCCAAACAACCATGGAAACAGACTTCCAGCGCAAAACCAAACATTGTCGATGGATTGGGTTTCGCTGAGATGACATGGTGCATATGCTCTAACCATATCTGCTCAACCCGCCATGCAATACTTTTGGGACGGCCTCAACTAAAATTAATGATCAATTTTCGAGCTTCTTACCACTACTCATATTTCAAAGCCACCACCGGTACCATCGTTGCAGCCCGCAAAGCCGGGTAGAGACCCGAAACCAACCCGATCAGGGTCGAGAACAGCAGAGCAAAGATCGGCAGCCAGGCGGGTGTATACACCGCCACGCTGGGCGGTACACCTCCCTGGGTGGCACTCTGCCCGGCCAGGTACACGATGGCCACCACGTTGAGAGCCTGACCGGACAGCCATCCGATCAGCACACCTCCCAACCCGCCCACAAAACCGATTCCGGACGCCTCCCCCAGGAAGATGGTCAGCACGTCCCGGTTGGTGGCGCCGATGGCCTTCATCAAACCGATCTCACGCGTCCGTTCCAGGATGGCCATTGCCATCGTGTTGGCGATGCCGATGGCAGCCACCAGCAGGGCAATGGCACCCACTCCGCCAAAAATGACCTGCAGGATCTGGTAAAAGTTGTTGATGCCCTGTACGAAGGACAGCGGTGTATAAGCCTGGAAGCCCAGAGCTGTGATCTGGTCGTTCACATCCAGCACATTGTCAACATTGTCCACCTTGACCACAACCTGGTTGTAGCCCGTCTTATTGTAGTTGATGCGTGTCCCGCTGACCCACTCGTTGTAGGTCTTGAGATCATCCAGCCCCATGTAGATCGACCAGTCCGATTCGCCCAGCGTTTCAGTGATCACACCTGTCACCCGCAGAGCCACCGTCTTGCGGATCTCATTGCCATCATTGTCCCACTTCAGGAAGACAAAATTCAGGGTCTGGTCATACAGGTCCGGCGGCGGCGGGGGTTCCTGCCCGGGCCGCATGTTCGGGTTGTAGAAGTTGTTGGCGATCTGAGAGCCTACGATGATCGTGCCTTTCGCCAGTTCCAGGGTTCCCTGGCTGGCGCTCAGCCCAAGCTCTTCCAGGTTCTTTGTACCGACCCCGATCAAATTGGCGCCACCTTCCATGCGCTTATATTTTATGGTGATGCCCCCATAGAAGTAATCACGCGGGATGACAGCCACCACGCCTGGCAGACCTCTCAGAGTATCCAGGGCATCATTGGTCAGCAGGGTTGTTCCGTCGCTGCTGCCTACTGCCACTGCCTTTTCTACATATACGCCGCCGCCTCCGCCGCCCATACCTTCCATGGCGTAGCCGGGCGAGACCTGGATCTGGGTCAGATCGCCGATCCCAAAAAGCTGCTCATTGGCATTGCGCTGCAAGCCGATCGCCAGCGAGACCAGCACCACCACAGCTGCGGTGCCGATCACCACGCCGATGGCGGTCAGAGCCACGCGACCCTTGCGGCGGTTCAAGTTGCCCAGTACCAGGCGGACGAGATCAACGAATTTCATGGCGTTCCTGTTTTACCCGGATCAGCCTTTGCCTCCCGGCATTGGGATGGGGATCGGTTGTTCAAAACCGGGTTCAACCTGGATGGGTGCCTGTTCGACCGGGGTGCTGCTGTCCAGGCCGAATATACCCAGGATGAAGCGCCAGATCTTCTGCCAGATGGTTTGAGGTTGTTCAACCGGGATGCCTCCATTGAATTCCGGGTTGTTCGGGTCGAGGGATGGATCGACCGTCATCTCGATCACGTTCAGGGTCAGGGTTTTGGTGATGGTGCGAGCCACATTAAAGTCATCCGTATAGTCAATGCTCACCATGATATCCACTTCACCACCCATCTCGGGGGTCAGCATGGCATCCAGGGTGAAGTACCCGCCGGATTCCAGCGTACCCACGAAGGTCTGTCCATTTTCCACCATACCGGCGCTGGAGGTCACTGTCATATTGCCCAGGATGGCGGCATTTCGCCCCTGGTTGACCACCTGGATCGGTAAAAGGTTGGATTGGAATGTGTACAACTCATAGACCGGCTGGTAGAAGCTGATGTCGATATTGGGCAGCCGGTACACCAACAGGGTGATGACCTGCTCGTCATTGACCTGGTTGCCGTGTGAATCGGTATAAGAGAGCGTCACTTTCATCGGGTAGGCGCCCGGATTGGTGTTTACGTTGACGATCATCTGCTGACTGGCTGTCAACCCGGATTGGGCAGGGATATCACCCAGCGACTGGACGTTGGAGGAACCCACCGGGGCAAAATTGCTGAAATCCCCCCCGCTGCCCGAAACACCACCAGCGCCCGGGGTACCACTCGCACCACCGGAAGCTGATCCTCCGCCAATGATCATGGTGACTGACTTGGCGGGCAGGTCGCCCTTATTCTGGATGGAAAGTTCCAGATTGAACAACAGTCCCGGTTCCAGTTGGGGAACATCGGTCTTCTAATCACTCACGATCAACTGGGAGAGATGTACGCCGGTTGGCGTGGCTGTGGCAGCCACCACACCGGTATAGGTGTTGTAAACCCCCAGGATGAGATTGAACTTCTCTGAATAGGCAACGCCGTTCACATCATAATAACTGACGTTCATCTCGAGCGAAGTGGAACTCACCCCGTAGAACGGGTTGGCAGCTGTCATGGTCTGTGAAATGTCCACGGAAGAACCATTGTTCAAATTGCCTACCGCTGAGACGCCGCCATTGCGCAGCATCAATAGTTCGGAAGATGAATAGGTGACCTGGATGCCATAGGCACGGATCCCGCCCGAGTTTGTCAGGCGCACGGTCAGGTTGAATTCCTGCCCGTAGCGGATGCCGCCGCTGGCGTTGGTGGAATAACTTGCGATCACCACCTGTGGTCGTGCAAAAGGTGGCGGGGTTCCGGTCGCGGTGGGCATGGGTGTCGGCGCCACCACGGTCAGCCCGGCTGCCACGACGATGCTGGTCGGTCCTGGCAGGATGACTTCCACATTGTAGATGCCGGGCAGAAAACCCGGCGGGATGATGGCGGTCACCTTGGTGTCACTGACGAAAGTGGTCGTGACCTCGGTATCACCCACCTTGACCTGCGCCCCGGCTACAAAGTCACTGCCCTCGATGCTGATGGTGTTGGGAATATCATTGACCACCAGGTTCGGCGTGATCGTGGTTACTGCGAAGACCGCCCGGGCCGGGATGGGTTGCGCCAGGCTGAACAGCAGGATGAAAAGGAAAAGGATGCTGAAGATGTATTTTCGTTTGGATGCCATATTAACTCCGGGATATATCATTTCATGGTAGCGGCAGCCCGGTAAGCAGATTCGCTTACACTCAGGCCGTCCAGCAGAAAGATTTTTTGGGATGCAAAGGGCAGCATGCGCGGGTCGTGCGTCACCACCAGGATGGTGCGTCCGGCCTGGTTCAGGTCGGACAGCAGTTGCATGATGCCAACACCGCTGGTTGAATCCAGGTTGCCGGTCGGCTCATCTGCCAGGATCAGCGGCGGGTCGTTCACCAGCGAGCGGGCGATCGCCACGCGCTGCTGTTGTCCGCCGGAAAGTTCGCTGGGGCGGTGCAATTCCCGGTCCAGCAGGTTGACGCTCTCCAGGGCGGAGCGGGCGCGTGAGACCCGTTCCTTGCCCGGCAGCCCGGCGAATTGCATCGGAAAAGCCACGTTCTCGGCTGCCGTCATGCTCTGGATCAGGTTGAAGGATTGAAAAATAAAGCCGACCATGCGGCGGCGAAAGGCTGCCAACTGGTTTTCGTCCATTTCATCCAAGCGTTGGATATTGAACTCGATCTGGCCGCTGGTTGGCCGGTCCAGGCCTCCCACCAGGTACAGCAGGGTGCTTTTTCCCGAGCCGGAGGGACCCATCACCACGTTGAAACTGCCGCGTGGAATGTCCAGGTCCAGCCCGTCCAGGGCGCGCACCAGGGTCCCGCCCATCTGGTAGTGCTTCTTTAAACCTCGAATGCGTAAGAAGGTATCTTCCATAAATAAAGGTATTTTCTCTTTTAGGAAGGAATTTAGAAATAGAACGGTCGGGAGATGACGGTGCCACCCAGGCCGGATAATAGCGTGCCAATGCCCGCCTGTACCAGCAGCGAAAGCAGCACGATCACCAGTACGACCAGCCAGGTCTTCGATCTCGTCAGGCTGTCAAGCAGGTACAATCCCGCCACCAAGAGCAGGACGTTCCAGACCAGGAACAGGTCGGCATGTTTCAACAGGTTCCCCGCGAACCCGGCCGCTCCCGTTGTGCTGCTGATGAACCCCGAAAGACCGGGGCTGGTGATGGCATGTTTCACGATCAGCATGTATATCACCCGCAGCAGGTCCCGCACGGCAAACGGCAGGCTGGCCCAGGCGACCACGTTCAGGGTGGAGGCTTGTGAGCCGCGTCCCCCCAGCAGCGTGGAGAACAGGTGCAGCAGGCTGCTCAGGATCGGCCAGCCCAGCCACAACCCCGCCAGGCCGAGTACTGTTGGGATGACGTATACAAAGGCGGGACCCTGGGTGGCCTGGATGCCCTGCATGTAGTTGTTCTGCATGTCCGGCGACCACCATTGCCAATCCGGGGGCAGGGATACTTCGCCCATGGCAGCCGCCCGCGCGTTCAGGAAACCGGTCAGAATGACGCGCATCAGAATGCCCAGGCTGAGCAGCAGCATCGGCAGCAGCCAGGCCGGCCGGCTTTCGGCTGAGATCTGCTCAAAGACCTGGCGTGGATGCAGGAGAAAAGCGAACAGGCGTTTAAAGTTGAATAATTTCACTTTCTGAGATGGATTTATGGCTTCGCTCATAAGGTTCACCCATTAGTTGAATGTTGGTCCTCTTTAAATTGTGGCAGATCAGGATAAAGGTTCATTCAAAGACGTTGGGAACGCATGATTTGTTCCCGCTTTGATTCTATCACTTTGCCGTTTGCGTGCGTAGAGGCAAAGGCGAGGCTTGAATTCATCAATCATGAGTCAACGGATCTAAAAATTATAGGCATTAATGCTTGGTGGCCGATAAGTAATTCACCGCTTATGAAATCTAAGGAGGCAGCACATAATAGGCACAAAGGAGATAAAAAATGAAGACAACAATTAACAGAACACTGATCGTACTGGCGATCCTGGTTTTGGCAACCGCTATCTTTTTTGCTGGTTGGATGACAGCCCATGCCTTTTCCTTCGGTCCCGGCTGGATGATGGGCGGTTATGGTCGAAATACCAACGGCTATGCCCCGGGTGGTATGATGGCTGGGGCAGGCGGTTATGGCTTTGGTGGCATGATGGGTGGAGCCAACAGCTCTGGTTACGGCGGTATGATGGGTGGCAGCGCCTATTCAAACGTTGATCCGCTTACCATCGAACAGATGAAGACAGCCTCGCAAGCTTATATCGATAATTCAGGCTATTCCAGCCTGGAACTAGGCGAGATCATGATCTTTGGCAACAACGCCTATGCCATCGTGCTGGAGAAGGAAACCGGGCTTGGTGCTTTTGAACTGCTCATGAACTCCGGCAGCCAGGTGGCCTTCCCGGAATACGGTCCCAACATGATGTGGAATCTCAAATACGGCAGGATGGCTGGCGGCGGTGGCATGATGTCAGGTGGCGGTATGATGGGTGGCTGGAATAATGGTGATCCCGATCCGGCTGATATTTCTGCAGATATGCCTGTCACGCAGGCAGATGCCTTCACGATCGCCCAGGCCTACCTTGACCAGTATGTTCCTGGCGCAGTCGTTGCTGAAGATTCAACCCAATTCTATGGCTATTACTCCATGGATTTCGAAAAGGACGGCGTTGTGGTTGGAATGTTGAGCGTCAATGGGTACAGCCGCCAGGTCTTCCCCCACACCTGGCATGGCACCTTCATTGAAGAATCCGGCATGATGATGAAATAATTAAATTCTGGTCACTACACAAAGAAGAGCGGCTCACTTTGTGAGCCGCTCTTCTGGTTGTTGATCCTTCGAAGATCAGGGGATCCAATTGGACCGGACGTGTACGACCAGGTTCGGCTGGCTGGTATCGTTCGTTTTGAGATGAACTCCAAAATCATGCTGCCCATCCATCCCTTCGTGCATTATGAAAACACTGGATTCAACCAGCGTGCTTTCACCGGGCTTCAGGACCATCGAACCGATGGTCAGGTTGGGTGGTCAGCACCCCTCCAGCACCTGGATGTAAGGTGCTTCCTTGAAACGCAGGGTGCCATCACCGGTGTTGGTGACCTTGATGGTGAAGGTCTTTTGAACATTGAATTTTACATCCCCAAAGTCGATCGCCTGCTGATCAACTGCCAGGACCGGAGTGCCACCGCCTGGTTCCTGGTTTTGCCTGCCAAGCACGAGACTTGCAGAGATCAGCAGCAGCATGCCTATTGTCGTGATCACGATCGCTGGCAGAAGATTTTTCTTCTTTTTTATACGTTTTTTGCTCATTCAAACTCCTTTCATTTTATGGTTCATAGTGGAAGCTGTACAGGTACGCCACCAGGTTCCACAATTGTTCATCTGTAAAGATGCTGCCCCACATGGGCATGCCGGTTCCCATGCCGCCGCGCAGCAATTTACCCTGCAATAAAGCCGGGCTTGCGCCCAGCAGATCAGGGCGGGTCAGGTCAGCTGGCCTGGTCATGCGCATATCCTGCGAACCAGCCATGCCTTGCCCGCTTGCCATCCCTGCTGCCTCCAGTTGACCGGCAAAGACACCATTCCCGTCTCCATTCTCGCCATGGCAGGCTGCGCAGTTTTGTGCAAAGAGCCTCCTGCCTTCAGCCAGTCCTTCGGTGGATGTGTTCGTCTGCCAGATGGCTGCGACTGCGTCCCAGCGCTGGCTTTCTGACCATCCGGAAGTGCTCAATTTCTCGAACATCCCGGCGGGTGATGTGGACTGGTACGTGCTGCTGTATGTGTCTATGTCTGCACCCTGGATCAATTCCATTCCACGCTGTGCCGAGGGTTTGCTGGCTGGCCAGGCTTCTGCAGGGTGTGGGGCATCCAGGTTCAACCCGAGGGAAACGAACAGCGGAATTTCCAAATTTGATCCCTGGGTTGGGGCTTCACTGGCATCGCTTATTTCGATCGTGCCGCGCATACGCCAGTGGTTCATGCCACACCAGCGGGTGCAATAGAAGGTATAGATCCCGGGTTTATCAAAGGACAATGTCACTTCGCTCACTTTGCCTGGTTCAATGTCTACTGCCTGCATATCCATTTGTCCGACCGCAAAACCGTGCATGACATCGTCCGAAGTAAAGCGCAGGTGCAGTGGCTGACCTAAATTCCCGCGGATCACATCCGGACTCCAGCCGCCTGTCTCTGCCATGCTGGCATGGATCAGGGTTGTTCGCGCCCATGCCACCACGGGAAAGGCTACGATCCCCACCAGAAAAATGGCCACCAGCAGGCGGGTCACCTGTTCGGAGGTTCTCTTCATAGCAGCAACCCCAGCATCAATACCGTTACCAGCAGGCAAAGACCAATGACCGGAATCGGGTTGATATTTACCTGCTGGGATGTTTTCCAGGCTGTGCGTGCCGACCAGAACAAGCCGCCCACGAGTACCAGGGTTTGGGCAGGAAGAACCCAGGCTGTAAACAACGGCTGCCAGGTGATGGCGGCGGTTCCAAACAGGTTCCATCCCAACCCGAGTGGATCAGACAGGACTGCCGCGATGTAAGTGGCATTGGTCATCACAAAGGACAGGCTGAAAGCCACCCAGAACATCAGACCGAGCGGGATCAGGGCAGTGCTGGCGCTGGCAAAGCGTTTACCGGTGACGGGAAGCTTATAATTCCCGGCTTGGACTGCCAGCCAGAAAGTTCCCGGCAGCAGGATGAACATGACGGTAAGAAAAGAAGCAGCATACAGGAACCATTCAGGTGAAAATATGCTGAAGGCTGCCAGTTTTACCGCCCCATTGCTTCCCATCAATACAAAGGCATAGATCATCGCCGCTGCCAGCATGATGAATGCCTTGAAAGCTTCATCCAGCTTTCCGGATGGACTTGCCAGGTCTTCCGAGAATGGGCGCAGGTTCACGGCAATGTTATCGTGCGGGCAGGTGCGGATACATTCCAGACACAGCCCGCAATACGTGTTCTTGGACAACCCGCCGGGGAAGACATCCCATGGGCAGCCTGAGCCGAGATCAGACCCGTTGTAGCAGGGCTTGCCTTCACACCGGGCACACACTTTTTTCTCTTTGATGCGCAATTCCAGCGGGGAGGTCTGGGAGTAAAGCCCGATAAACCCGCCAACCGGGCACAGGTAGCGGCAAAATGCCCGCCTTTCAAAGATCATGCTCAACCCGATCGCCAGGAACAGCATGGCTGCCAGTACCACGGAAGTGACCAGGGGAATTGTCAGGATGACCGAAGAGAACAATGCCACCAGCGTGAAGGATAGATTTTGAATCCACATGTTGCGCAGCCTGCCGGGCACGCGCAATTTCAACCACTTTGGCTTGCGGGCAGCCGGATCAAGAATGGCTCCCCGTTGCAGCCAGTCCCCGACCACCGGGATGGGGCAGACCCCACACCAGCCCCGCCCGAAGAAAGGAACCGCCACCAGGATCAGCACCGCCCACCAGGCGATCCATACAAATACAATTCCAAAATTTTGGCTGCCTACCCTGCTGCCTGTAGATCCAGCCAGGATGGCAAAGATGAATCCGGTCAGCATCACCACAAGAACGATCAATTGGGGGATACGGCTTTTAAGTGCTTTCTTGATGAAAGGAGATCGGGTGAGTTCCAATTTTCGCATCAAACCGTCTCCTGTCTAATTTTGTTCTTGGGAATGAAGAGAATGAAACTTGCTGCCACTGCCAGTCCGGCAAGTGCCAAGGAACGATAAAGCCAGGTGTTCACGCCAACATTCAATTTTCCGATCATGAAGGGGTGCATGGCGCCACAGGTTACATTGCATCGCATGCGGAATGAACCTGCTTTATCCGCAACAAATGTTAACCTGGATGTCTGGCCGGGGTCTGCCGTGATCGAAACCCCGTAATCATCCACAAAAAGTCCGTGCACGACATCTCGGGAAACCAATTCAATCGTGACCGTATCCCCCGGGTTGACGCGGATCGCACCGGGTGAGTAGGCATACTGGCTGGCTTCCACCCTGAACGTGCGTGCCCGGGCAGGAGGATGTTCCAATACCGGAAACGGCGCAAAGGCAGCCAGGGTGGCTGCCATTGTGATCATTAACCAGGAGAACAGTTTGGTCTTCAATTCTCGCTGAATGGTTCTAAGGGATATTCGAAGTTCCATACTTCGAATAGGTCGCGTCGATGGCAGCCCGGACCTCTCCCGGGTTTTTTCCATCTCTGCTCATACGCATTACATCCTGGGTGATAGCCACACAGATCGAGCAGCCCAGGGCATGATCGTCAAAGGTTACCTTTCCCTGTGCGTCCACTTCGGAAACATAGCAGGAATAATTGGAGGTATGCCCGATGTCTCCGCAGCCGCAGTAACAGGGAATATGTTGCATGAGATCCGGGTTGGCAGTTGCAAATTGGTAGGCCTGTTGTACGCTGACCGGGGCATTTTTTACTTCCTCGGGCATGCCAGACATGGCAGCCATCCGGAGTTCCACACCTGTCGTCCGGGTCGAACAGGCTGGCAGAGCTGTCAGCATAAGCAGGGCAGACAGGATAAACAGGGGCGCTTTACGAATTAAGGGCATAAGGTCGTCTCCTGGCGAGCCATGTTGGCATCGCCTTTCCGGTGATCCATTTCGGATTCCGGGATGATCCTTTTAGGAATGAACATCCAGAGTATATGAAAGAACCCCAGCACACCCAAGCGCTACAATGCCCATTCGCAAATAGGCAGAATGGCTTATTACATGCTGCCACGTTTCAGCCCCCATGATTTTTTAGGAAGATCTATTGGATCTTGAGAACAACACGAATGGTCGTGCCGCCTCCCGAGCTTGTGATGGTGAACTTGCCTCCCGCCAGTTCGCTGCGTTCGTGGATCCCAAGCAGACCAAAGTGTCCACCAGGGGCAAATTCAGCTGGGCTGCGGGGTGGCGTGAAACCCTTGCCGTTGTCTTTGATCTCCAGAGTCACATGACTGGTCTCAAAGTTCAATGAGATCCAGACCTGGCTTGCCTCGGCATGGTGCAGGATATTGCTCATGGCTTCCTGGGTGATTCGGAAGAGCGTCAACTCCAGTGCTTTCTCCAGGCGCCGCTCTGGCCCTTCACACTTGAATTCTACCGAAAGCCCGGGGTTTGTGTTCTCGCGTGCCAGCATCTCCAGGGCAGTTACCAGCCCGAGATCCTCCAAGTAGATCGGGCGCAGACCCCGCGTCAGGCGCCGTAATTCCAGGATCGTATTGCTTGCCAGCGTATCCATCTCCGTCAGGGCTTGTTGAATCTTTTCATCTTTTACCTTCATTTGTGCCAACCGGATGCGCTGGCTCAGGGCGATCAGCGCTTGCAGGGTTTCATCGTGCAGTTCGCGGGCCAACCGGCTGCGCTCTTCTTCCTGGCCACGCGTGATCGCCCCAATGTAGTTGTGCAGACTTGTTTGCGCATCCTGCACTTTGTGTGCCATGTGGATCAGTTCAGTTTGAAGTTGTTCGATCTCCTGGACCCCGCCCACGCGTTTTTCAATGGCATTGAAGTCACCCCACGCCAGGTCAGAAGCAAGCTGCTCGAGATGTTGCAATGGCTTGACGATCTGCGTGGCTCCAAACCAGAGCGCCACCAGGGTGAATGCCAGCAATGGGATCAGGATCAGGGGGGCGAATTGGGTCAGGCGCAGATATGGGGTGTCCACTTCCTCCCAGGGTTCCTCGAATACCAGTGCCCAGCCGAATGGTCTGACCGGGCTGTAAGCAACCACATGTTCCATTGTGGATGTTTTCATGTATGCGAACCCGCTTTTGCCACCCAGCGCTTCCATTACACCCGGATGGGTGCCAGGTTGACCTTCTCCTTGCATGTTCCCCAGACGTGCCAGTTCTTTCCCGTTGGCGTCAACCAGAAATGCAGTCTCCTGGCCGTGTGTTGCAAAGCCTTCTCCGATGATCTCGCTGATCAAGGGTTCCACCACGACGATGTTCACAGCAGTCATTCCCTCATGGGTGGTGGAGGAAAACACGAACGCTTTTTTTCCGGCTATTTCTATTGTTTGCGGAGTGGCGGGGTGGAAGTTCAAAATGCCCGGGGCACTTTTAATCTCATCTGATCCGGAAAATGCAAGCACTTCACCTTTGTCAGAAATGAGACCTAAATTCCTGTTGGTATAGCCATGCTCCTGTATAAATGACTCCAGCGGTCTGGTCTTACTCTGCATGGCCAAAAGGTTGGCTGCTTCCTGCTCCATCTGGATCTTGCTCTCCAGGAAGCGGGCTGCAGTTTCCACGGCGCGTACATCCCGTTCCGCGATCATGGTCCGCATGGCATTCTGGTGCAGACCCAGGCTCATCAGGGTGGCTGCCAGCGCAAGCACGGCAAACGGCAGGATCACCAGCAGAAACAACTGCGAGGGCAACCCGCGCCAGGTTCTAGAGAGCTTTTTCATTCGGGGTGGCGATATCCTGTGAGATCCAGCCCAGCGAGACAGCCCGCATCACGGCTTCGGTGCGGCTGGATGCCTGCAATTTGTTAAAGATGTGAGCCAGGTGCCCCTGCACGGTGCGGGCGCTGATATTCAATTGACTGGCGATCAATTTGTTCGTCAAGCCTCTGGCAACCAACCGCAGGACATCCAATTCACGCTCGCTCAGGTCATCCACGGCTGAAACAGCTGCAGGGTGCACAATATGTGCCACCAGCTTCTGTGCGATCGATGCATCCACCGCTGATCTGCCGGCATGCACATCCCGCACCGCCTGGATGATCTCCTGCGGTTTGGCGGTCTTAAGCACGTACCCGTTCGCCCCGGCTTGCAGAACACCCAGGGCATAGGGCTCATCATCGTAGGCGGTCAGGATCAGGATACCCAGCGCAGGGTAATGGACGCGTATCCATCTCGTCACTTCGATCCCGGTCATTTTTGGCATCTGGATGTCAAGCACAGCCACGTCGGGTGGATCCTTTTCGATCAGGCGGATGGCAGCTTCCCCGTCATCAGCTTCCGCTTCAACGCTGATATCCCCGGCTGTTTCGAGAAACTGGCGGATCCCGGCCCGCACAACGGCATGGTCGTCAGCCAGGAGCACACGGATCTTGGTTAATGGTTCAGTCATAGGAATATTGTACCAAAATTAGATCAAGAACATGCATCTCATAGCTTATCGGTCGGCATCCATGAAGCATGTTCTTAGGTCAATATCGAATGATCATTTTTTATCGCTGTTATTAACAGATTGGGTTAACAGTACCACGATCACGACGATCAATGCGACGAAAATCAGCAAACCAAAACCCATTCCAAACATCATCATGACAAACTCCTTATCTTCAGTTCCATTGTACGTGTTTTGCAAATGGTTTTCGAGCGCTAGGTGGCGCATTTTGCGATAAGCATAATTGCTTGTTATTCAGCCACCAGGAAAGAGGGAGTGGCAGTGCCTCTTGGGGACTGGCTATTCATTAATGAGCACTCGCAGGGGATTGTGGACCTGCCAGCGCCTCGATCAACCTGCTTCTAATCCGGATGTTCGATCTCACCTTGCATGAATCCATCCGGATCCGTGTAAAATGCTTTCAGACAGGCATCTGTGCAAAAATAGATGATCTTGCCATTGTAAATTGCTGTGGGATATTTGGATGGGTCCTTGATCTTTCCTCCACAGGCTGTTTCCATAACAGGGGTTTGGTTATCGTTCATCCATTGTTCCTTTTCCTTGAATCTTTGTTGGGTACGATCATATTTTATTTCACAGCCTGTCCGCTCAGGTATCCAAGATAACCCGGAACCAATGGCAGTACACAGGGCGAGAAGAACGACAACAAGCCTGCAGCCAACGCAGTCAGATAGGATGGCACCCCTGTGCTCAAGGAGAATACATCCACATAAAGACCGGATTTAAAAGCCCAGATCGAGATCAGTGACATCCAGTTGGTGACAAGCAGGATCCCGATCACGATCATCATGACCCCGCTGATGATCTGTAAAGTGCGCGTATGTTTGCGCATCTTCCGGATCCAACCCGAAGCCCGTTCCACACCCAGACCCATGATAATGAAGGGAATTCCCAGACCGAGTGAGTAACCTGAAGAGAGCCACATGGCTTGTCCAACATATTGGCTGCTCAGTCCCAGGGTCAGGATGGCACCCAGTGTGGTGCCAATGCACGGGCTCCAACCCGCCCCAAAAAAGATGCCCATCAGCCCCGAACTGGCGTATCCTCCCGCTTTTCTCTCAAATTGCGGACGGGTGTCTGCATAGAACTGCCACGGCATGCGCAGGACACCCAGCGTTGCCAGCCCAAAGGCGATGATGATGATCCCGCCTATCCGGGCGACGATACCTTTATATGTCACGAATAATTGTCCCAGCAAGGTGATCGAACCGCCCCAGCCGATGATGAAGACCAGGGAAAAACCAAGCACAAATGTCAATGCATGCAGAAGAACACGCATGCGCTCTACAGGCTTGAAAGGAATTTCAGTTATTGTAGGTGTTGTCAAGCGAAAGTCTCCTCAAAATAGGGCAAACCGAACCAGGTCATTCCCAATCCGAACAGGGCACCCGTGGCAAGGCGCATGATCGAGTTGAACGTTCCCCAGCCGTCCCCGCCGTAGAAGGCTGGTGAAAAAGTATTCTTTGTGAGCGTTGCCAGCCACAGGTTGCTTTCGCGGAAACCTGCGCCAATGCCCTGCAGGTCGCTGAGAAAATGGGAGCCTCCGTCCAGCACCATTGGCAGGACCAGCAGTAGAAATCCCCACCAGGGCAGGCGCGGCAGGCGTCGCCGCAGCGGGTACCAGATCATCGCAAAGAACGGGATGCTGGTGTACATGGAGATCATGCGGTCAGACCAGGCTACCTTCCAACCCATCTGTGCATTTCCGATGAATCTGCGCATCGCAAAGAGATCATTGGGGTTGCTCACACCGGCTGCCTGCTGGATCTGTGCCAGAGGGTAGCTCAGATGTTGACCGAACAGGAAATAAGAGCGCTGAGGAAGCTGGTGGCATAACAGGGAATAAATGAAGTAGATCGCCTTTCCTGGACCATGCAACCCGGTTGCCATGAATACCGGTGCAAGGAAAGGGGGGATGACCAGGATCAGGAACGCACTGATCAACAACCAGAACCAGTTTCGCTCCAGGAAAGTCTGCGATGTGGATTCCATCCCCTAGAGTCTATTACCCCTGCGCCAAAGCCAAAAGCGCCGTTTCAACCATTCAGATATAGGCATAATGGCTTACTGGGGTGATTGCTTACTCGAAAGACTAGGCTCAACCAAATCCTGTAAAAAGGGCGAACTCCAGAAGGCAGGTGCTCCCTTGATCTCAATGATCCTTCTGTCCTCATTGTTTCATTGGCGCTTGTGCTGCCCATGGTCCTTCCGGCACGCTACCTGTCAGCGAAGGTTTCGGGGTTTTTCATGGTTGCCAGTTTTTTTCTTTCACCTCTGGCTTTTATGGATACCCTTATCGATTTAATTTCCAAAGCCCTTCCATTTAAATATTAACAGGTGGTTATTAATGATCACGATCTGAACCTGGCATGGATATCTGGCTTGCAGGGAGACAGTCTGGTGGTGATTTTTTTTGAGTTGACCAGGGTTTATCCGCCGCGAAATTCGTCTGAGTGGGAAAATAAAGCTGGAGGTTCTCCATATTTAAGATGCGGAAGATGATCTTTTCTTAAAGAAAACAAACCGTTCCATTAAAAAAGGAACCTGCTTGTTTTGAATAGTTTCCAAAGAACCATCGGGAAGATTGGACCTTCCGATGGTTGCTTTTTGCCTACCCGTGCCGGGACATGAAGCGTTCCATGCGCCGCAGGGCTTCTTCAATTTTTTCGTAAGCCGTGGCATACGAGCAGCGCACAAAGCCGTCGCCTCCCAGTCCAAAGGCATTGCCCGGCACCACGGCTACATGCTCCTCAGTCAGCAGTTTTTCTGCAAAGGTAATGTCGTCCATGCCGGATGCTGCAATGTTCGGGAAAGCATAGAAAGCACCGCGCGGCTCAAAGGTGGTCAGCCCCAGTTTATTAAGCCCACCCACGATCAGGCGTCTGCGGCGGTCATATTCTGCGGTCATCTCCACCACATGCGGCTCACCGTGCAGGATCGCTTCCGTCGCGGCATCCTGGGCTGTGGTGGGGGCGGACATGATGGTGTACTGGTGGATCGTTACCAACCCCTTAATGAGTTCAGCTGATCCGGCAGCATAACCGATGCGCCAGCCGGTCATGGCGTAATCCTTTGAGAAGCCGCCCAGCAGGATGGTGCGTTTTTTGGCGTACTCGCTCAATGTGGGAAAACAGACATGCTGAAAATCATACACCAGGCGGTCATAGATCTCGTCCGAGATCACCAGCAGGTCATTGCGCTCGGCGATGTGGGCAACTTCCAGCAGCACTTCACGGGTTGCAACTGCCCCGGTCGGGTTGTTGGGGTAGCCGATGAAGATGGCCTTCGTGCGCGGGGTGATGGCGGCTTCCAGGCGTTTCGGGTCCAGTTGAAAATCGTCCTCAACCCGGCTGGGGATCTCCACCGGAACACCTCCTGCCAGTAATACTTCAGCCTGGTAGGAGACAAAGCAGGGGGTCGGGATGATGACTTCATCCCCGGGATCAAGGATGGCTGTCATGGTCAGGTAAAGCGCTTCCGAAACGCCCACCGTGGCGATCACCTGGCTGATCGGGTCATATTCCACGCCATACAGGCGTTTCAGGTTGTCCGTGAGAGCCCGGCGAAGTTCGATCTTGCCGGCGTTGGAGGTGTAATGCGTCTCTCCCGCCTGCAGGGACCGAATGCCCGCTTCCAGGATGGGTTTGGGGGTGGTGAAGTCCGGTTCACCGATCCCCAGCGAGATGACATCCTTCATGGTGGCAGCGATGTCAAAGAATTTCCGGATCCCGGATGGTTTCAGGTTCGCAACCCGTTTCGACAGGTAACGCTTTTCAGAGATTTCCTGCATAAATTCTCCTTATGGTTGGTGGATGCGCCATTCGTCGTATAGCTCGCCGTAGAACAGCTCAAAGATCTGTCCATCCGTCGTGCGCACCCGAAAACATTTCGCGCCCGGAATTCGCCAGCGCTCAAGGATGTCACTGATCTCCAGGCGCTGATCCTTCCAGGTCAGGGCAACCGGTTTTTCAGCATATTCATGCTCCGAGTGGCATTCAACGAGCTCGCTCATATCGTTACAGGTTCACACTGCAATTATCGCCCAGGTTAAGGCTAGCGGTTGGCTCTTGTGCACCACGCCCAAGGATGGATACCTGGCGACCGATCAGGGAGTGGTCCAGGGCAGCAGATTCCACCGACACGCCATTTTCGAGGATACTGTTTACAATTTTACTGTCCGAGATCACGCAATCCGCACCGATGGAAACATGCGGTCCGATCTTCGAAGTTGTCACCTTGGCGCTCGGGTGAATGAACACCGGGCGGATGATCTCCACGTCCGCTCCCAGGTGGGCGGCTGAATTCTCGCGGCCGTGTTCCAACAGATAGCGGTTGGTCTCCAGCGTGGCTGCGATCGTGCCTGTATCAAGCCAGACGCTGACAGGCTGTACCCGTATTTGAGATTTGCCTTCAAGCAGGATGTTGACAGCATCTGCCAGGAAGAATTCACCTTTAAGTTGCACATCCCGACGGAACTGCTCCTGGATGGCTGCGATCAGCGCTTCGCCCGAGCGGAAGTAATAGCATCCAACCAATGCCAGGTTGTTCTCCATGCTGTCGGGTTTTTCGATCAGGCGTTGAATGACATTGTTGGCATCCACTTCTGCCACCCCAAACCGGCGCGGATCTGGAACGGATTTGACCCAGGCGATCCCATCCAGGCTTTCATCTGCCAGCCTGGAAAGATCTGCCTCGATCAGGGTGTCCGAGTAGACCATCAGCATCGGTCCCCGCAGGTATTGGCGTGCCAGGAATAACGCATCCGATTGACCGCGCATGACCGTTTGAAGGACATAATGGACCTTCAGATGCGGATGGTGGACCTTCATATAAGCCGGGATCTGTTCTTCACCCAGGTTGGGGCTGACAATGAACACATACTCTACATCCATTGTCTCCGGTACGCTGTCAAAACTATCCAACAAGTGGTCCAGTGATGTTTTACCAGCCACGCCGATCAAGGGTTTGGGCTTGCTCCAGGTGTGAGGGCGCATGCGCGTGCCCAGGCCGGCCATGGGAATGACGATCTTAAGTGTTTGAGCCATGTTCCTCCCTGAATAAAATACTGCAGCAGATCACAATTAAATGATCCTGCTTGAAAAAGATCGCGGGGCAATTTGGAGTGGTTGGCAGACGGCCTTTGATGGGTCTGTTCTGTATTTACGAATCGTGGGTGGCTCCATCTTCCGGGACCACCTCAATTTTACAATAAAGGCAGGTCGGAAGGAATTGCCGGGATAGTAAGAAAAGTAACGGATTACCTATGCTTAACGGTATATTACAAATCCCAGAACCGCCGCACCGATCACCAGCCAGACAGGGTTGATCGGTGTGAACGTCAGGATCAGGAAGGATCCAATCGCGATCAAGACCCCGATCCAGTTATTGATCAGCGCGTTTCCCCAGCTGCCATTCTTTACATTGAATACGGCTGAGGTCATGCTATAGGCGGTCCAGATCAACAGCCCGATCACAACCGGGCGGACAGCCTTCAACATGGCTGCAATGTTCGGGTTGTCCTTGATGTTAAAGAAGAAGATGATCATGACCAACATCAGGATAGTAGTCGGCAGGATGGTCCCTGTAACTGCGGAAATGGCGCTGGGCAGCCCGGCCAGCTTGTAGCCAATATATGCCGAGACCTGGGGGGCGATGGGACCGGGTAGTGCATTGCCAACTGCCAGCGCATCCGCAAACTCCTGTGAGGTCACCCAGTTCGCAGCCACAGCCTCGCGCTGCATCAGTCCCATCGAAGCCGGTCCGCCACCCCATGAGAACAGGGCAACCCGGCTGAATAGAATGAAAATATCCCAGAGTAATTTAGCGGTCATTTCTTTCCAAGTGACTCGATCGTATCTTCCAGTAATGAAACAGCTTGGTGGACAGTTTCCACATCGAAGCCGAATTTTCCACCAGCCGTGGCGAACAGCTCGGGCAGCGACGCTTTGCCTCCCAAAGCCAGCGCTTGGCGGTAACTTGCCACTGCCCGTGCCTGGTCCTGGATGGCGTTGGCAAAGATCTGGATCGCACCCAGTTGCGCCATTCCATATTCAACATAATAGAAGGGTACCTGGTGGATGTGCAGTTTGCGGTGCCAGCCTGTCTTCAGCTCTTCGCCCAGTCCGCTCCAATCCACGCTCGGGATGAACCGGTTCCATAGTTCCGTCCACCTGGCATCACAACTGGATGGATCGGCACCCGCTTTCGGATTCTCGTACACCCAGTGCTGGAAGGCATCCACCACGGCCATGAACGGCCAGAACAGGATCATCCCTTCCATGTGTTCAATCCGTGCCCGGGCAGCATCAGGGTGGGTGTAGTAACCGCCATTGTCACGAGTCAGGTATGGTGCTGCCAGCAGTTCCATGCCCATCGAAGCCACTTCGGCGAATTCCATGGGTGCATTCATTTGTTGTGAATATGGCAGTTTTCCGGACTCAAAGACATGAAAGGCATGTCCACTTTCGTGCAACAGGGTCTGAACATCATCATGTTGTCCGACCGCATTCATGAACACGAATGGCTTGCGAAGGACAGGAAAAATGGTGCAGTAAGCCCCGGGAGCTTTGTTCTTGCGGTTGTCAAGGTCAAGTAGTTTTTCGGCTTGCATCTGTTTAAAATACTTCCCAAGCTGTGGATCAACATGATCAAAAATGCTGGCAGCTTTTTGTTGAAAATCATCCAGGTTTTGGAAAGGTTTAAGCGGCGTGCTGCCGGCGCTTTCCACGGCGCGGCCAAACCAGCCATCCGTAAGGTCCCACGGGCGCAGTTCATTCACACCCAGTTTCTGGCGGTGGCGCTCGTAGATGCGGCTGGCTGCCGGGACGACCACTTTCTCGATGGCTTTGTGGAATGACCGGCAGTCATCAGGGCTATAGTCGAAGCGCAGGTACTCCTGCCAGACGTATTCGCGATAGCTCTCTTTTCCGGCGTTGGCAGCCATGCTGGCCCGGTTCTCCATATATTTTCCCCACAATTCATTGATGGCCTGGCGGTCGCTCATCTGTCGCCCCAGGATAGCCCGCCAGATCTTCTCACGCTTGGAGCGGTCGGGGTCCTGTAATTTTTGCCTGGTCTGTGAGATGGTTAATTCCTGCCCCTCCCATTCAACGCTCTGGGCGCCGATGATCTTGTCATAATCCATATTGAGCTTTTGCTGCCTGGCTTGCAGAGGCAGATTTTCCTCCCGGAAAAGTTCAGCCTCGGCACGCATGTTGCGAAGCGGGATCTCAAACCCATCCGGTTTTAATCCGCTTTCCAGCAGTTTCTCTTTAAGGATCTGGCCGGAGCTCATGGCTGCCGGGTATACATTGTCCAGGAAATTCTTGAACAACTCATTGGCTTTCTCATCGGCCGTGTTGACCGTGGTTGCCAGCGACATGCGGGTGTACATCTCACCAACCCGGTCGGATAAAGCCGTCCAATCCAGCAGCCATTGTTCCACATTACTTGAAGTTATCTGCCGGGATTCCAGTTCGCTGGCGTAAGGTTTCAGTTCTGCCCAGGTCAGGTTTATGATATCTTGTGATTTTGTGGGAAGATTTTTAAATTCCATGATGATCCTTTCTATATATTATCTCTTTTCCAGGATGGTTAATTTCGCCAGGGAGGCTCCAAGGCGTTTAAGCCCGTAAACCTTGAAATTAACCGCCAATATTTCATCGTCATCCTGTATTCGGCTTTCCAGGACGGTTCCTTCACCCCAGGTGTTATGGTTGACGCGCGTGCCGACGGGATATTTGTGTTCGATTATGATGGCAGGTTTTGGTGGTGGCGGCAGTTTCCAGGCCATGTCAACCGGGTTGCTGGTGCGCTGGTTGTACCCGCCGCGCGATCGCCCGTTCAGCATCTCTGCCGGAATGTCGTTCAGGAAACGTGATGGATAGGTATCTTCAGAGAACCCTCGTCCGCCGCGCCGGGTGGCGCGTACCAGGTAAAGGCGGTCCTTGGCTCGAGTGATGCCCACATAGAACAAGCGGCGTTCTTCTTCCATCTCCTCAGGTTCATCAAAAGAGCGGCTGTGTGGCAGGATCCCGTCATCCAACCCGACGATGAAGACCGCCCCAAACTCCAATCCCTTGGCAGCATGCAGGGTCAGCAGGGTGGGGATGTTCTGCCCTTCTGCCAGGGTATCCTGGTCAGAGATCAGAGCCACATTTTCCAGGAACTCACCCAGGCTGCGTTGCTCATACTCGCTTGTCAGGCGGCGCAGTTCCACCACGTTCTCCCAGCGTTCAAGGGCTTCTTCGCTGCCATCCTCCTGGATGAAATCCTTGTATTGGATGTCCTCCACGATCCGGTCAAATAGCTCGGTGACGGAAAGGGTTTCCCGCAGGCTGACCCAGTTCGCCAGCTTACTTCCAAAGCCGGATAACTGCGCCGCGCTGCGTGCACCGAACTTCGTCCAGTAGGCGGACTTGTCTGCCCGGGACAGGTCAAAAAGAATATTGGCAGCCGGGACCTTTTCGGTGAGTGCAACCGTGAACAGAGTTTGAATGGTCTTTGCGCCGATCCCGCGTGTGGGAACATTGATGACGCGGTCCAGGCTGATCTCATCCATCGGGTTGTAGACCAGGCGCATGTAGGCAATGACATCTTTTACTTCCCGCCTTCCATAAAAGCGCTGCGCTCCAACCAGGCGGTAGGGCAGACGGGCTTTCAGGAAGGCTTCTTCCAGAAGGCGGGATTGAGCATTGGTACGGTACATAACAGCGCACTCACTGGCTGCGAACTGCTTGCTTGCCACCAGTTGCAGGATGGTATCCACAACATAGCTGGCTTCGCCATAATCATCGGCGGCTTCAAAAAAAAGCAGCCGTTCACCCTGTCCGCGCTCGGTAAATAGTTTTTTGCGTCGGCGTTGCCCGTTGCGGTCTATGACAGCCATGGCTGCATCCAGGATGGCTTGCTTGGAGCGGTAGTTCTGCTCAAGCAGGATGATCTGTGTATCAGGGAAATCTTTCTCAAAACGCTGCACGTTGCGGTAATCTGCCCCGCGCCAGCGGTAAATGGATTGGTCTGGATCGCCGACCACGAAGATATTGGAATGAACCGAAGCCAGGTGCTTCAGCAGGGTATATTGCGCCAGGTTGGTATCCTGAAATTCGTCCACCAGGATGAATTTAAAGCGCTGTGCATATTTCTCGCGCACCTCTGGAAATTCAGCCAGCAGATGGGCTGTCCATAAAAGCAGGTCATCAAAATCGACCGCATTGGAGTTTTGCAGGGCTGTCTGGTAGTGCTGGTAGATGCGTTTTACAGTTTCATCACGGTAGGTCACCAGGGGGTAATTCTCAGGGAAAAGCAATTCGTTCTTGGCGTTTGAGATGGCAGCATGCACGCTCACCGGTCGGTATAGTTTTTCATTTAAGTCCAGGGCGCGGATGGCTGCTTTAACCACCCGCTGCTGGTCGTTGTCATCAAAGATCACAAAATTGGAATTGATCGGGAGATGATCAGCTTCCATGCGCAGGATGCGGGCACACATGGCATGAAAAGTTCCCAGCCAGAGACCCTGCCGGGGCGCATCCTCACCGATCAGGTCGCTTACCCGGCTGCCCATGGAACGGGCGGCTTTGTTGGTGAAGGTCACCGCCAGGATCTGGTAGGGGCGTGCTCCCATTTTACGGATCAAGTAGGCGATCCGCTGGGTAAGAACGCGAGTCTTGCCGGAACCGGGTCCCGCCAGCACTTGCACTGGTCCCAGTCCGGCAGTCACTGCCTGGCGTTGTTGATCATTAAGTTGATCCAGAAGATCCATAAATAATTCGAACTACTTTTCAGCGAATGGAGTGACACCCCCAAAATTCAAGAGGATGTTATTTTAATGCGGTTCTTTAGCCTAATTGCGAGGTGCAATGTGGACAACGGCTGGCCTGAATGGGTATGCTTGTAGAACAGAACGGGCAATCTTTGCTGGTCGGTTCAGCAGCGATTGGTACAGGTTGCTTTTTTACCCGGTTGATGGCACGGATCATCAGGAAGATCACGAAGGCTACGATTAGAAAATCAATAATGTTATTAATGAAGAGACCATAGTTCAACGTTGGTGCCCCTGCAGCCTGGGCATCTGCCAGGGAGGCATACTTTGTTCCATCCAGTGAGAGAAAGAGATTGGAAAAATTCACACCATTCAGCAGCATGCCGATGGGGGGCATGATCACATCATTAACGAGGGAGCTGACGATCTTTCCAAATGCCCCGCCAATGATAACACCCACTGCCAGGTCGATCACGTTTCCGCGCATTGTGAATTCTTTAAATTCCTTAAACATGGCTTCAATCCTTTCATTTGATAAATGGGATGTTAACAAGCTTCATTGTACCGTCTGGGATTATGAATGTCAACGCAGGCTATGTTCAGGTCCAGGATCTTCAATAGCTATGGCAAAATTACTTGTTTCCCAGCCTTCTCCTCTTAGGTGAGGCTCATTTGATCTTTGCACTTTGCAAACACCCTGTTCTTTTATATTTGACTATTAATAAATTTGCGTTCTTCAAGTAAAATTCATTCAGGTTTGACTATCCATTAAATGAATTTGGATTGGATTATGTGTCCAATTTATCCCAACACGGATTACTTGACGATTTGATAATCTTGTGTTAATCTAAATGATAGCGTCCTTGGCAGAATAGGCTCGTCGCCAGGAGCAAACCTAGAGCCTATCCGATCGTAGGAAAAAAATAATCAGGATAGTTTTTCGGATAGATTTTCAGAAGAAGCAATTAATAAAGGAGGTGATTCTTAAATAGCATAGAGAATCTCATGTTCTTCGTTTTTCGTATTTAATCCTAACCTGTACGATCTATTTGGAGGAGTAAGAAATGTTAAGTAAACGCTTATTAATGGTAGTTGGTGTAATTCTGGTTGCCAGCATGGTGCTGTCAGCCTGTGCACCGGCAACCCCCGCTGCGACGGAAGGACCTGTGACCACCGAAGCCCCAGTGGTTACCGAAGCCCCGACCGCTGCCCCGACTGAACCCCCAGTGCCCCCCACAACCCGGCACGGTGGTTGGCTGGATGAGATCGACTACTCAGTTGTCGACCGCGAATCCGCCATTACTCAGATCAGCGCTGGTGCAGTAGACCTGTTCAGCTATGGTTTGGCTGCAGACAAGCTTGCCGACATCAAGGCTGCAAATCTGTGCTACACCCAGTCGTATGGTACCTACTACGATATGCAGTACAACCCGGCTGTCTTCACCGACACCACAGTTTTGAATCCCTTCTCTAATCGCAAGATCCGTGAAGCTACCAACTGGCTCATTGACCGCGATTACATCAACCAGGAATTCTTCGTTGGTGGTGTACTGCCCAAATTCTTCGCTCTGACCACCCAATTGGTGGACTACACCAATGTGATCGAAGTTGCCCGCGGTTTGGAAGCTTATTATGCTTACAACTTTGACAAGGGCAAGCAAGTTATTACTGACGAAATGGTTGCCATGGGCGCCACCGTTGGTGCAGATGGTAAATTCATGTTCAATGATGCCCCTGTCAAACTCATCTTCCTTATCCGTAACGATGGCGACGGCACCCGCTTGCTCATGGGTAACTACTTCGCCAATCAAATGGAAGCTGTTGGCTTCACAGTCGAACGACAGGAAAAGAAATCCTCCGAGCTTTCTCCCCTTTGGATCGGCTCTGATCCCAAAGACGGCCTGTGGAGCCTTTACACAGCCGGCTGGGGCTCCAGTGGCTTGAACCGCGATGAGAAGAGCATCTTCCAGGAAATGTACCTGCCCACCAGTGCCCAGGGTATTCCCCTGTTCCTGGACAACAATGTAGATCCCGCCTTCCAGAAAGTTGGTGATGATCTTGCCAACGGCGCGTTCACAACCCTTGACGAACGCCGCAATCTGATGCTCGAAGCCCTGCCGCTTTCCTTGCAGGACTCCCTCCAGACCTGGATCGTCGACCTCCAGACCTACGTGCCCTACAACTGTAACCTCAATGTGAGCGCAGATGTTGGCGCTGGTGTTGAGACCACATTCATGGGTCCTTACAACCTGCGCTATGCGGGTGTTGAAGGTGGCCAGGTTAAGAATGGTTCAACTGACACATTCTTCGCAGATCCCTGGAATCCTGTGGACGGCGCTAACTGGGTCGGAAATGCATGGATCCAGAACGCTACCGCCAGCCGCGCATTCATGCCTGATCCTTACACTGGTCTGGGATGGCCCCTGCGCGCCACCAGCGCTGATGTTGTTATCCAAACTGGCTTGCCCGTTGCTACAAATCTCGACTGGGTCAACCTGACATTTGAAGACACCATCACCGTTCCTGCAGACGCCTGGGTTGACTGGAATGCTGAAACCCAGACCTTCGTCACCGCAGGTGAGAAATTCCCCGAAGGCTTAACCGCCAAGACCAAATCTGTTGTTTACTATCCTGCCGACCTGTTCACAACCGTCAAGTGGCACGATGGTAGCTATCTTTCCGTTGCTGACTTCGTTATGTCCATGATCATGACCTTCGATCGCAGCAAGGAAGCCTCCGCCATTTATGACGCGGATACTGTTGGTAACTTCGAAGCCTTCTTGAGCCACTTCAAGGGCGTCCAGATCGTTTCAACCGATCCTCTGACCATCGCTACCTGGGATGACAACTATTTTGCAGATGCAGAACTGGATGTCACCGGCTGGTGGCCGAACCTTGGCTACGGCGAAAATTCCTGGCAGATGCTTGCCGTTGGTAACGTTGCTGATGGCAATAAAGAATTGGCTTGGAGCACTGGTAAAGCCGATGCCAACGAAGTTGAATGGATGAGCTTCATTGGTGGACCCAGCCTCGAGGTCTTGACCGCTGACCTTGCCACACTCGCAGCTGACAACACCATTCCTTACGCTCCCACCATGGGTGCCTATCTCACCGCAGATGAAGCCGCTGCCCGCTATGCCAGCACCAAGGCATGGTACGAAGCTCGTGGTCATTACTGGATTGGAACCGGTCCTTACTTCCTGGATTCTGTTGACCTCAACGGTTTCACCGCTGTTGTCAAGAACAATCCTGAATTCCCCGATCTGGCAGACCGCTGGTCCAAGTTTGGCGTAGCCCCCATGGGCCAGGCCGAGCTGGATGGTCCTGCTCAGGTTAAGATTGGTGCAGAAAGTGTCTTCACCGTTGCACTCACCAATCGAAACACTGGTGATCCGTACCCGACCGCCGATGTCAAAGAAGTCAAATTCTTACTTTACAACGACAAGGGCGAGACCGTTTACGTAGGCGCTGGCGTAGCTACAGCTGACGAAGGCGTCTTCACCCTCACCATTCCTGCTGATGTTTCTGCAACACTTGTTGCTGGCACCGGCAGTATCGAAGCCGCTGCGGTTCTTGTACCCGTTGCCATCCCCGCCTTCACACGGGTTGACTACGTGGTTATTCCGTAAGGTTTAGTTTTACTGAATAAAGAGGGGCAAGGGTAAAACCTTGCCCCTCCATTTCTTAATAAGAATAGTGAGAATGACATGACTTCTGAAACAAAAGGCCCATCAGACTCTGAATCCACCTCGAGTGGAAAGAAAAACTCAAGTAGCGCCATTCTGCGCGTGGCCAGGTATTCTTTGCTCAGGCTTGTATCCATGATGTTCACCGTCATCATTGGGGTATACCTGACCATTCTGATCGCCAACATGGGTGGTTATGTGGATACCATTATGCGTAACGAGATCCGTGATAATACCACCCAGGCAATTTTAGCCAACCCCAATTATCGTTCTTTGACTACCGAGGCCAAGAACGAACTCATTCAGACCAAGATCGCGAATGAAGAGAAACGCCTGGGTCTGGATAAGCCTTTTGCAGTTCGTTCTGTCAAGTACTTAAGCAATGCTCTCACATTGAACCTGGGTCGTGCTATTAATATGAAAAGCGACCAGGGCTCCAAGGAAGTGCGCCTGATCCTTTTGGAACGTCTTCCAGCTACACTTCTCTTAACGGGCTCATCTTACTTGTTATTATTTTTTGGGAGTGTTTATATTGCCCTTTCTCTGTCTCGCAAGTACGGCAGTTTTTGGGATAAGATAATTATCGCCAGCTCACCTACTTCAGCTGCACCCCCCTGGTTTTATGGCATATTTTTGATCCTTATTTTCGCCGCCATTTTTAAAATATTACCCTTTGGAGGGCTTGTGGATTCACCTTCTCCTAGCAATCCACTTGATTATAGTTTGAGTGTGCTCAAACACCTCATTCTGCCTGCCAGTGCAGTTATTATCAGTTCAATCGCTCTCAGCATTTATAACTGGCGCACTTTTTTCCTGATCTATTCCAGTGAAGATTATGTTGATATGGCCAAAGCCAAAGGCTTGAATGCCCGTGACGTCGAAAGCCGTTATATTTTACGCCCCACTCTGCCAACCATTATCACGAACTTCGCTCTTTTGGTGATCACATTGTGGACGGGTCTGACAATTACCGAAACTGTGTTCCTGTGGCCAGGGCTGGGTATCACCCTCTTCCGGGCCATCGGGTTCTATGACACCCCGGTGATCGTGGGCTCGACCATTATTTATGCCTATTTGCTGGCAATAACCGTATTCCTGCTCGATTTTATTTATGCGCTGGTTGATCCACGCGTCAAAGTCAGTTCTGGTGGTGGAGGTTCCAAATGACCGGGCTTAAAAAATTCTTCAAAGAGCTTACCCGTTATCCTTCCGCCATCCTGGGTTTGTCTGTTATTGTTCTCTTGTTGGGAATATCTGTTTATGCACTCGCGACCATTCCATACAGTGAGGCGGTCCGTCTCTGGCGGGGTGGCGAAGATATCTGGTATCAGAACCCGAAATATGCCCCTCCTTCCTGGTTCAATGAATTTACAACCAAGAAGAGACCGGTTTCGTTCAAAGTGAATACATATGATGGCAGCCTTTCAAAGACCACCACTCCCAGCAGTGATCCTGAGATCTCTACCATCGATATGTCCTATGCATTCGATTATGAGTATGATGGTTCTCCCCAGGAGATGATGATCTACTTCAAATCGAATATTATTGAAAAACTATCGTTTGTATCAATTACCTGGCTCACCCCTGACGGAAGGACCATCCGGATCGCAGATATGGCGATAAGTAATAAGGACACATATCGCTTTACCCAGGATCCGAAGCTTCAAAAGCGCCTTAAAGTTGAAGCAGTCGATGTGATGAATTCCCTGTTTGAAGACCCGGAATCCCCGGGCAAGATATTAAAAGGGGAATATCAGTTGGTGATCACGGGCACAAGTTTTGAGTCAGCCTCAACCATTGATGCCGAATTCGTCTTGCATGGAGAATTATTTGGCATGGCCGGGACGGATAAATACCGCCGCGATCTGCTTCTACCTTTGTTATATGGAACCCCGATCGCCCTAGTGTTTGGGCTTTTGGCTGCCCTGGGCACTTCCGTTCTAACAATGGTCATTGCAGCCGCCGGATCGTGGTATGGAGGCTGGTTTGATGAATTGATCCAGCGTATCACAGAAGTCAACCTGGTCTTACCCTTCCTGGCAATTTTGATCATGGTGGGTACATTTTATTCACGTAGCATCTGGTTGATGTTGGGCGTTACCATCCTCCTGAGTATCTTCTCAGGTTCCATTAAAACCTACCGCTCAATATTCATGCAATCCAAGGAGTCCAGCTATATCGAAGCAGCCAAAGCCTATGGTGCCTCCAGTGGGCGTATCATATTTTCCTATCTGATCCCACGCATGATCCCGCTATTGATCCCGGCTCTGGTATCCTCGGTTCCATCTTTTGTATTCCTGGAAGCTTCCCTGGCTGTGCTCGGGTTGGGTGATCCAGTTTTACCCACCTGGGGTAAAGTGATCAATGATGCCTGGGTGGATGGTGCATTATACCAGGGGCGATATTTTTGGATCCTTGAGCCAGCCATCTTATTAATGATAACGGGCTTTGGCTTTGCAATGCTTGGGTTCGCATTGGATCGGATCTTCAATCCAAGATTGAGGGATGTATAACCCCATGACACAAAACGAAAAACTTCTCCGTATTGAAAATCTTACTTTATACTTCAACACCCATGGTGGTGATGTTCAGGCAGTCGATAATGTCGATTTTAACCTGGATTACAACCGGGCGGTGGTCATCCTCGGTGAATCAGGTTGTGGAAAGAGTTCGCTGGCCAAGGCTATTTTACGGCTGCTTCCGCGCAATGTTTCCAAGTACAGCGGCAAGGTCTTGCTGGAAGGCTCCGATACCATGGCTCTGGATGACGAAGAATATCGCTTGAACGTTCGCTGGGTGGGCATGTCAATGGTGCCTCAGGCAGCCATGAATGCCTTGAATCCGGTCCTAAAGGTGGGCGACCAGGTCGCTGAACCTGCCATCATCCACCTGGGCGTTTCCAAGGAAAAAGCACTCATCCAAGCCAAGAGCATGTTCCAGCATGTCGGTGTCCCGGAAGGCTTCATCAACCGTTATGCCTTTGAACTCAGCGGTGGCATGCGCCAGCGTGTAGCCATCGCCATGGCTTTGGTTACATCTCCGAACTTGATCATCTTGGACGAACCTACCTCCGCCCTGGATGTTTTGACACAGGCTAATATCTTTAATGTTCTCAAGCGCACCAAGAAAGAATTAGGGACTAGCTATATCTTGATCACTCATGATATCGCAACTTCCAGTGAATTGGCAGATGATGTAGCCGTGATGTATGCAGGACAGATCGTGGAATACTCAGACGCAAATCGATTCTTTTCCAAACCTTTGCATCCCTATTCACAGGCATTGATGAACAGCGTTCCTACTTTGAAAGGCAAGAAGGTCCTGGACTTTATTGAAGGTCAACCTCCCAGCCTGATCAACCTTCCCAAGAGATGCCGGTTTGCGGATCGTTGTACCTCTCGCTTTGAAAAATGTGAGCAGGATCCACCAACGGTTGAAGTGGAAGGTCACAAAGTTAAGTGCTGGTTGTATACGTGATCACAGGAGCATGCCATGTCTGTTGAAACTAAAGAGCTAAGTGTAGAAAAAGTACAAAAAGACAATTCGGAAGCCTTATTATCCATCCAGGAATTAAGGGTCTGGTTTGAACTGCGAAAATTTGGGTTTGGGCATGCCGGTTATGTACATGCTGTCGATGGTGTATCCTTCGACCTGGGTCATGGTGAAGCCATTGCAGTTGTGGGTGAAAGCGGTTGTGGAAAGTCCAGCTTGATGAAGACCATCCTGGCACTGCATAGTCCGACCAAGGGCGAAATTACTTTTCAAGGTAAGAAATTGACCGAGTTGGATTCAAAAGAGATGCAATGGTATCGTTCCCAGGTCGGGTACGTCCAGCAGGACCCTTACGGAGCCCTGGCACCTTTTATGAATATCAAAAAGATCCTTGAAGAACCCCTCATCGTGGGAGGCGTCAAGAGCAAGGAAGAACGAGAGCGGCGTGTCCGCAGTGTCATGGAAGAGGTCAAATTATTCCCGGTTGAAGATTACTTGGATAAATACCCGCATATGCTCAGCGGTGGGCAACAACAGCGTGTCGTCATCGCACGTGCCATGATCCTTGAGCCAAAATTGCTCGTGGCTGACGAACCTGTCTCCATGCTGGATGCCTCGGTGCGGGTGGAGATCTTAAAGCTGTTCCAGGGTTTGCAGCAAAAACATAACCTCTCGGTGATCTATATTACGCATGATCTTGCCACGGTCAGTTATTTCTCTTCTCGTATTTTTGTGATGTATGCGGGTCGCATTGCAGAAAAAGCCTCAGTCGACAAGTTGTTGAACAATCCTCTGCATCCTTATACACATGCTCTCTTACAGGGAACATCCGATCCGGATGCCAATAATGCACTTTCCTTCAAAGAGGTTCCCCCGGGAGAACCCCCCAGTTTGATCGTTCCTCCTCCAGGCTGCCGTTTCCATCCGCGCTGTAGCAGGGCGATCGCTGGTTTATGTGAAGTGGAAGAACCACCCGAATATCAACCGGAAGCCGGTCATTTTTTATCGTGTTGGTTGTATAAAAAGGAGTGATATCATGATGAACCTTCTTGCTGCCAGACCAAAACTGACCGTTTTTATTGGTTTTATCATGATGCTATTGGGAGTGATCCTCCCCTTCTTGATGGTTATTAAGTTGCTTGAATCAACATTTTTCTTGAATTTCTTTTCATATACGCTGTCCTTGCTTGGAATGGTCGTCGGAATAATCGGGATAGCCATGGGTTTTAAAGGAAAATGATCATCCTGGACGGACAAAAATAATAATATTCCGGCGTGGCATTTGCCACGCCGGATTTCGTTTTAGACGAGGATGCATCTATTCCAGCAACCTTTTATAGATTGGATTTAATGGGAGGAGAGTCGGACGGTGACAGAAAAATAAGAGACTTGTGATAGAATTTAACCATTATGCCATCCCGCAGAATCATGATCGTTGATGACCAGCGCGAAATCAGTCGTTTGCTGCAATCTGCGCTGGTAACACTGGAACAGGATCTTGAGATCGTAGAAATACCTTCGGGGGAAGAAGCGATCCTGGATGCTACAAGCAACAAGGTGGACTTGCTGGTGGCAGATTACCGTTTGCCGGGTATTTCCGGTCTCCAGTTGATGAAAAAGATCCGGTCCTACCAACCATCAGTCAAGGTCATCTTGATAACAGGCATGTTGGATCCCTTTGTGCGCAAGGAAGTAGCCCAGGCTGGTGCTGATGCTTTCTTTATTAAACCAATATCCATCGCAGATTTTTTGGATTCGGTTGAACGGGTCCTTGGGTTGGTTGAAACGATCCTGCCTCTAGAACCGATCCTCGAAGGGGAGGTTGAAGAGGAGCATCAGGGGCTCGCGGATCAGTTTTCAGATTTACGTATAAAATTAAATGCACAGGCAGTTTTGCTGCTCAATGATTGCGGGTGGATCCTGGCTTGTGCCGGTGAATTGCCTGAGAAAGACCAGGAAGCCTCTCTTGTGGCATCGCTCCTGGCGATCTACAGAGCTGGCCAGGATGTATCCCAGATGGTCGGGAATGATCGCAATTCTAGTTGGCATCTCTTTCGTGGAGGAAAGATCGATCTAATTTTTTCCCCCCTTAATACGACCCATGCCATCTTGGTGGCTGGGACCGGTCTGGCAGACGATGATGTGGTCCATCAAAATTTGAAACATTTTGCAGCATCACGAAAGGCGATCGAAGTCTCAGTGATGGAATTGGAAGGACCGGTTATCCCTTATATTAAGAGAAAACCTGTCGAAAATGAGCCTGATATTGACCAGGAGGAGGTGTACCAAGACCTGGAGCCTTTATTTATGGGCACGAAGGAAAAGGTGAGAACAGATGAACTGAACGCGTTCTGGGACGATGCAGCCGAAGGGCAACCGGCTGCACCCATCCACGCTGATGATTTATCTTATGAACAGGCTCGAAAATTGGGTCTGGCACCTGAGGATGGATAGGTCCAGGCATTGCTCAACCATTCGGCTTATGTTACAATACGCTCCGCATTGGGGCGTGGTGCAATGGCAGCACACCGGCCTTTGAAGCCGTGGATCTTGGTTCGAATCCAGGCGCCCCAGCTGGCTATGAAGAGATTGACCTCCATTTAACCTTGCGTTGCCCCGCTGGCGCGCAAGGTTTTTTGTCCGCCATGGAGGTTCGCCTGTTCCAGGGAAAGTTCAGGAATATCCTGGTAAATGAGGATTACCAGACCTCCTGTCCCTCCCGGATGTTCAGGTGAACTCCATAATACGCTTTACCGGGAGATGTTTATGAAAATAATTGCAGTATTGCTGGCAGCTGGTCAGGGTGTGCGCATGAAGTCGGATATACCCAAGGTTCTGCACCCTGTTGCCGGGACGGCCATGATCCTGCATGCCCTGCAGGCAGCCATTCAGGCCAGTACTGAAAAACCTGTCGTGGTCATCGGGCATGCCGCTGAGGCAGTGCGCCTGGCGGTTGCGGACCAGGCCGAATGTGTCTTGCAGGAAAAGCAATTGGGTACCGGTCATGCTGTTCAACAGGCGGAAAGGTCGCTGGCAGGCAGAACAGATCTCATTCTGGTCACTTATGCCGATATGCCATTGCTCCGGGTGGAGACTCTCAAGAAATTGGTTGAAACCCAGCAGAACAACCCGGGTCCACTCAGCCTGTTGACAGTCATTTCTGATGATCCACGTGGTTTTGGGCGTATCCTTCGCACGCCGGATGGCAGCGTCCAGGCCATTATTGAGGAAGCCGTAGCCACTCCGGATCAATTGAAGATCAGGGAATTGAATGTTGGCGCTTATTGTTTTTCCGCCGAATGGTTATGGCAGACACTTAAGCAATTAAGAGTTTCACCCAAAGGTGAGTATTATTTGACTGACACGGTCGAAGTGGCTGTTCAGGCTGGTCTGCCGGTCATCCCCTTGGTCTTGGAAGATCTGCAGGAGACGATCGGGGTCAATACCCGGGTGCAATTGGCGGAGGCCGAAGCTGCCATGCGCAGCCGTATCAACACCATGCACATGCTGGCAGGTGTGACAATGCTCGATCCCGATCGTACGTATATTGAGACTGATGTCACCATCGGTAAGGATACCCGCATCCTGCCCAACACCTACCTTCATTCGGGTACCCGGATAGGCGAACGATGTGAGATCGGACCGAATACCACCATCCATGCTTCCCGGATCGGGAACGGGTGCAAGGTGCTTGCCTCGGTCATGGATGGGGCACTCCTGGAGGATGATGTGGATATTGGTCCGTTTGCACGCTTGCGGAAGGGCGCTCACCTCTGCAAAGGAGTGCACATGGGCAATTTTGGGGAAGTCAAGGATTCCACGTTGGGTGAGGGCACCAAGATGGGACATTTCTCATATATTGGGAATGCCAGCATTGGTCCAAATGTGAACATCGGAGCAGGCACCATCACTTGCAATTATGATGGCGAACATAAGCACCAAACCGATATAGGGGAAAATGTTTTCATCGGCAGTGATACCATGCTGGTGGCGCCATTGAAAATTGGGAAAAGATCGCGTACCGGCGCGGGTGCAGTTGTCACCAAAGATGTTCCGGATGACACCCTGGTGGTGGGTATGCCAGCCAGGGCGATCAGGAGATTGGAGAAAAAGAAAGATGAGTGAATGGGGTTATCCCATATTTATTTTGTTATTAATGTTCGACCTTGCCATAGCAGCTACTCGCGTTAGTTTATACAACGTTCGTCCGCTGCGCCTGATGAATTTACCGGATGGACCTTCAGCGAAGGTTCATCATGTCCTGGCCTTGATCGAAAATCCGCGTATGCGTGCCAATTTGCGTCTAAGCCAGACCCTGATCCGCTTCTTGCTGGCAGTGCTGATGTTTCTCTGGATACAGACCTGGTATTCCGGGGCTGCCAATGCATTGATGATCGTAGACATCGCCATTCTACTGGCGTTGACCATGCTGATGCTTGTCATTGAATTTAGCATCGAGAACTGGGTCATGCGCGATCCGGAACTTTGGTCATTGCGGATGCTGAGATTCGGGCAGATCATCATGATATTGTTTTCACCGCTCACATTTTTGCCTCTCCTGGTTTTGAAACCGGTCAACGGCCACCTTAACCTTGCCCAGTTCACCGAGGATGAGTTGAAGACCTGGGTCGAATCAGATGAAGAACCGGGTAGTCTCGAGCGTGAAGAAAGGCAGATGATCTACTCCATCTTCCAGTTCGGAGAAACATTAACCCGCGAGATCATGGTGCCTCGAATTGATATCCTGTCATTGGAAATTAATCATACCCTGGCGGACGCCATCCAGGTTTTCCTGTCCTCAGGACATTCACGCCTGCCTGTTTACGAAGCCACGATCGATAATGTCATCGGCCTTTTGTATGCCAAGGATCTGCTCGGTATTTCACACAAGCCAGACGTTGTGATTGGATCTTTGAGGGACCTCCTGCGTCCGGCCTATTTTGTGCCCGAAACCAAAAAAGTGGATGAACTCTTGGCAGAGATGCAGTCCGAGCGTATTCACATGGGTATCGTTGTGGATGAATACGGCGGAGTAGCCGGGTTGGTGACACTCGAAGATATCGTCGAAGAGATCGTCGGCGAGATCCTCGATGAGTATGATAACGCCAATGAAGAAGTCCTTTATCAGAAATTGGGCGATAACGAATATCTTTTCCAGGGTCGCATCGGACTGGACGATTTCAATGAAGTCATGAATTCACAATTACCAAAGGATGAGGCTGATACCCTGGCTGGTTATTTATATGACCAGATGGGGCGGGTACCGCAAGGTGGTGAAGCCATTGTGGCTGGTGGGCTCTCTTTCACCATCGATCTGGTCAGTGGAAGACGCATTCGCCGTGTGAGTGTCAGCCGAGTTCAGCCATCAGAGGAGAAACCGGGCAATGATAAACATAACTGACCAGGAACGCCAGGCCTTGATCGACCTGGCCAATGAAGCCCGCCGGAGGTCTTATGCGCCTTATTCAAAGTACCAGGTCGGGGCTGCCTTGCGGACGGCCAGTGGAAGGATCTACACTGGTGTGAATATCGAAAACGCTGCCTATCCTACCAGCATTTGTGCCGAACGGGTGGCTGTCTTCAAAGCCGTTTCAGACGGAGAAACCAAATTCGAAGTCATTGCAGTTGTCACACCCAATGGTGGTACCCCCTGTGGAAGCTGCCGCCAGGTGCTCTCCGAGTTTGGATTGAACACGGTGGTATTGATCGGAGATGCTCGCGGCCGGTTGCTGCAGGAAACCACAGTTGGGGGTTTGTTGCCGGGCGCTTTCAGACCGGATGACTTGAAAGCCTCCGCTTGATTTCTCGACTGCTGAAATAATCGCATGAAGGAACAACGCTCTTTCCGTGTGGAAGCCATCGTGATGCGGCATTCGAATATGGGAGAAGCAGACCGCCTCCTTGTGCTCTACACACGTCAGAGAGGAAAATTGCGGGCAGTCGCCAGGGGAGCTCGAAAAATGCGCTCACGCAAAGCCGGGCATGTCGAACCCTTCATGCAGGTCAGCCTTCAGCTTGCCACTGCTCATGGTCCATTTATTGTGACCGATGCCGAGATGATCGAAGCTTACCAGCCCGTGCGGGAGGACCTGGTGCGGACCGGTTATGCGGCTTATGTGGTCGAACTGGTGGACAGGTTTTCCTACGAAGATGAAGGCGAAGATCCGGCTATATTCCGCTTGCTAACCGAAACCCTCGGCCGAGTCGCTCTCAACCCGGACCCCTGGCTGGCGGTCCGTTATTATGAAGTTCGCTTGCTTGATTCGCTCGGTTTTCGTCCCCAATTGTTCAATTGCAGCAACTGCCAGGCGGAGATCAAGCCAGAGGATCAATATTTTTCGCCATCCCAGGGGGGTGTGCTCTGCCCAAAATGCGGAGCTGGTTTGCCGGGTGCCCGGCGCATCTCTGAAGAGGCTCTCAAATACTTTCGCCACTTGCAGCGCAGCTCCTACCAGTTGGCTGAGCGAGCCCGACCCAGTCCCGAGGTTCAAAATGAAATGGAAACGTTCATGCAGGCTTATTTCACCTACCTGCTCGAGCGCGAATTGAACACCCCGGGCTTTATCCGGCGGGTTCGCGGCTAGTTTTGCAGGCGGTTGGAGTGGTCCTTGCCACAGGTGTTCCGGCATACCGGCTGGCGAAACTCTCCGGTCTTCCATCCCTGCCAAATGATCCTATTTCAATCCCTTGCCCCAGTTGAGAATAAACGACCAGCCTGCGATCTTGACCACCGGCTGCAACCTCTGCCAAAAGAACCGTTGGAACCAGCGCCACCGCAACCTGAAAAGGATCCTGGCGATCAGCGTGCGCAGCAGCAGGGTTCGCCCCAGCCCTGAGCACAGGATTCGCCTGCGATACCCCCGGAAGCTGAGATCATCGCGCTTGAAAGCATCCCGGAGCTCTTGCGCAGCCAGCCTGCCATAGCCCAGTGCCAGGCTTATACCCTCTCCAAACAGGGGATCGCTTCCGGCCGCGTCCCCGGCCAGCAGTGCCCCCGGGACCGAGAATTGAGCCAGCGGGCTGAACCAGCGGATCGGATGCCCCTTCAGCTCACCCTCTGCCAGGGAATACCCTTGCCTGTGCATATCTTCGTCCAGTTGTGCCTTGAGCGCTGCTCGTGGGCTGTCCGCCAGCAGATTGTTATCAAAGATGCCCCAGCAGCGCATCGCTGTACCATGTAATTGAGTGGGAAAATCCCAGGTATAACCTGCGATGCCATTTGGTACACAAAAGAAATCGAAATAAGCACTGTCAGACCGGTGCCCGGAATCCGGACTGGGTTTGGAAAGTACCTCCAGCAGGCGGGCGGTTCGCAGGGGAGCACCCGGCAGGATGCAATTTCGGACAATGCCATTTGCACCATCCGCGCCCACCACCGCCCGCACCAGGAGCTCCCCTTCATCCGTCGCGACCCTGACGAGGCCTTGCGCGGTCTGCACTGCCCGAACCTGGCAATTCTCTCTAATTTCGATCCCCTGCTGCAGGGTTTTTTGGACCAGCCAGTGGTCGAACTCATCCCGCCGGATGACCCGCAGAGCCGGTCGCTCAGGCGGTTGCAAGCTCAAGCCCTTCCCCTCGAACTGCAAGTGTGCACGTTCAGCCCGGATATGGGGTACTTCGTTCACATCCAGCCCCAGCTTCTCCAGGATGCTCTCCGCATCCACCGTCAACCCTCCGGCGCACAATTTAGGACGCGGGTGCTGCGCTTTTTCAAGCACCAGGGTCCGGGCTGCCAGCTCTGGCGCGAATTTCGCCAGGTGCAAGGCTGTGGAAAGACCGGCTGGTCCTGCCCCGATGATGATGATTTTATAAACGGGATCAGATGTCATACTTTATTCATTTAGGATGAGTGTAATTTTGCCGCATGATCATAATCATGCATGAAGTTTATCAAAAAAAGTGCAAAACTGAGAATATATTTCCGGGCTTCAGAAAAATCGCTCAAAGGAGTAGCTGGATGAAAAGATCATTTGCAGCGCTTTATTTTTTGGGTGGTTTGGTCGATAAGATTTGCCTGGCTTTTGGGCTGGATTACTGCTGGCTGAACTTAAACTTTCGGTCATGTCCCAATTTACGGTACTTACCTCGTGGTTATTGCAGGTTAACAATCTGAAAATTTTGTTCATGGCGCAAGTGCTCGCCTGGCTCTGGTTTGAATATTCCAGGGAAGATCCGTTTCTTTTCCCGTTAATTGTTCTGGTGCTGATGAGAGTGAGCTTGCTTTTTTATAATGATGTGAACACCTTCGCCAATTATCCGCTGCCATGATCCTGGGGCGATCTTCCCTGGATCCTTCTCTTCATTTTTCTGTACCTGTGTCGCCATGTTTGGGTTGCAGAACATGTTCTTCAGTTGAACAATGCCCACGATCTGAACATTAGGAACCGCGGGATCGATTCTGACCATTAAATCTTTCCAAGTTGCAGGAATTATACTTCAGCCACTCCTGCACTGATTTTTAGTCGTTTTTGTCCTTTAGTCGCGTTCCTAATGCTTTTCGTGCGTTCCTCCAGTTGGAGGCTTTTATTCTGCGGTCGTATGAAGTCCCGGCATCTTCTTTCGGGATACGGTATAATCTTCCAGAAGCTTCAAAATCACATCAAAAATCTGGAACCCAAATGACCGAACCTCTCAACTTTCAATCCATTATCCTCAAACTTCAGGAATTCTGGGCTGGGCATGGCTGCCTGATCTGGCAGCCCTATTACACCCAGGTCGGCGCAGGCACCATGAACCCTGCCACCTTTTTGCGCGTTCTTGGACCAGAGCCCTGGAACGTGGGTTATGTCGAGCCATCCGTACGCCCGGATGATGGACGCTTTGGCGAGAACCCCAACCGTTTCCAGCAGCACACCCAGTTCCAGGTGATCTTGAAACCGGATCCCGGCAACCCTGTGGAACTTTACATCCAATCCCTGCAGACCCTGGGAATTGACCCACGTCAACATGACATCCGCCTGGTGGAAGACAATTGGGAGCAGCCGGCTATCTCAGCCTGGGGGCTGGGTTGGGAAGTCTGGCTCGATGGGCAGGAGATCACCCAGTTCACTTATTTTCAGCAAGTCGGGGGTCAGACCCTCGATCCAGTTGCTGTTGAGATCACCTATGGCCTCGAACGGATTCTGATCGCCCTGCGCGATGCACCCGCCATCTGGGATGAGCCCTGGAATGAAAATGTCACCTATGGCGAAGTGCGCCAGCGCGACGAATATGAACACAGCAAGTATTATTTTGAGATCGGGGATGTTTCCCGCCTTCGCCAGATGTACGATCTGTTTGAAGCAGAAGCCAATGCCTGCCTCGAGCAGGGTCTGCTCGTCCCGGCTCATGACTACGTACTCAAATGCTCGCATACCTTCAACGTCCTCGATACGCGCGGCGCGATCGGGGTCACCGAACGCCAGGCTTTCTTCGGCCGTATGCGCGGCATGGCGCGCCGCGTGGCAGAAGCCTACCTGCTTCAACGCCAGGAGTTGGAATACCCGCTTATAAAAACCACGGAGGGCAAGCCACAGGTACAAAAAGGTTCCCCGCAATTCGAGAATATGCCACCCGGTCCCCGGGCATTTGTGTTGGAGATCGGCGTTGAAGAACTACCTGCAGCCGACCTGGATTCTGCCCTGACCCAGTTGCGCCAGCGTGTCCCGGCTCTGCTGGCGGATCTGCATCTTGAGCATGGCGAAATAAAGGTCTCCGGCACACCCCGCCGCCTGGTTGTCTTCATCTCAGACCTGTCGGACAGCCAGCCGGACCTTGAAGAGCTTGTTAAAGGTCCGCCAGCGGGGCGGGCATTTGATGCGGATGGCAACCCCACCCGGGCTGCAGAAGGTTTTGCGCGCGGCAAGGGACTGGATGTCAAAGATCTGCAGGTGCAGGAAGTGGATGGAGGCAGCTATGTGATGGCCCTGGTCAAACAGGCCGGGCGTCCCACCCCCCAGGTTCTACTTGAGGTTCTGCCCGGACTGGTCGCAGGTATCAAGTTCGAGAAATCCATGCGCTGGCTGCCCGCGTTCCCTGAAGATGGCAATACCGGCAACGTAACCTTTTCACGCCCCCTGCGCTGGTTCGTGGCATTGTTAGGGGAAACGGTCATCCCGTTTGAATACGCGGGTCTGGTTGCGGGAGATCGATCCCTTGGTCTGCGCCCCTATGGCTCTCCGTCAATTCAGATCAAGTCCGCCCTCGCCTATCCTCAGGCCATGCAGGACAACGGTATCATGCTGGATGTGGAAGCCCGCCAGGAATTGATCGAAGCGGGATCCAAAAAACTGGCCTCTTCGGTCGGTGGGCAGGCGCTTATCACATCGGACCTCCTGGCGGAAGTTGCCAACCTGGTAGAGAGACCCCTGCCATTCCTGGGAGGTTTTGAACCCGAATTCCTGGCTTTGCCAAAAGAAGTGCTAATTTCCGTTATGAAGAAACACCAGCGCTATTTCCCGATTGAGAAGGATGGAAAATTGCTGCCCTACTTCGTGGTGGTTCGCAATGGAGACGAGCAGGGACTGGACCTGGTGCGCTCCGGGAATGAGCATGTGGTCCGGGCGCGCTTCGCAGATGCGAACTTCTTTGTGCGTGAAGACTTGAAGCATTCCCTCGAGGTATTCCGCCCGAAACTGGAAACCCTCATCTTCCAAAAAGATCTTGGCTCCATGCTCGATAAGGCTGAGCGCATTGAAAACCTGGTGGTGGATCTCAACCCGATCCTGGGGTTGCAGAACGATGAAGCCATCTTTGCTCGACGCGCTGCCCACCTCTGCAAGGCAGACCTGATGACCCGCATGGTGGTCGAGATGACCTCCTTGCAGGGCATCATGGGAGCTGAGTATGCCCGTCGCAACAACGAGCACCCCGCCGTAGTGGAAGCCATCGCCAGCCAATACCAGCCCGTGCCTGCCAGTCTCATTGGCCTGGCTGTCGCCCTGGCGGACCGACTTGATTCATTGACTGGTCTGTTTGCGGCTGGTTTACTGCCCAGTGCCACCAAGGATCCATTTGGTCTGCGCCGCGCAGCCCTGGGAGTTGTCCAACCGCTGGTTGAACATGGTCTTTCCCTGGATCTGCGCCAGGCGATCCAGGCCGCTGCAGATAAGCAGCCTGTCCCGGTCACTCCTGCCGTTCGCGAACAGGTACTGGGATTCATCATCGGGCGTCAGCGGGTATTGTTGCTGGATTCCGGTTTTCGCCATGACGTTGTCGATGCTGTCCTGGCTTTCCAGGGACATGACCCCAACCAGGCAAAACGTGCCATCCAGCAACTCAGCACCTGGGTCCAACGAGACGATTGGTCCACCATTCTGCCCGGTTTTGCCCGTTGTGTTCGCATCACTCGCGATCAAGAAGAGACTTTTGTTCTGCATCCTGAGATCTGCCATGAAGACGCCGAGAAAGAATTGTTCTCCGCCTTGCAGGTTGCTGAACAGGGGCATTCCAACCCGGGTAGTGTGGATGATTTCTTGAAGGCATTCCTGCCCATGCTCCCGATCGTAAATAAATTCTTCGAATCGGTCATGGTAATGGCGGAAGATAAAGCTATCCGCGAGAACCGCCTTGCCCTGCTGCAGCGCATTGTCCACCTGGCGGATGGAGTCGCCGATCTTTCCAGGTTGGAAAGCTTTTAAGGTCTTAACCCCATAAGATATGTCGCAGGACAAAATACCTGCGTAAAAAAAACAGAGTCGCAAAAATTGCGACTCTGCTCATATTAATGGTCAAACTTTACGGTTTTCTCACCACAAAATTGCTGAACAGGAAATCCACACCGGCATCATCGAAGGTGCCGACTTGCAGTCCAACATCTCCACCGCTGAAGGTATTGTCATAAACGTACGCAACCTGGTTGCCATTCGCATACAAGGTCAGATCGCCATTGTTACATTCGAAACGAATATGGTTGTTGCTCGATCCGGAGTTGAGCCCATCGACGGATACCATTTGATCGGAAGAGATGTATTCTGCGTTTCCATCTTGTCTTTTCATGATGACCGCATAGCCATCGTTGCTGACAAGTCCAACATAGAAATTGTCAATGTCCTGGTAGTTGCAAATGATCCCAAAATCATTATCTTCAGGGCCGGAAACCTTTTGGACGTCCACTTCAATACTGACCGGGCCAGAGAAATACTGGGAAGGATTTGCCCAGATATCATATTGTGATTCGTTTAAATACATGCGGTAACCGCCTCTTGCATAATCGGTGACTTTCCAGTCTTCGGAGACCTGGTCCCATCCACTGCTTGAGCTGGAGAAATCATCAGAGAAGAGTACGTTACTTTGAACTTGGGGGGGTAGGATCTGGATTGGCGGGTTGCTGGTTGAGTCAACTTTCGGTGACAGCAGGCTGCATGCCATAGTGGCAGCCACAAGCACACCAATTACGAAAAGCGCTTTCTTCATTATGTCCTCCAAATAAGATGAATAATAGGGAATTTTAAACAGTATACATCTAAATTGTCAAGATAGCAAACACGCCAAATCTCCCATACTTCCCAGATCTGTGCCAATGAAAGTTGGGGGATTCTCTAAACTATACGCCTGGATCATCACGTACGTGCCGTTTGACCGGGAACGAGAAAAGGTTTTCCTATATCAACCTAGGTGCATGGGCATGATGACATGCAGAAAATCCTCAGACCCGACTGGTCGGATGACGCCCGGAGAGTTGGCTGCACTGGTTTCAAGCGCCACGTTGGGTGACTTGACGACCTCCAATACTTCTCGCAGGAATCGGACATTGAAGGCGATTAGAAGTCCGGTACCATCGATGGTGGCTGAGACAACGGTTTCATTGGATCCGGTTTCCTCAGATTGAGCAGTGATCTCCACAGAACCCGGCTCCAGGTCTCCGCTGGTCTTGATATTGAAACGGGCGACATTGGAGCCCTCTCGGGCAAAGATCTCAGCCTGCTTGCATGCTTTAAGCAGCGATTGAGTGGAAAGGATGGTGCGTGATTTATAAGCGCGCGGGATGATCTGCTGGTAATCCGGGAAGGTGCCATCGATCAATTGTGCCACCAGTTCGGTATCCTTCACACGGAAGACTACCTGTCCCCGGCCTTTGGGCAGGACCATCGAGATCATTTCACCACCCTCCGAGGCAATGCGCGCCAGTTCGTTCAAGGCGCGCGCCGGGATGATGGCGGATAGCGCTTGTGGGACTGAAGCTGACAGGGTGGCATGGCGCACCGACAATCTGAATCCATCTGCGGCAGCCATCGTCAGTTTATCCCCTTCAACATTCATTAATACACCCATAAGCACTGGCCTGGCCTCATCCGCTGAAGCGGCAAATGCCACCTGCTGAATGATCTCCTTGAAGTCAGCTACATTGATCTGGAAGGCTGATTCCATCTCCGGGACAGGCATGGGGGGAAATTCCTGGGAATCGATGCATTTGATATCTGTAATGGAAGAACCGGCACGGACGTTCAGACTCTGGATGGTGGTGTTCAGATGTAGGCTTACCTGCTCGGCAGGCAGCGTTCCCACCAGGTCCACAAAGGTGCGCGCAGGCACAGTGGTGGAGCCTTCTTCCTCGATCTTTGCGCCGATCCAGCAGGTGATACCCAGCTCCAGGTTGGTTGCCGAAAGCCGCAGGCGGCCTTCATCGGTGGCAACCAGTACATTCGAGAGTACAGGCAGGGTGCTGCGTGGAGAGACTGCCCGCGATACAATGCTTAATCCATGTGCCAGGGTTTCTTGCAATACAGTAACTTTCATGGCTTCGGTCCTCTCTTCTATTTATCTTGCCATTTCTCTGATAATTGGATCATCGGATCTTTGTAAAGTATATCCTGAAAAATAAAAAAATGAAAAGGCAATTTTATTCAATTGCCAATGGAATTTAGACAATAATTGGACTCGATCTGGATCGTAGTTAAGGAAAACCTGTCCATGGCGCGACATTTGCGGGATTTCTGCATCAAACGGATGGAATTATTTTCAGCGCTTATTGATCTAAAGAAGGCAGCCATTTTGTCGGGAAATGGCTCTGGTTTGATATAATCATCCATATATAACAGGTCGAAATAAGGAGATTCAGAATAATGGCATACAATCAAGTTAAGGTACCCTCCCAGGGGGCCAGGATCGCGATCAAGGATGGAAAATTGCAGGTTCCCAACAACCCCATCATTCCATTTGTGGAAGGGGATGGCACGGGACGTGATATCTGGCGGGCTTCGGTACGTGTTTTTGATGCAGCTGTCCAAAAGGCTTACAGCGGCAAGCGCCAGGTGCATTGGATGGAAGTCTACGCAGGCGAGAAATCATTTAAAAAGTTTAAATCCTGGCTGCCGGATGAAACCGTGGAGGCTTTTAAAGAATTTCTTGTGGGCATCAAAGGCCCTTTAACCACTCCGATCAGCGGTGGATTCCGCTCTTTGAATGTGGCACTTCGTAAAATGTTGGATCTTTATGTGTGTTTACGACCGGTTCGTTATTACAATGGCGTACCATCACCGGTCAAACATCCTGAAGATGTGGATATGGTTATTTTCCGCGAAAACACTGAAGATATCTACACCGGCATTGAATTCCAATTCGGAACAGAAGACAACAAAAAATTCGTGGAGTTGTTCAAGCAGAACTTTCCTAAAGAATATGCCAAGATGCGCTTTCCAGAAACTGCCGGAATCGGTATAAAACCAGTTTCAAGCGAAGGCACCGAACGTCTTGTACGGGCAGCCATCCAATGGTCTTTGGATAACAAACGCAAGAGTGTGAACTTTGTTCACAAAGGCAATATCATGAAATACACGGAAGGTGCTTTTAAGGAGTGGGGGTATGCCTTGGCCAAGCGTGAGTTTCGTGGGCAGGTCGTAACTGAACGTGAAACCTGGATCCTGGGAAACAGGGAAAAAGATCCGAACCTTTCCGTGGAAGAAAATGCCAGGATGATCGACCCCGGTTTTAATATGATGTCACCAGATCAGCAGAATGACATTAAACAGGAAGTAAAAGAAGCCTTAAAACTGTGGGACACCCACGGTGGCGGTAAGTGGAAATCCAAATTGCTGATCAAAGATTCGATCGCCGATGTTTCCCTCCAGTTCACCATCATCCGTCCAAAGGATTATGATGTCATTGCCACTTTGAACCTGAACGGAGATTACCTTTCAGATGCGCTCGCAGCCCAGGTAGGTGGGATAGGCATTGCGCCGGGAGCGAACATTAACTACGTTACCGGCCACGCCATTTTTGAAGCCACCCATGGAACAGCACCAAAATACGCCGATCTGGACAAGGTAAATCCCGGCTCGGTCATCCTCTCCGGTGAGATGATGTTCCGCTATATGGGCTGGCACGAAGTCGCCGACCTGATCGTTAAAGGGATGGAAGGCGCTATTGGTGCCAGGACGGTCACTTACGATTTCGAACGCCTGATGGAAGGCGCCACGCTACTGAAATGCTCCGAATTTGGTGATGCTGTCATCGCAAACATGGATTAGATCGATCATGGTTTCCACAAGATGAGGAAGCAGGTCTTCGAATAAAGAAAATAGGAGCGGTTTTGGACGCTCCTATTTTCTTTATATGGTTTTTAGCGCACTTTTTTGAACCGGATCATTACCAGGTTTTCGGTACAGTCATTATAGGTCGTTAACTTGATCTGGTCCGTCAACGGCAGGTTCTGTTGGTCAACCAGTTGGATCCATAATGTATTGGTGGATGCGATCGCTTTATCTCCCAGCACAAATTCAAAGCCAGCCTGTCCATAATTTGGAGCAGTTCCGGTCAGGCTGTAGTAATCAATGAATTTTCCCCCCAGTGTTCCACTTATGTGGATGGTCAGATACAACACGGGGCTGTTGTTCAAATCTACAGCCTGTCCTGCCACCCCCATCCAATTGCATCCAGCCTCCGGATGAAAGTAATCACTGCCAACATGGGTCATGATTGCCTCGAACGGCATGCCCGAGTTGTTGTCCAGTGTTGGCGTTGGTGTAAGGGAGGGTCCCAACATGAAAGGTGTAAAGGTTGGGGGCTTTGTCAGGGTCGGGAGCGGGGTCTCAGTAGAAGTGGGTTGTTCGGTGTTGGTGGGGGTGAATGTGGCTGGCAAAGGCAGCGGTGTGATCGTATCGGTCGGATAGGTCAACACGGTTGGCAGCGGAGCAGGAGGAAATGGATTCAATGCCGAATAAGGATTAAAGAAGATGCTTCCATAGAACACTCCCAGTCCAATTATAGCCATCACGACAATGATGGAAAGGAAATTCCATATCATGTCAGATCTATTGGATTTTGATTCAAGATCGTTCATAGGAAATTCTCCATTTATTAGACTGGATCTTTACTGGCTGTTCTTCCCTTAATTGGAGTGGATCAAGAACATTAAGGGACCAGCGTTATGCTGCTGTTTTGACGCTTCTCGGTCAACCAGTTATCAATCGCAGCTGTTTGTAATGTCAGAAGAGCATCCGGAGAAAGGATATGGTCCGGTTCTCTTGCCAACACCATCAGGATCGAATATCCTGCCTGGGTTTCAATTACATTGCTGTATTGGCCGGGTTGTAAGGCAAAAGCAGCTTCTTCGATCTGCGAATCCGGCAAATAATTACGCGGGAACCATCCCAACTCGCCTCTTGTGACCGGATCATAATTCGCAGCCAGTGTGGCAAAATCAGCACCGGCGTTCAATTCATTCCAGACTCCCTGGATCGTATCTGAATTATAGAGCAGAATTTGCTGAACATGAACCTGCTCTGCGGTTCTGCTTACCGTTGAGATGATCTGGTCGCGCATCCAGGCTGCTGAAATTTGCCTGCGCAGAGCCTGCCGCAAGGATTCATCCGTGTAGCCATGGTCTGCCTCCCAATCTGTTAGCACTTGCATCCCGCCGATCTGTGTTACCAGGTTGTCGATCCTTGTTTGCAGGGTGGTGTCATCAACGACATAACCTGCCGATCCAGCTCCTTGCTGCAAGAGAACCTGGTTGGTCAGGTCATTCATTACAACCTGGCTTGCCTGCTCAAGTGTACTTGTTTCTCCGAGCCCACTTTGGGCAGCCTGATAGCGAGCCAGTTCAGCTTCAAATTCAGCCAGTGTGATACCTTCGCCGTTGACCAGGATGGCCATTGGTTCCTGAGTGATGGTTGCAGATGGGATGGCGGTTGGGATTGATGGGGAGGTTGTCAGCAGAGTTGGAGAAGCTGCCTGGCAGGCAGCCATAACAGTAATGGGGATGGTCAGTATCAGTACCGTCAACTTGTTCTTCAAGGATTTTCGAATATTCTTACGGGAGAAAACGGGAAACATACTCTGGCTCTCTCCTCCCTCATTTATTGGGGTTATTTTCCTGGCAGTAATATTGGATAGAAGTATGAACATTTGAATGATTATACCTGAATTAAAAATCCAGGGCGCAGCATGTGCTGCGCCCTGGAAAGGGTAGCGATCTGGTTTAGTAATCCATACCGCCGCCGGGGGGCATTGGCATGGGTTTTTCTTTTTCTGGAATGTCTGTGATCAGGCATTCAGTGGTCAGGATCATGGCTGCGATCGAAGCTGCATTTTCGAGAGCGCCGCGAACAACCTTCAACGGGTCGATGATGCCGGCCTTGAGCATGTCGCCGTACTCACCGGTAAGGACATTGTAACCAAGGTTCTTGTTGTTCTGTTCCTTTGAAAGTCGGCGTACGGTCTCGATGATGACTGCGCCATCCTGTCCGGCATTTTCAGCCAGTTTGCGGATGGGGGCTTCCAGGGCTCGGCGCACGATGGAGACACCGATCGTCTCTTCGTCACCGGATATTTTAACTTTATCCAGGGTGGAGACAGCATTGATGAATGTGATCTCGCCACCAGGAACGATGCCTTCTTCAATGGCAGCGCGTGTGGCTGAGAGGGCGTCTTCAACGCGGTGTTTCTTCTCTTTCAGTTCGGTTTCAGTTGCAGCGCCAACACGGATGATGGCAACGCCACCGGACAATTTCGCCAGGCGTTCCTGCAATTTTTCCTTGTCATAATCGCTGGTGCTCTTGTCGATCTCAACACGGATCTGGTCGATGCGGCCCTTGATGGCCTTGCTGTCACCCTTGCCGCCAACGATTGTGGTATTGTCTTTGTCAGCAACAACCTTCTCTGCACGACCCAGGTCGTCCAGGGTGGTGGTCTCAAGTTTCCGGCCAGTCTCTTCAGAGATGACCTGTCCACCTGTCAGGGTGGCAATATCTTGCATCATGGCCTTGCGGCGGTCACCAAAACCGGGGGCTTTGATGGCCAGAACGTTGAGCATGCCACGCAGTTTGTTAAGTACCAGGGTAGCCAGGGCTTCACCGTCGATATCTTCGGCGATGATAACCAGTTCACGTTTACCAAGCTGGACGAGTTTCTCAAGCACCGGCACAATATCCTGGGCTGCGGAGATCTTCTTGTCGTAGATCAGGATATAGGGTTCGGGAATGGATGCTTCCATGTGATCTGAATCGGTGATGAAGTAAGCAGAAATATAACCACGGTCAAACTGCATACCTTCCACATACTCGGTCTCGAATTGCATCGATTTGGATTCTTCCACAGTGATGACGCCGTCTTTACCGACTTTGTCCATCACATCTGCGATCAGGTTGCCAATTTCAACGTCAGCTGCCGAGTTGGTGGCAACGGATGCGATCTCTTCTTTGGTCTCGATCTTTTGAGCCATTTTGCGCAGGGCTTCAACGATCGCATCGGTGGCTTCTTCAATACCTTTTTTCAAGCGCATCGGATTGGAACCGGCGGCCAGGTTCTTAAGCCCTTCGGTAACGATGGCGTGTGCAAGTACGGTTGAGGTTGTGGTGCCGTCACCGGCTATGTCATTTGTCTTTGTTGCGGCTTCTTTAATGAGCTGGGCGCCCATGTTTTCAAATGGATCTTCGAGTTCGATCTCTTTGGCCACGGTCACGCCATCATGGGTGATGGTGGGGGAGCCAAATTTGCGATCCAGGGCTACATTGCGGCCTTTTGGTCCAAGTGTTGTTCCTACTGCCTCGGCGACGATGTCAATACCGTTCTTAAGCCGTCGGCGAGCATCTTCTGAAAAAACAAGTTGTTTAGCTGCCATAGTTCTATTCCTCCGTTACAGGTTTCTGATTATTTATCTAAAACGATGGCCAGCAGATCGCTTTCACGCAGTACGAGCAGCTTCTTGCCGTCCAATTTCATTTCGGTGCCAGAATACTTGGCAAACAATACCTTGTCGCCAACTTTTACATCCATGGGGATGTATTCACCATCTTCATCTCGGTCTCCGGGTCCAACCGACAGTACGGTCCCTTGTTGGGGTTTCTCTTTCGCGGTCTCGGGGACATAGATCCCGCCAGCAGTCATTTCCTCCTGCTCGAGGGGTTCAACCACTACGCGATTGCCGAGGGGTTTTAAAGACATTGCCATATTCGCCTCCTGGAAAATGATCTAGAATTTTTTAGCACTCACACGGTGTGAGTGCTAAATACAATCATACATGCCATCAAGGCCTTCGTCAAGGGATATTAACGGATATTAATAAAATTATTATATTTGGAAGATAAATGAGCAGAGATCATTGATCTAGTGCATTCGACCAATACCTGACGACTGCCTGTCATTCGACATTTTACTTGGTATTCCCGTTAGGTTTAGTTATCACTGGCAGGTTGGGTTGAATGCTCCGGTTACCGGTTCAAAGATCATGAATTTGAGCGAAACACCCAAAAGACCTTACGAAGAATTGCCAATAAATCTACAGGTTATCCATCTCAAGGTTTGGGAGTGGGCAAAGGTGTGGATGTTCCCAGCGGGACAGGAGTTTGGATGAGATCTTGCGTCAAAGACTGGCAGATCTGTTCGCCGGCGCTGACAATGCCCATGATGTTTGGGTCGGCGGAGAAGGAGACCCGAACCTCGCTTAAAACTTTTATTGCCTCAGGGCAGTAATTTCGCTGGGGAATGCTCAAGGCCGCCAGTACAGACCCATAAGTGTAATAATACACCACGGTCGTGTTGGAAATGGGTAGGCCGATGATATCCGAACTCTGGTCGGTTGGTCCACATTCTGTCCCAAATCGAGCCAGGCAGGATTCTGCCGCAGTGCAGCCGCGGACTGCACACTGCAGGGCGGGGATGGAGCCTTCATAATTGCGTGATTTAAAATAAATGATCCCCAATTGACCATGGATATCTGCATTGGAGACATCAAACGAGAGAGCCTTTTTAATATTGAGAGCTGCCGCAAAAAAATCACCTTTTTGCGAATAGGTTTTGGCAATGGCAATATAAGGGATGGGGTCCATGATATCCAGCTGGGTGTTCAGGCGGGCTGCCTTGGCAAAAAATTCCAGAGCCTTGTCGTACAATGCCTCCCTTTCATTTTTTATCGTGCTGTCGAATGCCAGGCGGCGGTAATTTGCCCCGACCGAAATGTAAAGGAATGTAAGGTTGGGGGTGATCGCAATGGCTTTTTGATATTCCTCAATGGCCTGGTTGTAAAAACTGGTGGATTCGAGTACATAGGCATACACCCGGTGCACATCCATCAACTCGGGGCCTCGTTCCATCGCCTGCAGGATGACCTTCTCTGCCTGGCTCCATTTCTGCTGGTCGATCATGATCTCGGCATAGTAAGCCATCCCGAGTATATTTTGGCCATCCAATTGCAATGCTTTGGTTGCTTCCAGTTCTGCTTCGTTCAGCAGATTTTGTGTATCCTGGCCTGCCAGGCTGGTTGCGCTCCACAACCAATCCAGAACAAATGCGCGCGTGGCGTGCACCATGCTGTCATCCGGTGAAAGGAGCACAGCTTTGTCGATCGAATCGAGAGCTGTTCTTAAGCGCTCGATCCGTTGGGCATCTGTCGTTAACAAGTTGGATGAATAAGCCTGGATGCGAGCCAGTTTAACCCAAACTTCGGTATCATTGGGGTTGACCGTGGTCGCCTCGGAATAAGCGCTGATGGCATCATCAAGCTGCCCTGCTGCAAATGCTGCATCCCCTTCCATTGCATAAGACGAAATGCTGCGGGTGGGTGTTGGGGTTGACTGAAATGGACGCTGGATCGCCCCGATATCAACCTGGTTCAGCAACCAGATCCCGCCCAGGATCAGGCAGATCCATAGGAAGATCCTGTAAAGGTTATTGCTCTTCTTTTGATAAAAAAGCGGGCGTCTGGATCTGACGATCATGGCGTGGTAGTTGCCTGGGGCGTCAGGATGGGTGCCAGGGTCGGTTGTGGGGTCTGCAGACTGGTTGAACAGATATTCAAGGCTTCGTTGGCGTTGTAGGTTGCATCCAGGTCATTGGATGCCTTCTCCAGGATGGTTTTGGCGACCGGGATCACATCGCTGCACCGGTTGGAGTTCGCCAGCACAAGTGCGTAAGCATAATAATACTGGGTTATGTACAGGTCGTCCCCGGTCAGGACAACGGGCTTGATCACCTGCCCATCCTCGGTGGTGCCTCCATTGATGGCCAGTGAAAATTGGGTGATGGCGGCTGGCCATTCAAAGTTGCGGTAGAGCATCAATCCCAGGTTCCCGATCATGTAGGCATCTGTGGGTGCGTTGCTGACAGCCAGCTCGGCTGATTGGATCGCCTTGGCAAAGTCGCCGATGGAAGCATAGGCGCGCGAGGTATACAGGTCCGGGATAGGGTCGGATGGGTTGAGCGTATTAGCCAGCGTATATTCGTCAATTGCATTCCCGGTCGCTCCTAAAACCCTGTAGGTGCGCCCCAGCGCAAGGTGGAATTCTGGAATGTTCGGGTTGATGTTGATCGCTGCCAGGTAAGCCTGTACAGCTTGCTCGCGGTTGTCTGTGATCTCGAGGATAAAACCGCGGGCAAAGTTGGCTTCCATGGAATTTGGACTGAGTGAAGTCGCCACCCGGGATTCCTCGATGGCAAGGTCGATCGCTCCAAATGGTCCCGTATTTGCCAGGTACATTTCTCCCAGCAATTCGGCATAATAGGCATGAGCCTGTCCATTATTGGGATCGATCTCAATGGCTTTCTTGATGGATACTTCAGCCACTGCGTGATCACCCAGCTTGGTTTGAGCCCAGCCGCGCAAGGCATAAGCCATCGAGTTGTTGGATGAAAGGAGCAGCGCATTTTCTGCATTGACCAATGCTTCTTTGTATTGCCCGGCAAAGATCTGGACGCGTGCAAGCAACAGGTAATTGACAGGATTGTTCGGCTCTATGTTGATGGTTTCCAGGTATACAGAAATAGCCGGGATCAATTTTCCGTCATTGAACAGACTTTCCGCTTCGCTCAGGTAAGATTCCGGGGCACGTGTGGCTGTCGGTGTGGCCACGAACGGAGTCGGGATGGTCGGTATGACCACCTGGTTGAAATAGATCGCAATTACGACCAGTATTAGCAGGATCAGGATGCGGAAGGGGTGGATCGGCTTGCGCTTCCTGGTCATGCTCCATTTTGAACCTTTAAGATACATGGCTTCATCTTACCATTGCCAATCATGGAGCGTCAAGGATGCTGTCAATGGGGCAAAAGGTTATTATTTGGAGTTCAGGTTGGATGGGCTGGCCTCGATCGGTAATCCATAAAAAAAAAAGCTCGAAAAATGGCATATTCAAAAAGGCTTCTATATTGATCCCAGGTCTGATAAAAGTTCTTAAATATAAGTTTATATTTTGCAAAAATGGGATATTATTGGTTCATGGTTATCAAAGAAACCACCCTGGAGTGGAAAACCAGGAAATGAGCAAGGAGATTTGCAACTCTTATGGATATCACTGATATTTACAACTATCAAAAGATCGACGATCTTGTCGCCACCAGCGGACAACCGACCGTTGCACAATTGAAGTCAGCTGCTAGCGAAGGAATTCTCACGATCATCAATTTGGGCATGCTTGACCAGAGCTACACGCTGGAAGATGAAGCCGGCCTGGTGCGTTCCCTGGGAATGGATTACTACCATATTCCGGTCGATTGGGAGGATCCCACCGAAGAGAATTTCACCGATTTTGAAAAACTGCTCAACCGTCTTCCTCCGGGAAAAATGCTCATCCATTGTGCCGCAAATTATCGTGCCAGTGCTTTTTACGCCCTCTACGCCTTGAAGAATCTGGGTTGGAGTGAAGCCCAGGCTGAGATCCTGATGTTCCCGGTCTGGCAGGGAAGCCATTATCCGGTCTGGGATGATTTTATACTGCGCATAAAGAACCGGACTGATCGTTCAACTTGATCCACACCTTGAGATCGCCAGTCTCAAGATCATATATAAAAAGAGTCCCACCATTTTTTCTGGTGGGACTCTTTATGAGTTGAATGGGATCCTGCCTGTTAATTTCCTTCTTCAATATCCTTCCTTGCCAGCGTGATGAAATCGGCTAGCGCCATCGGGCCGGGATTCTCCCCGTTGCGCAGTCGCAGAGCGACCTGCCCGGTTTCAGCTTCCTGGTCACCGACCACCAGCATATAGGGTACCTTCTGTTTCTGGGCATCGCGGATCTTGGAATTCATGCGCTCCGTGCGTCCATCCAATTCGACGCGCAAACCGGCAGCTTTCAACTGCCCGGCTACCTGTTCGGAATATTCCAGGTGTCGATCTGCAATCGGGATGATCACTGCCTGCTGGGGAGCCAGCCAGACCGGGAAAGCCCCGGCAAAATGCTCGATGATCACTCCCATAAATCGCTCGGTGGTGCCGGTCACCGCCCGGTGCAATACCACCGGTGTGTGCTCCACGCCATCTTCTCCGATGTAGATACACCCTAGCCGGGCCGGTTGGATGAAGTCCACCTGGATGGTGGAAAGCTGCCATTCACGTCCCAGCACATCGCGCGCCAGGAAATCTGCTTTTGGTCCATAGAAAGCCGCTTCGCCGCTGGCTTCAAAGTATTCGATCTCATTGGCATCAAGCGAGTCCCGCAAGGCTTTTTCAGCCTTGCTCCATTTCTCGTCATCCTGGACATATTTCCCCCCTTCACCGCGCAGCGACAGGCGTACTTTGTAATCCTTAAAACGGTAGCGCTCAAGCACTTCCTGGATCAATTTAAGCGCCAGGGTGAATTCACTCTGGATCTGGTCTTCTGTGCAGAAGATGTGGCAGTCATCCTGGGTAAGGGCGCGCACCCGGGTCAGCCCGGTCAATTCACCAGTCTTTTCGTAGCGGTAGAGCGTGGCAAACTCGCCAAAGCGCATGGGCAGCTCGCGGTAGGAATGACGTCCCATTTCATTGTAAAGCGTCATGTGGCTTGGGCAGTTCATCGGTTTAAGCCGGAAACTGATATTTTCATCCACCATGGGAGGGAACATCGCATCCACATAGTTGTCATAGTGCCCGGAGCGTTTGTACAGGTCTTCTTTGACCAGATGCCCGGTCCAGACATGGGAATAGCCGTAACGGGTTTGCAGATCCCGCACATAAGATTCCATCAGGTGCCGCAGCATCTCCCCTTTGGGGGTAAAAAGCGGCAGACCGGGGCCAACGTCCTCGGCGAAATGGAACAAGCCCAATTCCTTGCCCAGCTTGCGGTGATCGCGTTTCCTGGCTTCTTCCAACTGCCAAAGATATTCTTCCAGTTCCTTCGGGGTGCGCCAGGCGGTGCCGTAGATGCGTTGCAGCATGGGCTTCTTCTCATCGCCGCGCCAGTAAGCGCCTGCCACGGACATCAGCTTGACAGCTGCAGGGTTGATCTTTCCGGTGCTCTCTACATGTGGCCCACGACAAAGGTCCACAAATGTATCATGAGTATAGATGGAGATATCCGGCTTTTCCTGTAATGGGTTGCCATACTCATCGAACCCGCCCTGTTCCAATCCTGCGATCAATTCCAGTTTGTAAGGTTGTTTCGCAAAAACTTTGCGCGCTTCATCGGCGGATAGGATTTTCTTCTCGAAGGCATGTTTACCCATTATCACCTGGCGCATTCGCTTTTCAATGGCTTTCAAGTCATCGGGGGTCAGCGGGCGTTCCAGGTCGAAATCATAATAGAATCCATTCTCGATCGGAGGTCCGATGGTGTATTTTGCCTCGGGGAACATTTCAAGTACAGCTTGCGCCATGACGTGGGCTGCTGAGTGACGGATTCGGTACAGGTCACTGTCTTCGTATCTTTCCTGGATCTTTTCGGCCATTTCTGCCTCCTTAATGTATCTTCAATCACATCTCAAATAATTGGGGAAGATGAGGTGTTCTAAAATTTGAGCAGCACACTTTCGAACACCTCTCCACATTTTTTTAGAGAAGTTTAATCATACAAAAATAAAAACTCCCGTCCGTTTCCGGGACGGGAGCGCCATTGCGTTCACGTGATTCCACCCGAATTTGTCGCTGAAAACCAGCCGCACCCGACCGGGCATCAGGACATCTCCTTGGGGCTGCTAACGGGGCCAACCGTTCATCTTACTTGCCGATCAGCGTTCAGATTCAAGCTCACGGGGGGTTTTCAATGCGGGCTGCTCGAGCTGGCTCCCAGTCTCAGGCCTGTCTCTCCCTGTCAGCCGCCGTTGCACTTACTCGTCCCGGTCTTCGCTATTTGCTATTAATAGGGTGATTATATACCGCTTTACAGGTCTGTCAAGCGTAAAAAAATGACACGTAGAGGCTAAATGATAAAGTCCTAAACTGGCTAAATTAAAATGTCCTAATGAGGACAAAGCAGATGGAATGGACAATAACAATGACACAAAAAGAATTGAACAGGAAAACAGTGGTAGAGCA
>Ga0172368_10000105_pt1 | contig 110316 bp, 102 predicted proteins | sample Lak11m_FD_114540 | JGI IMG/M metagenome (GOLD analysis project Ga0172368, IMG submission 114540) | Freshwater microbial communities from Kabuno Bay, South-Kivu, Congo - kab_022012_11m | ecosystem: Environmental > Aquatic > Freshwater > Lake | place: Democratic Republic of the Congo...
CAGCCGCAGCAGGCTCTCGACGAACCCGGTCGTTTGCCGCAGCGCCATGCCGAAAAGCACCTTCATCGTCAGACAGGTCTGGATGGCGGCATCGCTGTAGTCGGGTTGGCGGCCACGCTTGCCTGTCGGCGCAGCCTCCCACGTCATGCTGGGGTCAAACCAGATCGTCAGCGAGCCACGGCGCTTCAGCGCATCGTTATAGGCTGGCCAGTTCCGGGTCTTGTAGACAGGCGGTATGGGTCTGCTCATGCACGCCAGCCACCACGCTGGATTCACAAGATGAATCCCACTTCAGAAGATTTATGCAACAAAGCCGTCTGCACGTCTCGTTCGAACGCCTCGATGTCCGTAAGCCGCTAGACGACGCGGCCGCCGAGCTTCAAATACCTCGGTCCCTCCTGTGCCCAACGCCATCGTTCGAGGGTTCGGTGGCTGATCTTCCAACGCGCTGCCAGTTCAACTTGGTTCAGGCAAACTCCGCTCATTTTCGTCTCCTTTCGCGCAACTCACTTTGGTCGCACAGGAACGAAGGCGTGAGAAAATTTCTTATTCAAGTCCGTTAGTTGCCAGTCTGTGGCATCCCCGTACGCTTGGTGGGAGCATCACGCATCTATCGGTCACAACCATGACGGAGGTTTTCACGGATCCTCCGGACACTTTTCTCCCAAATTCATGGACTTATGTGCATTCATGCCTCGACCCGCCCAACCATTCTTGGACGTTTCGCGGGATGCGCCTTTCCCTCCGCCATCATCACCTGATGACCCGCTGACGCCCGCACGCAGGGCGCGCGCGGCGGCGGCTATTTCGGCCCGATCATCATCACCATCTGGCGGCCTTCGAGGCGTGGCATCGAGTCGATCTTGCCGGCCTCGCCCACGTCGGCGGCAACCCGGTTCAGCAACTCCAGCCCCAGCCCCTGGTGCGCCATTTCGCGACCGCGAAAGCGCAGCGTCACCTTGACCTTGTCGCCGTCTTCGAGAAACTTCAGCACCGAGCGCATCTTGACCTCGTAGTCGTGGGTGTCGGTGCCGGGGCGGAACTTGATTTCCTTGGTCTCGATGATGTGCTGCTTCTTGCGGGCCTCGGCCTCGCGTTTTTGCTGCTCGTATTTGTATTTGCCGAAGTCCATGATCTTGCAGACCGGCGGTTCGGCATTGGGCGAGATTTCGACCAGATCCAGCCCGACCTCCTGCGCCATCGCCATGGCCCGCGCCGGCGTCACGATGCCGACATTCTCGCCTTCGGCCCCGATCAGGCGGATTTCCGGATTGCGAATGCGCTCGTTGATCCGAGGGCCGGTTTCGCGTTGTGGCGGGGCATTCTGGGGTCTGCGGGCTATGGTGGTGTTCCTTTGGTCATTGACGCCAAGCCCGCGCAAAATAGACGCCCCCCGCGCACAGTTCAACCCGCATTCGCACGGGCTCGATCAGGGCTTCTGCAATCATTTTCCAGGGGCCGAGTCTGCTTCCAGGGGCCGAGTCTGCGCGCCCGTGCCGCGCGGGGCTTTTCAATCGCGCGATTTTCTGTCATGGCGAAGCCTTGACCGTTTCTATTAAGCGGTCACAGGAGAACATGAAATGAACAAGAATGTGATCATCGGCGTGGTGGTGGTGCTGCTCGCAGCGGGCGGCTACTACCAGTTCAGCTATGTCCCGGCGCAAAAGGCAGCGCAGGAAGCGGCGGCGACTGAAAAGGCCGCCGCGGAAGTGAAGGCCGCCGAAGAAGCTGCCGCCGCTGCCGCCAAGGCGGCCGAGGAAGAAGCCGCCGCCGCTGCCGCCAAGGCGGCCGAGGAAGAAGCCGCCGCCGCTGCCGCCAAGGCGGCCGAGGAAGAAGCCGCCGCCGCTGCCGCCAAGGCAGCTGCTGATGCCGCTGCTGCGGCCACGACTGCGGCCGCCGATGCCGCCGCAGCACTTGATCCGGCCAAGTTCGACGCAGGCGCGGTCACGGCCCTGATCGACGCCTCGGCGCTGGACGATGCCACCAAGACCACCCTGAAGGCGGCCGTCACCGCCGCTGCCACCGATCCGACCCTGGTGCAGGGTGCGATTGATCAGGTCAAAGCCGCGCTCGGGATGTGATCTCGCGCCAACGCGCCAACACCGCCGCCGCGCAGATCGCTCTGCGCGGCGGCTTGTTCATTCGGCCGTCAGGCGCTCAGCCGTGGCCAAGGATGCCGTCGCCGACGAAAGCCTTTTCGACCACATATTCCAGCGGCTCGGAATTGGCCCCTTCGCGCAGCCCGAACCCTTCCAGCACGGTCTTGACATCGTGGTTGAACGCGAGGCTGCCGCAGACCATGGCGCGATCGTCGTCTCGGTTCATCGCCGGCAGACCGAGATCGGCGAACACCTTGCCCGAGGTCAGGTTGTCGGTGATCCGCCCCATGTGGGGCGAGTTCTCGCGGGTGCTGCTGGGGTAGTAGCGCAGATGGCCCGCGACCAGCTCGCCGATCAGCGGATCGTCCTTGAGGCTGGCCACCAGTTGCCGACCGTATTCCAGTTCGGCCACGGTGCGGCAGGTGTGCATCATGATCACCTGATCGTAGCGGTAATAGGTATCGGGATCGCGCATCAGGCTGGCAAAGGGGGCAATGCCGGTGCCGGTGGCCAGAAACCACAGCCGCTTGCCCGGCAGCAGCGCGTCGAGCACCAGGGTGCCGACCGGCTTGGGGCGCAGGATGATTTGCTCGCCGACGTCGATATGCTGCAAGCGCGAGGTCAGCGGGCCGTCGGGAACCTTGATCGAGTAGAATTCAAGCTCGTCGTCCCAACTGGGCGAGGCGATCGAATAGGCGCGCAGCAAAGGCTTGCCGTTGTCGCCCATCAGGCCGATCATCACGAACTCGCCCGAGCGAAAGCGCAGCGATTTGGGGCGGGTTACCCGGAATGAGAACAGCTTGTCGGTCCAGTGCCGCACCGCCGTCACGGTTTCGGCGTCGGGCAGGTGCGGCTTGAGGGTCGGGTTGGGCAAACGATGGGGCAAGGCGCACCTCGGTGATGAAATCCAGAGGTCTGAATACGTGGTGGCGTGCACGATGAAAACCCCAAACTCATCCGCGCAGCCGCGACTGATAGTCGTGCGCCTGCCAGTTAACGCGCGCGCGCCATTGCTCGGCAGTTTGACGGGCGGCAAGATCGTCGGGGATTTCCACCTCGTCGAACCCGACCCGGCGCGCCATGGCATACTGGTCGGCCAGCACATGGCCGCAGGCGCGCAGCCGTCCACGGTAGCCCATCTCGCGCAAGCGCCGCGCGATGGTAAAGCCGCGACCGTCGCTGAAGCTTGGAAAGGCTATGCGAATAAGGTGCAGGTCGGGCAGGGCGCCTGCCAGCAGCGCCGGGTCATCCGAACTGGCAAGGTCAAGCGCGCCGTGGTGGCGGGCCAACGCGGCCAGCGGCACGAAGGTGAGCGCATCATCGGTGCGGGCAAAGCCGCGGTCAGTGACCAGGATGCTCATGCTGCATTCTCGCTTGTCTGCGGGCCGCGCACCGCCCGGCCGTTGATGTAATGGATGCCGCATTCGGTCTTGGCATGGCCGCGCCAGCGCCCGGCGCGGGGATCTTCGCCGGGGGCAACCGGGGTGGTGCAGGGGGCGCAGCCGATGCTGGGATAGCCGTGGCTGACCAGCGGGTGACGCGGCAGGCGGTTGTTGACGATGTAGTCGGCGATATCATTGCGCCCCCAATGGGCCAGCGGGTTGACCTTGATCCGGGCCTCGCCTTCGGATTCAAAGAAATCGAGATCGGCGCGAGTGCTGCCCTGATAGCGCTTGCGCCCGGTGATCCAGGCGTCATAGCCCGCAATCGCCCGCTCGAGCGGCGCGGTCTTGCGCAAGGCGCAGCAGGCATCCGGGTTGACCTGGTGCAGGGTGTTGTCGGGGTCTTCAACCGCCAGCAGATCGGGTGCCGCGCGAATGATCCGGACATGGCTCAGGCCCAGCTTTGCCGCCACTTCGGTCTGGTAGGCCAGGGTCTCGGCAAACAGCATCAGGGTATCGACGAACAGCACCGGGGTGGCCTTGTCCATCAGCGACACCATGTGCAACAACACCACCGATTCCGCCCCGAACGACGAGACCAGAGCGATGCGGCCGACGTCGGGATCGCCCATCGCCTGCTCCAGCACCGCCACCGCCGCGTGATGGCGATAGCGGGCGTTGAGCCGCGCCACCTTTTGCGCCAGCGGATGGTAGGCCGGATCAAGCGGCATTGCGCGCCCCTTCGCCTTGGTAGAGCGCGGCCTTGAAGGGGGCCAGGCCGAGGCGGCGGTAGCAGGCGATGAAGGTTTCCGCAGGCTCGAGGCGCAGCGCCAGATAGGCCGCGATCAGGCGCTCGATGGCCGGCACGATCTCGTCATAGGCAAGCCCCGGCCCGGCACGCTCGCCGATCACGGCGGTCTCGGTGCCGTCGCCGCCCAAGGTGATCTGATAGTTTTCTACCCCGGCGCGGTCGAGCCCGAGAATACCGATATGGCCGAGATGGTGGTGGCCGCAGGCATTGACGCAGCCGGAAATCTTGATCTTCAGCGGACCGATGTCATGTTCCAGCTTCAACTCCTGAAATCGCAGTGCAATCTGCTGCGCCACCGGGATCGAGCGCGCGGTCGCGAGCGCGCAGTAATCCATGCCGGGGCAGGCGATGATATCCGAGATCAGCCCGACATTGGCGGTGGCCAGCCCCAAGGTGCCAAGGGCTGAATGCAGCGCGGGCAGGTCGGCGCGGTGGACATGCGGCAGGATCACGTTCTGCTCGTGGCTGATACGGATTTCCGAGTGGCCAAAGCGTTCCGCCAGATCGGCAATCAGGCGCATCTGCGCGCTGGTGGCGTCGCCCGGGGTCGCGCCATGGGCTTTCAGGCTGATGGTGACGATTGCGTATTGCGGGTTGCGATGGGCGGCAAGGTTGGTATCGGCCCAGGCCCGGAACACCGGGTCGGCGCGGTAGAAATCGTCATAGGCGCCGGTCGGGGCGTTGCGGAAGGCGGGCGGGGCGAAGGCGGCCTCGATCTCGGCCAGCAAAGCCTGATCGGCACCGCCGAACTGCGAACGCAACGCGGCAAAGCGGGCCTCGATCAGGCGGATCAGTTCGGCCTTGCCAGTCTCTTGCAGGGTGATCTTGATGCGCGCCTTGTATTTGTTGTCGCGCCGCCCGAAGCTGTTGTAAACGCTGAGCACCGCCTCGACATAGGGCAGAAGGTCGGCCTTGGGCAGGAACTCCCGCACCACGGTGCCAATCAATGGGGTGCGCCCCAGACCGCCGCCGACGCTGACCTCCAACCCCGCATCCCCCGCGCCATTGCGCACCATCCGCAGCCCCACGTCATGGGCGCGGGTGACGGCGCGGTCGTGCGGGCTGCCGGTGACGGCGAACTTGAACTTGCGCGGCAGGAACTGGAATTCGGGGTGGTCGGTAGACCACTGACGCAGCAGCTCGGCCACCGGGCGCGGGTCTTCGATCTCGTCCGCCGCGGCACCGGCGAAATGGTCAGCGGTGACGTTGCGGATGCAGTTGCCCGAGGTCTGGATGGCGTGCATCTCGACCTCGGCCAGGGCGGCCAGGATGGCGGGCACCTCGGGCAACTTCGGCCAGTTGAACTGGATGTTCTGGCGGGTGGTGAAGTGGCCGTAGCCCTTGTCCCAGGTGTCGGCGATCAGCGCCAGTTGACGCATCTGGCGCGGGTTGAGGGTGCCGTAGGGGATGGCGATGCGCAGCATGTAGGCATGCAGTTGCAGATAAAGCCCGTTCATCAGCCGCAGCGGGCGAAATTCGTCTTCGGTCAGCGCGCCGTCGATCCGGCGTTGCACCTGAAGGGCGAACTGCGCCACCCGGGCACGCACGAAATCACGGTCGAAATCCGAGTAGCTATACATGGCGCGGCTCCGCCTGCTTGCCGTGGGGATAGTTCGAGGGGCCGCAGGTGCGGAAGGCTTCGCGGAAATGCACCGGCTCCGGGCCGTTCGCGCCGCGCCGGGCATCGGCGAGATAGACCCCGACCACGGCATTGCGCTGCGCCGTCCCGTGCAGCAGGCGCATCTGGGCATGGGCCTCGTCTTCGATCAACTCGGCGTCGCCCAGCTGCCGCGACCAGCGGTCGTCGGCGGTCAGATAGACCACATCACCCGCCAGCAACGCGTTGGCGGTGACAACCTTGGGGGTGAAATGCGCTGTCATGGGTGGACCTCGGGCTATACTGGCGGCGGTTTGCTGTGGCCATTATAGGATATTTTCCCATTTTTTTGCCAGACCCCCCTTGCCGATAAGAACTTCGGTTCCGATAATGCAGTAGAATGGAACAGAGTTCCGCTATGGAAAGGAATTGGCGAATGGTGGTCCGGCTCGACGAGATTGATCGGAAAATCCTTGCCGAGCTGCAACGCGACGCGGCGCGGTCGCTCGACGAGATCGCGCGCAAGGTGGGCTCATCCAAGACCCCGGTCTGGAATCGGCTGCGGCGGATGCGCGAGGCCGGCGTGATCGTGCGCCAGACCGCGCTCCTGGATCCCGAGGCGCTGGGGCTCGAGGCCTGTTTCTTCGTGCTGATCCGCACCAGCGAGCACGAGGCCGGTTGGCAACAGAAGTTTCTCGGCGTGCTGCGCGAGCGCCCGGAAGTGCTTGAGGCGCACCGCCTGGCGGGCGACATCGACTATATCCTGAAGGTGCGGGTCAAGAACGCACGGGCCTATGACACCTTTTATCAGGCCCTGATCGCCGAGGTGCGGATCTACAATGTGACGGCGCTGTTGAGCATGGAAGAAATCAAGGCGACCACGGTGCTGCCGGTGTAGGCGGGCGGGGGTCGTGCCACCCCTTTACCGGCGGGCCGGGCGGGGGTCGTGCCACCCCTTTACCGGCGGGCCGGGCGGGGGCGGGATTGCGCCACCAGCACCCCCGCGCCGACGATGGCGGCCCCCAGTGCCTGAGTGCCGTTCCATGGGCCGCCAAGGGTGAACAGGATCGCCATGACGTAGAACGGGGCGGCGTTGATGTGCAGGCTGGCAAGGCCGATGCCAAGCTTGCCGACCGACAGGATCCACAGCACCTGCGACAGCGCGAGGCCGGTGACGGCGTAAAGCACCAGCGCGCCAAACTGGCGCGGGCCGATCAGCGCCCAGTCTGGGGTCTCGGCGCCAAAGGCGCTGGCGACAAGTGCTGCGGCAAGGGTGACGATCGCCGCGCCCGAGAGGGTGATGGTGGTGCGACCGATCGCGGTGAGGCCGGGAAAGGCGGTGACGGCGGCGCGCGAGCCCCAGGTGAAGGCCAGCACCGAGCCAAACGCCGCCAGCGCCCCCAGCCCCAGCCCGAAGCCGCCGATCCGCGCGCCATAAGCCAGCAGCCCGCCCGCGAGGCTCAGCCCCAGCCCGACGATCAGCGCAAGCGTCAGCCTGCGACCGTCGAGCAGGCATTCAAGAGCGATGCCCACCACCGGCATGGTGGCCGCAATCACCGCCACCGTCACTGCATCGGTGCGCGCCTGCGCCACGATCAAGAGGTAGGCCCCGAAGCCGAAGCCGATGCCGCCTACCCCGATGCCTCGTCCCCACGGCGCGCGGCGCAGCGCCGATCCGCCGTCGGCCAGCGCCCAGAGTGGCAACAGCACCGCCGCCGCCAGCACCAGCCGCAATGCCGTGATTGCGAGCGGCGGCAGCACCGCAATCAGCACATCGGCGGCCGGCAGCCCGACCGCCCAGACCAGCATCGAGGCCATGCAGATCAGGTTGGCGGCCAGCGGGCCATGGCGAGCGGGCAGGGCACGATCCGTCATCACGCGCTTTCCGGGCGTCGGGCCCGAAGCCCGACGCTGACCGATTCGGATGCCGCCTGCTGTGTCGGGGGCGACATCGGGGGCGCGCTTACGCCGCTGCCAGCGCGGCCACGATCGCGCCGAAATCGTCGGCCTTCAGACTGGCCCCGCCGACCAGCGCGCCGTTGACCTCGGGCACGGCGAAAATCCCGGCGGCGTTCGAGGGTTTGACCGAGCCGCCGTAAAGCAGCCGGATGCCCTTGGCCTCGGCCCCGAAGCGGTCGGTCAGGCCGGCGCGCATGAAGCCGTGCACCGCCGCGATCTCGTCGAGGGTCGGGGTGCGCCCCGAGCCGATCGCCCAGATCGGCTCGTAGGCGATCACCAGATTGGCGGCGCGAGCCGCCTCGGGAACCGATCCGGCCAACTGCGCCCCGATCACCGCAAGGGTATGCCCCCCGTCGTGCTGGGCTTCGGATTCGCCGATGCAGATCACCGCCACCAGCCCGGCGGCCAGCGCGGCCTGAGCCTTGGCCCGCACCATGGCATCGGACTCGCCATGGTCGGCGCGGCGCTCGGAGTGGCCGAGGATCACGTGGCTCGCGCCGGCGTTAACCAGCATCTCGGCAGAGATGTCGCCGGTATGGGCCCCCGCGGCTTCGGCATGGCAATCCTGACCGCCAACCCGCAGCACGCTGCCACGCGCGGCCTGCGCCATCGCCGCGATCAGGGTGGCGGGCGGGCAGAGCAGCATCTCGCAGTTGGGCGCCGGGTGGGCCGCCAACAGTGCCCTGACCTCGGCCAGCGCGGCGGTGGTGCCATTCATCTTCCAGTTGCCTGCAGCCAGTTTGCGCATGTCGTCCCCCTGTCGCTCTGGCGCCAGCGATAAGCGATCACGCGGGCAAAGGAAACCGGGCAAAAGCGGGGCAAAGTGCCTCAGGCCGAGGGCGCATCCTTGAACTTGATCGATTCGCCGCAGCCGCAGGCCTCGGCCACATTGGGGTTGGCAAAGCGAAAGCCCGCCTCGAGCAGGTCGGTCTGATAGTCGATCTCGGTGCCGATCAGGAACATCTGTGCCAGCGCCGCGATCATCACCCGCGCCCCGTCCTGTTCCACCACCGCGTCTAGGGGGTTGATCGCGGAGGTATATTCCATGGTGTATTCCATCCCCGCGCAGCCGCCCTTTTTCACGCCGATGCGCAGGCCGGTCGAGCCTTTGGCCGCCATCAGGCGCGCGATCTGCTGCGCCGCCGCAGGGGTGAGCGTGACCGCCGGTTTGCCGGGAATTCCGAACATGGGATACCTCTTTCATTCCAATCTAGGGCGCGAGATCGGCCAGCGCAAGAGATCGGCTAACGCATGGTGAGCCTCGCCGGGAACGGGAACGGCATTCGTTACTTCATTTCTTGCCTGACCTTCAACATCCGGACCAAGCCCCCCTTTGCGCTGTGGCCTTGTGGCATTCAGGCGAGGGACCGACATAAAAATACCCGCGAAAATTCTCGGGAACTTGTCAATCAATTCATTCGAATCCCCTGTTGCAGCCGATACTTCTTGACTCAGGTCATGGCAGTGCGCCCACCCTGTGGTAAAAAAAATTGCATCATATGATAATGCAACACTCAGAAGGAGGATGTCATGACCCGCAAGATTCTTTGCCCCACCGACGGCACCGACCATTCGGAACTGGCGCTCATTCAGGCTGCCGAAATGGCGGCAAAATACGACGCTGCACTGACGATATGCGTGGTGAACGTGGCCCATGGCGGAGTCCGTGGCCCGACCATCAGCCACTGGACCAATGCGCAAGTGCAGTCGATCATCGCTGACTCAACCGCACTTGCCCGCCAGCACGGGGCGAAGGACGTGCATTCGGTCGATATCGTCAGCCGCGAGGCGGCCCCCGCGATCATCGCCTATGCCGAGAGCAACGGCTTTGACCAGATCGTGATGGGCACCGGCGACAAGCGCGGCATATCGCGGCTGATGCTGGGCTCGGTTGCGGCGGATGTGTCGGGTCGGGCGCATTGCACGGTGACGGTGGCGCGCTGATAAAGGGTGCCAAGGTGACAAGGATCGGTCCGGCCGCCAGCGCCAGGGGGCGCTGCTGGTCGGCCATCCTCCGGTCGGTCGGCAACCTGAAATCGGCAAGGGCGTGGGCACCGCGCAAAACCGCCGACTACATGAACCCCAGTTCCAGCCGCGCCTCGTCGGACATCATCTCCATCCCCCATGGCGGATCGAAGGTCATGGTGATGTTGACCTCTTTCACCCCCGCCAACGGTGCGATCGCATCCTGCACCCAGGTCGGCATCTCGCCCGCCACCGGGCAGCCCGGCGCGGTCAGCGTCATCACGATCGCGACGTCGTTCTCGGGGCTGATCTCGATCGTGTAGATCAACCCCAGATCAAAGATATTGACCGGAATTTCGGGGTCGAACACGGTGCGGCAAGCTTCGACCACCGCATCATAAAGCGGGTGGTCCGAGGTCGATGGCTTGATCAGGGGCGTGCCCTCGATCATCTCCTGAGGCTGGTTCATGGTGGACTCGCGCGGGTTGTTGAGTGATTATATAGGGAATTGGCGCGAAACGTCCAGTCGTCAAATAAGACCATGCGGCGCGGCGGGCCGGGCGGCCATCCGCGCCTTGGAAGGTGAAGACGTGCCTTTCAGAACGGGATTTCGTCATCCATGTCGCTGCGCCCGCCGGTGCTGGCCGGGCCGCGCGCGACCGCCCCGCCACCGATCTCGCCACCATAGCCGCGCTCTTCGCCGGGGCCCCCCGACCCAGCCCCTTCTCCCCGCCCGCCCAGCAGCGTCATCTCGCCGCGATAGGGGCGCAGCACAACTTCGGTGGTATATTTCTCGGCCCCCGACGGGTCCTGCCATTTACGGGTTTCCAGCTGGCCCTCGATATAGACCGTCGAACCCTTGCGCAGATACTGCTCGGCAATCTTGCCAAGCGCTTCGTTGAAGATCACCACCCGGTGCCACTCGGTTCTTTCCTTGCGCTCGCCGGTGGCCTTGTCGCGCCACGACTCGGAGGTGGCGATATTGAGGTTCACCACCTTGCCGCCATTCTGGAAACTGCGCACCTCGGGGTCACGCCCCAGGTTGCCCACCAGAATTACCTTGTTGACCGAACCCGCCATTGTCCCCTCCTAATTCCCTGTTCCCGGGCAGGGTTGCCCGAACTGGTCAACAAAGCCTATACCTGCGGTCAGAGCCGCATTCAACGCCGCAGGCAAAGAGCGGGGCAGAGGGCCGCCGAGGCAGCGATCGGGGGGCTGGCAAAAACCGCGACATTGCGTATAGTTGCCCCCGGCAACAGCCAGGATACCTGCGATGCGGCGATGGAACGGTGCGCTTCTTGTGACAGCGGCGGTGATGGCCGCCAGCCCCGTCGCAGCCGACGGGCTCAACCTTTCGGGCTCGACCATGTCGCGCGCCCGCATCTTTGCCTCGCAGGCGCAACTGCTTGATACCAGGCTTTCGGTCCAGTATTCTTCCTCGGTGCGACTGCGACCGCCACATGTGGTCGAGTCCGATACCCTGCCTGGTCTTCACGGCAGCTACGGCGGTGAATACCTTGAGCCCGCCAGGGCGGCGGCGCGCGCCAACGCGGTGCCGGAAGATCTGTTCTTGCGACTGGTGCAGCAGGAATCGGGCTGGAACCCGGCGGCCACCTCGGCCAAGGGCGCCAGGGGGCTGGCCCAACTGATGCCCGAAACCGCCGCGCGATTGGGGGTCGCCATCGACGACCCGTTGCAGAACCTCGACGGTGGTGCGCGCTATCTGCGCCAGATGTATGACAAGTTCGGCACCTGGCGGTTGGCGCTTGCGGCCTATAACGCCGGCCCTGAGGCGGTCGAGGCGCACAACGGCATTCCGCCATACGCCGAGACCCAGGACTACGTGCAAGCCATTCTCGGAACCTGACCCCCGGCATTCAATCTGCCGCCCCGAGCGGGATGCAGGAAAAAGTCACCGCTCTTCTTTTGACCCTGACCCTGGCCTTTGCCATCGCCGTGGCCACGCGCAGCGCTGTCAGCGGGCCGGCCGGGGGCGCAAAGCCCGCGGCCAGCGCCCGCCCCCACCGGGCGGCGGGCGCTTCTCGCCCGCCAGGGCAGACGCTGGCCTCTGGCGGTGCGGGGTGGGCACACTCTATTGCCGAGGCCGTGCTGCGGGCGGGGAAACAACATGCGTTTCCCTTTCCGCCCGGGGCCAGCCGTGGTTCCCAGCCCTGGGTGGAACACCGTTCGGCATCGGAACCCCGCAAGGCAGTATTCCAGCAGCCTAAACCAACGCCCCCTCGGCGCTGATCCGGGTCTTGCCGCCGAGGTAGGGATGCAGGGCGGCGGGCAGATCGACCGAGCCATCCTCGCACTGGCCGTTTTCTAGCACCGCGATCAGGCAGCGCCCGACCGCCAGGCCCGAGCCGTTCAGGGTATGCACGAACTCGGGCTTGCCGGATTCGGCGCGGTAGCGGGCGCTCATCCGGCGGGCCTGAAAATCACCGCAGATCGAGACCGAGCTGATTTCGCGGTAGGTGTTCTGGCCGGGCAGCCAGACCTCGAGATCATGGGTCTTGCAACTGCCAAACCCCATGTCGCCGGTGCACAGCACGATCCGGCGGTAGGGCAGGCCCAGCTTTTCCAGAATCGCCTCGGCGCAAGCGGTCATGCGTTCGTGCTCGGCGAGACTTTGCTCGGGGGTGGTGATCGAGACCATCTCGACCTTCTCGAACTGGTGCTGGCGCAGCATCCCCGCAGTGTCCTTGCCAGCCGATCCGGCCTCGGAGCGAAAGCACTGGGTCAGCGCACACATCCGGATCGGCAGGTCGGCGGGGGCCAGAATTTCCCCCGCCACGGTGTTGGTCAGGGTCACTTCAGCGGTCGGGATCAGCCACCAGCCGTTGGTGGTGCGATAGCTGTCGTCGGCAAATTTCGGCAGGTTGCCGGTGCCGAACATCGCCTCGTCGCGGACCAGAACCGGGGTCCAGACCTCGGTCAGGCCGTGCTCGGTGATATGGGTGTCGAGCATGAACTGCCCCAGCGCGCGGTGCACGCGCAGCACCGCGCCGCGCAGCACCACGAAGCGCGCCCCCGCCAGCCGGGCGGCGGTGGCAAAATCCATCCCCGGCTTGACGCCCGCGATGTCGAAATGCTCGCGCGGCGCGAAGGGGAAATTGCGCGGGCGGCCCCAGCGGTGCAGCTCGACATTGCCCGACTCGTCGCGGCCATCGGGCACTTCAGCCAGTGGCAGGTTCGGAATCCCCGCCAGCAGATCGCGCAGCCGGGCGTCCTCGAGCGCCGCGGTCTCGGCCAGGCGCGCGCTCTCGGCCTTGGCTCCGGCCACCACCGCCCGCAGCCGCTCGAATTCCGCGCCGTCACCCGCCGCCTTGGCCGCCCCCACCGCCTTTGCGGCCGCGTTCTGTGCGGCCTGCGCCAACTCGGACGCCATGATCGCGGCGCGCCGGGCGTTGTCGTGCGCGAGGATCGCGGGCGACATCGCAGCCAGCCCGCGCCGCCCCAGAGCCGCGTCGAAAGCGCTTGGGTTGTCACGAATGGTGCGGATGTCGTGCATGGGATCACCTGTGGGTTTGTCGCCCCGATATGCCCGATTGCCGGGCCGGGGTGAAGGCAAAAACGGTGATCCGGGCCGGTGATCGCGGCTAGAGGGTCTTGTAGCTGCCATCGCGGAACGGCGCGTTGGCCGCGTGCTTGCAACCACAGGGAAAGGCGGTCTTGGTGGTGTCGGCGGTGAACTTGACCGGCGCAAAGCTGCCGCTTTTGTGCGAGCCGTCGCCGAAGAGCTGGTTCGCACTGCGCCCGCAAGCACACCAGAAATAGATCTTGCCAGCCTCAAGATCGACCTTGCAGGGCGCTTTCCGGGCAATATGGGGGGCTGTCGCGGCGGTGTCTCCTTCGGATAGGGTCGGGCAGGCTGACGCCGGAACGCGGGCAAGGTCAAGGATATCGTTGCCATGGCGCAGGGCGCGCTCGGGGCGGCAATTAACGGATTGTTAGGATTGATGAAAACAGTCTTGGCAAAAGCAGTTCAATTTTATTGATAATGGCGATTCCCGGTGCTGGATTGCGGTTGTTTTCGCAGGCCGCTTGGGACACAATGATCCGGCAAGCAGCAAACTGCTGTCGGCTGGTTGCACCACACACCCCACCCACACTCCCGTGACCAGCCGACAGTTACCCCCGCCTGGGGGCCTTGCGTTGGGCGCCTGGTTTCGCCATTAAGAGGGGGAATTTGCAAGGAGTCTGCCATGCGCGCACGGATTTATCAGCCGGCCCGAACGGCGATGCAGTCGGGCACCGCCAAGACCCACCTCTGGGTGGTGGAATTTGCCCCTGAAGTGGCGCGTGACATCGACCCGCTGATGGGCTGGACCTCGTCGCGGGATATGTCCGCGCAGGTCAGATTGCGCTTTGAGTCGCGCGCCGCCGCCGAAGACTATGCCCGCGCCCATGACCTTGCGTTTGATGTGGCCGAGCCGAAAGTTCGCAAGGCCAATATCCGTCCGTTCGGCTACGGCGACAATTTTGCCTTCACGCGGCGGGGCGTTTGGACCCATTGAACCTTCGGATCCGGCGTGACAGCCCGCTGGCACCCGAGGTGCGCGTGCTGCTCGCGCGTCACCTCGCGCTGATGTGGGACAGCTCGCCCGCCGAATCGGTGCATGCCCTGGCGCCCGACGATCTTGCCCGCGACGATGTGGCGTTTTTCACGCTGCGTGACGGCGCGGCGGTGCTGGGGATGGGCGCGCTGCGGCGGATCGATGCCCGCCACGGCGAAATCAAGTCGATGCACATCGTGGCCGAAGCCCGCGGGCGGGGGCTGGCGCGGCTGTTGTTGGGCCACCTGCTCGATCAGGCGCGGGCCATGGGCTATGCCCGGCTCAGCCTCGAGACCGGCATCGAGCCAGTGTTCGCCCCGGCGCGCGCGCTTTACCATGCCGCCGGTTTCGCGATCTGCCCGCCGTTTCAAGGCTACCATGCCGACCCCAACAGCGTCTTCATGACCCGTCTGGTGTAAACCCGCCGCCAAATAGCCGATCCTGATCGGCCGCCATGGCCCGGCACCACCAGCCACGATTGCCAGGGCCGCACCGAGAGACTCGATCGCCCGCCAACGGACGGCCGGTTGCGAGCCCGTCGCGAAACCGCTAACAAGATCGGCACGGCCCCGTAGCTCAACTGGATAGAGCACTCGCCTTCTAAGCGAGATGTTGCGTGTTCGAGTCACGCCGGGGTCGCCAATCAAGTCCGAAGTGCCGGGTCCGGCACCGTGGCGCAAACCCTTGGCGCGGACTCAGCCCCGCCGCCGCCTGCGCCCGCCATCGCCGCTGCCATCGCCACCGTCGCCGCCCCGTGCGTTGAAGCTGACGTCGGGCAGGGTAACGATCCGTGCCAGTTCGGGAAACGGCGCGGTGGCGTGCGGAATCGCGTTGGCGGCGATGAAATGTTCCTGAAAGCGCGGCTCGATCGCGGTTTCCACCTTGTGGATCTGGTGCACTGTCGCCTCGATCGCCGCCCGCGCCGCGCGGTTGCACAGCGCGATCCGCGCCCCGGTGCCGGCCGCGTTGCCGACCGAGAACACCCGGCTAAGCGGCGCATCGGGGATCATCCCCAACACCATCGCGTGCTTGGGGCTGATATGGGCACCAAACGCCCCAGCCAGCATCACGCGATCGACGCGGTCGATCCCCATTTCGTCCATCAGCAGGCGCGCCCCGGCGTAAAGCGCCGATTTCGCAAGCTGGATCGCGCGGATGTCGCCCTGGGTGACCAGAATGCGCGGCCCGCCCTCGGCCGTTCCATCGTGCAGCAGGTAGGAATGGGTGCGCCCCTCGGGGATCATCCGCGCCGTGCCGGTCTGCGCGGCCGACCCCAGCAGCCCGCCCTGATCGACCAGCCCGGCCATCCGAAGCTCGGCCACCGCCTCGATGATGCCCGAGCCGCAGATGCCGGTGATGCCGGTTGCCGCCGTGGCGGCGGCAAAGCCGGGATCGTCCGACCACAGATCGCAGCCGATCACCTTGAAGCGCGGCTCCTTGTTGGCCGGGTCGATCTCGACCCGCTCGATTGCGCCGGGGGCGGCGCGCTGGCCCGAGCTGATCTGCGCGCCCTCGAAGGCCGGGCCGGTGGGCGAGGAACAGGCCAGCACCCTGGTATGATTGCCCAGCAGGATTTCGGCGTTGGTGCCGACATCGACGATCAACACCATGTCGGCCGATTTGTCGGGTGCTTCTGCCAGCGCCACGGCGGCGCAATCGGCGCCCACGTGACCCGCGATCAGGGGCAGGACATAGACCCGCGCGGCGCGGTTGACGACAGTCAGGTCAAGGTCGCGGGCGTCCAGGCTGATGCTGCGGTTGAAGGCCAGCGCGAACGGCGCTTGTCCTAGCTCGACCGGATCAATCCCGAGCAGCAGGTGGTGCATCACCGGGTTGCCGACGAACACGATTTCGTAGATTGCGCCCGCGTCCACCCCGGCCTCGAGCGCCACCGCTGCCGCCAGCCCGTTGATCGCGGCGCGCACCGCCATGGTCATCTCGACATCGCCGCCGGGGTTCATCATGGCATAGCTGACCCGGCTCATCAGGTCTTCACCAAACCGGATCTGCGGGTTCATCTGTCCGGCCGCAGCCAGCACCGCCCCGTCGCGCAGATCGCACAGGTGGGCCGCGATGGTGGTTGAGCCTAGGTCGATCGCCAGGCCGTAAAGCCCGCCGTCGTGAAATCCCGGCCAGAGGTCAAGCAGGCGCGGGTGGGCGTCACGGTGGCCCTGATGCACCGCCACCGTCACTTTCCACTCGCCCTTGCGCAGCGCCGGTTGCAGGCGACGCAGGATCGCAAGATCGGCCTCGACGCCCGCGACCTGCCACTGCTCCTGTAGGGCCGCCGCCAGACGCTCGAAATCGCCCGAGGGGTGTTCCATGTCGGGCTCGGCCACCTCGACGTAAAGCAGGCGGGTGGCGGGGTCCATCACCACCGCGCGGGTGGTCGCGGATTTGCGGACCACCTGTTTGTGGACCTGGCTTTCGGGGGGCACGTCGATCACAACGTCGCCCATCACCCGGGCCTGGCAGCCAAGGCGGCGACCCTCGAGCAGGCCGCGCTTCGACTTGTAGCGCTCTTCGACCGCGTTCCACGGACTCAGCGCGTCGGCCGTCACGGTGACGCCGTGTTTGGGAAATTCGCCATGCCCCGGCGTGATCTGGCAGCGCGAACAGATGCCGCGCCCGCCGCAGACCGAATCGAGATCGACGCCAAGCTGGCGCGCCGCCGTCAGCACCGGGGTGCCAAGCGCGAAGCGCCCGCGTTTGCCCGAAGGCGTGAAGATGACCAGCGCGTCGTCCGTCATGGGGGCCTCGATGATGCGTTCCCTTTCGTTGTAGGGTGCCGCGCGTCGGGTGCAATGCCTGTCTGCGGCAGGTCGGGGGCGGGTTGCGTCGCGGCCCGACTTGCCGCCGGACTTGCCGCAGAACACGGCCGCCCCATATCCGGTAGAACCAGCGCCGCGCCCCCCGTCCTTCTCCAGCCGAGTGCAAGCCGCCATGACCAGAACCGACCTGCCCGCGACCGCCGTGATCCCACCCGCGTTCGGCTTCGACAACAGCTTTGCCCGCGATCTGCCGGGGTTGCATGTCGCGCAAGACCCGGCGCGGGTGGCGGCGCCGCGGCTGCTGGCGCTGAACCGGGGGCTGGCGCTTGAGCTGGGGCTGGACCCCGACCGACTTGAACCCTGGGCCGCCGAGCTGTTTTCCGGCAATCGGCTGCCGATGGGGGCACAGCCGATCGCGCAGGCATATGCCGGGCATCAGTTTGGCGGCTTTTCCGCGCAACTGGGCGATGGGCGGGCGCTGCTGCTGGGCGAGGTGATCGACCGCCATGGCACGCGGCGTGACATTGCGCTGAAAGGCTCGGGGCGCACGCCATTCTCGCGCGGCGGCGACGGGCTTGCCGCAGTCGGGCCGGTGCTGCGCGAATATCTGGTCGGCGAGGCGATGGCGGCGCTGCACATCCCCACCAGCCGGGCGCTGGCGGCAGTGGCGACCGGTGGGTGGGTGCGGCGCGAGACCGAACTGCCGGGCGCGGTGCTGACAAGGGTGGCGGCCAGCCATCTGCGCATCGGCACCTTTCAGTTTTTGGCCGCGCGCGGCGACGAGGCCGGGCTGCGCCGCCTGCTGGCCTATGCCATCGCTCGCCACTACCCCGACCTGGCGGTGGCCGAAAATCCGGGCCTCGCATTCCTTGCGGGGGTCGGCGCGCGGCAGGCCGATCTGATTGCGCGCTGGATGGGGGTGGGGTTCATTCACGGCGTGATGAACACCGACAACATGACGATCTCGGGCGAGACCATCGACTACGGCCCCTGCGCCTTCATGGAGGGCTACGATCCGGCCACTGTGTTCAGCTCGATCGACCACGGCGGCCGCTATGCCTATAGCAACCAGCCGCTGATTCTGGGCTGGAATCTGGCGCGACTGGCCGAGGCGCTGCTGGGGCTGATCGACCCCGACCCGGACCGCGCGGTAGCGAAGGCGACCGAGGTGCTGACGGCGCTCGAGGCGCGCTATCAGGCGGCGTGGCTCGCGGTGATGCGCGCGAAGCTGGGGCTGGCGGGCGAGCAGGCAGGCGACCGCGCGCTGGTGGATGACCTGCTGGCGCTGATGGCCGAGGCGCGCGCCGACTGGACTCTGACCTTTCGCGCTCTGGCCGGACTCGAAGCCGACCCGACCCGGTTGCGCGCGCTGCTGGGCGACGTGCCCGAGGCGTGGCTCGCGCGATGGCGCGCCCGGCGCGCGCCGGATGCGCTAGCGCGGATGGCAGCGGTCAACCCGGTTTACATCCCGCGCAACCACGTGGTCGAGGCGGCACTGGCCGCCGCCGGGGAGGGCGACCTGGCGCCGTTCGAGCAATTGCTGGCGGTGCTCGCCGACCCCTTCACCCTGCGCCCCGGACTGGACGCCTACGCCCTGCCTGCGCCCGCGGGCTTTGGTCCCTATGTAACCTTTTGCGGCACCTGATGCCATTTGCGGCACCTGATGCCATCGGCCCGATAGATTGACCTCTTCTCGATAGTCGCCGCCGGTCGGCTTGCGGATCGGTATGCGTCCGCCGTGGGGCGAGCGGGCGCATGCCGGCGTCGGGAAGGGCCCTTTGCCAGGGCCGATGGTATGCGTTGACCGTACCCCATCTGCGCGGCAAGATGGCGCATGAACCGGCGCAGCGACATCCACGACCGACTGGCGCGCGCCTTGCGCGAAACCCGCAAGGCACGCGGCCTCAGCCTTGAAGCGGTGGCCAAACTCTCGGGCGTCAGCCGCTCGATGGTCAGCCAGATCGAGCGCGGCGAATCGAGCCCGACCGTGGCCACCCTGTGGAACCTGACCCAGGCCTTGCAGGTGGATTTCGCCGGTCTGCTCGAAGGCCGGCCCGCGCCGGGGATCGAGGTGATCCGCGCCGCCGCCGCTCCGGTGATCTCGGGGCGCGGCGAAGGGGTGCGCATCCGCATCCTGTCACCGGCCGAGGCGGTGGGAGAGCACGAGGTCTATGATCTGAGTTTCGATCCCGGCGGGCGGCTGGACAGCGAGCCCCATTCCCCCGGCTGCCGCGAGCATCTGACGGTGATCGAAGGCGCGCTGGTGGTGGTCTCGGGCGGCGACGAAGACCGGCTGGGCCCCGGCGATACCGCCCGCTACCCGGCCGACCGCGGCCATTCGATCCGCAGCGTCGGTGGGGCGGCACGGGCGATCCTGATCGTGCAGGACAGTTGAGCGCTGCCTGCTGCGGTTGCGGCATCGGGGCAGGCAAGCCAGGAAGGGATCCGGGCAAATTCCGGGATGGCGGATCATATTCCGGTATATTGACTTTCACGGCCGCTTATTCCAGAATTCCGGCACGAGGCAGGGGAGTGTGGCATGACCGACAAGGCGGCGTTTCTGAACCATCTGAAGCAGACCCTGGCGGGGATCGCGGCCGAAGGGATGCTGAAGCGCGAGCGCCTGATCGCTTCGGCGCAGGGCGCGCATGTGCGTGTGGCCGGGCGCGATCTGATCAACCTTTGTGCCAACAACTACCTGGGCCTCGCCGATCATCCGGCGCTGATTGCGGCGGCAACGGGGGCGATGCGCGATCACGGCTACGGCATGGCCTCGGTGCGGTTCATCTGCGGCACGCAAGATCTGCATCGCTCGCTCGAGGCGCGGCTGGCGCAGTTTCTTGGCCATGACGATGCCATCCTGTTCGCCGCCTGTTTCGATGCCAATGGCGGGCTGTTCGAGGCGCTGCTGGGGGAAAACGACGCGGTGATCTCGGATGCGCTCAACCATGCCAGCATCATCGATGGCATCCGGCTTAGCCGGGCGCGGCGCTACCGCTATGGCAATGGCGACATGGCCGATCTGGAAGCGCAGCTTCAGGCGGCGCGGGCCGAGGGCGCGCGCTATCTGATGATCGCGACCGATGGCGTGTTCTCGATGGATGGCACCCTGGCGAAGCTGCCCGAGATCACCGAGCTCGCGGCGCGCTACGGCGCGGTGGTGATGGTCGATGATTGCCATGCCACCGGCTTCATGGGGCCGCAGGGGCGCGGGATGGCGGCGCATTTCGGGGTAAAGGTGGACATCGTCACCGGCACCCTGGGCAAGGCCCTGGGCGGGGCATTGGGCGGTTATGTCGCCGGGCCGCAGGCGGTGATTGATCTGCTGCGGCAACGGGCGCGGCCTTACCTCTTTTCCAACGCGCTGCCGCCGGCCGTGGTGGCGGCGGGGCTGGCGGCGCTTGATCTGGTCGAGGCCGCCGACGATCTTCGCGCGCGGCTGTTTGCCAATGCGGCTTACTGGCGCGCCGGGCTGAAGGACGCGGGCTTTGTCCTGCTGCCGGGGGCGCATCCGATCATTCCGGTGATGTTGGGCGAGGCCAGGCTGGCGCAAGCCATGGCCGAGGCGCTTTACCAGCGCGGGGTCTATGTCGCAGGCTTCTTCTATCCGGTGGTGCCCAAGGGCCGCGCCCGGATCCGCACCCAGATGAATGCGGCGCTCACACGGGCGGATCTGGATTTTGCGCTCGACGCCTTTCGCGTGGCGGGCAAAGCGGTTGGAGCAATCTGATGAGCAACGAGATGAAGACGCTGGTCAAGACCAGACCCGAGCCCGGGCTTTGGCTGGAACAGCGGCCGGTGCCCGAGATCGGGCCGGACGATGTGCTGATCAGGATTCGCAAGACCGGCATTTGCGGCACCGACATTCACATCTGGAACTGGGATGCATGGGCGCAGCGCACGGTGCCGGTGGGGCTGATCACCGGCCACGAATTCGCGGGTGAGATTGTCGAGCTGGGGCGAGACGTCGAGGGGCTGGTGCTGGGGCAGCGCTGCTCGGGCGAGGGCCACCTGATCGGGCGGCATTCGCGCCAAAGTCGGGCGGGCAAGTTTCACCTCGACCCCGAGACCCGCGGCATCGGGGTCAACGAGCCGGGTGCCTTTGCCGAATACTTGCGTCTGCCGGCCTTCAACGTGGTGCCGCTGCCCGACAGCATCGACGACGAGATCGGGGCGATTCTCGATCCGCTCGGCAATGCCGTGCACACCGCGCTGAGCTTTGATCTGGTGGGCGAGGATGTGCTCGTCACCGGCGCCGGGCCGATCGGGATCATGGCGGCGGCGGTGGCGCGCCATGTCGGCGCGCGCCACGTGGTGATCACCGACATTAACCCGGCGCGGCTCGATCTGGCGGCGCGGGTGGCCGATGTGGTGGCGGTGAACGTTGCCCAGGAAGATCTGCGCGCGGTGATGACGCGCCTCAACATCGTGCAAGGCTTCGATATCGGGATGGAGATGTCGGGCAGTCAGGCCGGGCTCGATCAGATGATCGACGCGCTGGTGATGGGCGGACGCATCGCCATGCTGGGCATCCCGCCGGGCAAGAGCCCGGTCGATTGGAGCCGCATCGTGTTCAAGGCGATCACCATCAAGGGGGTTTACGGGCGCGAGATCTTCGAGACCTGGTACAAGATGATCGCGATGCTTGAGAACGGGCTCGATGTGCGCGCCATCATCACCCATCGCTTCAAGCTGGCCGCGTTCGAAGCCGGTTTCGCCGCAATGCGCTCGGGGCAAAGCGGCAAGGTGGTGCTGGACTGGGGCTGACCCGAGGCGGACGGATCAGGGGCAGATCCGGAACGTTTCATAAGTGGATTTTCCCGACGACCGCACGGAGAGCAAGCGAAACGATGGCCTTGGGGTCGGCATGCGTGGCTTTGTGGCCGACGGCGGCGACGGCCATACCCTGACCTGGGCACTGGAACAGGTCGCGATCCCGCCTGGACAGTGCCTTGGTCTGTCCGACAGCGGCCGCGCGTTCATCATCGAGAAGGTGAAGTGACCTTCGCTTGCCTGGACGGCCGAGGATGGGGAAGGATGCCTTTCGCGCTGCGAAGCGGCGCGACCCTGCCGTGCAGGACGCCATAGAGCGGGGCCGCGCCGTCGAACACGACAAGCTGGTGGGAGTGTTGCATGACCTTGCGATGGGCGGCCAGTATGTGCCCGCGATATTCCTCCTGAAGGCCCGCCATGGATACCGCGAGGGCGATGCCTTCGAGGCGAACGTGAACCTGGGTCCGGCTGCGCGAGACGACCTTGCATTGAACCCCCGGGAGGTTCCGCACGGGGGTGAGGGAATGCGGCCTTCGCAGGCCCAATGAAAAATGGGCCGCGCCGGTGATGACCGGCGCGGCCCTTGCAGGGTGGCCTATTTCGAGTCTTTCTTTGGAGCAATTGTGTAGTGCATTCGCTTGGCCATTTGGGCTGGAATCTTGCGGGACAGTCTTTGTAGGTCGGTGTTATGGCACTGCCTTAGACGCCTTCCGCTTCCGCAAGGGCACAGCGCATGGCCTTTGATCGCTTGGCGCGACAAAAGATGTAGATAGGCGGTGATGGTCTCTTCATCTCGTGCAATTCCGAGAAGATCGGCATAGGCCTCTAGAACACCGAGCCTTCCATGCGACCTTTCGCCAAAAGGCCACTCTTCGTGAACCTCGTAGTAGGTCTGGCTGACAAAATAGTCATGCATCGGTCCCGTGAGGAAGCTCTCAAATCGGTGATCTGGTGCCGTCAAGAGCCACTCTTCCCAGACACCCAAGCAGCAATTCCCCTCCTTTGGAAAGATATGGCGGTCGGCAATCTGAGGGATACGTCCGCCTTCCTCGAATACCACAGGCTTCTCAACTGGAAAGCCACTCGTTACTCTCGCTCGTATCCGGTAGGAGTCAAAAGGGCCAGCAGGACCAGAAACGACAAACAGGCCGTCAATAATTATGATCTTTTCGGTCCTCGACGCGGTCAACTCAGGCTGATGCCTCGCTAGCGCGTGTTGAACCTCCGAAAAGAAACCGTCCGAAATCGTCACGTGGACCAAGGTTTGCCGCCACTCCCGCTTTCCTTCCGGGCGCTGACCGCCGCCTCCATGCGGGAATGCTTCTCGCCGTCCGATAGTGCAGCAGCCGCCTGCGAGGCCAAAAAGGGCTCGGCCAGCCCTGCGGCCCCGAGCGCGCTCTTTTTCTCCAATGGGGCAGAAGAGCTATTTGCCGCTTCCTTGGTCGCTTCCTCGAAGAAGCTGTGGCGGAAGACGAGTTTCCAAACTTTGTTGGCGTCAGTATCCGTGGTGTCGTCGGCGTCGAGTTTGTCGAGTTCCTTGACCGACTCTTTCGCTTGATCGATTAGGTGCCCGATCCGGTCGGTATCCTTGTCATCTGAGACTTGGATGCCATTGGCGTAGACCGGCGAGTATTTCGAACGATTGGAAATCGCCCTAAGTGTTTCTCGGAATGCCTCGTCGTCGCGGCCATCCACGGCCTTGTAGGCTTCGATGAAGAGGGCGGTGGCGACAAGACCGCCGGGGAAGCTCCGGTTGAGCCGACTGGAATGGGTCTTGGAGAAGAACTTCCCGAGGCGGATGATCCGCCGAAGCTGATAGCTTCCCGACGTCTCAGGGCTCTTTGCTGACACCGTCGTCTCGATCCACTTGTTCATTGCGGCGGGGTCGGAACCAACCCATTCGTCGCCGGACGAAAGTTCGTACTTCCAACCTACTTCGGTCCAGGTACGGCGGAAAACGGGGAAGTCGCACTGATACCCGTCTGCATATACAACGCGGACGCACTTCTTCTTCGTTTCCGGGGCGTTCTTGAGATTGGTGGCCTTGCGAGCGATGGCGTCCTTTACCCAGTTGCGGGTCGTTCTTGGGCTTGCAGCGTCGTTCTTCTCGAACACCACACCGAGGTCGATGTCATAGCGGCTCTCTTGGTCGTTTTCCGGCGGCTGCGTCATGGTCTTCTGCGCATACCCACCCTGATTGATCGTCTCGGCGAAGGACGGTTTCTCGGTCTCTTCCAGCCCCTTTTTGATCCGCTCAAGGTTGGTTTCGCGTCTACGGCGCATGTCTGCCCGCTGCCCGTTCGTCAGTCGAACGTGGTCTTCGTGAAACTTGGAAATCCGCTTCGAAAAATCATACATCTTGCGCCCTCACTCTGCCGTGAGGTTAAATGTGGGGTGTCCGGCTCAACCGTGCAAGGGCCTAGTGCAAATTTCGAATCGGAGAACAAATCGTGTATCCACTACTGCCTTGGAAATGGATCGGAGGAGGCCTCACTCTGGTAACGATGGTGGCCGTCTACGCCGATGAAGTGCATCGATTGACCGGGGTGCCGATACCGGATCGATATGTCGTTCGCTACCTGCCTCTCGGGGTGCTGCTCATCCTCAGCGGCTTCTTCGGTCCGACCGGCTATTGGGCACCCTGGCGCATCCTGTGGCGGTTGATCCCGAAGCTGAACGAATGGTTTCCCGATCTGAACGGAGTTTGGGATGGCAGCACGAGTTCCAACTGGCCGACTATCAAGAGGTTGGTCGAGGCGGCGCAATCCCACGAGAGGACCACGGAACAGGAGCTTCACGACCTGCCGGAGCAACAGGACGCAATGGCGGTGAGGATCACTAACTCGCTCTTCAAGTTGCGGGTTCGAGCTGGCTTGAGTTCCACGAACGGGGAGTCCTTTTCGATCACTGCGAAGCCGTGGAGGAACCAACATACCGGGCGGATACATCTGTCATATGTTTACCGGCAGCAGACACCAAACCACGCTATCACCGACGAGGAGGCGCACCTAGGCGCTGCGGACCTCGAGCTGATTGCCGAGAATTATCGCCGTGCAGAAGGGACTTATTGGACCCGGCGTGCGTGGCGAACCGGGCGTAACACCGCAGGCACTTTGGAACTGTCTCTGCTGACAGCAAAAGATGATCGCAAGAAGTCACTCAAGCAGTATGCTTTGGAACACAAACAAGCGATTTCAGGGGAGTAGGCCGAACCTCGTGCCGCTGCTCAGTGACGCGCCCAAGTCCTGCAGTTCGCCCGCCCGAGCCTTACGCGGGCCTTACTTTTCTGCCTTACGCGAGAAAACCCGGGAAAAGAAAAACCCTCTAAGTCATTGACCTAGAGGGCTTATCTTGGCTCCGGCGGTAGGGATCGAACCTACGACCAATTGATTAACAGTCAACTGCTCTACCGCTGAGCTACGCCGGAACACGGGGTGCCGTATAGCAAGCGGGTGGGGGGGCGTCCAGAGGCTTCGAGAAGAAAAGTGACCAGCGCGGCGAGGGGGCGGGTTCGGAAAATCGGGCGGGCACGGGTCGGGGTGGTGATATTTTATTGTGCAAGATCAATAAGGGGCGAGATAGATACCGGGTGGCGGCGGGGCCGGCATGGCGCGCGTCGCGCGGGTAGGTCTCGGCCCGGGGGGGGCGGTCTTGCGCCTTCCGTGCCCCCTTTCGTGCGCCCAGCACAGCCGCTAGGCTGACCGGATGTTCGCCTATCTCAAAGCCATGGTGCCCCGCGGCCTTTATGGCCGGGCCGCGCTTATCCTGATTGTGCCCATCGTCACGATCCAGCTGGTGGTGTCGGTCGGTTTCATCCAGCGCTTCTACGAAAATGTCACGCAGCAGATGACGCGAGGCGTGGTGGTCGAGCTCAAGCTGTTGCTGGACGCGGTCGCGACAGAGCCGGACGAGGCGCGCGGGGTGGCGCAGTCGCTTGGGTTGGCGCTGGCGCTGCCGGCCGACTGGCAGGCCACCGCCGACGCCAGCAGGGTCTGGGATCTGCCGGGGCGGGTGGTGATAGAGACTCTGCACCAGGCGCTGCCGGGGCTGGTTGCCGCCGATCTGCGAAGCGATCCCGGCGCGGTGCGGCTGCTGTTTGCCACCGCGCGCGGGCCGCTGGCGGTGACCGTGGACCGGCGGCGGGTTGCGGCCAGCAACCCGCATCAGTTGCTGGTGCTGATGATTCTGACCTCGATTCTGATGACGGTCATCGCCTATCTCTTTCTGCGCAACCAGATCCGCCCGATCCGGACACTGGCAGAGGTGTCCGAGGCGTTCGGCAAGGGGCGGCATCTGCCCTACCGGCCGCGCGGTGCGACCGAGGTGCGGGCGGCCGGCAGTGCGTTTCTGGAAATGCGCGCCCGCATCGAGCGTCAGATCGAGCAGCGCACCCTGATGCTGTCGGGTGTCAGTCACGATCTGCGCACCCCCCTGACCCGGCTGCGGCTGGGGCTGGCGCTGTTGGCCGATGCCGACGAGGGTGCCGCGCTGCTGGCGGATGTCGCCGATATGGAGCGGCTGGTGGACGAGTTTCTGGCCTTTGCCCGTGGCGACGCGATGGAAGAAGCCGAAACGGTCGATGTCGCAGCCCTGGTGCGCCGGGTGGTCGAGAACGCGCAGCGCGCGGGGCAGGCGGTGGTGTTGCGTGGCGGCGGTGACCCTGACGCGATGTCCGCCCACGTCAGGTTGCGCCCGGCGGCGGTGGTGCGGGCGTTGGAAAATCTGGTTGGCAATGCCATCCGCTATGGCGGCCATGCCGAAATTTCCCTGACCCTGACCGACCGGGCGGTGCGGATTGCGGTCGAGGATGACGGCCCCGGCATTCCCAAGGGGCGGCGCGACGAGGCGGTGCTGCCGTTTGCCCGGCTGGATCTGGCGCGCGATCCCAACCGCGGCGGCGGCGTCGGGCTGGGTCTCTCGATCGCCGCCGATATTGCCCTGAGTCACGGCGGCGCACTGCGGCTGGGGCAGAGTGAAACCCTGGGGGGGCTGAAGGCGGAACTGGTGCTGGCGCGCTGAGGCTCGGGACGATGACTGGACGACGGGGTGGGGCCATCGGCTGCGGCAAGGCCGGCCCGACCGACCGCAAGACGATCGCAGCGCCGCGCGGCACCCGGCTAGCGCGGCTTGGCCAGGTTCATCACCCAGGCCGGGCGTGCGCCATCGACCAGACCGATGCCGATTTCGGTAACTCCGGCAAGCAGGATGTTGTCGCGGTGGTGGGGCGAGTTCATCCAAAAATTCATCGCCCGCTCCGGGGTATCGAACCCCCAGCCGGTGTTCTCGGCCGCCAGCCTAATGTGATAGCCGCCGCGGATCAGGCGTTGACGAAGTTGCGAGCCATCCGAGCCGACGTGGCTGTAGCTGCCACGGGCGGCGTTGTCGCAGGCGTGGGCATGGGCCACCTGCGCGAGCTTGGTCGAGGGGCGAACGGTGGCCAGACCATGGGCGCGGCGCTCGGCATTGACCAGGCTGATCAGTTGGGAAATCTGCGCGTTGGCGCGGGCCGGCGCGGCACAGTGGGCGTTGGGGAGGGCCGGCCCCGGCGCAGGCTCGGCCGGCCAGCGCTGGCCCACCACCACGTTGCCGGCCGACACCGACAGCGGGATCGGGATCACGATGCAGCCCGATAGTGCCACGCTGACCAGCACGGCGGGAATGGTTTTTGGCAGGGCAAACAGGTTCAGCATGGGTTGGTCTTTCCGGAACTAGGGGCGCGCGCGCAGATGGCTCTTGTATCCCGCCAACAGGTCGGAATGATGGCACCATAACGACACGACTTTGGCGGTCAACCGGGGCACCGACCATGGTCGGGCAGATCGGGCGGCGATGGTCCGGGGCGGCGCAAACGTCCGACCCGGGGGCGCGGAGGGACAGGATGTTCGACGGGGCAATTCGCAAGCTGATCGACCCGACCCTCGACCGGGTGGGGCGGGGGCTTTCGGCGCGGGGCTGGGGCGCGGATGCGGTGACGCTGGCGGGGCTGGGGCTGGGGCTGGCGGCGGCGGCGCTGATCGCGCTGGGGGCTGCGGGGTGGCTCGCGCTCGTGGTGCTGCTGGCCGGCCGGGTGGCGGACGGGCTGGACGGGGCGGTGGCACGCGCCACCAGCAAGACCGATTTCGGCGGCTATCTCGACATCACCGCCGATTTTCTGTTCTACGGCGCGGTGCCCTTGGCGTTCGTGCTGCGCGACGGGGCCGCCAATGGTGCCGCCGGGGCGTTCTTGCTGACCAGCTTCTACTTCAACGGGGCAAGCTTTCTTGCCTATGCCATCATGGCCGAAAAGCGCGGGATGACCACCAGCGCGCGCGGCGAGAAATCGCTCTATTTTACCGCAGGACTGCTGGAGGGGGCCGAGACCATCGTCTTTTTCGCCATCCTCTGCCTGTGGCCGGCGGCCTTTGCCGCGCTGGCCTGGGGGTTCGGGGCCTTGTGCTTTGTCACCGCGGGTAGCCGCGTCCTGCTGGCGCGGCGGGTGTTCGGCGCCGGGCGCGGTTGACGGCGGGGCGGGCGGGGCGGCCTGACCCGCGCGCCTTGGCGGCGGTCGGGGCAAACCTCTGGACCACGAGAAAACATTTCGGGGCTGAGTTTTCCGCGCGGTTGTCGGTAAGCTAGGTATATTCCAATTGTATTGGACCGCTACCTGCGCCGCCCGCCCTTTTTCCCGCCATGCATCCCGGCCCTGCCACCGGTTGAGCGCCCCCGCGCCTTCACCGCCTCGCCGACGGTCGCATCGACCTCGGATTGCCGCGCCAGAGGGTCGTCGGCGATGGCCAGCTCTACTGCCTCGAGCCTGCGCACTTCGTCGCGCAGGCGGGCGGCTTCTTCGAACTCGAGGTTCTCGGCGGCCTTGCGCATCGCCTGACGCATCGCCTCAAGGTGGGCGGCGAGGTTGGCGCCGACCAGCGGCTTCTCGACCGTGGCGGTGACGCGGGCCATGTCGGTATCGCCCTGCCACAGCCCCGCCAGAACGTCCTCGACGTTCTTGCGGATGGTGGTGGGGGTGATGCCGTGCAGGGTGTTGTAGGCAATCTGCTTGTCGCGCCGCCGGTTGGTCTCGCCGATCGCGCGCTCCATGCTGCCGGTGATGCGGTCGGCATACATGATCACCCGCCCGTCCGCGTTGCGCGCCGCCCGGCCGATGGTTTGGATCAGCGAGGTTTCCGAGCGCAGGAAACCCTCTTTGTCGGCATCGAGAATCGCCACCAGACCGCATTCGGGAATATCCAGGCCCTCGCGCAGGAGGTTGATCCCGACCAGCACATCGAAAGCCCCCAGCCGCAGATCGCGCAGGATCTCGATGCGCTCGGTGGTGTCGATGTCAGAGTGCATGTAGCGGATGCGCAGGCCCTGTTCGTGGAAGTACTCGGTCAGGTCCTCGGCCATGCGTTTGGTCAGCGTCGTGACCAGCACCCGCAGGCCAAGCGCCGTCACCTTACGGATTTCGTCCAGAAGGTCATCGACCTGGGTTTCGACCGGGCGGATCTCGATGGCGGGGTCGATCAGGCCGGTGGGGCGGATCACCTGTTCGGTGAACACCCCGCCGGTCTGTTCCAGCTCCCATTTGGCGGGGGTGGCCGAGACGAAGATCGACTGCGGCCGCATTGCGTCCCATTCCTCGAACTTGAGTGGCCGGTTGTCCATGCAGCTTGGCAGGCGAAAGCCGAATTCGGAAAGGGTGAACTTGCGCCGGTAGTCGCCTTTGTACATGCCGCCGATCTGAGGCACCGAGACGTGCGACTCGTCGGCAAAGACGATGGCGTTGTCGGGGATGAATTCAAACAGTGTCGGCGGCGGCTCGCCCGGCGCTCGCCCGGTGAGGTAGCGCGAATAGTTCTCGATGCCCGCACAGACCCCGGTGGCCTCGAGCATTTCGAGATCGAACGAGCAGCGCTGTTCCAGCCGCTGCGCCTCGAGCAACTTGCCCTGATGGGTCAACTGGTCAAGGCGGTGGCGGAGTTCCTTCCTGATGCCGATGATCGCCTGATTGAGGGTCGGGCGAGGGGTCACGTAGTGGCTGTTGGCGTATATGCGGATTTGTCGGAAGGTATCGGTTTTGGCGCCGGTCAGCGGATCGAATTCGGTAATCGCCTCCAACTGGTCGCCAAAGAAGGCAAAGCGCCAGGCGCGGTCTTCAAGGTGGGCGGGCCAGACTTCCAGACTGTCGCCGCGCACCCGGAAACTGCCGCGCTGGAAGGCCTGATCGTTGCGCTTGTAGGCTTGCGCCACCAGTTCCGCCATGACGTTGCGCAGATCGCAAGACTGGCCCACGCTGAGGTCCTGGGTCATCGCGGAATAGGTTTCCACAGAACCGATGCCGTAGATGCACGACACCGAGGCCACGATGATCACATCGTCGCGTTCGAGCAGGGCGCGGGTGGCCGAGTGGCGCATCCGGTCGATCTGCTCGTTGATCTGGGATTCCTTCTCGATGTATGTATCCGAGCGCGGCACGTAGGCCTCGGGCTGATAGTAGTCGTAGTAGCTGACAAAGTATTCAACCGCGTTATCGGGAAAGAACGCCTTGAATTCGCCGTATAATTGAGCGGCCAAGGTCTTGTTGGGGGCAAGGATGATGGCCGGGCGCTGGGTCGCCTCGATCACCTTGGCCATGGTGAAGGTCTTGCCGGTGCCCGTGGCCCCCAGCAGCACCTGATCGTGCTCGCCCGCAAGGATCCCCGCCGTCAGTTCGGCAATGGCGGTTGGTTGATCGCCGGCCGGCTGAAACCGGGTCGCCAGCACGAACCGTTGCCCGCCCTCGAGCTTGGGGCGGGTCAGGACCTCGGGGCGCTGGGTGGGGGCGTTGGTGTTGTTGTGGGGCATGGGGTCGGTCGGGTCTGTGGTGCTGGGTGCGGGGTCGGGTTGGCTTTGGTCAGGGTTATATAGTGGCCGGACCGGGCGGGGTCAGGCCCCCTGATAGCCCGCCAGAAAGCTCGTCAGGTTCGCGCCCAGATCATCCGACAGATAACCGCCCTCCTGCACGATCACCACCGGCAGCCCGAAGGCGGCGATGGCGGCAGCGATGCGGGCAAAACCGGGGGTGGTGACGGCAAAGCCCTTGAACGGGTCGTTGACATGCGCGTCCAGCCCCAGTGCCAGCACCAGCACGTCCGCCCCGAAGGACGCGATGCGCGCAAGCGCCGTAGCCAGGGCCGCGAGATAGGCCGTGTCATCGGTGCCGCGCGGCAGCGGCAGGTTGAGGTTGCATCCCAGGCCCTCGCCGGCGCCGCGTTCCTGCGCGGTGCCCCAGAAGAACGGGTAGAAACGTTCGGGGTCGGCGTGGATCGAGACCGTCAGCACGTCGCGGCGGTCATAGAAGATGCCTTGGGTGCCGTTGCCGTGATGCACGTCGATGTCAAGCACCGCCGGATGCCGTCCGGCCGCGCGCAACGCCTGCGCCGCAATCGCGGTATTGTTGAGAAAGCAGAACCCGCCCGCCAGATCGGCAAAGGCATGGTGCCCCGGCGGGCGGCACAGGGCATAGGCGGCGGGGGCGCCCGCCAGCACCGCGTCCACCGCGCCAAGGGCAGTCTGCGCCGACCAGTAGGCGGCAGCCCAGGTACCTGCGGCAATCGGGCAGGCGGTATCGGCCTGATGAAACCCGGCCTGACCGACCGCCGAGCGCGGGTAGGCGGCGCTGCGCCGGTCGGGGTGGACGTTGGGGATCACCTCGTCCGAGGCACCGGGGATTCGCGACCAGCGCTGATGGATGGTTTGCAGGAAGTTCAGGTATTCGGCCGAATGCACCGCAGCCAGCGGCGCCATGCCGTGATCGGCGGGGGCGGCAAAGGTGCAGCCCGCCGCCTGCGCCGCCTTTGCCAGCACGTCGATCCGGCGCGGCTGTTCGGGGTTGGGCAGCACCGCGCCGTTGGCCATGAAGTGCTTGGGGTCGTGCCGCGCCTGACGGGAATCGAGAAATGCCTTCATGCCAAAGCCTCCAATGGCGCGCCATCAAGGGCGATCCAGTGCTCGCCTGCGGTCGCAACGAACCCCAGCCGGGCATAGAAGGCCACCGCGCGCGGGTTGTCGTGATAGACCGCGAGGCGCAGAAAGGCAGCCCCCCAGCGGCTGCGCGCCGCATCGCGCACCCCGGCCAGCAGGCGCGGCCCCAGCCCCTGCCCGCGCTGGCTGGCCGCCACCCAGAGGTCCGAGACATAGGCCCCGACCTTGCCGCGGGTGGTGGAAAGAAACGGCGAGAACAGCGCCAGCCCGACCGTCTCGGCCCCCGCTTCGGCCAGCAGCGCGAGATAGGCCGGATGCGCGCCGAACCCGGCGGCGGCAATCAGCGCGTCGCTGGCGCGGTGGGTATCGTTGGTGTCGTGCGACAGGGCGCGCAGGGCGTCGCTGACCCGGGCGCAATCCTGCGGTCCGGCCAGCCGGATCAGGGTCGCACTCAAAATCCCACCTCCGCGCGGCCTTTCAACCCCAGCATGGCGCGCACCTCGTCCGCAGTTGCGACCTCGCGCCCGATGCCTTCGACGATCTGCCTGATCCTGACAACCTGCTCGGCATTGTCGCGGGCCAGAATGCCTTTGGCGATGAACAGATTGTCCTCGAGCCCGACTCGCACATGCCCGCCCATGGCCGCCGACATTGCCGCCAGCGCCATCTGCTGGCGCCCCGCCGCCAGCACCGAAAAGCGGTAGTCGGCCCCGAACAGCCGGTCAGCGGTGGCCTTGAGGTGGGTGAGGTGCTCGGGCTCGGCCGCGATCCCGCCCAGTACCCCGAGAACGAACTGGATGAAGATCGGGGCCTTGACCAGACCCCGGTCGGCAAAGTGGCGCAGCATGTAAAGGTGGCCCAGATCGTAGCACTCGAACTCGAATCGCGCGCCACGCGCGCCCCCCATCTGGCGCAAAACGGCTTCGATGTCGCGCGGGGTGTTCTTGAACACCAGATCGTCCGAGTTGGCGAGGAACGGCTGTTCCCAGTCGTGCAGCCAGGTTCGCGGTCGGCCAAGTATCGGGTAAAGCGCGAAATTCATGCTGCCCATGTTGAGCGAGCACATCTCGGGGCGCGCCGCCAGCGGGGCGGCCAGACGCTGCTCCAGCGTCATCACCGCCGAGCCGCCGGTGGTGAGGTTGATCACCGCATCGCACCCGGCCTTGATGCTGGGCAGGAAGGCCATGAAATCGGCGGGCTGCGACGAGGGCTGGCCGGTGGCGAGGTGGCGGGCGTGCAGGTGCAAAATCGCCGCCCCGGCGCGGGCGGCGGCAATCGCCTGATCCGCGATCTGGTCGGGCGTGACCGGCAGGTAAGGCGACATCGACGGGGTATGGATCGAGCCGGTGATGGCGCAGGTGATGATGATCTTGCTCACGCGGCCGGCCTCAGCCGATCCGCGCCAGAGCCGAGGCGAAACGGTCGGCGAACTGGCCAAGGGCGGCGGTCAGCAGCGCCATGATCTCGTCCACCTGGGCGGGGGTGGTGATCAGCGGCGGGCAGACCAGGAAGTGATCGCCCTCGGCCCCGCCGCGCGAGCGTCGCGAATAGATGATCAGGCCCTGCCGGTAGGCCAGCTCGACCAGTTCGGTGTAAGCGTTCAGGCTTTTGGGCAGCGGGGCGCGGGTGGCGCGGTCGGCCACCAGCTCGAACGCCAGCAGCAACCCCTCGCCGCGCACGTCGCCGATGAAGGGATAGCGCTGCATCAAGGCGCCGAGTCGCGCCTTGAGCAAGGCCCCCACCGCGGCCGCGTTGGCGATCAGCCCGTCGGCTTCAATCACGTCGAGCACCGCAAGGCCCGCCGCGCAGGCCAGCGGGTTGCCGGCGTAGGTGTGGCCGTGCATGAAGCCGCCGGCAGCCAGCACCGGCTCGACCAGCCGCTTGTGCGCGAGCATCGCGCCAAGCGGCACGTAGCCCGCGCCGAAGCCTTTCGAGATCGCGATGATGTCGGGCACCACCCCCCAGTGATCCGCCCCCCAGAACCGCCCGGTGCGACCCCCGCCCGACATCACTTCATCATGGATCAGCAGCACCCCGTGGCGGGTGCAGATCTCGCGCACCGCCGCCATGTAGCCCGCGGGCGGCACGAGCGCCCCGGTCGAGGCGCCGCCGACCGGCTCGTGAATGAAGGCAAGCACGGTGTCGGGCCCTTCGGCGATGATCCGGGCTTCCAGCATTGCGGCATAATGGGCGCCGGTGGCGGGGTTTTCCGGGTCCAGTCCGTCAAGCCAGGCGCGCGGCGCCGGGATCTTGGGCATGGCCTGCAGCATCGGCCGAAACGGCGCGGTCAGCGGGTCGTAGCCGGTCAGGGCCAGCGCCCCCAGGGTCGCGCCGTGATAGCTGGGGGTGCGCGAGATCACCTTCCAGCGCGTGCCTTGCCCGACCGCGACCGCATATTGGCGCGCCAGCTTGATCGCGGCCTCGACCGCTTCGGATCCGCCCGAGACGAAGAACGTCTTCTCCATCCCTGCGGGCGAAAGGGCCGCGAGTTTCGCGGCCAACATCTCGGCGGGTTCGGTCTCGAAATGCAGGCGGTAGCCGAAGGTCGATTTCGCCATCTGCGCGTGCATCGCCTCCAGCACCCGCGGGTCGGAATGGCCAATGTTGCTGACCATCGCCCCGGATGAGCCGTCGATGTGGCGCTGGCCGTCGGTATCCCACATGTAGATGCCGCGAGCGTGCGCCAACACCGGGCGGTGGGCGGTGGTCTGGTAGAACAAATGGCTGGGGCCGGTCATGGGGCGCTCGCTAGCTAGGGTGAGGGGTCAACGCTGGGCGATCATCACCGTTCCCGCAGGCGGCGGCAAGGCCGAACGTGCCGCGCCCCGCCGGACGCACCCCGGAGGATCTGGGGCGCGAATATTGCGTGCGGCGAGCCGGAGACATAACGCAGTTTCGGGCAAAAAACGGTGTTTACACACCGGAACCAAGGCTCTACACGTCAGCCGGAACACCGGAGGGCGGAATCCTCGGATGGTTACATCGCGTCAGGATCGAACCACTCGGGTGCTACGCGGGTGCTGCCTTGTGGCGCGCCCCAGCCGGGCCGGGGGATTGCGTCCGGTCGGTCATCGGGGGTGCAAATCCGCCAGACCCGGGCCGAGCGGAGTGCGCGTGAACAGGGGTGGGGCAGGCGATGTCGGCAGTTGATTTGGCAGCACTGGTGGCCGGGGCGTTGCTGGCACTTGGGCCGGTGGCGGTGATGGCGCAGCGCTGGTCGCGGATTTCGAGCGTCACCTATGCCAGCGCAAGCGCTCTGTGCTGGATCCTGGCCCTGATCGTGCTGGTGGTGCTGTTCGGCTACGGGATCGGCCCGGATCTGGTGCTGCCGATGGGGCTGCCCTGGCTTGGGGCCCATCTGCATGTCGATATGCTGTCGGCGTTCTTCTTGCTGATCCTCGGAATTGGCGGCGGGGTGATCAGCATCTTTGCGATCGGCTACGGGCGGCACGAACACACGCCGTTGCGGGTGCTGCCGTTCTATCCGCCGTTTCTGGGCGCGATGGTGCTGGTGGTGCTGGCGGCGGATGCCTTTACCTTTCTCTTGTGCTGGGAAGTGATGTCGCTCTTGTCCTGGGCGATGGTGCTGGCAGATCACCGCGCCGAGGCCACCCAGAAGGCGGGCTATGTCTATCTGACGATGGCGGGTTTTGGCACCATGTCGCTGTTGCTGGCATTCGGGCTGCTGGCCGGGCCGGATGGCGCTTACGGCTTTGACGCAATTCGGGCGGCCGCGCGCTCGCCGGTGATGGCGGCGGTGATTCTGGCGCTGATGCTGCTGGGGGCCGGCTCGAAAGCCGGGATTGCGCCGCTGCACGTGTGGCTGCCGCTGGCGCACCCGGCGGCCCCCAGCCATGTTTCGGCCTTGATGAGCGGCGTAATGACCAAGATCGCCCTTTACGGCTTCATCCGGGTGGTGTTCGATCTGCTTGGGCCGGTGGCGTGGTGGGCGGCCCCGACGGTGATCCTGATGGGTTCGCTGACGGCGGTGCTGGGGATTTTGCTGACGGTGCTGGAGCGCGACATCAAGCGCGCCCTGGCCTACAGCACGATCGAGAACATCGGCGTGATCTTTGCTGCGCTGGGCCTTGCGCTGGCGTTCCGGTCCAATGGCATGATGGCGGCCGGGGCGCTGGCCTTCACGGCGGCGTTGTTCCACATGTTCAACCACATGGCGTTCAAGAGCCTGTTGTTCATGGCGGCGGGGGCGGTGCTGAATGCCACCGGGCTGCGCGATCTCGACCGGCTGGGCGGGTTGATCCATCGCATGCCGATGACCAGCTTTCTGGTGCTGATCGGAGTGCTGGCGATTTCGGCACTGCCGCCGCTGAACGGCTTTGCCTCGGAGTGGTTGCTGTTTCAGGCGGTCCTGATGAGCCCTGGCATTCCGCAAGGCGGCTTGCAGTTGATGATTCCGGCGGCCGGCGGGCTGCTGGCGCTGGCGGCGGCGCTGGCTGCGGCGGCGTTCGTGCGGATCTATGGGGTAGGCTTTCTGGGGCGGCCCCGCTCGGACGCGGCGCGCGAGGCGCGCGAGGTGGACCGCTTCTCGTTGGTGGCAATGGCCATGCTGGCGGCGGTCTGCGTGCTGGCGGGGATTTTCCCCGGCGTGGTGCTGGACTGTCTGGCCCCGGTGGTCGATGCCGTGTTGGGCGCGCGGTTGCCCGCACAGATGAGCCAGGCCTGGTTCACCACAGTGCCAATCGCCGAGGCGCGCAGTTCCTACAACGGCCTGCTGGTGTTTCTCTTCATCGCCTTTGCCGCATCGAGCTCGGCCTGGGTGGTGCACCGCTACGCCTCGCGTCAGGCGCGCCATGCCCCGGCCTGGGATTGCGGCTTTCCCGATCCCAGCCCGCTGACGCAATACAGTGCGGGCGGCTTTTCGCAGCCGATCCGGCGGGTGCTGGGCACCAACCTGCTGGGGGCCACTGTCACGGTGGTGATGCCGCCCCCCGGTGACATGAGCCCCTCGCGCCTGACCGTGCATTATGTCGATCCGGCATGGGAGCGCATCTATGCCCCGATCGGCGGAATCGTGAACGCGGTGGCGGTGCAGATGAACCGGCTCCAGTTCCTGACGATCCGGCGCTACCTGAGCCTGGTGTTCATGTCGCTCATCCTGCTGCTGCTGGGGCTGATGCTATGGTTCTGATCTTCAACCTGATGGTTCAGGGGGCGCAGATGATGCTGGTGGTGGCGCTGGCACCGCTGCTGGTGGGCGTCACCCGCAAGATGCGCGCGCGGCTGTTGCGCCGCCAGGGGGTGCCGCTGATCCAGCCCTACCGCGACCTGCTGAGGCTGATGCGCAAGGAAGTGGTGCTGGCGGAAAATGCCTCGTGGCTGTTTCGCACCATTCCCTATCTTGTGTTTGCCGCCACCTGGGTGGCGGCGGCGCTGGTACCGACCTTTGCCACCGGCCTGCATTTCAGCTGGACCGCCGATCTGATCGCGATCGTGGCGCTGCTGGGTTCGGCGCGGTTCTTTCTGGCGCTGGCGGGGATGGATGTCGGCACCAGTTTCGGCGGCATCGGTTCCAGCCGCGAGATGATGATTGCCTCGCTGGCCGAGCCGGCAATGATGCTGACGGTGTTCTCGCTGGCGCTGATCGCCGGATCGACCCAGCTTTCGACGGTCTCGGCCTTCATGGCCTCGCCGGTGGTGGGGTTGCGGGTCAGCCTTGGCATGGCGCTGGTGGCGCTGGTGATCGTGGCGCTGGCGGAAAACGCCCGTATTCCGGTCGATAACCCCAACACCCATCTCGAGTTGACCATGGTGCACGAAGCGATGGTGCTGGAATATTCGGGCCGCCATCTGGCGATGATCGAGCTTGCGGGGGCGCTGAATCTGCTGCTTTACGTCTCGCTGATCGGCTGCATCTTCGTGCCCTGGGGTATCGTCAACAGCGCCACCGGCGAGGAAGCGGCGGACTACCTGCTGGGAGTCGTGCTGTATCTTGGCAAGCTGGCGGTGGCGGGGGTGTTGCTCGCGGTCTTCGAGGTCTCGATTGCCAAGATGCGGGTATTCCGGGTGCCGGATTTCCTGGGCATTGCGCTGATGCTGGCCTTGCTTGGCACCTTGCTTCTGTTCGTGACGCGGAGCCTTTGATGGAAAGACTGGCCTTCGATCTGGCGCATCTTCTGGCGGGCGGGCTGCTGCTGGTCAGCTTTCTGATGATCTATCAGGACCGGCTGTTTGCGCTGCTGCACGTCTTTGCCCTGCACGCGGTGGTGCTGTCGCTGTCGGTGGCCTGGCAGGCCTACAATCAGGGCGCGCCGCACCTTTACGTGACGTCGGCAATCGCGCTGGTGTTCAAGGGCTTCGTGATCCCGATGGCGCTGCGGCGGATCGTCAAGCAACTGGGCATTCATCGTGAAGTCGAGCAGGTGGTGGGGATCGGCCTGACAATGATGGCCGGGATCGGGCTGGCGGCGCTGTCGATCATCCTGATCCTGCGGGTGACCGAGAACGCCGACGCCTTCGCCCGCGAGGATCTGGCGTTTGCGCTGTCGGTGGTTCTGCTGGGCCTGTTGATGATGGTCACACGGCGCAACGCGGTGAGTCAGGTGGTGGGTTTTATGTCACTGGAAAACGGGCTGATTCTGGCCGCGGCGGGGGCGCGCGGGATGCCGCTGGTGGTCGAGATCAGCGTGGCCTTCTCGGTGCTGATCGCATTCATCGTGATCGGGGTATTTCTGTTCCGCATCCGCGAGCGCTTTGACTCGGTCGATGTCGGTGCCCTCGACGAGGTGCGGGGAGATCAGTCATGACGGGCCTGTTTGCCAACCCGGTGCAGATCATCGTCTTCGTGCCGATGCTGGCGGCGGTGGTGCTGGCGGTGCTGCCCGGCTATCGCTGGTCGGCGCGGCTCAACATGCTGGCGAGTTTCATCACTTTTGTCGCGGCGCTGGTGGTGCTGTTCGGGCTGCGGCCGGCGCCGGGGGCCTATTTTCTGGTCGATGAGCTCAACATCGTGTTCATCGTGCTTAACACCTTTGTAGGCTTCACTGCCTCGACCTTTTCGGCCAGCTACATCAGCCATGAGCTTGAGACCGGGCGGCTGACGCCCGCCTATCTGCGCTTCTACCATGCCATGTATCAGTTGATGATGTTCGGCATGAACCTGTGCCTCGTGTCCAACAACATCGGTCTGATGTGGGTGGCGATCGAGCTTGCCACCCTCTCGACGGTGCTGATGGTCGGGATCTACCGCACCCCGCAAGCACTTGAGGCAGCTTGGAAATACTTCATCCTCGGGTCGGTCGGCATTGCGCTGGCGCTGTTTGGCACCATTCTGGTCTATCTGGCGGCACAACCGGTGTTGGGCGAGGGATCGGCGGCGATGATCTGGACCGAGCTGCTGGTCAATGCCGCGAAGTTCGATCCGGCGCTGCTCAATCTGGCGTTCATCTTTCTGATGCTGGGTTACGGCACCAAGATCGGCCTTGCCCCGCTGCACGCCTGGCTGCCCGATGCCCACGCCGAAGGCCCGACCCCGATCTCGGCGGTGCTGTCGGGGCTGCTGTTGAACGTGGCCCTCTATGCGGTGCTGCGCTTCAAGATGCTGATGTCGGCCAATCCCGATGCGCTGTCGCCGGGGCCGCTGATGATTCTGATGGGGCTGACGTCGCTGATCTTTGCCGCGCTGATGCTTTACAAACGGCGCGACATCAAGCGGCTGTTCGCCTATTCCTCGATCGAGCACATGGGCATCATCGTTTTTGCCTTCGGCATGGGCGGGCCGCTGGCGAATTTCGCGGGGCTGTTGCACATGGTGATGCACAGCCTGACCAAATCGGCGATCTTCTATTCGGTCGGGCACGTGGCCCAGATCAAGGGCACCCAGCAGATTGCCGCGATCCGCGGCCTGACCCACAGCCATCCGGTGCTGGGCTGGGGGCTGGCGGCCGCGGTTCTGTCGATTGCCGGAATGCCGCCGTTCGGGGTGTTCATGAGCGAGTTTCTGGTGGTCAGTTCGACCTTCAGCCGCGCGCCGGCGCTGGCGCTGATTCTGGTGCTCGGCGTTCTGCTGGCGTTCGGGGCGCTGCTGTTGCGGCTGACCGGGTTCCTGTTCGGCACGCCGATCGGCTCGCTCAAGCCATCCGAAGCGTCTTACGTGCCGCTGTTTGCGCATATGGCGCTGGTGCTGGTGGCCGGGGTCTATCTGCCGGGGCCGGTCGTGACCTGGTTTCAGGCCGTGGCAAAGCTGCTGGGTTAGGGGGCGACATGCCGGATATTCCCGAAATGATCACGCTGGCATCGGCCGATTTTCGCACCCGGCCCCTGGTGCACAATCACGTGACGCGGTCGCAGTGGGCGGTGGCCTCGGGCGATCTGTCGCGCGGCACGCTGACCCTGCTAAGCCTCTGGGCCAGCCGGACCGGGGTGCATATGGCGCTGATGGACACCGCGACCAAGCGGATCGGCGTGCTGAGCTACGAAAGCCGCGCGAGGTCTGTGCCATCGGTCAGCCGCTGGCACGCCCCGGCGCAACGGCTGGAGCGTGCGATGGCCGATCTGTTCGGGCTGGAGATTGCCGAGATGCCCGACACCCGGCCCTGGATCAATCACGGGCGCTGGGACAAGACCCATCCGCTGGGCGGCAAGGCCGCGGCCAGCGCCCCGGCGGCAGTTTACGAATTTCTGCCGGTGAGCGGTGACAGTCTGCATCAGGTGGCGGTTGGTCCGGTTCATGCCGGCATCATCGAGCCGGGGCATTTCCGCTTTACGGTGCAGGGCGAGATCGTGGTGCGGCTGGAAGAGCGGCTGGGCTACACCCACAAGGGGATCGACAACCTGCTCAAGGGGGCAACGATCGAGCGCGGGGCGCAGCTAGCCGGGCGCACGTCGGGCGACAGCACGGTGGCTTACGCCTGGGCCTATGCGCAGGCGATCGAGGCGGCGCTGGCGGTCGAAGTTCCCGAGCGCGCGATCTGGCTGCGCGCCCTGATGGCCGAACTCGAGCGGGTGGCCAATCATGTATTCGATGTTGGCGCGGTGTGCAATGATGCCGCCTTTAGCATGATGCTGGCGCAATGCGCAATCCTGCGCGAGCGGGTGCTGCGGGCGGCGGACGTCTGTTTTGGCCACCGCATGATGCGCGACAAGATCGTGCCCGGCGGCGTGAGCCATGACCTGACCGACGACGGGGTGCGCATCCTGCATGATCTGGTGACCGAGCTGCGCCACGGCTTTGCCGCGATCGTGGCGCTTTACGATGGCAATGCCTCGATCCTGGACCGGACCGTCTCGACCGGCAAGCTGACCCACGAGCTGGCGCTTAGGTTTGGCGCGGGCGGGTATGTCGGCCGCGCCTCGGGGCGCAATTTCGACACCCGCCGCGATCTGGCCTACGCGCCCTACGATCAGTTGCACTTCGCGGTGCCGCTGCGTCACGATTGCGATGTCAATGCCCGCATCTGGCAGAGGATCAACGAGGTTGGCGAAAGCCTGTCGATGATCGACCAAATCCTTGATCGCCTGGCACCGGGGCCGGTGCTGGTGCCGCTGTCGCCGGTTTCCGAGGCACGCGAGGGGCTGGGGTTGGTGGAAGGGTTCCGTGGCGATGTGCTGGTCTGGGTCAGCCTTGACGCCAAGGGCCGGATTGCGCGCTGCCACCTGCGCGATCCCTCGTGGTTTCAGTGGCCGCTGCTAGAAGCGGTGATCGAGGGCAACATCATCGCCGACTTCCCGCTGTGCAACAAATCGTTCAACTGCTCGTACTCCGGGCACGACCTGTGAAGGCTTCGCCATGCGCAAGTTCCTGTTGGAAGGACTGATCCGCAAGCCCCTGACCGAACCCGCGCCGCAGGTCAGCGGCAGTGCGCTCGAGGAAATGGGCCACGCGGTGCAGCACCTGCTCTACCGCCGCCTGGGGCGCAGCCTGTCGATCCGGATGATCGACGCGGGTTCGTGCAACGGCTGCGAGATGGAGATCAATGCGCTGGGCAATCCGTTCTACGATCTGGAACGCTTCGGGCTGAAATTCGTGGCCTCGCCGCGCCATGCCGACGTGCTGATGGTCACCGGACCGGTCACGCGCAACATGCGCGAGGCGTTGAAGCGCACCTATGACGCCACGCCGGAGCCGAAGTGGGTGATCGCGGTCGGGGATTGCGCTCGGGACGGCGGTTGTTTCGCCGGCAGTTACGCGATTGCGGGCGGGGTGGCCGCGGTGGTGCCGGTGGATATGCACATCCCCGGTTGCCCGCCCAACCCGACCACCCTGTTGCAGGGTCTGCTGGCGCTGCTGGAACGCACTGGCACCAACAAGGGCACGATCTGACCGGCGGCTTATATCCTGCCTCGCACGATTCCGATGCGGAAAAGCGTTCTACGGGGGGCCGGAAAACTCGGCTGCCCGGGGCGGAACCGGAAACGCACTGCGCTTCCCAGCCCGCAGCACGACGGCGCAACCGGACTGGTTCCGCCGTCACTGCGGAAGGCCAGCGCCTGCCCTGGCGGGCGTAAGCGCCCGCTGCGTCGCACGGGAAATGCGCACACCTTTGGTGCGACGGGCGGGCGCTGGCCGCGGGCTTTGGGCCCTTGGTGTGAGGGCTGACAGCGCAGCGCGGGCCTCGGCGATGGCCGAGGCCAAATGGGAAATTCCCCGATTTCCGCCGGAAGCGAAAGGCGCGCGGTAACTTTTCCGGCAGCCTGTTGGGTTATCGTCCGCCTCGCTCGGGGAATCTGCCGGGTCGGCGATTGCCGGCCCTTGCCACCCACCCTTGGGTTGTTGCGCGCCGGGATGAGGCCGTGTATCACCCTTGCGGGCAAAGACCCTGCGGGGGTTTGAGGGAGAGAGCGCATGCGTCGGGTTGTTGTCACGGGTCTGGGGATGGTCACGCCGCTCGCGTGCGGGGTCGAGCAAAGCTGGAGCCGGTTGCTGGCGGGGAAGTCGGGGGCGCGGTTGATCACCCGGTTTGATGCCAGCAACGTGCTGACCAAATACGCCTGCGAGATTCCGCGCGGCGATGGCTCGGGTGGCACCTTCAACGCCGACGACTGGATGGAGCCGAAAGATCAGCGCAAGGTCAATGACTTCATCCTTTATGCGATGTGCGCAGCAGTGCAGGCGGTGCGGGATGCGGGCTGGGAGCCTGAAACCGATGCCGAGCGCTGGCGCACCGGGGTGATGATCGGGTCTGGGATCGGCGGGCTGTCGTCGATTGCGGAAACGGCGGTTCTGATCAAGGAAAAGGGGCCGCGGCGGGTCTCGCCATTCTTCATCCCCGGGGCGCTGATCAACCTCGCCTCGGGGCAGGTGTCGATCCGCTTCGGCTTTCAGGGGCCGAACCATGCGGTGGTGACGGCCTGCTCGACCGGGGCGCACGCGATCGGCGACGCGGCGCGGTTGATCCAGTGGGGCGACGCCGACGTGATGCTGGCGGGCGGGGCCGAAAGCCCGATTTCCGAGATCGGAATTGCGGGGTTCAACGCCTGCAAGGCGCTGAGCACCAAGTGGGAGGATGATCCCACCAAGGCCAGCCGGCCCTATGACGTGGATCACGACGGTTTCGTGATGGGCGAAGGGGCGGGCGTGGTGGTGCTGGAGGAATACGAGCACGCCAAGGCGCGCGGGGTGCGGATTTATGCCGAGGTGCTGGGCTACGGCATGTCGGGGGACGCGCACCACATCACCGCCCCGGCCGAGGATGGCAACGGCGGCTATCGCAGCATGGCGGCGGCGCTGGCGCGGGCCGGTTTGCAGCCGTCGGACGTGGATTACATCAACGCGCATGGCACCTCGACCATGGCCGACAACATCGAGTTGGCAGCGGTCGAGCGACTGATGGGCGAGGCTGCGTCGGGGGTTACCATGAGTTCGACCAAATCCTCGACCGGGCATTTGCTGGGGGCAGCGGGGGCGATCGAGGCGATCTTCTGTGTGCTGGCGCTGCGCGATCAAGTTGCCCCGCCGACCATCAACCTTGACCATCCGGCGATGGAGTCGAAAATCGATCTGGCACCGAAGGTTGCGCGCAAGCGTCGGGTCGACGTTGCGCTGTCGAATTCGTTCGGCTTTGGTGGCACCAATGCCAGCCTGGTGCTGGGCCGGGTGAAGGGCTGATGTGGCGTTCGGTTGCATCGAACGCGTTGACGCTGTTCATCGTCGTGCTGGTGGTGGCGGGCGGGGTGCTGGCCTGGGGGCGCCAGCAGTTCACCGGGCCGGGGCCACTGGCTGAGCCGGTCTGTGTCAAGGTCGAGAAGGGGGCCAGCCTGAGCGCCGTCAGCCGGGCGCTGGAGGCGCAGGGGGCGGTAAGCGATGCCCGCATCTTTCGCATCGGTGCCGACTATTCGGGACGCGCGGCGGGGCTGAAGTTCGGCAGTTATCTGGTGCCGGCCGGGGCCTCGATGGCGCAAGTGCTGGATGCGCTGACGGCAGGCGGGCAATCGACCTGCGGGCGTGAGGTCAATTTCAAGATCGGGGTGCAGGCGGTCGAGGTGGTGCTGCGCGAGCTTGACCCCGGCACCAACCGCTATGTCGAAGTGGTGACGTTCGATCCCACCCAGCAGGCCGCCCCGGCGGAATACCTGAACGCAGCACTTGACGGCGATCTGCGCTGGCAGGTGACGCTGGCGGAAGGGGTGACCAGTTGGCAGGTGGCGGAAGCGCTGAAGCGTGCCGAGTTCCTGACCGGAAGCGTGGCCGAGGTGCCGGCCGAGGGCAGTTTGGCCCCCGAAGGTTACGAGGTGGCGCAAGGCTTGGGGCGGGCCGAGCTGATTGCTCAGATGCAGGCGCGTCAGGCGCAAGTGCTTGCCGATCTCTGGGCGGCGCGGGCAGACGGGTTGCCCTATGACACGCCGGAAGAGGCGCTGGTGATGGCCTCGATCGTGGAAAAGGAAACCGGGATTGCGGGCGAGCGGCGCAAGGTGGCCTCGGTGTTCATCAACCGGCTGCGGCAGGGGATGAAGTTGCAGACCGACCCGGCGGTGATCTACGGCGTGACCAAGGGGCAGGGGGTGCTGGGGCGCGGGTTGCGGCAAAGCGAGTTGCGCCGCGAGACCCCCTATAACACCTATGTCATCAACGGGCTGCCGCCGACCCCGATCGCCAACCCCGGGCGGCTGAGCATCGAGGCGGCGCTGAACCCGGATGTCACGAAGTATCTGTTTTTCGTGGCGGATGGCTCGGGCGGGCACGTCTTTGCCGAGACGCTGGACGAGCATAATGTGAACGTGGCCAAATGGCGGGCGATCGAAGCGCAGCAGGGCGTCACGGACGGCGGCGGCGTTCAGGGTAACTGAGCTTTGCGAAGGTTACACGAAGGTTAACGTGGCGCGCGACAAGTCATTGAAACGGCTGTAGATTTCATTTGACTTTGCGAACGCTCTGGGGTATACCTTCAGGCATGCTAGAAGAAGTGGGCAAGCGGCGCGGGGGCAACCCCGGTGCCGCTTTTTCATTTCTCTCGTGCGGACAAGCATGAGAGGCGGGCGCAGCAGCAGATGACAATGGTATTCTCGGTTGGAGATGAAACGCCGCGCGACCTGGTCGCGGCGACCGAAGATATGTTCCGGGAGGCGGCCGAGGAGTTCTACCTCGCCCTGCGCAAGGTGCGGGGGGGGGAGTCGGGCGAGGTCAAGGCCGCGATGGCGGCGGTCAAGGATCTCAAGGCGGCGTTTCAACTGGCCATGGAAGAAAGGACGCGGGTTGACAGACTTCGCAAGCAGGTTGGCGGCGCCGAAGGCGGGCAATGTCTCGATTTCGACGCCGCAAGGGATGAAATCGGGCGCCGCCTGGCTTGCCTGCGCGACGCCGGAGGTGGTGAGTGAGTTTCTGGGCGGCCTGAGCGATCAGGCGCTGATGGCGCTGCCCTGGCTGTTCGAGTTCTGGGCGCTGCCGCACCAGTTGCCGCCCGAGGGGGCGTGGAAAAGCTGGGTCATCATGGGCGGACGCGGCGCCGGCAAGACCCGCGCCGGGGCCGAGTGGGTGCGCGCCGAAGTGGAAGGCTCGGGGCCGCTTGACCCCGGGCGGGCGCGGCGGGTGGCGTTGCTGGGCGAAACCGTGGATCAGGTGCGCGAGGTGATGGTGTTTGGCGACAGCGGCATCATCGCGTGCTCGCCACCTGATCGCAAACCGCAATGGGAGGCGGGGCGCAAGCGGCTGGTGTGGACGAATGGCGCGGTGGCGCAGGTGTTTTCGGCGCACGAGCCGGAAGCCCTGCGCGGGCCGCAGTTCGACGCCGCCTGGGTGGACGAGCTGGCCAAGTGGAAGCGCGCCGAGGATGCTTGGGACATGTTGCAGTTCGCGTTGCGGCTGGGTCCCAACCCGCGCCAGGTGGTGACCACGACGCCGCGTAATGTGGGGGTGCTGAAAGCGATCCTGAAGAACCCCTCGACGGTGATCACCCACGCCCCGACCGAGGCCAACCGGGCCTATCTTGCGGCCTCGTTCCTCGACGAGGTGCGGGCGCGCTATGCCGGCACCAGGCTGGGCCGACAAGAGCTGGACGGGGTGCTGCTCGAGGATGCGGAAGGGGCGCTCTGGACCACCCGGGCGCTGGAGGCGGCGCGACTGGACGCGGCCCCGCCGCTTGACCGGGTGGTGGTTGCGGTCGATCCGCCGGTCACCGGCAAGGCCGCTTCGGACCAGTGCGGCATCGTGGTGGTCGGGGCGACCACCGCCGGACCGCCGCAGGACTGGCGCGCGGTGGTGCTCGAGGATGCCAGCGTGGCGGCGGCCTCGCCTGATGCCTGGGCGCGGGCGGCGATTGCGGCCCTGGAACGCCACGGCGCCGAGCGCCTGGTGGCCGAGGTCAATCAGGGCGGCGATCTGGTTGAATCGGTGATCCGCCAGATTGACCCGTTGGTGCCGTTCCGGGCAGTGCGGGCTTCGCGCGGCAAGGTGGCGCGGGCCGAGCCGGTGGCGGCGCTTTACGAGCAGGGCCGGGTGGCGCATCTGCGGGGGCTTGGCGCGCTTGAGGATCAGATGTGCAAGATGACGGCGCGCGGCTACGAGGGACGCGGCTCGCCCGACCGGGTGGACGCGCTGGTCTGGGCCTTGAGCGACCTGATGATCGAGCCCGCCCAAAGCTGGCGCAGGCCCCGCGTGCGCACCCTCTGACGCTTTCTTGCTGGTCCAAATATCCCCGCCGGAGGCGACGGTCAGGTCAGGTGCCTCCGGCGGGGATATTTGGACCAGTGTGAATACGACCTTTGAATGACACGATGTTCATGCCGCGATTTGAAAAGCGCGGCGCTGGCCGGCGCGGCTTGACGGGAAGGAGCGATCTGAGATGGTTTTCGATTTTCTGCGGCGGGTCGAAAGGCAGCCGCCCGAGCACAAGGCCTCGGCTGCGGGGCCGGTGATTGCCTGGCAGGGGTCGGGGCGGGTGGTATGGAGCCCGCGCGATGTGATCTCGCTGACGAAAACGGGTTTTCTGGGCAATCCGATCGGCTTCCGGGCGGTCACTCTGATCGCCGAAGCGGCGGCGGCGCTGCCGCTGGTGTTGCAGGATTGCGACCGGCGCTACGACATCCATCCGGTGCTGGATCTGATCCGCCGGCCCAACGAGGGGCAGGGCCGGGCCGAGTTGTTCGAAGCGGTTTACGGGCAGTTGCTGCTGTCGGGCAATGCCTACCTCGAGGCGGTGCCGGGGGCGGGAACCTTGCCGGGCGAGCTGCATGTGCTGCGCTCGGACCGCATTGCGCTGGTGCCGGGGGCGGATGGCTGGCCGGTGGCCTACGACTACACGGTGGGCAGCCGTCGGCATCGGTTCGAAATGACGCGGGATTTTGCGCCGATCTGCCATATCCGCACCTTTCATCCCCAGGACGACCATTACGGGTTCTCGCCGATGCAGGCGGCGGCGGTGGCGGTGGATGTGCATGTGGCGGCCTCGCGCTGGTCGAAGGCGCTGTTGGACAACGCGGCGCGCCCCTCGGGCGCGATCGTCTATCGCGGCGCGGACGGGCAATCGGCGCTGACGCCGGATCAATACGACCGGCTGGTCAGCGAGATGGAGGCCAACCATCAGGGCGCGCGCAATGCCGGGCGGCCGATGCTGCTGGAGGGCGGGCTCGACTGGAAGCCGATGGGATTTTCGCCGAGCGACATGGAGTTCCAGAAAACCAAGGAGGCGGCGGCGCGCGAGATCGCCATCGCCTTCGGGGTGCCGCCGATGCTGATGGGGATTCCGGGCGATGCCACCTATGCCAACTATCAGGAGGCCAACCGCGCCTTCTTTCGTCTGACGGTGCTGCCGCTGGCGGCCAAGGTGACGGCGGTGGTGTCGCACTGGCTGGCGGGGTTTAGTGGCGAGGCGGTCGAGCTCAAGCCCGATCTCGATCAGGTGCCGGCTCTGGCGGTCGAGCGCGATCAGCAGTGGGCGCGGGTGGGGGCGGCGGATTTTCTGACCTTGGCCGAAAAGCGCGCCCTGCTGGGGTTGCCACGACTGGCGGAGGGGCAATGAACATTCGCCATGAGACCGGCGGCTCGCGGTTTCTCTACGACAGTTTCGACGCGGCCTCGGCCCGGATCGAGGCTAACGAGCGGGTGGCCGACGAGCGTTGGGCGGCGCTGGAATACCGACTGGGGCAGATCGAGACCACCCTCGAGCGGCTGGAGCGGCGCATCTGGTTCGGGGTTTACGGGGTTGCGGCGTTTCTGCTGGCGCAGGGGGCCGAGGCACTTCTGCAAGCGGCGATGAGGTGAAAGATGGAAATGGCGAATGATTTCGGGGCCCCGGAGCGCAAGTTCCACCGGCCCGAGGCCGGACTGGTGGTGACCGAAGGAAGCCGGGTCGAGGGCTATGCCTCGGTGTTCGGGCGGCCCGATCAGGGTGGCGACGTGGTGCAGGCCGGGGCCTACGCCGCCAGCCTGAAGGCGTTGGCGGCGGCCGGGCGGCGGGTCAAGATGCTGTGGCAGCATGATCCGGCGCAACCGATCGGGGTCTGGGACGAGGCCCGCGAGGACGCGACCGGGCTTTACGTCAAGGGCCGGATTTTGGTGGATGTAGAGCGTGGCCGCGAGGCGGTCGCGTTGCTGGCAGCGGGTGCGATCGATGGGCTGTCGATCGGCTACCGGACGCTGCGGGCGGAACGCGACGGCAAGGGGCAACGCCTGCTTGCCGAGCTGGAGCTTTGGGAGGTGTCGCTGGTGACCTTCCCGATGCTTCCCGAGGCGCGGGTGGCGGCGAAGAGCGACGAGATGGCCGACACCTGGCGCGACCTGGCGCAGATCTTCGATGACGCGCGCCGGGAGCTGGCCGAGCGCTGAGCCGCGGCCTTTCACGACTGAAACCCAAAGGAAGACGAGATGACCGAGACAAAGGCTCGGGCCGGGGCAGGTGTGCCCCAGGCCCTTGATCCGGGTGCGGAAGTGAAATCCGCGATGACCGGATTTCTGAAAGAGTTCAAAGGCTTTCAGGATGACATGAAGACTTCGTTGCAACAACAGGAAGAGCGACTGACCATGCTGGATCGGAAAACCATGACTTACGGGCGCCCCGTGCTTTCGGCGTTTGCCGACATCGAGGTGCCCCATACCAAGGCGTTCGACGCCTACCTGCGCTCGGGCGATGACGACGGGCTGCGCGGGCTGGTGCTGGAAGGCAAGGCCCTGAACACCGCGGTGGCGGCCGAGGGCGGCTATCTGGTGGACCCGCAGACGGCAGAAACCATCCGCAGCGCGCTGAAATCGACGTCGTCGATCCGCTCGATTGCCAATGTGGTGCAGGTCGAGGCCAGCTCGTTTGACGTGCTGATCGACCACTCCGATGTCGGCGCGGGCTGGCAGACTGAGGTGGGCGCGGTGGTGGAGAGTGCGACGCCGCAGATCGAGCGCATCTCGATCGTGCTGCATGAGTTGAGCGCGATGCCCAAGGCCAGCCAGCGTCTGCTCGACGACAGCGCGTTTGACGTAGAGGGCTGGCTGGCGGGGCGGATCAGCGACAAGTTCTCGCGTTCGGAAGCGGCGGCGTTCATTGTGGGCGACGGGATCGACAAGCCCAAGGGCTTGCTTGCCCATCCGGCGGTGGCGCAATCGGTCTGGAGTTGGGGCAATCTGGGCTATGTGGCCTCGGGGGCGGCGGGCGATTTTGCTGCCGCCAACGCGGCGGATGTGATCGTCGATCTGGTTTATGCGCTGGACGCCAGCTACCGCGCCAACGCCACGTTCGTGATGAATTCCAAGACCGCAGGCGCAGTGCGCAAAATGAAGGATATCGACGGGCGCTTCTTGTGGTCGGATGGGCTGGCGGCGGGGGAACCTGCGCGCCTGATGGGCTATCCGGTGCTGATTGCCGAGGACATGCCCGACATCGCAACGGATGCCTATGCCATCGCGTTTGGCGACTTTGCCAGCGGCTACACCATCGCCGAGCGCCCGGACCTGCGGGTGCTGCGGGATCCGTTCTCGGCCAAGCCGCACGTGCTGTTCTATGCCAGCAAGCGGGTGGGCGGTGATGTCAGCGATTTTGCCGCGATCAAGCTGTTGAAGTTCGCGCTGGCATGACAACCGGCGTGACGGTCTGCCCCTGATCGGGGCGGGTCTTGGACGCGCGCCGGCCTTGCCGTGCCGTCTAGCTGCTCCCCCTCCGTCCGAGCGGCACGGGGCGCGCGTTCACGATTTTCCGGGGGGTCGGAGAAAGACCATGATGTTGATCGAGCAGACCACGGTGCCGGGCGCGGCGCTGCCGGTTCAGGCGTTGAAGGATCATTTGCGGCTTGGCACTGGCTTCGCCGATGACGGCATGCAGGACGCATTGATTGAAAGCTATCTGCGCTCAGCGCTGGCGGCGATCGAGGGGCGGATCGGCAAGGTGCTGATTGCGCGCCGGTTTCTGTGGACGCTGGAGGACTGGCGCGCGGCTGATCAGCAGGCGCTGCCGGTGGCACCAGTGAGTGCAGTGATCTCGGTGGCGCTGGTGGATGCGGCGGGGGCGGCGGTGGCGCTGGACCCGGCGCGCTATCGCCTGGTGCCCGACACTCACCGCCCCAAGCTGGCGGCGGTGGGGGTGCTGCTGCCGCTGGTGCCGATAGATGGCCATATCGAAGTGGTGTTCGATGCCGGTTTCGGTGCGGATTGGGCGGGGGTGCCGGCCGATCTGGCGCAAGCGGTGCTGCTGCTGGCGGCGGAATACTACGAGCGCAGGCACGAGGCCGGGGTGCGTGAGGGCGGGTTGCCGTTCGGGGTGGTGACGCTGATCGAGCGCTGGCGCACGGTGCGGGTGCTGGGCGGAGGTGCGGCATGACGCGGCCGATCCTGAGCCGGGCGCTGATGCTCGAGGGGCCGCAGCAGCTGCCGGACGGCGCGGGCGGGTTTGCCGAGACCTGGGTGGTGTTGGGCACGCTCTGGGCCGAAGTGGTGGCCGGCGCGGGGCGCGAGGTGGCGGGGCACGAGGTGTCGCTGGCCTCGGTGCCCTACAGGATCACGGTGCGGGGGGCACCGCAGGGCGCGCCCTCGCGCCCCAGGCCCGAGCAGCGATTTCGCGATGGGGCGAGGGTGTTTCACATTCTGGCGGTAAGCGAGCGCGATCCGGGGGGGCGCTATCTGGTGTGTTTCGCGCGCGAGGAGGAACCGGCATGAGCTATGGTGTGGCGGCCGCCTTGCAGGCGGCGGTGTATCAGCGGCTGGTGGCGAGCCTGAACGGGGTGCCGGTTTATGACGCGGTGCCAAACGGCGCAGGCGACGGGACGTTCGTGCTGCTTGGCCCGGAAGAAGCGGTTGATGCCGGCGACAAGACCGGCGGCGGGGCGGAGCATCGCTTTGTGATCAGCGTGATCTCGGATGCCACCGGGTTTCTGCCGGCCAAGGAGATTGCGGTGACGATCTCGGACGCGCTGGTGGGGGCGGCGCTGGTCCTGACGCGGGGGCATCTGGTCAGCCTGCAATTTCTCAAAGCCGTGGCGAAGCGGTTGAGCGAAGGCGAAGCGCGCCGGATTGATCTGCGGTTTCGCGCGCGGGTGGAAGACTGACCCCACGGGGTGAAATCCGGCCCTTGGTGAAGGGCCATGAGCTAACAGCAATCGGAGAACGAGCATGGCTGTCCAGAACGGCAAGGACCTTTTGATCAAGCTCGACCTGACTGGGGTCGGGCAGTTCGAGACCATAGCGGGGCTGCGCGCCACGCGGATCAGTTTCAACGCGGAAACGGTGGATGTGACCAGTCTTGAAAGCGCGGGCGGCTGGCGCGAGTTGCTGGCCGGGGCGGGGGTACGCTCGGCCTCGATCTCGGGGGCGGGGGTGTTTCGCGATGCCAACACCGACGAGCGCGCGCGCCAGATCTTCTTTGGCGGCGAGGTGCCGGATTTCCAGGTGATCATCCCGAATTTCGGGGTGGTGCAGGGGCCGTTCCAGATTACCGCGATCGAGTATTCCGGCAGCTACAACGGCGAAGCCACCTATGACCTGACGCTGGCCTCGGCGGGTGTGCTGACGTTTACGGCGCTGTGATGGCGAACGCTTATGCGGGCGAGGTGGAAATCGTGCTCGACGGCCAGCGCCATGTCGCCAAGCTGACGCTGGGGGCGCTGGCCGAGATGGAGGCGGCGCTTGCGTCAGGGTCGATGATTGATCTGGTCGAGCGCTTCGAGGCGGGGCGGTTTTCCACGCGCGACGTACTGGCGCTGGTGGTTGCAGGGTTGCGCGGTGGGGGCTGGCAGGGCACGGCGGCCGATCTGCGCACGGTCGCGATTGGCGGCGGACCGCTTGCGGCGGCACGGGCGGCAGCGGAACTGCTGGCGCGGGCGTTTGCGGTGCCGGGTGAGACATGAGCGCCCGGATCGACTGGCCGGGGCTGATGCGGGTGGGGTTGCGGGGGCTTGGGCTGGCGCCGGACGCGTTCTGGCGGCTGACGCCGGTCGAGTTGCGCATGATGCTTGGGGCAGAAAGTGCTGCCCCGCCGTTGACGCGGTCGCGGCTGGAAGAGCTGGCAGCGGCATTTCCAGATGCAGGGAAAGGGCAGGAAGATGGCGGCGATCGAGACGTTGCAGGATCAGGTGGCGGCGCTTGAAACCACGCTGGGCAGTGCGACCGGGATGGTGGGGGCATTCGAGGGCGAACTGGCGGCTTTGCGCGAGTCGCTGGTGTTTACCGGGCGCGAGGTGAACCAGCTTTCAACCGGCATCGGCAGCGGCTTGCGGCAGGCTTTTGACGGGTTGGTGTTCGACGGCATGAAGCTGACGGACGCGCTGAAGGGGGTCGCGCAGGCGATGATCGACACGGTTTACAACATCGCCATGACGCCGGTGCAGAACGCCCTGGGCGGGCTGGTGGCCAACGGGCTGCAGACCGTTCTGGGCGGCATGATGCCGTTCGAGAAGGGTGGCAGTTTCACCCAGGGGCGGGTGATGCCATTCGCGCAGGGCGGGGTGGTCTCCAGCCCGACCAGCTTTCCGATGCGCGGCGCGACCGGCCTTATGGGCGAGGCGGGGCCGGAGGCGATCATGCCGCTGGCGCGTGGGGCCGATGGCCGACTGGGTGTGCAAACCTCGGGGGCAGGGCGACCGATCAGCGTGGTGATGAACGTCACGACCCCGGATGTGCAGGGATTTCAACGCAGTCAGGCCCAGATCGCGGCGCAGGCAGCGCGCGCCTTGGCGCGTGGACAGAGAAACCGGTGAGGGTGGAGCATGGCATTTCATGAAGTTCGATTTCCCGCCAACCTGAGCTTTGGCTCGGTCGGCGGGCCCGAGCGGCGGACCGAGATCGTGACGCTGGCCAACGGTTTTGAAGAGCGTAACACGCCCTGGGCCCATTCGCGCCGACGCTATGATGCGGGGGTGGGGTTGCGCAGTCTCGATGATGTCGAGGCGTTGATTGCCTTTTTCGAGGCGCGGCGCGGGCAGATGTTCGGGTTTCGCTGGAAGGACTGGGCCGATTACAAATCCGCGGCACCGTCGAAAGGGGTCACGCCACTCGATCAGACCATCGGGCTGGGCGACGGCGCGACAAGGGTGTTCGTGCTGGCAAAAAATTATGTGTCGGGCAATGAGAGCTATGTGCGCCCGATTCTGAAACCGGTGCAGGGCTCGGTCAAGGTGGCGCTGGCGGGGAACCCCAAGGTTGAAGCGCTGCACTTCAGCGTCAATTCCGCCACCGGCGAAATCACCTTTGTCGATCCGCCTGATGTGGGGGTGCGCGTCAGCGCCGGGTTCGAGTTCGATGTACCGGTGCGGTTCGATACCGACCGCATTCAGACTTCGGTAGCGTCATTTCAGGCAGGGGATGTGCCCAGTGTGCCGGTGGTCGAGGTGAGGGTATGATGTCCGGGGCGGAGGGGCTTTTCGCGCATCTGGCCGGCGGGGCCACGACGGCCTGCCGCGCCTGGGCGGTGACGCGGCGCGACGGCATGGTGCTGGGATTCACCGATCACGATCGGGATCTGGCGTTCGAGGGGATTACCTTTCGCGCCAACAGCGGCATGACGGCGCGGGCGCTGCAACAGACGACCGGGCTGGCGGTGGACAACTCGGAAGCCGTGGGCGCGCTTTCGGATGCGGCGGTGACCGAGGCTGATCTGCTGGCCGGGCGCTATGACGGGGCCGAAGTGCGGACTTGGGCGGTGAACTGGGCGCAGGTCGAGGACCGGGTGTTGCAGTTTCGCGGCACGCTTGGCGAGATCGTGCGCGCGGGGGGGGCGTTTCAGGCCGAGTTGCGCGGTCTGGCCGAGGCGCTGAACCAGCCGCAGGGGCGGGCCTACCAGCGCAGTTGCTCGGCGGTGCTGGGGGATCACGATTGCCGGTTTGATCTGAGCCTGCCGGGATATGCGGCGGAGCGCGCCGTTGAGGTGGTGATCGAGCGGCGGCGGTTCCAGTTTGTCAGTTTTCCGGGCTTTGATGATCGGTGGTTCGAGCGCGGGCGGCTAATGGTGCTGTCCGGCGCTGCCGCCGGTGCGATCGGGGTGATCAAGAACGACCGCTTGGTGCCGACCGGGCGCGAGATCGAGCTGTGGCAGGCCGTGGGTCCGGAGGTGGCAGTGGGCGATTTGGTCCGGCTTGAGGCGGGGTGCGATCGGCGGGCCGATACGTGTCGCGAGAAGTTTCAGAATTTCCTGCACTTCCGTGGTTTTCCTCATATTCCTGGTGAAGACTGGCTGACCAGCTTTCCGTCATCGGGAGACGTCAATGATGGCGGAAGTTTGCGGCGATGACCCCCTTTCAGCAAAGGATCGTTCTCGAGGCAAGGGGCTGGATCGGGACGCCATACGTGCATCAATGCTCGACGCGTGGGGCCGGGACGGATTGTCTGGGCCTATTGCGCGGGGTGTGGCGCGCGCTTTACCGGACCGAGCCGGAAGCAGTGCCGGCCTATACCAGGGACTGGGCCGAACCTGGTGGCAGGGAAGAATTGCTTGCGGCCGCCGAACGGTTGTTGCGGCGCAAACCCGTGGCAGAGGCGGCACCGGGCGATCTGTTGCTGTTTCGGATGCGCGAAGGCCGGGTGGCCAAGCATCTGGGCATCGCGGCGCAGATCGGGCGCGAAGCGAGTTTCGTGCACGCCTACACTGGGCATGGGGTGATCGAAAGCCCGCTATCGGCGCCTTGGGCGCGGCGGATTGCGGCGCGCTTTGAATTTCCATCGGGAGAGCTTTGAATGGCAACCATCCTGCTTTCGGCTGTTGGCGCGGCCATCGGCTCGGGCTTTGGCGGCACGATCATGGGCCTTTCGGGGGCGGTGATCGGGCGCGCGGTCGGGGCCACGTTGGGCCGGGTGATCGACCAGCGGGTGCTTGGCGGCGGGTCGGAAGTGGTGGAAACCGGCCGGGTGGACCGCTTTCGCCTGATGGGGGCGAGCGAGGGCAGCGCGATCGGGCAGGTTTTCGGGCGGGCACGGATTGCCGGTCAGGTGATCTGGGCGACCCAGTTTCAGGAAAGCGCCAGCACCTCGGGCGGGGGCAAGGGCGCGCCGCAACCGCGCACCACCGAATATTCCTATTCGGTCAGTCTGGCCGTGGCGCTGGGCCTGGGCCAAATCACCAATGTCGGGCGAATCTGGGCGGATGGCGTCGAGCTTGCGCCGAACTCGATCAACCTGAGGGTATATGACGGCGGCGAAGACCAGTTGCCCGACCCAAGGATCGAAGCGGTCGAGGGCGTCGGAATGGCCCCGGCCTACCGTGGGATTGCCTATGTGGTGATCGAGGATCTTGCGCTGGCACCGTTCGGCAACCGGGTGCCGCAGTTCTCGTTCGAGGTGGTACGCGCCGCGCAGGGGGATTTTGCCGATGGTGTGATCGACCTGCAAGGCGCTATTTCGGCGGTGGCGCTGATACCGGGGACCGGCGAATATGCGCTGGCCACAACGCAGATCCATTACAGCGAAGAGCCGGGGGTCAATCGCTCGGCCAATGTGCATTCGCCTTCGGGGGATACCGACTTTGCCACATCGCTGAGCCAGTTGCGCGCCGAGTTGCCGAATTGCGGATCGGTATCGCTGGTTGTGGCGTGGTTTGGCAGCGATCTGCGCTGCGCCACCTGCGAAGTAATGCCCAAGGTTGAGCAGGCCGAGCTCGACGGCGAGGGGATGGCGTGGCGGGCGGGCGGGATTACCCGGGCGCAGGCGGCGGTGGTGCCCAAGGTCGATGAGCGCTCGATCTATGGCGGGACTCCGGCCGACCGCTCGGTGATCGAGGCGGTGCAGGCGATCCGGGCGGGCGGGCAGGAGGTGATGTTCTACCCGTTCATCCTGATGGATCAACTGGCAGGCAACGGCTTGCCCGACCCGTGGACCGGGGCGGCTGATCAACCTGCCTTGCCGTGGCGGGGGCGGATTACGCTGTCGCAGGCACCCGGTCGCGAAGGTAGCCCGGATCGCACGGCAGGGGCCGCAGAAGAAGTTGCGGCCTTCTTTGGCACGGCGCAGCCGGGCGATTTTTCGGTCGTCAACGGTGAGATCGTCTATTCCGGGCCGAGCGAGTGGCGGTATCGCCGCTTCATTCTGCATTATGCGCATCTTTGTGCGTTGGCCGGCGGGGTTGACAGTTTCTGTATCGGCTCGGAAATGGTGGCCTTGAACCAGGCCAGGGATGCGGGCGATGGCTTTCCAACCATAGCTTCGTGGCGGCAATTGGTGGCCGAGGTCAGGGCGATCCTTGGCCCTGATGTCAAGCTGACCTATGCCGCCGATTGGTCGGAGTATTTCGGCTATCACACGGATGGAAATGTCTATTTTCACCTCGATCCCTTGTGGGCGGACGCCAATGTCGATTTTGTCGGGATCGACAACTACATGCCGATTTCGGATTGGCGCGAGGGCGAGGGTCATGCTGATCAGGGCTGGGGGGCGATCTACAATCTCGAGTATCTGAAGGCCAATATCGCCGGTGGTGAGGGGTTCGACTGGTATTACGACTCGCCCGAGGGTGAGGCGGCGCAGCGGCGCAAGCCGATCGAGGACGGGGCTCATGGCGAGCCTTGGGTGTTTCGCTACAAGGATCTGAAATGCTGGTGGTCGCTGGCGCACCATGACCGCATTGCGGGTGTTCGCGCCACCACGCCGACCGACTGGCTAGCACAATCGAAGCCGATCCGGTTCACCGAATACGGCTGTGCGGCAATTGACAAGGGCACCAACCAGCCGAACAAGTTTCTCGATCTGAAGTCGTCGGAGTCGGCATTGCCGAAATACTCGAACGGTCGGCGCGATGATCTGATCCAGATGCAATATCTGCGGGCGTTCGCCGAGTTCTGGAATGATGCCGCCAACAACCCGGACTCGAGTGTCTATTCCGGCCGAATGGTCGATATGGCGCATGCCCACGCCTGGGCCTGGGATGCGCGACCCTTCCCCTATTTCCCGAATCAGGTTAAAGTCTGGGGCGACGGCGACAACTATGCGCGCGGGCATTGGCTTACCGGGCGGGCAACCGGGCAGTCGCTGGCATCGGTTGTTGCTGAAATCTGCGAAGATTCGGGCGTATCTGAATTCGATGTGGCGCGGCTTTATGGGCTGGTGCGGGGCTTTTGGCTGTCCGAAGTGACAGCCGCGCGTGCGGCCTTGCAGCCGTTGATGCTGGCTTACGGCTTCGAGGCGGCGGAACGCGACGGTGGGTTGGTGTTCAGGATGCGCGACGGGCGGGCATTGGCCACACTCGATAGCGGCAGGCTGGCGGTCGTGCCCGACATTGATGGCGCGTTCGAGACGACCCGTGCGCCTGAGGCGGAAACTGCGGGGCACGTGCGGGTGAGCTACGTCGAGGCCGAGGGCGATTATGAGTTGCGCCAGTCGGAGGCGATCTTTCCCGACGAAGTGTCATTCGGGGTATCGCAAACCGACCTGCCGCTGGTTCTGACGGGGGCGGAAAGCCGCGGCATTGCGGAAAGGTGGCTGGCCGAGGCGCGGGTGGCGCGCGACCGTGCGCGGTTTGCGCTGCCGCGGTCGCTGGGCGGGCTGGGGGCGGGGGACGTGGTCGCACTTGGGCACGCGCTTTACCGCATCGACCGGCTGGAGCAGGGCGAGTCGCAACTGATCGAGGCGGCGCGGGTGGAACCCGGCGTCTATCAGCCCAGCGACGAAGTGGAAGAACGCGTGCTGCCCCGGGCTTTTGTCGGCCCGGTGCCTGTGCTGCCGGTGTTTCTGGATTTGCCGCTGCTGACCGGCGACGAGGTGCCGCACGCGCCCCATATTGCGGTTTCCGCAACCCCGTGGCCGGGGCCGGTCGCGGTCTGGAGCGCGCCGGAGGATGCGGGTTATGCGTTGAACCTGACGGTTTCGACGCCGGCGGTGGTTGGGAGGGCCGAGTCGGCGCTGGCCACGGCCAGGCCGGGCCTCTGGGATCGGGGTGAGGCGCTAAGAGTGCGGATTTTTGCCGGGACGCTCAGCTCGGCCTCGGAGCTGGCAGTGCTGAACGGGGCAAATGCGATGGCGATCGGCGACGGGTCGAGCGACAATTGGGAGATTTTCCAGTTCGCGAAGGCAACGTTGGTTGCACCGCAGACTTACGATCTGACGGTGCGGTTGCGCGGTCAGCTTGGAACCGATGCGCTGATGCCCGCGGCCTGGCCGATCGGAAGCCGGGTGGTCCTTTTGGACGGTGCCTTGCAGCAGATTGATCTGGCGTCTTCGGCGCGTGGGCTGGCGCGCCATTACCGCACGGGTCCGTCCGCGCGCGGCTATGATGACCCGGCGGTCGTCCATCAGGTCGAGGCCTTCGCCGGAATCGGGTTGCGCCCCTACGCCCCCGTGCATCTGGTGGCTGACCGCACCGCGAACGGCGATCTGACCCTGCGCTGGATTCGGCGCACCCGGATCGATGGCGATAGCTGGCAATCGACCGAGGTGCCACTTGGCGAGGATCACGAGAGCTATCAGGTTCGAGTCTATCAGGCATCGGCGGTGGTTCGCGAGCAGGTGGTGACCGTGCCGGAGTGGTTTTATCCGGCGGCGCAGCAGGCAGCAGATGGGCTGGCGGGGGCCTTTCAGATTGATGTTGCGCAGATGTCAGACCGGTTCGGCCCCGGCCTCTATCGCCGGATCGCGCTTGCCAACTGAGGCCAACGCGGCGCGCCCCCACGGTGGGCATTCCCGCGCGGGGGGAGCCCGCGCCGCGCCATTTTGCTACTTCGCCACCGCCAGCAGTTTGCGAAACAGCGTCTCGAGGTAACGTTCGGCCTCGGGGTAGGGGTCGGCCCCCTCGGCGCCGAGCACGAGGCGCACCTGGGCTTCGAAATCGGCGTAGTGCTGGGTCAGGGCCCAGATTGAGAAGATCAGATGCACCGAGTGGACGCGGGCGATGCGGCCCTGATCCATCCAGAGGCGCAGCACGGCCGATTTCTCATCGACCAACGCCTTCAGCTCGCCCGCAATAGCCTCGCGCATTCGCGGCGCGCCTTGCAGGATTTCATTAGCGAACAGGCGGCTTTCGCGCGGGAAATCGCGGCTCATTTCCAGCTTGCGGCGCACATAGCCCAGGATTTCTGTCACCGGGTCTCCGGTCGGATCAAGCGCATGCAGGGGGGCAAGCCACGTGTGCATCAATTGCGACAGCAGCGCGATGTGGATCGCCTCTTTCGAGGCAAAGTAGTAGAGCAGGTTGGGTTTCGACAGGCCCGCCACCTCAGCGATTTGGTCGAGCGTCGCGCCCCGAAAACCATGCTGCGAAAACACCTCGAGGGCGGCCTCGAGGATGGTCTCGAAGTTGCGCTGCTGGATCCGGGTCTGGGCGGTTTTCCGGGTGCGGGGATTCGTCATGGGCGTGGCCTTCACACGGCAGCAAGCGGTAGCGGATGCAAGCACCGCAAGATCAGCCATGGCGCAAAACCGGCCAAGATGCAAACCGCGGTTGTAAGGTTGCCTAGCTGCGTCGTGAGATCACACCCAAAGCGTCGAGTTCAGCCTCGAAGCGGGTCGGGCCTGAGGCCGTGGCCCTTGCCTTCAGTGCGTCGAAAGTGCGACGCAGCGCTTTTTTCTCATCCCCCTGGCAGTCGTTCCATGGTCGCCCCTGCAAGCCCATGACCAGCACGTAGTAACCGATGAAATGGGGCCGCGTGCCCGCCTTGAGCAGGCGCAGATAGGCGGCATCGGCACCGAGCGCCCGGATTTCCTCGGCGGAATTGATCCCGGCACGAGCAAACGCGGCCTCCGATGCCGGGCCGAGGTTGCCAATGGTTGAAACCCGTGTCGCCATCGCTGATCCTGAATGGGAGGTCAGCGTAACCGCCCGCGTGCAAGGGTCAAGCGGCGATTTTCGGGTTCAGATCGCGGCCCAATCACGAAAGATCGGTTGCGCGGGCGGCGGCGGTGTCTGATCACTGTTCTGGGACGGCGCGGGTTTTTGGGGGGTCGGCGTTGCCATGGCTGTGCCTGCGGTTGGGGTGCGCCGTGCATGGTGGCCGTCTGACGCGGCCGCAGCGCGGCTAAATCGAGTCTTGTATGTGGCAAATTAGACCGAAACGCCCGAAGCGCAAGCCCCAGAGCGCCAGGCGCGCCTTCACGTTTGCGCAAGCGCTGCGGTTCACTCCTCGTCGCTGATCAGCACCAGCTCGCCCGCACCTTCCAGTTGCCGTACAGCCAGGACCACGGCGTTCATAGCCTCTTCGGCGTCCTTGTCCTTGACCTTGCCGCGCTCGGCCATTTCCTCGCGCAGGCTTTGTGCCAGGCGCTGCGACATGTTGCCCAGGATGAATTCTGCGGTCGCCTCGCGCTCGGGGTGGCCTGCGGCAGCGGCCAGGGCGGTAACCAGCACCGGCTGATCGACGATCCGCGCCACCTTGGGCACATCGTGCGCCAGCACTCGTTTCGGGATGTGGACAAAAGTGAAGATCGCCCGCCGCACCTGTTCGGCAAATTCGGCGTTTTCCAGCTCCAGCCCCTTGAGCACGTCTTCGCGCGTCAGCGCTGGCGAGACGTTGAGAATCGCCCCCACCCGTTCCACCGGCGGGGAATCGAACGCGCGGGCTGGCAGGTTGTCGAGTTGGGCGGCCAGCGACAGCCCGATGCGGCGCACGGTTTCGGGATCAACATTGGCGGTGATCGACACCGCATAGGCCACCCGGCGGGCCTTGTCGCCGGGCAGTTTTCCCAGCAGTTCGGCGGCCTTCGGCACCGGCAGCTTGGCCAGCATGACCGCCGCGACCTCGGCGCTTTCATGCTCCAGAGCGGGAAGCAGGCGCTCGACCGGCAGGGCCATCAGACGATCCCAGGGGTCGGACTTCGCCGATGCCCCGGCGAGGCGGCGCAGGCGGCTGGCGGCGGTGGCGCTGATGTGGCCATCCATCATCGCCAGCGCCCCCTCGATGCCGTCGGGAAACGATAGCCCCAACTGTTCGAGGTCGGTCATGAATTCATCGATCACCGCCGCCAGTGTGGTGCGGTCGATGCTCCGCATCTGGCCGATCTGCTCGGCCAACGCGGCCTGCATATGCTCGGGCAGGGCCGCAAGCTGCATCGGAGCACCTTCGGCCAGCATCAGCCGCACAATGATTGCCGCCTTTTCGCGGCTGGAAAGCTGACGCGGGACGGGCACTGCCCCCATGCGTTGCACCGGTTTGATCTGTGCCAGCACCTGAGCCATTCTGCCCCTCCGATTCGATTGCTCTGAGGGCAGGGTGGCGCAGCCGGGTTAATGCGCACTTAGCGCAGCTCGGGGCCGAACACCCGCGCAAAGATCGTATCGACGTGCTTGGTGTGATAGGCCAGATCGAACTTGGCCTCGATCTCGGCGGGTGAAAGGACGGCAGTCACTTCCGCATCCGCCAAGAGCTCGGTCTTGAAGTCGGCCCCCTTCTCCCAGACCTTCATCGCGTTGCGCTGCACCAGACGGTAGCTGTCTTCGCGCGAAACCCCGGCCTGGGTCAGCGCCAGCAGCACCCGCTGGCTCATCACCAGACCGTGGAATTTCTCGAGGTTTGCGCGCATGTTCTCGGGATAGATCACCAGCTTTTCGATCAGCCCCGCCAGTCGGTGCAGCGCGAAATCGAGGGTGATGGTGGCGTCGGGGGCAATCGCGCGTTCCACCGACGAGTGGCTGATGTCGCGCTCGTGCCAGAGCGCCACGTTTTCCAAGGCCGGCACCACCGCCATGCGCACCAGCCGCGCGAGCCCCGTCAGGTTTTCCGAAAGCACCGGGTTGCGCTTGTGCGGCATCGCCGAGCTGCCCTTCTGGCCGGGGCTGAAGAATTCCTCGGCCTCCAGCACCTCGGTGCGCTGCATGTGGCGAACCTCGATCGCGATGTTTTCGATCGAACTGGCAATCACGCCAAGGGTCGCGAAATACATCGCATGTCGGTCGCGCGGGATAACTTGTGTGCTGATCGGTTCGGGCTCAAGCCCCAGCATCTTGCAGACATGCGCTTCGACCGACGGGTCGATATTAGCGAAGGTGCCGACCGCTCCCGAGATCGCGCCGGTGGCGATCTCGGCCCGGGCGGTCATCAGCCGCGCCCTCCCGCGCGCCATCTCGGCATAGAACCGCGCGAAAGTCAGCCCCATGGTGATCGGCTCGGCGTGGATGCCGTGGCTGCGCCCGATCCGCGGCGTCAGCTTGTGCTCTTGGGCGCGGGCCTTCAGCGCCGCGAGTACCCGGTCCATCCCCGCCAGCAACAGATCCGTGGCGCGTACCAGCTGCAGGTTCAGCGTGGTATCGAGCACATCCGATGATGTCATGCCCTGATGCACGAACCGCGCCGCGTCCGGTCCAACGATCTCGGCCAGATGGGTCAGAAAGGCGATCACGTCGTGCCTGGTGACCGCCTCGATCGCGTCGATCCGCGCCACGTCGAACGTCACGTCCTTGGCCTTCCACACCGCTTCGGCATTGGCCTTGGGAATTACCCCAAGGGCGGCTTGCGCATCGCAAGCGTGCGCCTCGATCTCGAACCAGATGCGAAACTTGGCCTCGGGCGACCACAGGGCCACCATTTCGGGGCGGGAATAGCGCGGAATCATCGGCCGACCTCTTGTGCAGCGGGTAGGCCCGCCATAGCCCGCGCTCCCGCTCACGGCAAGCGCGCCGCCGCAGCTTTCCCTTTCTTCTTTTGCCAAATATCCCGGGGGTCCGGGGGCAGAGCCCACGGCGCTTGGTCGGCAAGCCCCCGCTCAGACCTCGCCCATCAGCCTGGCATCAAACGGATAGTGCGTCAGATTCTCAAAGCCCGTCTCGGTGATCAGCACCTGATCCTCGAGCTTGATCGAAAAATCACCGCCCTCAGGGCTTACCAGCGCCTCGACGCAGAGCACCATGCCCGGCGCCAGCGCGACATCGAACGCCCCGTCCACCCAGGCGTCGGGGTAGGGCACGAACGGCCACTCGTCACAGAGTCCGACCCCGTGCATCTTGCACGAATATTTCTGCTTCCAGTACTGCTGCGCAAGCTGGTGGCCGCCGTGGGTTAGCTCGGATATCGTCACACCGGGGCCAAGCCGCGCCATGTTCTCGCGGATATGGTCGCTGGCGTGGTGCATGGCGCTGATCACGGCATTGCCTGGCCGCCCGTCGCCGACCCACCAGGTGCGGGAAATATCGACGCAGATGCCGTAGCAACCGATCAGATCGGTGTCAAAAGCCACGATTTCATCTGGCTGGATCAGGCGCGGCCCGCATTCCTGAAACCACGGGTTGGTGCGCGGCCCCGAGGCCAGCAGGCGGGTCTCGATCCACTCGCCGCCGCGCTTGATGTTTTCGGCGTGCAACACCGCCCAGACCGCATCCTCCGACATCCCCGGCGCGCAGGCGGTTTCCATCGCGGCGATGGCGGCTTCGCCCGCGTGGATCGCGCAGCGCATTGCGGCAATCTCGTCGCCGCCCTTGATCGCGCGCGCCCGCTCGGTAACCTCTTCCCCTTCCAGCACGGTAAACCCGGCCCGCTCCAGCGCGCGCAGGCCATGCACCATGATCTTGTCCACCGCCAGACGGCGGCTGGCACCGGCATGGGCGCGCATCACCTCGTCCACCTGCCCGGCGAACGAGGCGGCATCGGCGGCGGTATGATCGCCGCAGACGTTGTAGAAGAACGAGGCCCCCGAGCGCACCTCGCGCACCAGCGGGTTGAAGCCGGTCAGGAACGGTGCCTGCTTGTAATCCCAGATCACCATGTAGCCGTCGGCACACAAGAGCACCGCGCGAAACGGGTTGTGGCTGTTCCAGAGTTGCATGTTGGTGGTGTCGGTGGCGTAACGGATGTTGAGCGGGTCGAACAACAGCAGGCCGCCAAGATCGCGCACCGCCAGCGCGGCCGTAAGCCGCCGCCAGCGGTATTCGCGCATCTTGGCGAGGTCTGGCAACACCAGCCCCGCCGCCTGCCATTCGGCAAACGCCAGTTGGGTGGGGCCGATCTCGACCCGGTCGTTGTCGTTGGGAGTGCCGTCACCAAGACGGTCGGCCCGGGTCGGGTCGATCTTGCGGTGGTCGGAATAATGTGGCGTCATGGCAGATCTCCTGATGCGGCCCAAGGTCCCGCGGTCGCGGCCGGGCGGCTTGCCTGGAGGCGACGCCGCCGGTGTCGGTTTCACGATCTTGCCCCCGCCGCCCCGCCGCACCCGAGATTTTGAGTTGCGCAAAGTGATCAAATTCGGTTATCTGCCGCCAGCATGTCCGATGAGACAGGCGATGGTGCCGTGCGGGACGCTCGACACCGCGTCATAAATGCGGGGAGGTCTGATGGAATACTTCGTTCAGCAGTTGATCAACGGGGTCACGCTGGGGTCGATCTACGGTCTGATCGCAATCGGCTACACCCTGGTTTACGGTATTGTCGGCATGATCAACTTTGCCCATGGCGACATCTTCATGGTGGGGGCCTTCGTCGCGCTGATCGTGATCACGGCGCTGGGGCTGACGGCCTCGACCGGGCTGGGGCTTTCGATTCTGGCGCTGATCCTGGTGCTGGTAATTGCGATGATCGTGGCCTCGATCTATGGCTGGACGGTCGAACGGGTGGCCTACCGGCCGCTCCGCGGCTCGTTCCGGCTGGCGCCACTGATCACTGCGATCGGCATGTCGATCATCCTGCAAAACTATGTCCAGATCAGCCAAGGCGCGCGCGTCAAGCCGTTGCAACCGATCATCAGCGGCGGCCACACCATCATGCGCAAGGTTGATGCCCAAGGCGAATTCGTGGTGCAGATCTCGAACATGCAGATCTTCATCATCGTGGTCACGTTCGCGCTGATGGTGCTGTTTACGCTGCTGATCGCCAAGACGCCGCTGGGGCGCGCACAGCGCGCCTGCGAGCAGGACACCAAGATGGCGGCACTGTCGGGGATCAACGTCGATCGCACCATCTCGCTCACCTTCGTGCTCGGGGCGGCGCTGGCGGCGGTGGCGGGGCTGATGTTCCTCTTGTACTACGGCGTGATCGACTTCTTCATCGGCTTCGTGGCCGGGGTGAAAGCCTTTACCGCGGCGGTGCTGGGCGGAATCGGATCGCTGCCGGGTGCCATGCTGGGCGGTCTGGTGATCGGGTTGATCGAAACCTTCTGGTCGGCCTATTTCTCGATCGAATACAAGGATGTCGCGGCATTCGCCATGCTGGCGCTGGTGCTGATCTTCCTGCCGCAGGGGCTGCTGGGCAAACCCGAAGTCGAGAAAGTCTGATGGTGCTCCGGGCTCCTCAATCCGCGCTGCGCCACCTCGTCACCGATCTGGTGACGACAACTGTCGTCGCACTGGTCATCTTCGGGGTGATGGTCGGGCTCAGGACCGAGACCATCCCCGGCGGTCTGGAATTGATCCCACGCTGGGGATCGGCGCTGAGCATCGTCGCCGTGGTGGTGCTTGGCCGCCTGGTGCTGCACCTGACGTGGTGGCGGCGCAAACCGGGGGCTGAAGCAATCTGGGTGCCCGCCGGGCTGGTGCGCGGCTGGGCGCAGACCTTGGGTCAGGCGAGCAAGGTGGCGCGCCCGGCGCTTCTGGTGTTCGCCCTGACGCTGCCGTTCCTGCCCTTCACCGACCGTTACCTGCTTGACCTCGCGATCCTGGTGCTGACCTACGTCATGCTTGGCTGGGGGCTGAACATCGTGGTCGGCCTCGCGGGGCTGCTGGATCTTGGCTATGTTGCCTTCTATGCGGTGGGGGCCTATTCCTACGCGCTGCTGGCGCAGAATTTCGGCTGGTCGTTCTGGTTGTGCCTGCCGGTATCGGGGATTCTCGCGTCGTTCTGGGGCATCATCCTCGGCTTTCCGGTGCTGCGGTTGCGCGGTGACTATCTGGCGATCGTGACGCTGGCGTTTGGCGAGATCGTGCGGATCGTGCTCCTGAACTGGTATTGGTTCACCGGCGGACCGGACGGGCTGTCGGGGATTCCGCGGCCCGATTTCTTCGGCATCGTCGGCTTCGAGCGCGGCCCGGGCGGCTTTGCCGATACCTTCGGGATCGAATACTCGTCGCTGCACAGGATCGTTTTTCTCTACTTCCTGATCCTCGCGCTGGCGCTTCTGACCAACTACGTCACCATGCGCCTGCGCCGCCTGCCGATCGGGCGGGCCTGGGAGGCGTTGCGTGAAGACGAGATCGCCTGCCGCTCGCTGGGGCTGAACACCACCACGGTCAAGCTCTCGGCCTTTGCCACCGGGGCGATGTTTGCGGGCTTTGCCGGGGCGTTCTTTGCCACCCGTCAGGGTTTCATTTCGCTGGAAAGCTTTACCTTCACCGAATCGGCGCTGGTGCTGGCGATCGTGGTGCTGGGCGGGATGGGCTCGCAGATGGGGGTGGTGGTCGCCGCCGTGGCGCTGATCGGCGGGTTCGAGGTGTTCCGCGAATTCGAGCAATACCGGATGCTGATCTTCGGGCTGGCGATGGTGCTGATCATGATCTGGAAGCCGCGCGGGCTGATTTCCGGGCGGGTGCCGTCGATCTTTCTCGGGGCACGCAAGGCGGTCTCGGGTGATCTGGCCGCGCAAGGCGAGGGGCACTGAGATGGCCGAGGCACCCTCCGCAGCCGATGTGCTGCTCAAGGTCGAACATGTGACGATGCGGTTTGGCGGGCTGACGGCGGTGGACGATCTGTCGTTCGATGTGCGCCACGGCGACATCACCGCCCTGATCGGCCCCAACGGCGCGGGCAAGACCACGGTGTTCAACTGCATCACCGGGTTCTACAAACCCACCGTCGGCCGGATCACCATGACCCAGGCCAGCGGCAAGTCCTATCTGCTGGAGCGGCTTGCCGATTTCGAGGTGTCACGCAAGGCGCGGGTGGCCCGCACCTTCCAGAACATTCGCCTGTTCGGTGGCATGACGGCGCTGGAAAACCTGCTGGTGGCGCAGCACAACCATCTGCTGCGCGCCTCGGGATATACCTTCGGCGCGGTGTTTGGGCTGGTCGGCTACGGCAGGTCCGAGGCGGCGGCGGTCGATCGCGCACGCTACTGGTTGAGTCATGCCGGCCTCCTGGAGCGCGCCGATGACGCCGCCGCCGACCTGCCCTACGGGGCGCAGCGCAGGCTCGAGATTGCCCGGGCGATGTGCACCAATCCGCAGCTCTTGTGCCTCGACGAGCCGGCGGCCGGGCTCAACCCGCGTGAATCCGACGAGCTCAACCACCTTCTGCTGTTCATCCGCAAGGAGCGCGACGTGGGCATCCTGTTGATCGAACATGACATGAGCGTGGTGATGGGAATTTCGGATCATATCGTGGTGCTCGACTACGGGCGCAAGATCGCTGACGGCCCGCCCGACGAAATTCGCAACGATCCCAGTGTGATCGCCGCCTATCTTGGGGTCGAGGACGAGGATGTGGCGGCAGTCGAGACCCAGATCGAAGACATCGCCGGGGGGGCCAAGGCATGAGCGCCGCAGCCCTTCTGACGGTCTCCGACGTCGAGACCTTTTACGGCAAGATCCAGGCCCTGCGCGGGGTGTCGCTTGACGTGCGCGAAGGCGAGATCGTCACCCTGATCGGGGCCAATGGCGCGGGTAAATCAACCCTGATGATGACGATCTGCGGCTCGCCGCAGGCCCGCAGCGGCCAGATCACCTATCACGGCACCGACATCACTCGCCTGCCGACGCACCAGATCATGCACCTCGGCATCGCCCAGTCGCCCGAGGGGCGGCGCATCTTCGGGCGCATGACGGTGATGGAAAACCTGCGCATCGGCGCGGCGGTTGCCGATCCGGCCCTTTTTCCCGAAGATCTGGCGCGCGTTTTTGCGCTGTTCCCCCTTCTGAAGGAACGCCAGAATCAGCGCGGCGGCACCCTATCGGGTGGCGAGCAGCAGATGCTGGCGATTGCCCGCGCACTGATGGCGCGGCCGCGCCTGCTGCTGCTGGACGAGCCCTCGCTCGGGCTGGCCCCGCTGGTGATCCGGCAGATCTTCGCGGCGATCCACGAGCTGAACGTGAAGCAGGGGCTGACGGTGTTTCTGGTCGAACAGAACGCCCACCACGCGCTGCGACTGGCGCATCGCGGTTATGTGATGGTCAATGGCAAGATCACCATGTCGGGCAGCGGCACCGAACTGCTGGCGCGGCCCGAGATCCGGGCGGCCTATCTCGAAGGGGGGGCGCACTGATGGGCATCCTGTGGGAAGTCGATTTCGTCACCTTCTTCTTTGTCACCATGGTGATCGGCGGCGGCGCGGCCTACATGGCGGGGCGGGCGCTGGCGGGAAACTGGAAACCGATCGGCGTTCTGCTGTTCTATGTGCTGCTGCTCGGGCTTGGCGTCCGCTTTTTCCACTTTGCGCTTTTTGGTGGCACATTACTGACTTTGCACTATTATCTGGTGGATTCGGTGGTGCTTGCCGCGTTTGCGCTGCTGGGTTATCGCATCAGGCGGGTCAACCAGATGGTATCGCTTTACGCATGGCTTTACGAACGCGCTGGCCCGTTCGCGTGGCGGGATCGCACATGATTCCGCCAAGCCGCCCCGCGCCAGCGATGCGGGCGGCAGACAGGCCGAAAATCTCGGTCAATACGAATGAAGCCCCGGCGGGGAGCCGATCTTCCGCAGGCAAGCTTCGCAACAAGGGAGCTACGACCAAATGAAGAAATTGCTTCTGACGAGCAGCGCATTGTCGCTGGGGCTGATGTTCGGCGCCAGCGCCGCCATGGCCGACATCCAGATCGCGACCGCCGGGCCGATGACCGGCCAGTATGCCAGCTTTGGCGCGCAGATGCAGGCCGGTGCCGAACAGGCCGTGGCCGACATCAACGCCGCCGGCGGCGTGAACGGCGAGCAACTGGTGCTCAACGTCGGCGACGATGCCTGCGACCCGAAACAGGCCGTGGCGGTTGCCAACCAGATGGTGTCGAAAGGCGTGGTCTTCATGGCCGGCCACTTCTGCTCGGGCTCGTCGATCCCGGCATCGGCGGTTTACAAGGAAGAGGGCATCATCCAGATCTCGCCCGCCTCGACCAACCCCAAGTACACCGATGAAGGCGGCCCGAACATCTTCCGCACCTGCGGCCGTGACGACCAGCAAGGTCTGGTGGCGGGCGCGCTGCTGGCGGGCGAGTTCGCGGGCAAGAACGTGGCGATCCTGCACGACAAGACCGCCTACGGCAAAGGCCTGGCCGACGAAACCCTGGCCGCCTATGAAGCGGCCGGTGGCAAGGCCGCGATGTACGAAGCCATCACCGCTGGCGAAAAAGACTACACCGCGCTGGTCTCAAAGCTCAAGGACGCCAACATCGACGTGGTTTATCTCGGCGGCTACCACACCGAAGCCGGTCTGATCGTGCGCCAGATGCGCGATCAGGGCATGACCACCCAGATGGTTTCGGGCGACGCGCTGGTGACCAACGAATACTGGTCGATCACCGGTGACGCCGGCGAAGGCACGCTGATGACCTTCTCGCCCGATCCGCGCAAGAACCCCGGCGCAGCCGACGTGGTGGCCGAGTTCAAGGCCAAGGGCATCGAGCCGGAAGGCTATGTGCTCTACACCTATGCCGCGGTTCAGGCCTGGGCGCAGGCGGCGGCCACCGTCGGCGCGGTCGATGATCCGGTCAAGATCAGCGAAGCGCTGCATTCCGGCACCTTCAATACCGTGCTGGGCGATCTGAGCTTTGATGACAAGGGAGACGTGACGCTGCCGGGCTATGTCTGGTATGTCTGGCACGCCGGTTCCTACGATTACCGCTAAGCCGCGCCCATTGCACCACGATTGACCGGACTGCGCGCGGGGTTCCGCGCGCAGTTTTCTCACGGCAAACCCGCAGCGAGTTGGCGGTGTTCGGTAATCGGGCAAGCTGTCTCGCGGCGGCGCGCCAAAGGAAAGGATGCGGCCATGGACGGCAAACACGGGCTTCACCTCGCATCCCGCTTGCTTGCGCTGGCGGTTGCTATCCTGGCGCTGGCGCTGGTGGCGGCGCTGGTGGTTGACGGCGGGGTGGTGGCGCTGTCGGCGATGGGCGGGGTTTACGCCGGACCCGCGCCGGAAACCGCGATCCGGGTTGCGGTGGCGATCGACTTTCTGTTGCCTGTCGCCTATGGCAGTGGCCTGATGTTGGTGGTGATCGGGCTGGGCCGCCACAGCCGCAAGGAGGGCACGGGTCTGCCCCCGGCGGCAATTCTTGCGCTGGTCTGCCTGAGCGTCGGGGTGCTTACCGATTTTACCGAAAACGGCTTTGCCGTCGCAGCGTTGCGCGGCAATGCTCAGGCAGTTGCTGCACTTGGTAGCGCAAGTATCTTGAAATACGGGATAATCGCGATTGCAGGGCCGCTGACATCCAGCCTGATCACGGGGCCCGACGGGGTGGCGCGGCTGGTGGCCGTGGCGCTGCGCTATCTGCTGCCGCTTGATCTGGCGTTGATTGTCAGCAACCTGGTGCCGGGCTTCACCCAGACCGCGCCGCTGACCTTCATGCTGTTTCTGGGCCTGCTCGCGCTGTTTGCGCGTCGGGTGGCGGACGGCTGAGCGGCGCGCTCAGATCGCCGCCACCATCTTGGCCAGCATGTCGCGCACCTGACCTGCCACGGCGTGCAGCGCCGGGTTGTCGATCGCGGCCATCGAGGCCACCGGATCTATGGCGCTGACCTCGACCCCGCCCGCCACCGCGCGCAGGATCACATTACAGGGCAGCATCGCGCCGACCTTCGGCTCGAGCCCGATCGCCTGATGCGCCATCCTGGGATTGCAGGCCCCGAGGATACGATAGGCGGGCATCTCGACCTCGAGCTTCTTCTTCATGGTGGCCGCCACGTCGATTTCGGTCAGCACCCCAAAGCCCGCCGCGGCCAGCGCCGCACGGGTGCGGCTGTCCACCGCCTCAAAACTGGCATCGGTGATGATACGGTCGATCGTGTAGGCCATGGCTGATCCTTTCGCTTCTACTTGCGAAGATACTTGATCAGGGCGGCGATGGCGAGCCCCGCCAGCACCACGAGCACGATCATTCCCAGCCAGCCCAAACCCATGCCGAAACCCGTTCCGTATCCGTTCATCATGGCTTGTTCCTTTCATCCCGCAAACGGGCCTTCGAGACCATCCCGAAGGCCCGGCTTTGCTTCAGTTATTGGTGCCCTGGCCCATCATGCCTGCCTGACCGTGATGGCCGCCCTGGCCCATCATGCCGCCCTGACCCATGTGCTCGGCCAACTGTTGCATCATCGCGGCGGTCGCCGCCATTTCATCGGCCGTCACCTGGCCGTCACCGTCGGGGTCGTGCATCTGGAAGGCGCGCACCATCATGTTGCGGGTGTGGGCCGCGTGCATCGCGGCGAACTCGTCGAGCGACAGGGTGCCGTTGCCGTCGCTGTCAAAGGTCTTGAGATCGGCGGCGATCCCGGCGGCAATTTCCGCTTCGTCAAGGGTGCCGTCCTGATTGGTGTCGAAATTCTGCATGGCATAGCTGTTCGGCCCCATCATGCCGCCCATCATTCCGCCCATCATGCCACCCATCATGCCGCCGTGCCCGCCCATCATGCCCTGCTGGGCAATCACCGGCACGGCCATTGCGCCAAGCCCAAGGGTTGCGACGGCACCAAGCGCGAAAAGGGTTGACCGTTTCATTGCAATCTCCTGTCTGTTGTTCACAGGATCAAACTAGGGAAAGGGTGTCGCTGATCTATGTCAGGGGCCGGGGCATTTTGTATCAAATGGTCGCAGAATCGGCCCGGGGGACGGCTTGCGACAAACTTGTGCGCAGCGCGCGCCGAATTGGGCTAACCTGCCGACAGGAGATCCGATGACCGCAGCCCCCCATATCCTGATCGTCGATGACAACCGCGAGATCCGCGATGCCCTGGCCAAATACCTTGGCAAGAACGGCATGCGGACAACGGTGGCGGCGGATGCGGTGATGATGGACGCGGCGCTGAAGGTGGGGGCGTTCGATCTGATCGTGCTCGATGTGATGATGCCGGGCGAGGACGGGCTGTCGGTGTGTCGCAGGCTGCGGGCGACTGGCACGATCCCGATCCTGATGCTGACGGCGCTTGGCGACGACACCGACCGCATCGTCGGGCTGGAAGTGGGGGCCGACGACTATCTGGCCAAACCCTTCAACCCGCGCGAGCTGCTGGCCCGGATCAAGGCGATCCTGCGCCGGGCAGGGCGGGCCGAACTGGCCGGTTGCAGCCTGGCCGGGCACCGGCTGCACTTCGATCGCTGGACGCTTGATACCGATCGGCGCACCCTGACCGATGACACCGGTCGCGAGGTGGCGCTGACCACCGCCGAGTTTCGCCTGCTGACGGTGCTGCTCGAGCGCCCGCGTTTCGTTCTGTCGCGCGAGCAACTGCTTGATCTGACGTCGGGGCGGGCGGCGCAGGTGTTCGACCGCACCATCGACAACCAGATCAGCCGCCTGCGCCGCAAGATCGAGGCCGACCCGGCCAAGCCCGCGCTGATCGCCACGGTCTGGGGCGGCGGCTACGCGCTGGCCGCCGATGTGCGGGCGCTGCCATGATCCGGAGTCTGGTGCCGCGCTCGGTGGGGGGGCAGTTGCTGGCGCTGCTGCTGCTGGCGCTGCTGGCTACCCAGGGGCTTGGCCTGATGCTGCTGACCTATGAGCGCAATCGCGCAGTGCGGGCGGCGCTGGGGTTCGAGGCCGCCAGCCGTGCGGCAAATGTGGCGCTGCTGCTCGAGGCGGCCCCCCCCGATCTGCAAGGCTCAATCCTGCGCGCAGCGGATTCGCCGCTGGTTCAGTTTTCGCTGGGCGATGTGCCTGCCGCCACCCATGACGGTGGCGGGGGTGGGCAACTGGTCGCCCAGACCCGCAGCATCCTTGGCGACGGGCGCGAGATCCGGGCGGATATCCACCCGCTGCTGGCCCCCCCGCCGGAGCTGGCCGAGGGCATGCCCGAGGCCATGCGCCCGATGCACCGGGCGATGATGGCCGCGCGCAACGATCCGCTGGAACTGGTGCTGTCGGTCCGGCTTGCCGGGGGGGCGTGGCTCAATGTGCGCACTTTGTTCCACCGTCCGGGGGTGCAATGGTCGCGCCAGGCGCTGGTGCCGCTGGGGCTGATGCTGGCGGCGGTGGTGCTGGTGGCGCTGGTCACGGCGCGCCGGATCGTCGGGCCGATGCGGGCGCTGGCGCGCGGGGCCGAGCGGCTGGGGCGCGGGCTCGATGCAGCGCCCCTGGCCCTGACCGGCCCGGCCGAGGTGCAAGAGGCGACCCGCGCCTTCAACCTGATGCAGGACCGCCTGACCCGGTTCGTGGCCGAGCGCACCGCGATGCTGGCAGCACTCAGCCACGATCTGCGCTCGCCACTGACCGCGATGCGGCTCCGGGTCGAGCTGCTGGCCGAAGACGACGACAGTATCCGGCTCAAGGCACTGGTCGAGGAGATGCAGCAGATGGTCGAATCGACCCTCGATTTCGCGCGCGCGGCGGCGCAGGTCGAGGCGGTGCAGGTGGTCGATCTGGCGGCGCTGCTGGCGGATCTGGTGGCCGATGCCGGGGCCGGGCGCGCGACCCTGAGCGCGCCCGAGTCGGTCATGCTGGCGCTGCGCCCGACCGCGATAAGGCGTGCGCTGCGCAACCTGATCGACAATGCCATCCGCTACGGCGGCAGCGCCGAGCTGGCGCTGGCGCGGCAAGCGGGTCACGCCGTCATCACCATCGCGGATCATGGGCCGGGGGTGCCCGAGGCCCAGCTTGAAGCAGTGTTCGCGCCTTTCATGCGGCTGGAAGAATCGCGCAGCCGCGATACCGGCGGGGTCGGGCTGGGTCTGGCCATCGCGCGTTCGCTGGTGCGCGCCCAGGGCGGCGATGTCACGCTGGCCAACCGGTCCGGCGGCGGGCTGCTGGCCACCTTGCGCCTGCCGCTTGGTCCGGCCTGAGCGCCTCTTCACTTCCCGGTCCCTGGCGCGTATAGGCCGCTGATCCGCCCGCACCAGATCAGGAGCCCCCGATGCAAGGCAGCGCCAACCTCAACCTGATGATAAAGGCCGCCCGCAAGGCCGGGCGCGCGCTGGTCAAGGATTTCCGCGAGGTCGAGAACCTGCAGGTCTCGGCCAAGGGTCCGGGCGATTTCGTGACCAAGGCCGACCGCGAAGCCGAGCGCATCATCAAGGAAGACCTGATGGGGGCGCGTCCGACCTACGGCTGGCTGGGCGAGGAAACCGGCGAGAGCGCCGGGGTCGATCCGACCCGGCGCTGGATCGTTGATCCGCTCGACGGCACGACCAACTTCCTGCACGGCTTGCCGCACTGGGCGGTGTCGATCGCGCTGGAACACAAGGGTGAAATCGTGTCGGCGGTGGTGTTTGATGCCGCCAAGGACGAGATGTATTGGGCCGAAAAAGGCGCCGGAGCCTGGATGAACGAAAGCCGGCTGCGGGTGTCGGGGCGGCGGGTGATGATCGAGGCCATCTTTGCCACCGGGGTGCCATTCGGCGGGCGCGGCACCCTGCCTGCCACCCTGCTCGATCTGGCGCGGCTGATGCCGGTGTGCGCCGGGGTGCGGCGCTGGGGGGCAGCCGCGCTCGATCTCGCCTATGTTGCCGCCGGGCGCTACGACGGCTACTGGGAGCGTGGCATCAACGCCTGGGACATCGCCGCCGGGGTGCTGCTGGTGCGCGAGGCGGGCGGGCTGGTGTCGGCCATCCGCGAGGGCGACGATCCGCTTGAGAAAGGGGCCGTGATCTGCGGCAACGGCGCGCTGTTCGAGCCTTTCCGCGCCATCATCCGGGGGCAGTAAACGCCCGCCTGCGCTTTGTTGCGGCGATCAATGGGTATTTAAACCAAGGCGAAACTGAGCCTGACTAGTGCCGCCGGGACACGCGCGGGATATGGCTCTTGCCCAAGGTGTAGGTGGCAACCGGGTGCGCAGGCTGGCCCGCGCTCTGGCGCCAGAACGCCGGTCCGCCGCGCGCCAGCCAGAGCGGCAGGGTCAGGATCAGCCCGGCGGCAAAGCCGCCGGTATGGGCCCAGTAGGCGATGCCACCCAGATCGACCGGGGTGGCAAGGCTGCTCGCAAACTGAACCGCGAACCACAGCCCCAGCATCGCCCAGGCTGGCACGGTAAAGATGCGAAAAAAGATCACGATCACGATCAGCACATCGACCCGAGCGCGCGGAAACAGCAAGAGATACCCCCCCAACACCCCGGCGATGGCCCCCGATGCGCCAACCATCGGAATCTGGCTCATTGGGTCGGCCCAGACCTGCAGCGCCGCCGCCGCGAGGCCCGAGCCAAGATAGAACACCGCGAACCGCATCCGCCCCATGATGGCTTCGAGGTTGTCGCCGAAGATCCACAAGAACAGCATGTTGCCCATCAGATGCGGCCAGCCGCCGTGGAGGAACATCGAGGTCACGATGCCCTGCCAGTCCATCCCGTTCGAGACCCGCGCGGGCACCAGCCCCCAGGTGGCAAAGAACACCTCGACCGCCCGCGTGTCGGGCAGCGCGAGCCAGGTGCCGAGAAACACAACGACGTTGGCGGCAATCAGGGCATAAGTGACCGCCGGCACTATTCCTGACGGGTTATGGTCGCGGATCGGAAACATCGGGGCAGGTTTTCCGATCCGCGGGGTGCCGTCAAGGGGTGCACGTGGGCGAGCGGCAAACCCGGCCGCGCTTTTCGCTCCGGCTTCGGGCCGAGGTGGCGCGGCGTGGTTTGCTCGCCTCGCGATCGCGCAAGAATGCGCGGCTGAAGATGGCGACCGGGCAGTGCCCGACCTTTCGGGCGCTCAGCACCCACCGCCGTCAGGCCAGGCGCTGGCCGGGGGCGATTTGTCCTGCCACGACGATTAGCAACAGCCCGTCAGCCGCGCTGTAACCGACTCAGACTGCGGCCGCTTGCGCCAGCAGTTGCGCATTGCCACCCGAGGCGGTGGTGTCGATGCAGACGTGGCGCTCGATGAACACGTGCGCGACATCGGGCAAGCCGCCGATCAGCGCAAGAATCGGGCCCTGGCGTTGCGCCAGCGCCTGCGTATAGGGCCGGGCCTGATCCGGGGTGCCCCAGTAAAGCGCCGCCGCAAAGCCCTGAAGCCGGGTCAGGGCCGGGGCCGCGAGGTCGGGGGCAAGGGCGGCACGGCCGCCAAGCGCGCGCACCGCCGCCGCCTGCGCCTCGGCCGCCGCCTTGCCGGGGCCAAGACAAAGCAGCGGCGCGCGCGCCCACTCGGACAGGCGGTTCGATTCGCCGGTGGGGCCGGGCAGATCGCGGGTGTGGGCGGGACTGGTGGTGGCGGCAGCGAAGGCGCCCAGCGCTGCGACCGCCTCGGCTTCGGTGGTGGCGGGTCCGGGCGTGCCGGTGACCGGGGCCGGGTGCGCCCCGAAACGGGCTAGGTAGGCGGGGCCACCTGCTTTCGGGCCGGTGCCGGAAAGCCCTTCACCGCCAAACGGTTGGCTGCCAACCACCGCGCCGATCTGATTGCGGTTGACGTAGGTGTTGCCGACATGCAGGCGCTCGACGATGCGCTGCACCGCCGAGTCGATCCGGCTGTGCAACCCGAACGTCAGGCCGTAGCCGGTGGCATTGACCGCCGCGATCACTGCGTCGAGCTCGCTTGCCTTGAAGGTGGCAAGGTGCAGCACCGGGCCAAAGATTTCGCGCGGCATGTCGGCGATGCCGCCCACCCTGATCACCGTGGGCGCGATGAAATGGCCGCCGTTCGGACGCGTGAGCTGCTTTAGCACCCTTCCCTCGGCGCGGGCGGCCTCGATATAGGCGGTGATGTCGGCCTCGGATTTGGCGTCGATCACCGGGCCGACATCGGTGGCAAGATCCCAAGGGTCGCCAAGGGCGAGTTCGTCCATCGCGCCAAACAGCATCGGCGTCAGGGTGGCGGCGATGTCTTCCTGAACGTAAAGGCAGCGCAGTGCCGAGCAGCGCTGACCCGCCGACTGAAACGAGGACGCCAGAATGTCGCGCACGGCCTGTTCCGGCAGGGCGGTGCTGTCAACCAGCATGGCATTCAGCCCGCCGGTTTCGGCAATCAGCGGCGCGGTCGGGTCAAGGTGATCGGCCATGGCGCGGCGGATCGCCTGGGCGGTGGCGGTCGAGCCGGTGAACACCACGCCGTTGATCCGCGGGTCATGGGTCAGCGCCGCCCCCACGGTCGCACCGTCGCCCGGCAACAGTTGCAGCGCCGAGGCCGGAACCCCGGCGCGCAGCAGGATGTCCACCGCCAGGGCGGCAATCAGCGGAGTCTGCCCGGCCGGTTTGGCCAGCACCCCGTTGCCCGCCGCCAGCGCCGCCGCGATCTGGCCGGTAAAGATCGCAAGCGGAAAGTTCCACGGGCTGATGCAAGCGAAGAGCCCCCGCGCCGGGGCGCTGAGCGCCTCGCCTTGCGCGGCGTAGTAGCGCAGGAAATCCGCTGCCTCGCGCAGTTCGCCCACGGCGTCGGGCAGCGACTTGCCGGCCTCGCGCGCCAGCAGCGCGTGAACCGGGCCGAATTCGGCCTCGAGCAGGTCAGCGGCGTGGCGCAGCACCTTGGCGCGCGCGGCCGGGGCGGCATCCCACGGGCGGGCGCTTGCAAGGGCCACTTTGACATCGGCACTGGTTGCAGGCTGCACATGACCCACCACCGCGCCGGTGGCGGGGTTCAGAATTTCGTGCCGCTCGCCACCGCCGACCTGGCCCGCAACGCGCGGGCGGGCCTCGAAGTACTGCTCCTGATGGGGCGTGCGGGCAGACTCGATAAGGGCACGATCGCGCGCGTCGGTCAGATCAAAGCCGCGCGAATTGCCGCGCGCCCCGAACAGCGCGGTGCCGGTCGCCAACACCGGGTTGGCCACCGGCTGCATCGCTTCCATCGCGGTCAACGGGCAGGCTGCCACGGTTTGGGGCGGCACGTCTTCATCGACGATCTGGTTGACAAAACTCGAGTTGGCTCCGTTTTCCAGCAGCCGCCGCACCAGGTAGGCCAGCAGGTCGCGGTGCGCGCCGACCGGGGCGTAGATCCGGCAGCGGGTGGCGTGGTCGTGCAGCACGATGTCATGCAGACGCTCGCCCATGCCGTGCAGGCGCTGAAATTCGAACGCGCTCTTGTCGGGTGCCATTTCCAGGATGGCGGCAGCGGTATGGGCGTTGTGGGTGGCAAATTGCGGATAGATGCGGTCAGTCAGCCCCAAGAGCTTGCGCGCATTGGCGATGTAGCTTGCGTCGGTGGCCTGCTTGCGGGTGAACACCGGGAAACTGTCTAACCCCAGCACCTGCGCGCGTTTGACCTCGGCATCCCAGTAGGCCCCTTTCACCAGCCGCACCATGATCTTGCGGTCAAGCCGGGTGGCCAGCGCATGCAGCCAGTCGATCACCGCCCCGGCGCGTCGCCCGTAGGATTGCACCACCACCCCGAAACCGGCCCAGCCCGCCAGCGACGGATCCGACAGGGTGGCCTCGATCACTTCAAGCGACAGCGCCAGTCGGTCGGCCTCTTCGGCGTCGATGTTGAAGCCAAGGCCCGCTGCCCGCGCCAGCCCCGCGAGCGCGCGCAACCGCGGCACCAGTTCGGCCAGCACCCGCCCGCGCTTGGCGACTTCGTAGCGCGGATGCAGCGCCGACAGTTTCACCGAAATGCCGGGGTTGGTGCGCACGTCAGCGGATTTGGCCGCCGCCGCAATCGCCGTGATGGCGCGCGAATAGGCGAGATGATAGCGCCGGGCGTCGGCCTCGGTGCGCGCCGCCTCGCCCAGCATGTCGTAGCTGTAGCTGTAACCCTTGGCTTCAAGCTCGCTGGCGCGTTTCAGCGCCGCGGCAATGGTTTCACCCAGCACGAAATTGCGCCCCATTTCCTTCATCGCCCGCGCCACGGCGGTGCGGATCACCGGCTCGCCCAGCCGTTTGACGGCGGTGCGCAGGTGGCCGACCACGCCGGGCTCGCTGTCCTCCAGCACCCGCCCGGTCAGCATCAAGGCCCAGGTCGAGGCATTGACCAGCGACGAGGTCGATTTGCCAAGGTGACGCCCCCAGTCCGAGGGCGCGATCTTGTCCTCGATCAGCGCGTCCATGGTGGGTGCATCGGGCACCCGCAACAGCGCCTCGGCCAGACACATCAGGGCAATACCTTCGTCGGTGGAAAGCCCGTATTCAGCCAGAAACACCTCCATCAGCCCCGGCCTGGACGAGGCGCGAATGCGACGCACGAGGTCGGCGCCCTCGGCGCTGATGCGGGCGCGGGCGGCAGGGTCAAGCCCGGCCTCGGCGATCAATGATGCCACCAGCGGCGCCTCGTCGCGCAGGCTTTGGCGGGTGATGATCTGCCAGGGATCGGTGGTGGTATCGGGCATGGCTGGACTCCTGATTTTTCGCCATGATATACTGGAATGTGCAGGCTGTTCGCCCTTTGATTTGCCAGGATGCAGCCGTTTTATCTCGATTGAAGGGCATTGGCGATGCATACGGACGTGATCGAGCTTGACCGTTTCGATACTGCGATTCTGCGCGTCCTCGCGGCCGAGGGCCGGATCAGCGCAACCGAACTGGCGCGCCGGATCGGGCTGTCGAAATCGCCAACCCAGGCGCGGATCAAGCGGCTGGAGGCGGCGGGGGTGATCACCGGTTACCACGCCAGCCTCAATCCGATCCGGATGGGGCAGGCCCATGTCGCCTTTGTCGAGGTCCGGCTGTCGGATACCCGCGAGGCGGCGCTGGCCGCGTTCAACCGCGCGGTGGTGCTGATCCCCGAGGTCGAACAATGCCACATGATCGCCAGCCGGTTCGATTACCTTCTCAAGGTGCGCACCGGCGACATCCAGGATTACCGCCGGGTGCTGGGCGAAAAGCTGTCGGCGCTGCCGCATGTCGCCTCGACCTCGACCTATGTTGCGATGGAGGCGGTCAAGGACGGGTGGTTCTAACGCGCCACCAGAGCGTTTTCTTTTTGCTCAAAGGTTTGCTCCGGGCACCGCGAGCCAAAAGGTCGGCGGTGGCCGCAAGCCGCCCCACAGCAGCGGTTTCAGACGCCTTGACCCCGGGCCGTGCCTGACCTACTTCAGCAGCGCGCGGGTATGGTGAAATGGTATCATAAGACCCTTCCAAGGTTAAGGCGCGGGTTCGATTCCCGCTACCCGCTCCAGCTTTTCATCTCGGCCCCCGGGGCCTATGCTCGGCCTGCCCCGCCTTAGTCGGGGCAGGATGAAGGAGAGCAGGCGGTGGGACGACTGACAGGCAAGCGCGCGCTGGTGACGGCGGCGGGGCAGGGGATCGGGCGCGCCAGTGCACTGGCAATGGCGCGCGAAGGCTGCGCGGTGCTGGCGACCGATGTCAACGCCGCGGCACTGGCCGAACTGGCCGAGGCGGGGCTGGAGGTGCGGGTGCTCGATGTGCGCGACCCGGCCAGCATCGCGGCGGCGGTGACGGCGGCCGGCCCGTGCGATGTGCTGTTCAACTGCGCCGGGTTTGTCGCCAACGGCACAATCCTCGAGTGCGACGAAGATCAATGGGCCTTCAGCCTTGATCTCAATCTGACCGCGATCTACCGCGTGTGCCGCGCCTTTGTGCCCGGCATGCTGGCGAGGGGCGGTGGCAGCATCATCAACATGGCCTCGGCGGTGTCGTCGGTGATCGCCGCGCCGAACCGCTTTGTCTATGGCACCACCAAGGCCGGGGTGATCGGGCTGACCAAGGCGATTGCCGCCGATTTCGTGACCCGCGGCATCCGCGCCAATGCGATCTGCCCGGCCACTGTCGAAAGCCCGTCGCTGGACGCCAGGTTGCGCGCGACCGGCGATTACGAGGCGGCGCGGGCCGCCTTCATCGCGCGCCAGCCGATCGGGCGGATCGGCAAGCCCGAGGAAATTGCCGCACTGGTGGTGTATCTTGCCAGTGACGAATCGGGCTACACCACCGGCGTCGCCCATGTGATCGACGGCGGCTGGACCAACATCTGAAGGGAAATGCCATGAAACTGCTGCGGCACGGGGCGGTTGGAGCGGAACAGCCGGGGCTGGTGGCGCCTGATGGCAGCCTGCGCGATCTGACCGGGGTGGTGGCCGACATCGGCGGTGCGGTGCTGTCGGATGCGGGGCTGGCGCGGATCAGGGCGCTGGACCCGAAGGCGCTGCCGCGGCTCGATCCGGCTACCCGGCTTGGCCCTTGCGTGGCAGGCACCGGCAAGTTCATCTGCATCGGGCTCAACTACGCCGATCACGCGGCGGAAGCGGGGATGGCGGTGCCGCCCGAACCGGTGATCTTCATGAAGGCCACTTCGGCAATCTGCGGCCCCAACGACCCGATCGTGATCCCGCGCGGCGCGCTCAAGACCGATTGGGAAGTCGAGCTTGCGGTGATCATCGGCACCCGCGCGAAATATGTGGCCGAGGCCGATGCGCTGGCGCATGTGGCCGGTTTCGCCCTGACCAACGATCTTTCCGAGCGCAGCTTTCAGACCGAGCGCGCCGGGCAGTGGACCAAGGGCAAGTCGTGCGACGGCTTCGGCCCGATCGGGCCGTGGCTGGTGACGCGCGACGAGGTGGCCGATCCGCAGAACCTTGGCCTGTGGCTGAGCGTGAACGGCAAGCGGGTGCAGAACGGCTCGACCCGGACCATGGTTTACGGGGTGGCGCATCTGGTCAGCTATCTGAGCCAGTTCATGACCCTGCATCCCGGCGACGTGATCTCGACCGGCACCCCGCCCGGGGTCGGGATGGGGCAAAAGCCCGCGTGCTATCTGCGGCCCGGCGATGTGGTCGAGCTCGGGATCGCGGGGCTGGGCCAGGCGCGGCAGGTGGCGATTGCCGATCCCGCCTGACGGCCGGGCCTGCGGCACGGAGGGCGGCGGCGCAGGGGGCGGGGATGGATTTGATCGACTGCCATCAGCATCTGATTTACCGCGACCGCTTCGGCTACGGCTGGACGGCGGGCATCCCTTTGCTGGCGCGGGGGGATTTCACGGTGCAGGACTATCGCGGGATCACTTCGGCGAGCGGTATTGCCGCCTCTCTGGTGATGGAATGTGGGGTGGACGACGCCGACTACCAGCGCGAGGCGCGCTTTGTGGCCGGGCTGATGCAGGACCCTGCCCTGGGGATCGTCGGTCAGATCGCATCCTGCCGACCCGAGCTGGAGGCCGGTTTCACCGACTGGCTTGACGAGGCGGCGGGGCTGGGGGTGGTGGGCTATCGCCGCATCCTGCATGTGGTGCCGGACGAATTATCGCAGAGCACGGAGTTTCGCGCCAATCTGCGCCAGATCGGCCGGCGCGGGCTGCCATTCGATCTGTGCTTTCTGGCGCGGCAGTTGGGGGTCGCACTCGATCTGGCGCGGGCTTGCGACGAGATGGTGCTGGTGCTCGATCACTGCGGCGTGCCCGACATTGCGGGCGGGGCGTTTGCTGGCTGGGCGCGCGGCATCAGCGCTCTGGCGGCGCTGCCGCATGTGATCTGCAAGCTGTCGGGCATCAGCGCCTATTGCGCGCCGGGCAGCGCCAGCTCGGTGACCCTGCGGCCTTGGATTGACCATGTGCTGCGCAGCTTCGGGCCGCAGCGCATGCTCTGGGGCAGCGACTGGCCGGTGGTCAATCTTGGGGCCGGGCTGCCGGGATGGCTGGCGATCACCGCAGAGGTGCTGGCGGACCTGTCGCCGAGCGAGCACCACGCCATCGCCCAGGGCACGGCGCGGCGGGTTTACCGGCTGTCAGCGATCTGAGGCGCGACCCGCGGCCAGCAGGCTGGCTCCGACGCGGGCGCGCACCTCGGCCGGTTCGGCGGCCAGGGCGGACGCCAGCATGCGAAGCTGGTGGTGGCTGGCATGAAGCCGGTCGACCAGCGCGATCACCAGCGCCAGTGTGTCGCCTTCCAGCCCGAACGGATCGGCCAGATCACACAAGAGATCCAGCCGGGCAAGGTCGATGTCGCGAAACAGCGGCCCGCTGTTCGATGCCACCGGCACCACCACCTCGGCAGCGATGAAGGCCAGCAGCCGCGGGCGGGTGAGGTGGGGCAGCGCGGCGATCACTTCATCCTGGGTCAGATAGCGGGTCATGTCGGCATGCCTTCGAATAGGGTGCGGCGCGGATCATCGGGGTGGGTCTTGCGCCAGGATTCGAAAAATGCCTGCAACTCGCGGTCGAGGTGGCGCGGCGCGACAATGCGCAGCTCGACCCGCTGATCGCCAGCGCCGCCGCCTGCGCGCACCACACCGCGACCGCGCAGGCGCAGCACCCGGCCGCTGCTGGCGCCCTTGGGGATGGTCAGGCTGACCGGCCCGGCAAGGGTAGGGGTGGTGACCTTGGCGCCCAGAACTGCTTCATCAAAAGTGATCGGCAGCGTGATCACGATGTCGTCGCCTTCGCGCCGGAACACCGGATGCGGGCGCAGGCTGATCTCGATCAGGGCGTCACCCGCCGGGCCGCCACCTTGGCCCGGGCCACCGCGGCCGCGCAGCCGCAGCACCTGACCCGCCTCGGTGCCCGGCGGGATTTGCACCTCGAGGGTGCCGCCAACGGGCAGGGTGATGCGGGTCTTGGCCCCCCGCACCGCATCGAGGAACGGCACTTCGAGCGAAAAGTGCAGATCCGGGCCGCGGGTGGCAAAGTCGTTCCAGGCAACGCCTTCGCCGCCGGGGGCGGCCCCGCCGCGCCCGCGTTGGCGCAGGAATTCGGCGAAGATATCGCCCGGATCGTCCTGGCCCTGAAAGCCGCGCGTCCGCTGATAGGGGTGTTCGGCACTGGCGGCGTAGTCGCGGTAGAACTTGCGATCCGGCCGCTCGGCACCCGAAGCGTCGATTTCGCCCGCGTCGAACCGCGCCCTTGTGGCCGGGTCTTTCAGCAGGTCATAGGCCGCCGACGCCGCCTTGAAGCGCACCTCGGCCCCGGCATCGTCGGGGTTGAGGTCGGGGTGGCTTGAACGCACCAGCTTGCGGTAGGCGGCCTTGATCTCGGCGGCGGTGGCCGACTTCTTGAGGCCGAGGGCGGCATAGGGATCACGGCTCATCGCTTTGTGGCCCATGGTGTGGCGAGAAAAAACATGGCGCAATCCTGTCGCGTGGCTGCAATCGGCAAGGTAGGGATGATAGGCCGCAATTCAAGCGCAGGGGTTGATATGGATCAAGGGGATCGACCGGTTCCCGAGGCAACCTGAGGGTGCTAGCAGCGAAGGGCGCGGGCCATGCCGGAGATTGATCTGTTTACGCGACTGGGGGTGGCGCTGGCGATCGGGCTGATGGTCGGGATCGAGCGCGGTTGGAAAACGCGCGGCGTCGAGGACCATCGCCGCGCGGCAGGGTTTCGCACCTATGGTCTGTCGGGGCTGCTGGGCGGGGTCAGCGGCGCGCTGGCGCCGACCCTTGGCGGATCGCTGGTCGGCATGGTGTTCATTGCGTTCAGTGCGGCGTTTGTGACGTTTCACTGGCTCGAGGGCCAGATCAGCGGGGCGGCCAGCGTGACCTCGGTGGTGGCCGGGATGCTGACCTTTCTGCTGGGCGCGCTGGTGGCAGTAGGGCAGGTGCAGGCGGCGATTGCGGCGGCGGTGGCGATGGTGGTGCTGCTGGCGCTGCGCGAGCCCTTGCACCGCTGGCTGGCGGCGCTGACCTGGGACGAGATCAGGGCGGCGCTGATTGTGCTGGTGATGACGTTTCTGCTGCTGCCGGTGCTGCCGGATCGTGCGGTCGATCCCTGGGGGGCGGTCAATCCGCATGAGATCTGGCTGCTCGCGATCATGATCGCGCTGATTTCCTTTGCCGGTTACGTGGCGGTGCGGACGTTCGGCGACCGGCTGGGGATCTTGCTGACCGCAGCGGCGGGCGGGCTGGCGTCATCGACCGCCGCCACCCTGACTTTCGCGCGGCTGGCGCGTGGGCACCCGTTGTCCGCCAACCTGTTGGCCGGCGGCGTGCTGATCAGCGGCGCGGTGATGCTGCTGCGGGTCGGGGTGATTGCCGGCGCGCTCAATCCCGGCCTGACGGGCGCGCTGTGGCTGCCGCTGACAGTGGCGGCGCTGGTGCAGGCGGGGGTGGCACTGAGCCTGATCCTCGCCGCGAACCGGCAGCGGGTGGATCAACCGACGGCGACGCTGGCGATCACCAACCCGCTGGCGGTCGCGACCTCGCTGCGCCTTGCCGGTTTCATCGCGGTGGTGATGCTGGCGGTCGCGCTGGTGCAGCGCGGGGTCGGGGGCGGCGGGGTGCTGGCGGTGGCGGCGCTGGCTGGGATGGGCGATGTCGATGCCATTACCATCTCGATGGCGCGGGCCGAAGTGGCGGCGGCACTGGCGGCACCGGCGATCCTGCTGGCGGTGGCGGTCAACACCGCAGTCAAGGCCGCGATGGCCGCGTGGCTGGGGGGAGCGGCCCTCGGGCTGCGGGTGGCGTCTGGCAGCGCCACCGCGCTGGCCGCGGGGGCGGTGGTCTTTTTCTCGTTCGGGTGACGCACCGCGCCTCTGCGCCCAACATCCCAAGCCCGGTCCACAAAACAAGCTTCGGGGCCGCAAGAAAACGCTCCGGGGCGTGTTTCGCGACCCCTTGTTCACAAGGCTGAAAGCCGCTGAACGAGGGTGGTGGGGCAAGGGCAATGGGTTGTAGATCAGGCCGCGCCTGCCGCAGGCAGGCGGGTGTGACCTGATCTTTCGGCGGCCAGATCCGGCAAGAGGTGCGGCCAGAAACGAAGCAACAAACCCCGTTTTCATCAAGGTTCATCCTGCCCTGTCCAAGGCGTCAACCGGCAGGCTGTCCGTTGCCCAGGATGCCCGGCAGCCGCAGCCCGTGGTCGCGGGCGCACTCAATCGCCGCGCCGTAGCCCGCATCGGCGTGGCGCATGACACCGGTCGCCGGGTCGTTCCACAGCACCCGGCCGATGCGGCGGGCGGCATCAATGCTGCCGTCGGCCACGATCACCATGCCGGCGTGCTGGCTGTAGCCCATGCCAACCCCGCCGCCGTGGTGGATCGACACCCAGGTGGCCCCCGAGGCGGTGTTCAAGAGCGCATTCAGCAGAGGCCAGTCACTGACCGCATCCGAGCCATCGCGCATGCCTTCGGTCTCGCGGTTGGGGCTGGCGACCGACCCGGAATCGAGGTGGTCGCGCCCGATCACGATCGGGGCTTTCAACTCGCCCGAGCGCACCATCTCGTTGAATGCCAGCCCGGCGCGGTGACGCTCACCCAACCCGATCCAGCAGATCCGGGCGGGCAGGCCCTGAAACGCGATGCGCGCGCGCGCCATGTCCAGCCAGTGATGCAGGCCGCGGTTGTCGGGAAACAGCTCCTTCATCTTGGCATCGGTGCGGTAAATGTCTCCCGGGTCGCCCGACAGTGCCACCCAGCGAAACGGGCCGATGCCACGACAAAACAGCGGGCGGATATAGGCGGGAACAAAGCCCGGAAAGGCGAAGGCATCGCTCAGCCCCGCGTCCAGCGCCACCTGACGAATGTTGTTGCCGTAATCGAGCGTCGGGACGCCCGCGTGCCAGAACCCGACCATTGCTTCAACCTGGTTGCGCATGCTGGCGCGGGCGGCTTTTTCCACCACATGCGGCTCGGTTTCCTGACGCGCCCGCCATTCCGCTACCCTCCAGCCCTGCGGCAGGTAGCCATGCAGCGGATCGTGGGCCGAGGTCTGGTCGGTGACAATATCGGGCCGCGCCCCACCGGCTTTCATGCGGGCCAGGATTTCGGGAAAGATGTCGGCGGCGTTACCAAGCAGGCCGACCGATTTGGCCTCGCCCCGCGCGGTCCATGTCGCAATCAGCGCCATGGCTTCATCCAGAGTCTGAACTCTGGCATCCAAATATCTGGTGCGCAAGCGAAAATCTATTCTGCTATCGTCACATTCCACGGCCAGACAGCAGGCCCCGGCCATCACCGCGGCCAGCGGTTGCGCGCCGCCCATGCCGCCAAGACCCCCGGTGAGGATCCATCTGCCGCGCAGGTTGCCGTCGTAGTGCTGGCGGCCGGCTTCTGCGAACGTCTCATAGGTTCCTTGCACAATCCCTTGAGTTCCAATATAAATCCAGGAACCTGCGGTCATCTGGCCATACATCGCCAGACCCTTCTTGTCCAATTCGTTGAAATGGTCCCAGGTGGCCCAGTGCGGCACCAGGTTCGAATTGGCAATCAGCACCCGAGGCGCGTCCTTGTGGGTGTGAAACACCCCCACCGGCTTACCCGATTGCACCAGCAGGGTCTCGTCGTCGTTCAGGCTTTTCAGGCTGGTCACGATGGTGTCGAAATCGGCCCAGGTCCGGGTGGCGCGACCGATGCCGCCGTAAACCACCAGCTCATGCGGGTTTTCGGCGACGTCGGGGTGCAGGTTGTTCATCAGCATCCGCATCGGCGCCTCGGTCAGCCAGCTTTTTGCGGTAATCTCGGGGCCGGTGGGCGGATAGATGTCGCGAAGGTTGTGGCGGGGATTGGTCATGGTGTGCTCCTGTCAGGCCAGCAGGTGGCCGGCGATGATGTTGCGCTGAATCTCGGAACTGCCTTCGTAGATGCGCATGATGCGAACGTCGCGGGCCAGCCGCTCCAGCGGGAAATCGCGGGTGTAGCCATAGCCGCCGTGGATTTGCAGCGCGCCATCGGTGACATGCTGCGCCATCTCGGCGGCGTGCAGCTTGGCCATGCTGGCAGCCTCGGTAAAGCGCAAGCCCGACTGGCGCTGGCGCGCGGCTTCCAGCGCCAGCAGGCGCGACGCCCGCAGATCGAGCGCCATGTCGGCCAACTGCCAGCGGATGCCTTGCCGGTTGGCCAGGGGTTCGCCGCCGATGATCCGGGTTTTCGCCCAGAGGGTGGCCAGATCAAGCGCGTGTTGCGCGATGCCAATGCACATCCCGGCGACCTCGACGCGGCCATTGTCGAGCACTTTCATCGCGGTTTTGAAGCCGGTGCCCTCGGGGCCAAGGCGCTGGCTTGCCGGGATCTGGCAATCAAAATCCAGCTCCCAGACATGGCCGCCGCGCAGGCCCATGGTTTTTTCAACCCGTCCCGGGGTGAAGCCCGGCGTGCCTTTGTCAACTTTGAAAGCCGAAATGCCACGGTGCCCGGCCCCGGGGTCGGTCACGGCATAGACCACCACGAAATCCGCCACCCCGCCGTTCGAGATGAAACACTTGCGCCCTTTCAGGTGATACCCCCCGTCGGTGCGGGTGGCCCGGGTGCGCATGTCGGCGGGGTCGGACCCGGCGTTGGGTTCGGTCAGGGCAAACGCGCCGAGTGTGCGGCCCGCAGCCGCATCGGGCAGGGTGCGCGCGCGGATCGCCTCATCGCCACCGTGCAGCAGGCTGTCAGTGGCCAGAAAATGCGCGGTCAGCGCCGATGCGGTCGAACCGCAGGCCCCGGCCACGATCTCGACCGCCTTGAGCAGGGCTTGCGCCGAGATTCCGGCCCCCCAGGGCTCGGGCAGGTTGGCCCCCAGCATCCCGGTCGCGGCCAGGCCCATGATCTGGGCACGCACGAAGCTGCCTGACTCGTCGGTGCCGACGGCGAGCGGGGCGATTTCCGCGGCGCAAAAGCGGGCCAGCATCTCGAGGAAGGCGCGCTCCTCGGGCGTGAGCATGGGGAAAAGGTCAATCATGGGGGTTCCCCGCGATGATGCCCGCCGCCCGCAGCGGGGCAATGCTGGCGCCCAGCCCAAGCCGCGTCAGGATGGCGTCGGTCTGCGCGCCAAGGGCCGGGGCCGAGCTGGCGCTGATCGGCTTCTCGCCGTCGAAGAAGACCGGCTGTCCGACCGTGCTGGCCCGCCCCAGGCGGTGATGCGGCAGCATCGCGACCAGACACCGCGCCTGAGCCTGAGGCGAGGCGGCGGCCTCGGCCAGGGTCTGGACCGCGGCGCCGGGAATGCCCGCGGCGGCCAGGGCGGCGACCACGGCGGCGGTGGTCTGGGGTCGAGTCCATGTCTCGATCGCGGCCCTGATCTCGGGTTCATGCAGGGTGCGAAGTTCGTCCGTCAAGTAATTGGCATCACTGGCATCAATGCCTGTCAAGGCACACAGATGCGCCCACTGAACCGCGCCAAGAACCGCAATCACCGCCTGCCCGTCGGCACAAGCGAAACAACCGAACGGGGTGGACAGCGGGTGGCGGTTGCCGGTCCGGCGCGGGGCGGTCTTGGCGTAAAATTGCAGCGCGTGGCTGGTGGGCAGCAACGAGAACAGCGCGTCGAACATCGCAATATCAAGGCTGGTTCCCTGGCCGGTGGCCTGGCGCTGGTGAAGGGCCGCAAGAATCGCCCACGAGGCGTAAAGTCCGGCCATCAGATCGCCGTAACTTTCGCCGACCTTGAGGGGCATGGCGCCTTCCTCGCCGGTGACCGCCATCAGCCCCGACATCGCCTGCGCCACCAGGTCATAGGCCGGCAGCGCCATGTTGGGACCGGTCTGCCCGAAGCCCGAAATCGAGGCGTAGATCAGGCGCGGGTTGGCCTGGCGCAGAGTCTCGGCCCCCAGCCCAAGCCGGGCGGCGACGCCGGGGCGAAAGTTTTCCACCACCACGTCGCATTGGGCGGCAATCGCGGCGGCAAGGGCTTGACCCTCGGGCGCCTTGAGGTCGATCACGATCGAGTCCTTGCCGCGGTTGACCAGGGTGAACAGTGCCGATTCCCCGGCCACAAACGGGCCGATATGGCGGTAATCGTCACCTGCCGGGGGCTCGAGCTTGATGATTTCGGCCCCAAGATCGGCCAGCAGCGCGGTGCAGAACGGCCCGGCCAGCACCCGGGTCAGATCGAGCACGCGCAGACCCGAAAGCGGTTTCATGGCAGCTCCGGCAGCGGGGTGGCGGTGGCCGCCGCCAGCGCGCCGCTGGTGATCAGCTCGGCGGCGGCAGCCAGATCGGGGGCCATGTAGCGGTCGGCGCCAAGCGCCGCGACGGCGGCGCGCAGCCGTGCGACAGCGCGCTCCAGGGGCGCGCTGGTGGCAAGGGGGGCGCGGAACTCGATGCCTTGCGCAGCGCACATCGCCTCGATGCCAAGGATCACCGCAAGGTTGGCGTTCATCTGGCGAAGGCGACGCGCGCCATGGGCGGCCATCGAGACGTGATCTTCCTGATTGGCCGAGGTCGGGGTGCTGTCGATCACGGTGGGGTGGGCGAGGTGCTTGTTCTCGCTCATCAGGGCGGCGGTGGTGACTTCGGCAATCATCAGCCCCGAGTTGAGGCCGGGGTGCGGGGTCAGGAAGGCGGGCAAGTCGAACGACAGCACCGGGTCCACCATCAGCGCCACCCGGCGTTGCGCAATGGCGCCGATTTCGCTGATCGCGAGGGCGATCATGTCGGCGGCAAAGCCCACCGGCTCGGCATGGAAGTTGCCCCCCGAGACGATGGCGTCGCCGAGCACCAGCGGGTTGTCGGTGGCGGCGTTGGCCTCGATCTCGAGGGTGTGCGCGGCCATCCGCAGCATGTCCATCGCCGCCCCGGTCACCTGCGGCTGGCAGCGGATGCAGTAGGGATCCTGCACCCTGGTGTCGCCGCTGCGGTGGCTTTCACGGATCGCCGATCCCTCCAGCAGGGCGCGCATCACCGCTGCTGCCTCGATCTGGCCGGGGTGGCCGCGCAGCGTGTGAATCTCGGGGTGGAGCGGCGCGGTCGAGCCCATGATCGCGTCGGTCGAGAGCGCGCTGGTGACCAGCGCGGCCTGCGCCGCGCGCCAGGCATCCCACAGCCCGACCAGCGCATAGGCGGTGGTGAACTGGGTGCCGTTGATCAGCGCCAGCCCTTCCTTGGGGCCCAGCACCACCGGCCCCAGACCGGCCTTGGCCAGCGCCTGCGCCCCCGGCAGCACCTCGCCCGCAACTTCGGCAAAGCCTTCGCCGATCATCGCCGCCGCCATATGCGCCAGCGGCGCGAGATCGCCCGACGCCCCGACCGAGCCTTGCGCCGGGATCACCGGGGTCACGCCGCGCGCCAGCATCGCCTCGATCAGCGCCACGATCTGCCAGCGCACCCCCGACGCCCCGCGCCCGAGGCTGAGCAGCTTGAGCGCCATCATCAACCGTACGATCGCACGCGGCATCGCCTCGCCCACCCCGCAGCAGTGCGACAGGATCAGGTTGCGTTGCAGGGTAGCCACGTCTGCGGCGGCAATCTTGAGGCTGGCCAGTTTGCCAAAGCCGGTATTGACGCCGTAAACCGCGGTCTCGCCTGCGGTGGCGGCGGCGATCCGGGCGGCGGCGGAGTCAATCCCGGGGCGGGCGCTTGGGTCAAGCCGGGCGGGCGCTCCGCTGCGGTAGAGGCGCTCAAGCTGGGCCAGCGTGGTGGCAGCCGGGATCAGGATTTCAGGTGGCAATCCGGCCTCCGATGATGCGGGAATGAAGCGCTGTAGCACCGATGCGCCAGGCCAGCTCGGCCGGGTGGCGCGCCTGCCACACCGCCAGATCGGCGCGCTGGCCGGGGGCAATGGTGCCGCGGTCCGTCAGACCCAGCGCGCGGGCAGCGTGAACCGTCGTGCCCTGCAAGGCTTCGAGCGGCGTCAGGCGGAACAGGGTGCAGGCCATGTTCATCGCCAGCCCCAGCGAGGTCAGCGGCGACGAGCCGGGGTTGCAGTCGGTCGCGACCGCCATCGCCACGCCACGGCGGCGCAGGCGCGCAATCGGCGGCGGGTGGCGCTCACGCAGGGTGTAAAAGGCACCGGGCAGCAGCACCGCAACCGTGCCCGCCTGCGCCATCGCCCGCACCCCGGAGGCGTCGAGGTATTCCAGATGATCCGCCGACAGCGCGCCATGGCGCGCCGCCAGCGCGGCACCGCCAAGGTTCGACAGTTGCTCGGCATGCAGCTTGACCGGCAGGCCAAGGGCGTGCGCTTCGGCGAACACCCGCTCGATCTGGGCCGGGGAGAAGGCGATGGTTTCGCAAAATCCGTCAACCGCGTCGATCAGCCCTTCGACTGCGGCGGCGCGCATCGCCGGCAGGGCGATTTCCGACAGGTAGTCGTCGGCGCGCCCGGCGTAGTCGGGCGGCACCGTGTGGGCCCCGAGAAAGCTGGTGCGGATCGTCACCGCGCGCGCGGCCCCGATCCGGCGGGCCACCCGCAACATCGCGACTTCGGTTACCAGATCGAGCCCGTAGCCCGATTTGATCTCGATCGTTCCCACGCCTTCGGCCAGCATCTGGTCAACCCGTGGCAAGGCTTGCGCCAGCAGCGCCTCTTCCGAGGCGGCGCGGGTGGCGCTGACGGTGGCCAGAATCCCGCCCCCGGCGCGGGCAATCTCGGCGTAGGAGACCCCGTTGAGGCGCCTCTCGAACTCGCGCGCCCGGTCGCCGGCGAACACCAGATGGGTGTGGCAGTCGATCAGCGCCGGCGTGATCAGCCGCCCCCCCAGATCAAGGCGCTTGCGGGCGGCATGGGCGGCGGGCAGTGCGCTTTGCGGCCCCACCCAGGCGATGCGGTCACCCGTCAGCACAATGCATCCGTCGTTGATCATGCCGACGTCCGGGGCCATCGTGGCGACCTGCGCGTTGGTGAGAATCATGTCAGGCCCCGCTTGCATTATGTCTGCGTGTGGCGCTAATATGTCTGCACATAATACGTGCTGTCAAGAGGTTGCCATGACCGCCACCACGCTCTGGGCCGAAACCGCGCTGCTCGAGACCGGCTGGGCCGAGGCGGTGCGGCTTGATCTGGCGGGCGGGCGGATTGCCGCCGTGACGGTCGGGGCGCGGCCGACGGGGCAGCGGCTGGGGTGCCTGCTGCCGGCTCCCACCAACCTGCACAGCCACGCCTTTCAGCGCGCCATGGCCGGCATGACCGAGCAGCGCGGCGCGGGCGGGCATGACAGTTTCTGGAGTTGGCGGCAGGTGATGTATCGCTTTCTCGACCAGTTGACGCCGGACGATGTGCAGGCGATCGCCGCTTTCGTGCAGATGGAGATGCTCGAGGCGGGCTACGCCGGGGTGGCCGAGTTTCACTACCTGCACCACCGCCGCGATGGCACACCTTATGATGATCTGGCCGAGATGGCGGGGCGGATCGTGGCGGCGGCCGACGAGTCGGGCATCGGCCTGACGCTGTTGCCGGTGCTATACCAGCAGGGCGGCTGCGACGGGCGCGCGCTTGGCGCGGGGCAGTTGCGGTTCGGCAATGATCCCGATCGGTTTGCCCTTTTGTGGCAAGGTGCCAAGAAGGCGTTGGCAAGCCTGCCAGCCGACGCCGTGCTGGGGGTGGCACCGCACTCATTGCGGGCGGTGACCCGCGCCGGGCTGGCGGCGGCGGCAGGGCTGGCCCCTCGGGCCCCGATCCATATCCATCTGGCCGAACAAGAGGCTGAAGTGGCCGAGGTCGAAACCGCCCACGGCTCGCGTCCGGTGGCCTGGCTGCTCGACAATGCGGCGGTCGATGGCCGCTGGTGCGCCGTCCACTGCACCCAGATGCTGCCCGCCGAAACCCTGGCGCTGGCCGCCAGTGGTGCGGTGGCCGGTCTGTGCCCGATCACCGAGGCCAATCTGGGCGACGGCACCTTCGACGGGCAGCGCTACCTTGGTGCGGGCGGGCGGTTCGGCATCGGCTCCGACAGCAATGTGCGGATCAGTCTGGCCGAGGAATTGCGCCTGCTCGAATACGGCCAGCGGCTGCGCGACCATGGCCGGGCGGTGCTGGCCACCGCCGGGCGATCGACCGGGCGGGTGCTGTTCGAGGGCGCGGTGCGGGGGGGCGCGAGGGCGGCTGGCCGTGACGCCGGGGCGATTCGCGCCGGGGCCTGGGCCGATCTGCTGGCGCTTGACCCGGACGCGATCGATCTGGCGGGGCGGAGGGGGGACGGGGTGCTGGACGCCTGGATTTTTGCCAGTGACGACCGGATGGTGGCCGATGTCTGGGCGGCGGGGCGACATCTGGTGAGCGGCGGGCGGCATGTTGCGCGCGATGCCATCGCCGCGCGCTACCGCGCCTGCACCGCGCGGCTGCGGGGGCGCTGATGAAGGCGCAACCCCAGGGCTGGGAAGCGATCCGCGCCGAGGTGCTGGCGCGCATCCGGGCGCGCGAATGGGCGGCGGGCGCGCTGATCCCGAATGAAGAGGTGCTGGCGGCCGAGTTCGGCTGCGCCCGCGCCACGGTCAACCGGGCGCTGCGCGATCTGGCAAGTGCCGGGGTGCTGGAACGCAAGCGCAAGGTCGGCACCCGGGTGGCCCTGCACCCAGTGCGCAAGGCCACGCTCGACATTCCGGTGACTCGACTCGAGGTCGAAGCCCGTGGCCAGAGCTACGGCTTTCACCTCCTGGAGCAGGCCCTGACCCCCGCTCCGGTGCCGGTAGCCTCGCGGTTGGGGTTGGCCGGCCGGACCCCACTCTTGCATCTGTGCAGTCTGCATCTGGCCGACGGGCGGCCCTATCTTTACGAGGACCGCTGGCTGAACCCCGCCGTCGTTCCCCGACCGTGGCCCGATTTCGCCGCGGTCTCGGCCAACGAATGGCTGGTGGCGCATGTGGCTTACACCTTGGGCGACATCGCCTTTTGCGCCGAGAACGCCACCGCGCAGGAGGCGGCGATCCTGGGGCTGGCACTCGGTACCGCGCTGTTCATCACCGACCGCACCACCTGGAGCGACGCCGGGCCGATCACCTCGGTCAGGCTGGCCTATGCGCCGGGCTATCGGCTGCATACCACGGTCTGACTCGGGCGGCCCTTGCCGCGGCGCGCCTTCAGCGAGGATATTTGCGTCAGCGAGAAAGGCTTAGCGGCTGGCCAGTTGGCGCTGGACGATGCGGATCAGGCGGCGGTGCAGGCGCGAGGGACGGTGGCGCAGGTGCATGGCCGCATAGACCGGCTGGGTGATGGCGGGCACGTCGCTGACGAAGTGAAAGTCGCCACCGGCCACCAGCTGCCCGGCGGTATGGTCGAGCACGAAACCCGCGCCGCCAAGGGTGGTCAGCATGCCGGCGACGGCGGCGTTCTGGCCCGTCGCCAGCGCGGCGGTGGCCATTTCGGGCAGCAGATCGTCGTGGGTCTGCGCAAAGGCTGGCGAATAGTTGCCGCGGATATAACGCGCTGGGGCGAGGTCGGTGTGCAGGCTGCCATCGGAACAGATCAGGCGGTAGCGCACTTCGCCAAGGGTGGTGAAGTACAGATCGGGTAGGGTTCGCGGGGTGAACAGAATTGCAAAGTCGAGCAGCCCGAGCCGCAGATCGGCGCACATCTGGTTGGAATAATCGGGTTCCAGATAGAAGGCGCAGTCCGGCAACCGGACGCGGAACTCGGCCACCCATTCGCCGATCAGCCCGGCGGCAAGATCGTTCTGGATGCCGATGCGCAGCGCTACGGCGGCATTGCCCGCAGGCAGCACCGCACGCCGGGCCTCGGCCCAGGCATGGCGCAGGGCGCGGGCGTGGCTCTCGAACTTCAGCCCCTCGGTGGTCAGATCGGTGCCCGCGCGCGAGCGGTTGAACAGCCTCGCCCCGACTGCCGCCTCAAGGGCTGCAACCCGGCCCGAGACTGTGGATTGCGTCAGCCCCAGCCGGTCGGCGGTGCGGTTGAAGCTGCGGGTCTCGATCAGGTCGAGAAAAGTTTCGAGATGTTCGATCTGCATTTCGGCCTCTGATCGCTTTTTCCGATCAATAATGCGGAAATTGATGAATTGAAAGCGGGCGCGGGCAGGGCGATAGTCAGGCAACATTTCAGGGGGCTGGCATGGCTGATTTTCCGACGACGGCGCGGGTGGTGGTGATCGGGGGCGGCGTGGTCGGGGTGTCGGCGCTTTACCATCTTGCCAAGGCCGGATGGCATGACGCGGTGCTGCTCGAGCGCAACGAACTGACGGCGGGTTCGACCTGGCACGCGGCGGGCAATGTGCCCACATTCAGCGCCAGTTGGTCGATCATGAACATGCAGCGCTATTCGGCCGAGCTTTACCGCGGCCTTGGCGCGGCGGTCGATTACCCGATGAATTACCATGTCACCGGCTCGGTGCGGTTGGGGCACAGTGCCGACCGGCTGACCGAGTTCAAGCGGGTGGTTGGCATGGGCCGATATCAGGGGCTGGATCTGAACCTGCTGGCCCCGGGCGAGATCAGGTCGGTCTATCCGTTCCTCGAGACCCACGATCTGACCGGGGCGCTGCATGACCCTTACGATGGCGACATCGACCCGGCGCAACTGACCCAGGCGCTGGCCAAGGGGGCGCGGGCGATGGGGGCGCGGATCGAGCGCTTCTGCCCGGTCACCGCGGTGCGGCGCGAAGATGGCGAGTGGGTGCTAGTCACCCCGCGCGGCGAGATCCGCTGCGAGGTGGTGGTCAACGCCGCGGGCTACCGCGCGCGCGAGGTGGCGCGGCTGTTCGGGCGCGATCTGCCGATGGTGGTGATGAGCCACCAGTATCTGCTGTTCGACACCATCCCCGAACTGGCGGCGTGGAGCGCGCAGGTTGGTCACAAGCTGCCGATCCTGCGCGATGTCGATGCCAGCTACTACATGCGGCAGGAAAAGATGGGGCTCAACCTCGGCCCTTACGAGCGCGGTTGCCGGGCGCACTGGGCAAGCCCCGGCGACCCGATGCCCGAGGATTTCAGCTTTCAACTGTTCCCTGACGATCTCGAGCGGCTCGAGGCGCAGATTGCCGACGCCATGGCGCGGGTTCCGATCCTGGCGAAGGCAGGGCTCAGCAAGGTGATCAACGGGCCGATCCCCTATGCGCCCGACGGCAATCCGCTGATCGGGCCGATGCCGGGGCTGCCCAATGCCTTCGAGGCCTGTGTCTTTACCTTCGGCATCTGTCAGGCGGGAGGGGCGGGCAAGGTGCTGGCGGAATGGGTGACCGAAGGGACCACCGAATGGGACATGTGGTCGTGCGATCCGCGCCGCTTCACCGGCTTTGAAGACCCGGCCTACTGCCTTGCCAAGGGCCGCGAGGTATATGCCAACGAATACGCGATACAGTTTCCCCAGCATTTCTGGCCTGAAGGGCGGGACATGAAGCTGTCGCCGGTGCATGATCGCACCCGGGCGCTGGGGGCGGTCTATGGCCCGGCCAACGGCTGGGAGCGGGCGCTGTGGTATGCGCGACCGGGCGACGACACCTCGGAGGCGGGGGCGCGGACCTGGGATCGCGAAGGGCCGTGGTTTGGGGCGGTGCGCGAGGAATGTCTGGCGGTGCGCGATGGCGCCGGGATCCTCGATCTGCCGGGGTTCTCGCGCTTTCGGGTGACAGGCAAACATGTGGCCGACTGGCTGGCGGCGCAGATCACCGGCAAGGTTCCGGGGGTGGGGCGGCTGGGGCTGGCCTACTTTGCCGATGGCAAGGGGCGGATCGTCACCGAGATGTCGGTGGCGCGGCTGGCCGACGACGAGGTGATGCTGATCACAGCGGCGGCGGCGCAGGCGCACGACCGCGCGTGGCTGACGCAGCATCTGGCGGCGGGGCTGAGGCTGGTTGATGAAACCGATCAGTGGTCCACCCAGATCGTAACCGGCCCGGCCAGCCGTGCCGTTATGGCCGGGGTTTGCGCGGCCGATCTGTCGCGGCCCTGGCTGAGCTGGCAGGCGACGACCATCGCCGGGGCCGAAGTGCTGCTGCTGCGGGTCAGCTTTGCGGGCGAGCTGGGATGGGAGGTGCACTCGCGCCTGGCTGACACGAAGGCGGTGTGGGATGCGCTGATGGCGGCGGGCAAGCCGCATGGCCTGCGCCCATTCGGGATGTTCGCGCTTAACAGCTTGCGCATCGAGAAGGGGTATCGCGCCTGGAAGGGCGATCTGTCCACCGATTATACCGTGTTGCAGGGTGGCCTTGGGCGCTTTGTCGATTTTGGCAAACCTGCATTCCGTGGCCGTGCGGCGCTGCTGGCCGAACAGCAGGCGGGGGTTGCCAAGCGCTTTGTCACGATGCGGGTGGAGGCCGGGGCCTTTGATCCGCCCTACATGGCCACTATCTGGCAGGGGGACACGGTGGTAGGCGAAACCACCAGCGGCTATTGGGGCCACCGGGTCGGGGCCTGCATCGCGCTGGGGATGCTGCGCGCCGATCTGGCGGTACCCGGCACCGCGCTCGAGGTCGAGATTTTCGGCCAGCGTTGCGCGGCGGTGGTGCAGGACGACGCGCCGATGTGGGATCCGGCCAACGCCCGGATCCGGGCATGACGGTGGCGCAAACCATGGCGGGGGGGCAACCCTTGGCGCCGGGCGGGCCCGAGGCGCGGGTCTGGCGCGACGATCTGCCGGCACCGCGCCCTGGTTCCGGCGAGGTGCTGGTGCGGGTGCTGGCGGCCGGCGTCAACATGACCGACCGCAACGCCAGGGGCGGCTGGTATGGCGCGGGCGAGGCCTCGGGTTGGGCCGGGGCGCTGCGCTTTCCGCGCATTCAGGGGTCTGATCTCTGTGGCCGGGTGGTGGCCTGTGGCGCCGGAGTCGCGGGTCTGGCGATCGGCGCGCGGGTGATCTGCCCGACCCATCAGGCCGAACTGACGGCGGGCGACCCGCTGAACTTCGTGGCCATCGGGTCGGAATACGACGGCGCGATGGCGCAGTATTACGTGGTGCCGGCGCGGCATCTGCATGATGTCTCTGCCTCGCCCCTGTCGGATGTGGAGATCGGCGCGATGCCCTGCGCTTACGGCACGGCGCACAACCTGCTGACCCGGGCGCGGGTGGCGGTAGGCGAGCGGGTGCTGGTTGCCCGGGCCTCGGGCGGGGTGGGGCTGGCGGCGGTGCAGCTGGCGGTCCAGCGCGGGGCCGAAGTCACCGGGCAATGCAGCCTCGGCAAGGCGGCGGCGGTGGCGGCGACGGGGGCAGCGGTGGTGAGCCGCGACAGCACGCCAAAACCCCGCAGCTTCGATGCGGTGATCGACGTGGTGGGCGGGCCGGGCTGGCAGGACCTGTTGACGACGCTGCGCCCCGGCGGACGCTATGCCACCTCGGGCGCGGTGGCGGGGCCGATGGTCGCGGGCGATCGGCGCACCGTCTATCTGAGCGACCTCACGCTATTGGGGTGTACCCATCAGCCGCGCGAGGTGTTCGCCGGGCTGGTCACCATCATCAACACCGCCCGGATGCGACCGGTGGTGTCGCAGACCTGCCCCTTGCACGCCAGCGCCCGTGCTCAGGCCAATCTGGCCGCCGCACGTTGCCCCGGCAAACTGGTTTTGATACCGAAGGAAACCACGCCATGACCATTCCCAAGACCGCCCGCGCCGTGATCATCGGCGGCGGCATTTCCGGCTGCTCGCTGGCCTATCATCTGGCCAAGGCGGGCTGGAGCGACATCGTTCTGCTGGAGCGCAAGCAACTGACCTGCGGCACCACCTGGCACGCGGCGGGGCTGATCGGACAGCTGCGCGGCTCGGAAAACATGACTCGGCTGGCCAAGTATTCGGCGGATCTCTATGTGAAACTCGCCGCCGAGACCGGGGTTGAAACCGGGATGCGGCAGGTGGGCTCGATCTCGGTGGCGCTGACGCATGAGCGCCACGAGGAACTGTTGCGTCAGGCCACCTTGGCGCGCATCTTCGATGTCGAGGTGCACGAGGTCTCGTCGGCCGAGGTCAAGGCAATGTATCCGCATCTGAATGTGTCCGACGTGGTGGGGGCGGTCGCGCTGCCGCTCGACGGCCAGTGCGACCCCGGCAACATCGCGCTGGCGCTGGCCAAGGGGGCGCGGATGCGCGGTGCCAGGATTTGCGAGGGAGTCAAGGTTGTCGCCGTCACCGAGGCCGGGCGGCGGGTGACCGGGGTGGACTACGAGCTGGCCGGCGAGCGCGGCCACATCGCCGCTGATGTGGTGATCAACTGCGGCGGAATGTGGGGGCGCGACTTGGCGGCGCAAAACGGTGTCACGCTGCCGCTGCACGCCTGCGAGCATTTCTATCTGGTGACGGAACCGATCGACGGAATTGGCCATTTGCCGGTGCTACGGGTGCCCGACGAGTGCGCCTATTACAAATCCGACGCCGGCAAGATGATGCTGGGGGCGTTCGAACCCAAGGCCAAGCCCTGGGGCATGGCCGGGATCCGCGAGGATTTCTGTTTCGACACCTTGCCCGAGGATTTCGACCACTTCCAGCCGATCCTCGAGGCCGCGATGAACCGCATCCCGCTGTTCAAGACCGCCGGGATTCACACCTTCTTCAACGGACCGGAAAGTTTCACCCCGGATGACCGCTATTATCTGGGCGAGGCCCCCGAACTTGGCGGCTACTGGATCGCGGCGGGCTACAACTCGGTCGGGATCGTGTCGTCTGGTGGGGCGGGCATGGCGCTGGCGCACTGGATCACCACCGGCGAGGCGCCGTTCGATTTGTGGGAGGTGGATATCCGCCGCGCCCAGCCGTTCCAGCACAACCGGCGCTATTTGCGCGAACGGGTGTCGGAAACGCTCGGGCTGCTTTACGCCGACCACTTTCCCTACCGCCAACCGGAAACCTCGCGCGGGGTGCGGCGCTCGCCGCTGCACGCGCATCTGGCGGCGCGCGGCGCGGTGTTCGGCGAAATGGCGGGGTGGGAGCGGGCGAACTGGTTCGCAACCGCGGGGCAGGAGCGGCAGTATCGCTATTCCTGGGGGCGGCAGAACTGGTTCGCGAACAACCGCGCCGAGCATCTGGCGGTGCGAAACGGGGTCGGCCTGTTCGACATGACCTCGTTTGGCAAGATCAGGGTCGAGGGGCGCGACGCTTGCGCGTTCCTCAACTGGGTCTGCGGCAACGAAGTCGATGTGGCGGTGGGGCGGATCGTCTATACCCAGATGCTGAACCCGCGCGGCGGGATCGAATCCGACCTGACGGTGACCCGGCTGAGCGAGACCGCCTATCTGCTGGTCGTGCCGGGGGCCACCTTGCAGCGCGATCTGGCCTGGCTCAAGCGTCATGTCGGCAATGCCTTCGCGGTGATCACCGATGTCACGGCGGCCGAGGCGGTGTTGTGCGTTATGGGGCCGAAAAGCCGTGACCTGCTGGCGGCGGTATCGCCAAACGACTTCAGCAATGCCGCGCATCCTTTTGGCACTGCTAGCGCAATCGAGATCGGCATGGGGCTGGCGCGGGCGCACCGGGTGACGTACGTGGGCGAGCTGGGCTGGGAGCTTTATGTCAGCAGCGATCAGGCCTGCCACGTGTTCGAGACTTTGGTCGAGGCGGACCCTGCGCTGACGCTGTGCGGCCTGCACACCCTCGACAGTTGCCGGATCGAGAAGGCCTACCGCCACTGGGGGCACGACATCACCGACGAGGATCATGTGCTCGAGGCGGGTCTGGGCTTTGCGGTGAAAACCGGCAAGGGCGATTTCATCGGCCGCGAGGCGGTGCTGCGCAAGGCGGAGGCGGGGCTGGCGCGGCGGCTGGTGCAGTTTCGCCTGACCGACCCCGAGCCGCTGATCTTTCACAACGAGGCGGTGGTGCGCGACGGGGTGATCGTGGGGCCGTTGACCTCGGGGGCTTACGGCCACTTGCTCGGCGGTGCGGTGGGGCTGGGCTATGTGCCCTGCGCCGGGCAGACCGAGGCCGAGGTGCTGGCATCACGCTACGAGATCGAGGTCGCGGGACGGCGCCATGCAGCGTCTGCCGCGCTGGTGCCGATGTATGATCCGAAATCGGCGCGGGTGCGCGGGTAAGGCAGGCGGGGGGCTGTCGGCCCCCCGCACCCCCCCGAGGATATTTTTGAAAAGAAGAAGGGCTTTGCGATGAGCGATACTGGTGAGGTTTGCGAACCCGCGCGGGCGCGGCGGGCGGGCGGGCGGGCAAGCCGGGTGGCGCTGCGCTCGGCCCCGCTGGCCGAGAATTTGCGCCCGGTGCATGCCGGGATGCCGGGCGGGCAATACCAGCCTTTGACGGCGGCGGGGATGGCCAAGATCAACGACAGTGCGCTGGCAGCGCTGGAGGTGATCGGGCTGTCGCAGGCACCGAAGCAGGGGGTTGAACTGCTGACCGGGGCTGGGGCAATTTTGGGCGATGATGGGCGGCTAAGGTTTCCGCGCGCGCTGGTCGAGGATATGCTGGCGGTGGCGGCGCGCGACATCACGCTCTGTGGGCGCGATCCGAAGTATGACCTGCATCTCACCGGCACCAATGTGCATTTTGGCACGGCGGGGGCGGCGCCCTATGTGGTCGAGGCGCTGACGGGCAACTACCGCGAAAGCACGGCGCAGGACCTCTATGACGCCGCACGGATCACCCATCACCTTGACAACGTGCATTTCTTTCAACGTGCCATGGTGTGCCGCGATGTGCCCGACAACTATGAGATGGACATCAACACGCTTTACGCCTGCCTGAGCGGGACCACCAAGCATGTCGGCACCTCGTTTTCCGAACCCGGCCACGTGAAGGGCTGTTTCGATCTGCTGCATCAGGTGGCCGGCGGCGAGGCGGCCTGGCGGGTGCGGCCGTTTGTGAGCAATTCCAACTGTTTCGTCGTGCCGCCGATGAAATTCGCCGAGGAAAGCTGCATCACGATGGAGGCCTGTATCCGGGCCGGGATGCCGATGCTGCTGCTTTCGGCGGGCCAGGCGGGGGCCACTGCCCCGGCCCCGATTGCGCTGGCGATCGTGCAGGCGATGGCGGAGTGTCTGGCCGGCGTGGTCTATGCCAATGCGATCGTGCCCGGTGCGCCCTGCATCTTCGGCACCTGGCCGTTTGTTTCCGATCTGCGCACCGGAGCGATGTCGGGCGGCTCGGCGGAACAGGCGCTGCTGACCGCGGGCTGCGCCCAGATGCATCAGTTCTACGGCCTGCCGGGTGGCGCGGCGGCGGGCATTTCCGACAGCAAGCTGCCCGACATGCAGGCCGGCTGGGAGCAGGCTATCACCAATGTGCTGGCCGGTCTTTCCGGGCTGAACATGATCTACGAGGCGGTGGGGATGCACGCGAGCCTCTTGGGCTTTTGCATGGAAAGCCTGATCCTTGGCGACGACATTCTGGGTCAGGCGCTGCGCTGCGTGCGCGGGATCGAGGTGACCGAGGACAGCACCTCGATTGACGCCATGAAGGCGGTCTGCCTCGGCGGGCCGGGGCATTATCTGGGTTCTGATCAGACCCTGGCACTGATGCAGACCGAATACGTCTATCCCGCGGCGGCCAACCGGATGAGTCCCAAGGAATGGGCAGAGGCGGGTAAACCGCAGTTACTCGACCGTGCGATTGCGCGCAAGAATGAGATCCTGGCGCGCGCCGGGTGCCTGATCGACCCCGCGATCGACGCCGCCATCCGCGCCACGCACCACATCTATTTTCAGTGAGATCGCAATTGGTGCAACGGATGACTGCGGGAATCGGCGCGGCCGCGACGGTCGCATGAACGCCCCTGAGGGCTATGGAGAGGCATTATGCATTACGGATTCATCGGTCTGGGCAATCTGGGCGGGCACCTTGCCGCCAGCCTGATTCGGGCAGGCTTCAAGCTGACTGTGCATGACATCGACCCCCACCTTGGCGCGCGCCATGTGGCGGCGGGGGCAACCTTCGCGGCGAGCCCTGCCGAACTCGCGGCCCGTGTCGATCACGTCTTCACCTGCCTGCCGTCGCCGGCGGTGTCCGAGGCGGTGCTGGCGCAGCTTTTGCCCGCGATGCGCCCGGGGGCGAGCTGGATCGAGAACTCGACGCTCGGGCGCGACGACATTCTGCGGCTGGGGGCGCTGGCTGCCGAGCAGGGGGTGCGGCTGATGGAGGCCCCCGTCACCGGCGGGGTGCATCTGGCAGCGCAGGGCAAGATCACGGTGCTGGCCGGCGGCGAGCGCGACCTTTACGATCTGCACCTGCCCGCATTGCAGGCTATCGGGGATCGCATCTTTCACATCGGCCCGCTGGGATCGGCGGCGGTGATCAAGGTCATCACCAACATGCTGGCCTTCATCCACCTGGTCGCCGATGGCGAGGCGCTGATGCTGGCCAAGCGCGGCGGGCTTGATCTGAGAACTGCGTGGCAAGCGATCGCGGCCTCGTCGGGCAGCAGTTTCGTGCATGAAACCGAGGGCCAACTGATCCTGAACGGCAGCTACGACATTGCCTTCTCGATGGATCTCGCGCTCAAGGATCTCGGCTTTGCCATGGCGTTCGGGCGCGAGTTCGGGGTGCCGCTCGATCTGGCCGGGATGACCCAGCAGACCTTCGTCAAGGGCCGGGCGGCCTATGGCGGCAAGGCCCAGTCCACCCAGATCGTCAAGCTCCTGGAAGACGTGCTGCACACCGACCTGCGCGCGCCGGGATTTCCGGCCCGGCTCGAGTGATTCACCGCGGCGCCCGCCCCGGTTCAGCGATCGGCGGCGGATAGCCCCCGGCCCGGCCCGACCGCGCGACGGGCTCAGATCAGCGCCACCAGCTGCGCCGCTTCGGCCCGCGGATCGGTCAGCGCCGCCCGGTCCTCGCCGGGGAAAAACCGAGCGCGCGTGGCCGTTGGCATCGGGGCGGGGGTCGCGATCAGCACCCGCGGCCCGGTTTTCACGCTCTCGGCGGCCCAGGAACGCGCCAGCGCGATCTGACCGGCCTTGGTGGCGCCGTAAGCGCCAAAGAACTTGGCCCCGCCGCGCGGGTCGTCGATGAACAACGCAGTGCCGCCGGGCGCGGCCAGCAGCAAGGGCTCGACATAGCTGATCAACAGGCCGGTGGCGCGCAGGTTGGTGGCAACCGAGCGGTCCCAGTCCTTGGGGTCGGCATGGCCCGCCGGGGTCAGGGGGGCGGCAAAGATCGCGGCATGAGCCCAGAAATCCAGCCGGCCCCAGCGGTCGTGAATGCTGCGGCACAACTGGCGCAGCGCGCCGTCGTCGCAGATGTCCATCGCGGCCAGGGTCAGGGCGTCGGGCGTGCCTTGCGCCTTGACCCGGTCGTCAAGCTCTTCCAGCCCGCCGCTGGTGCGCGCCACCGCCACCACGTGCCAGCCCCGCGCCGCCAGGGCCTCGGCCATGGCCGCCCCCAGCCCGCGCGAGGCCCCGGTGACAAGTGCAATCCGTTTTTCCATGCGGGTCGCAATGGCGGGTTTTGCCGCATTGGTCAAGGGCCGGGCGCGACCCGACCATGGTCTGGTCGTGATCGGTCATGTCTCGGAAGTGACCGCCGCCCCGGGGGCGGCTCCGAAGTTGCCGTGCGGCTGATGCTGGCGGGGTTGACGCTTGCGATCATGCCTGACCGGCGGCTCATGTTCGGGGCTCTGGGCAATCTCGCCATCCGCTGGTTCGCCGGTTAAGCACGGCACAAGGCGCTTGCGGACTATGCCTCGCTCACGCGGATCGGACGGCGGTGGGATAAGGGCGGTTTTCGGTGCATTTCACCCGCGTGGTGCAACGGGGCCAGGCCGCGGGACTAGTCACGCCGGAAACCGCGCACTTTGATGCCAGTTGAAGGAGGCCAACGACAGCGAGCGGACGGACCGTAAGCGGCGGCACATACAATAGCTCGGCCGGAACGATTTGGACGCGGTTGCCGTTGTTGTGCGATTGGTTCGAGTTCAATGGCGACGGCGACGTCGTCCAGTGCCCTCCTCTGCCCCGCCTGCAAGCAGCACACGACGGTGGAAGGCCACGAAGGCGTTGTGATGAACGTCGAGGTCGTGACTGCCATCCGGCCTGACCGCCGTCTTTGCTGGACCCGGCAGCGCGGGCATGCGGTCAGGCGTGACCGGAGCAGGTCACTTGTCCAGGCTCTGCGCCATCCGCATCAGGTTGACCGCCTCGATGCGGTAGCCGAACGGATCGTCGCCGCGCGCGCCAAGGGCCAGCGCGATCGCCTGATCCCAGCCCCAGTCGCCGAGATAGGTGGCCCCCGTCAGCAACTGGCCAAAGCCCGCAATCGCCACCGCAAAGCGCACGTCGTCCGAGCCGGTGCCGCTGCCCGGCAGGATCGGGGTCTCGATCAGTGCCGAGTCCGAGGTACCCGGGGTCTTGTAGCGCAGCCGCAGAAAGCCCAGTTCGCCCGCCTCGCCTGCGGGTTGCGCGCTGCCGTAGCGCAGCGGGTCGTGCAGCAGGGCGGGACTGGTGGGGGCGGTGACCTCGTAGATCGCGGTCACGCTGTGGCCCGCCCCGATCTCGCCCGCATCCACCCGGTCGTTGTTGAAATCCTCGCGCCTAAGCGCCCGGGTCTCGTAGCCGATCAGGCGGTATTCGGCGACGGCGGCGGGGTTCCACTCGACCTGGATCTTGACGTCGTCGGCGATCGGGAACAGCGCCCCGGTCAGTTGATCGACCAGCACCTTGCGGGCCTCGGCCAGGGTGTCGATGTAGGCCGCCTGACCGTTGCCGTTCTGTGCCAGCGCCTGCATGGTGGCATCGTCAAGGTTGCCGCGCCCAAAGCCGAGCACCGAGAGATAGACCCCACTGTCGCGCTGGCGGGCGATGTAATGGGTCAGCCCCTCGGGATCATCAATGCCGACATTGAAATCGCCATCGGTGGCCAGCACCACGCGCGAAACCTCGCCCGCCCCGCCCATCTTGCGCGCCACCTGATAGGCCAGCGCCAGCCCTTCCGCCCCGGCGGTAGCGCCCCCCGCTTGCAGCCGATCGAGGGCCGCCAGAATGGCTTCACGATCGGCGGCGCGGGTCGGCGCCAGCACCCCCCCTGCCGATCCGGCATAAGCCACGATCGCCACCTCGTCCTCGGGCCGTAACTGCGCCAGCATCAGGGTCAGCGACTGCCTGAGTAGCGGCAGCTTGTTCGGCTCGTCCATGCTGCCCGAGGTGTCGATCAGGAACACCAGATTCAGCGCCGGGCGGTCGCTGATCGCGGGCAGGCGGCCTTGCAGTGCGATGTGCACGAGGTTGGTGCCGGGGTTCCACGGCGTCCTGGTCACGGTGACGGTGCTGGTGAACGGCGTGTCACCGGCGGCCGGGGCGGGGTAGGCGTAGGGAAAATAGTTTACCATCTCTTCGATCCGCACCGCCGCCGGGTCGGGCAGGGTGCCCGCCGTCAGGCTCGCGCGCACCACCGCGTAGCTGGCGGTATCGACATCGATCGAAAAGGTCGAGACCGGCTCGTTGGCGGTGATCTTCACCGGGTTCGGCGCGGCATTGGCGAAGGCTTCGGTGTCATCCGGTGCGGGCCGACCAAGATCAACCCCGCCGTCGCGTGGCAGGCCCTCGGCGAACAGCGTGCGCGCCGCAAGCGGGGCCAGCCCGACGGTCGGCCCGGGCGAGCGCGGAGAGGGCGGATTTTCCGCTACCATTGCCGCCCCGATGCCCGGCTGGTTCGCTTCCTTGGCCGCAAGCTCTGGGGTGGCAAGCCGGGTGATGTCGTGAGCGTCGGTGCCACCGTCATCGCCAACCTCGGGGCCGACGACGGCGTGGGCCGTTACCTCGGGCTCGGATGTGACTTCAGTTGCAGCCGTATCGGTGGCTTGGGTCGCGGGGGTCGGTTGTGGCACCACGAGCCCGCTCGGGGGTGGGGCGGTGCGGATCATCGGCACCACGATCACGAGCCCGACCGACAGCGCCAGCGCCGAGGTGGTGGCGGCCAGGATCGGGCGCGAGGTCAGGGATTTCAGCATGGCATGCACTCCTTTCAGGAACCCCGCCGCCGATCGGCGGGCCTGATTGGGACGCAGGGCCGGGCGCGATCCTTGGCCGGTTTGGTGCAGGGCATCGAAATTTCTCAGCGCCAGGGCGATGGTGTCGGCCTTGGCCTCGGCTTGGGCGGCAGGGGGGGCGTGCAGCGCCGCGCGCAGGTTGGTCAATTCGTTGCTCATGGTTCAGCCTCCGCGGTCGCCATGGCGCGCAGGCGCCGCTTCACCTCCGACATCCGCCAGGCGACGGTGCCTTCCGAGACCCCGAGCACGGCCCCCGCCTCGGCTTGCAACATGTCCTCGCCCAGCACCAGGGCGACGGTATCGCGCAGCTCGGGCGAAAGCCGGGTCATCGCCTGGGTCAGCCAGTCTTGCGCGCAGCGGGCCTCGTCCATCGCCTGCTGGCGTGAAATCTCCCAATCCCCCCAGCCGTTGGCGGCGCGACTGTGGCTGGCCTGACGGCGGCGCCGGTCATGTGCGGCGTTGACCGTGACCCGGTAAAGCCAGGTCGTGAAACGGGCCTGACCGCGCCAGCTCACCAGCTTGGCCGCCAGGGCGGCGCAGATGTCCTGCGTCAGATCCTGCGCCTCGGCCCGGCTGCCGGTCAACCGCCAGGCCAGGCCGAGGATGCGGTCGTAGTGGCGCTCGACCAGCGCCGCAAAAGCCTCACGGTCGCCTGCCGCGGCCGCTCTGGCCAGAGTTTGATCGGATGTCTCCATCATCCTCACGCTAGGGCAGGACGCGCCGTGATGGCAACGGTGTTCGTCGCCTGCCCGATCTTCCGTCGCTCTGCCATGCCCAAGCCTTCTTGCCGCGCGCGACGGCAGTCCGGAACGGCGTCCGGAATCCGGGGCCAGTCGGGTCTTGCGGTTGCCGTCAATCCGACTCCACACGCGAATTGGACGCGCGTGGTCGGGCAATCCTTGGCGGCGGCGATCGGAAAAAGCGGTGGCTGCGCCCGCGCCAGGCGCTTCCGGTGTGATCGTCTGGTTGCAGAGCACGGGTCGTGTCGGGCGAGCGGGCAGAGGCTTTTCGCACGCCCGTGGCGATGGCCGGGGCCAAAGTGAGCACCGGCGGAGCAATTTCCCGGGTCAGGCTGGAAAACCGATCCTGTCGGCGCTTCTCAGGCGGCCGGTTCGGGGCGGGAGGTGCGCGCGCGTGACTTCGGCGCGGCCTTGGTCGTCGGCTTCACGCACAAGAGACGTTCGTGCTTCTTCTCGCGCCCGACCGCTTCGACCGTGCCATAGCGCGCCAGACTGGCGGCGGCGTCGGTGCCATTGCGGCAGTCGAGCAGGATGGCCTTGCGCACCTGGGTCGCAAAGAAACTGTCGTAGGTAGCGACCGGATAGTGAAAACCGCAGGAAATCAGGCTGATTGCCAGATCGACCGGCGCCAGATCGGCCAGCGGCTGATGCCTGGGGTTGAGGGTCGTGATGGCGCGCTCCGGCACCCCGTTGGCCACCAGAAAGGCGCGGGCATTGGCAAGGTCGGCATAGCCCGCGCCTTGCGGCTTGAAGCCAAAATGCAGGCTCTCGGTCTGCTCGATGTCGATGAGAACCAGCTCGCAACCGAAGCGGCGGAAGATAAACAGGTCGATGAAGGCCTGACCGCAACCAAGATCGGCCAGTCTGCGGGGCGCGAAGCGCGCGATGGTCGGTGCGATCTTGGCGAACATGTCGTCGATCTCGCGGGTGACCTCGGCGAGGATGGTTTCGCGATTCTCGGTTGCGGTTCGCCTCATCAGCTCGGGCCAGCCGGTCGGTGTGTGCTTGAGTGACGGCACCAGCCGCTTGATCCGGTTCGAGCGTTGCAGGCAGAGATTGACCACCTGCGCGACCGTCATCATCGAATAGTCGATCGGGGCGTCGCTCACTGGCATCGGTTTCGCGGTGGTGGTGGCCATGTCATCTCTTTGCGGTTCTGCTGGGCAAGGCGGTCGCCAGCACGATCGGGCGGCGCTGCGTGGCCGGTCGGCGCAGCATAAGAGCGTTTGCACCAGCGGATCAAGCCCGGCCGGAAGCCGTGACGCAACCGGCGCGGTTGGGAGGTGGGGGGGGGGGCTTGGCACCTTGCCACCCGCGCCGCCCGGCTTCAGACTAGGATCAGCCTTCGGCCTCAGATCGAGAGGCAGATGTATTTCATTTTCATGCGATATTTTTGCAACTATGACTCTAGCACGCTATGGATTGATTTAAAAGGAAACAATTTGCTTTACCGGTGTGAAAATGCCCGATAAGAGGCTTTTACTGTTCCAATAGTGTTCCAATAAGGGGCGAATTTCTGTTCCAACAAGGTTGAGCTATGTGTTCCATCCCGGATGATCACATAGACCCTCGGCGCTCCGCATTTTTCATGGCAAGATCGGTTCTGAGGGACATTCGCCACGGGGTGCGGTCATGCTGATCCATCTTCACAAGCAGGCGACG
>Ga0172368_10000107_pt1 | contig 110058 bp, 71 predicted proteins | sample Lak11m_FD_114540 | JGI IMG/M metagenome (GOLD analysis project Ga0172368, IMG submission 114540) | Freshwater microbial communities from Kabuno Bay, South-Kivu, Congo - kab_022012_11m | ecosystem: Environmental > Aquatic > Freshwater > Lake | place: Democratic Republic of the Congo: South-Kivu...
AGAAAAACTAAATTTATTATTCTTCTTTTCATATCTCGCTCCACCGCTATTTGATTACAGCAAATTTGCCAATGTATTCGCCAATACCCGGCGCATCAACATGATAAATGTAAAGTCCGTATGATAAATCCATTCCGTCTTCCGTTATCAGATTCCAAGATAATGTCCCATCTTCGGTACCCGTTACTTTTTCAAGTGTTTTAATTAAAGCACCTGTTACATTATAGATTCTAATAGTACACCTTGTTGGAAGATGAATGAAATCCATCCGTCTTTCACCGCGTCCAGTTTGAATAAGATTTCTCTTCTCCCATGCATTTGCACTTATATACGGATTTGGAACAGCAGCAATTTTACCGAGAGAATTCTTTGCAAGATCGGTATCAACCTTTGCACCTTTAGTGGAGAATTGGAAATAATCACCTGTCTTGAAAGGTTTAGTTGTGACAATCCTAAAAACATTTCCCGGTCGGGGTGTAGCAAATTGTGGTGCCGAAGGTTGTCTGTATTGTATTCTCCATGTTAATCTAAATTGATTTTGTTCGTACTCAATTATTACAATATCATCACCCAAGCTGAATTGTCCATCTTGATTATTATCGAAGTATTCAGCTTGAACATCTACACCTCGTGAAATATTACGGACCTTAAACGGTACCGGTTTTTTAGTGAATGGTGTAGTTATAGTTTGACCTTCAGGCAGCCATTCAATTTCATAATCGGAAGGCCATGCAACATTCCGTTGCGGAGAACTTTTATCAGGGGCAACAAACATATCAACATTACTATAACCAACTACCCAACCTTTTTCCTTAACAACACCAAGAGTATCACCGATTACAGAAAAAATAAGACCGTCAAACGGAGTACTGAATTTTCCGACACCAATGTTAGAACTATCAACATTTGCAAAAATCACTTCTTCGGTTCCGTTCAATGTGCGGGTCAAAGAATATCCGGTAGTTTTATATTTTGGTACATCACCGCTTGCAGTAAAATTAATTTTATAAGTAGCGCCTTCTTTAACTTCATTTGGATTTAGAACTATCATACTTACCTTACCGGAGCCAAGACCCTGCGTTACTTTTGTTAAATCACCTGTAATTTGAGGAGGAAGGTAACCGGCTGAAGGAGAGTTCGGTGTAACAACAGCGCAATTGATATCAACAAATTTAATTTGACCTGAAAAATCCTGAGAAATTATTTTTGTTGTTTCACTCGGGATTAATCCTTTAGTACCATAAGCAGGATCCCCTTGATCATAAGCTACTAAAGCATAATAATAAGTACTTCCATTCGTTACTGTAGAATCAACATAAGAATGTTGAAGCCCAGTTTCATTTCCTCTCCAGAAATGAGCACCGTTTATTCCCACAGGATCAGGACCTTTAAGACCATCTTTCAAATCAAATTGAGCAATTGGTTTCCAATATTTTGGCTCACCTTTAGAATCTGTTATCAACTTAATATCATTAAACTCAGGTTCCTGACTTCTATAAAGTAGGTAACCCTCAAAATCTTTCTTTCTTAAAAATCTATCAAAAGATTTCTCGGCATAGTCATTCCAATAAAGAAATACTTTTTTGTCTCCAGCTATAGCAGTCAAAGTCGGTTTTAAAGGAGGCTGAGAGAAATTATAATTTGCATTGTAGATTGATTGAACCGTCTCTTTATTAAAAACCATATCATCATAATCAACACCAAATACCAACGCAACAGAAAATCTTTCACGTTTATATAATTTTAGCGGAAACGGACCTGAACCAAAAAGAATTTGAATGTTAGAATTTGTTAATGAAGTATCGAAACTATTATAATTCATTTTTCTCCAGATCACTTCATCATTCTTAGGCCAAATAGCATTTGGTCCCTTGTTAGATAATCTTTCGATAACCAAGCTTGTTAAACCGATCTGATCCGATTCATCTTTATCTGTTCTGTCAAAATTTCCCTCACCATCTGTTGGTTGGCCGTCACCTTCACCTTCGTCAGGTCCATTGTACTGAGGATCATCTGGACCAACACCATCTTTTCCAAGATCATCGTTCAAAGGTTCACCGGCATCCCAGTGTCCGTCATGGTTTAAATCCGTATATGGAACCCAGTTATGATTATCGTCAATACCATTATCACGACTTTCATCAGTCATACCATCTTGATCATTATCAATTCCATCAGTTGAATTACCCGGACTTTCCAAAAATGCGTAGCCAACGAAACCGGTCTTCCAATTATCAGGCGGTGCAACACCATCATGGTCGAATGCGTATGCAAGATCAAGTTTAGTATTGTAAGAAGCATCGTCATCACCATTATCATTTAAACCGCCAACACCTGTATCACAATAAAACCCAAAATAAGTTGTATCTAATGATACCTCGGATAAATTAACTATATCATAATGGAAAAAGATGATATCCTCTGCGAGTACATGAGACCATTGAAATCCACGCACTTCAGTTCTTAATCCCAATCCTCCCCGGTTATGATCTGAAGGAAGCGGATAATAAAAATATGGCGGACGGGAAAATTCTTTATCTTTTGAATCATCCATCGCATAAAAAACTTCAAGATCAGCATTCATAACACCGCGTCCAAAATATCCGAACCAATAACCATCCCAATTAGAATTAACATTTGGAAGTGAACGGGGCCAATTTTCAGGCCATGATCTAGGTCTTGTACTCATTGCAGGTTGTTCTGATGCGGCTGCAGCATATCCTGGTATCGGTTCCATTACCCACAAATCTCCGGTAACAGGGTCATAATCAACTTCTTCTCTATATGATGTTTCTGCAGGATGAACAAGTTGTCTATTACCAGGGGCAAAAATTGCGGATGTTACAATTGGTGTACATCCATCCAAATACATGTGCCCGGTTCCTTTTGGCCATTCACCCGAAGGTCTATCCGGCCATGTACCCAATTGTCCATCATTCTGGAAAAGTGTTCTAACCAGGTTTCCATCCATTACAGCTTTTTTTCTATATGTCTTATCCCCGTACGGCTCCAAACGATATTTTAATATCTGTTCCTGTGTCTGAGCCCAAGTAGCATCGGCAATAACAAGGAAGGTAAGTAACCATAAAATATTTCTTTTCATTCTCAACTCCATTTTCTAAAAATATTTCTGTGTTCCGGATTAGAAATTAACATTGAATCCAATGTTGATTCTTCTTGGAGATGAGTAGTCTCCTGGATTTCTTAAATATTGTTCAATAGTATTTCTTCCAATAATTGGAGCAGCAAATTTTGTATTAAGATCAATACCCGCTCTACCGGTTGTGCTTGATACACCATATTCATTCTTGATGTCGAACAAATTATATACAAGTAAGAATGCGTTTACATCAAGACCAAAGACTTTGAATTGTTTATTAGCTCTTAGGTCAACATTCAAAGTATTCGGTTTTCTTCCACCGTTTTCAAAACGTAGTCCTTGCGAATAACGCGGGTCTTCAGTGTATGGAGCGCCGGAACCGTAATTAAAAATTATTCCAGCTGTCCAATCTGTTGGATCTCCAATTGTTATAGAAGCATTAATAGTGTGTGTCTGATCCCAATCGAGAGGAACAACTTTTTTATTCGATTCAACCGGAGGATCGGCTTGATTATTATAAAACTCTACCATCGGATCTGATGCATTACCTGAAGCAACTTGATAGGTATAATCTATTTTTGCACTAAAGAAATCGGCAAATCTTTTATCAAGTGTTATTATTACACCTTTAACATTTCCATAATCTCTATTGATAAATCTTGCAAATGTAAATCCTTCGTAAGTTTTTAGAATCTGCATACCAAGAAGGTTACGTATATCACTGTAGTAAAGAGATATATCTATAGAAACTTCAGGAAAAATTACCTGCTGTAATCCTAATTCATATTTAACTGTTTTTTGTGATTTCAATTCCGGATTTCCAACAGAAGATGAAAGAGAAGTAGTCTGATCAATTAAGTAAGCATAATTAGTATATAAGTTTTCAAAACTTGGTATCTGGAAAAAGTGTCCGTATGAAAAATGGATAGCTCCTTTTTCAGACATCGGGAAAGAAACTCCTAGACGAGGACTAATTTGGTATTCAGACTGTGCATTTCTCTTTTGGAACGCATTTGGAAAGTTAGGATTGTTTAACGGGTTGCGAATATCAGTTGGTAAATCTGTATTTGAACTAAAGTAATCAAATCTTACACCCGCATTAATAATCATTATATCATATTCCATCTTATCTTGAATGTATGCCGATATTTCGTAAGGATATCTCATATAACTTTGGTTATACTTTGTGTTTAGATCACTATAACCCAAAGTAAAAATTGCATTACCCAACGAATCTAATTGTCCTTCCGTCATGTTTCTAATTGTTTTCCAATCATTCGAAATTGTATGAAGTCTTGCTTCGGCACCAATCTTAATTTTATGTTCTTTTGTTAGCTGTGATTCTAATGACAATTGCCCGATATAGGTTTGTGTATATCTATTATATCTATCAGTCTCGTTACCGCCTTGATTAAAAGTATAACCTGTAATAGGTGTACCTTGATTTGGTTCAACGTAACGAGTATCGTATTCATCTTCATATAAATAGCCCCAGAACTTATGATAGTTCGATGAGAGCTTTAATGTTGCAAAAGTACTTTGAGATGGTATCCATGAAACTTGAAAACTATGAATTGTATTAGTACGGTAATGATTTTTTATCGCGTCCGGAGTCCATTTGTAAGCATGACTATAATATCTATTCCAGTTATCATCCCAGAAAATACTATAGCTGAATTTCCACTGATTAAAATTATAAGTTAGTTTACCGTTAAAAGATTTTTTCTCATAAGGATCCATCGGTACAAAAGCGCTATCGCCGGTACCATGATCAATCCAATAAGTTTGATTTCCAGCAATTGGAAAAGTTGGTCTATCGTCTGAAACATTATAATATCTTTGTCCATACTCATAGCCATCATCGCGAAAATATCTGCCGGTTAAAAAGAAAGTTAAATTATCTAAAACTTGTGTCGGTCCGCTCAAAGTTAATTGAAAATCTCTCGGACCATTCAGATTAGCTTTATTTACATTTTGAAAAATGTCTGTGTGAGTTGTAAAATAGTTCCCTACATAAGCCGATACTGAACCATCGTATTTTGCACCGCCGTCTTTTGTAACAATATTAACAATTCCTGCCATCGCTTGACCGTACTCTGCATTAAATGTACCGCTGATAACTTCCATCTGTCGAATTGAAGAGTTCTCTACTTCAACAGACATACCACCGTTGAATACATCTGTAACAGTAACGCCATCAACTAAATAAGAAACTTCACCGGAACGTCCTCCTCTAAAATGCCCGTTAACAACACCAGCTTGGAGGTTAACTACTTGATTCAGATTCTCTACAGGCATCATTTTCAATTCTTCTGAAGAAACAATAGCTGTTGATGAAGTGAGATCTTTTGTAACGAGCGGCTGTTTGGCTTGAATAACAATTTCGCCAACATTAATTGTTGCAGGTGTAAGGTTTACATCAAGACGTGTAGTTTGGTCAATCCTAATTGAAATTTTTTGAACCGTAACTTTATGATAACCGATTGAACTAACAACAACGGTATAGATCCCTGGTGAAATATTATTGATGTAATAATATCCATCCAAATCCGCCACAGCTCCCATGCTGGTTCCCTGTATAAGAATTGTTGCACCAATTACCGGTTCTTTGACTTCAGAATCAATCACCTTACCGGCTAGTTTTCCAGTCGTACCCGCATTAATAAATGAAGAAGCAAACAACAAAAATATAAGACTCAGTTGTATTACCCTTCTCGACAACTTAATACTCTCCATTCTATTAATCCTGTACATAATTCATTCCTTGAAAATTTTAAGTTATAGAAACAAAAAAGGGCACTCCATATTTTGAAGTGCCCTTAAATTGATTTTATTATTTGATCAACATCATCTTCTTAACACTAGTGAACGAACTACTTTCGATTCTGTAAATGTAAACACCGGATGCAAAACGGGTAGCATCGAAATTAACAGTGTACTTACCTGCTTCCTGATATTTATTTACTAAATCTGCAACCTGGCGACCAAGTATATCATAAATCTTTAATGTAACAATACCCGGTTTAGCTATCGTGTATTTAATTTGTGTAGCCGGGTTAAAAGGATTAGGATAGTTTTGATCTAAAGAATATTGTAACGGTAGTTCATCTTTTACATCTGTGACAATAACATCAGAATTTCCATACCAAGAGTACATCCATACGGCCGGATTACTCCAGCCGGCATCATTATCATATGGCGACCAGCCTATTTGACCTTCTCGGTTTCTCCATAGTTCAGGGGAATTTAATCCATCATTATCACAAACAAGTACTTGAAGTGGGATTTTAAATCCTTCATGAAGATAGAGTGTATCTGTAACACCTACTGGAGTTTTTCTTAATTTTATGATATCTGCTAATGCTAATCTTCCTTCAACCATATAACCTGATGGGAATTTTTCTTCCCAGTAATAATTTGTACCTGGCATTAACAATGAATCTTTTTCTGATTCCCAGTGATCGCTTCTTGCTCTATCTTTATTAAATCTAAAGTGGTAATCTGGTTTATAACCATGCTTGTATGCAGTATGCTGTTTTGCTTCCTGATTGTATAAACCAATTTCAATGTCAACGCAGTCAAGTGCCCAGCTTGAACCTTGGCTCAAGTATGATATATTATTATAAACAATATCATCTGTAACATCGGCGGCGAAATACAAATATGTTTTATCCATTGCTATATATATATTCGCAGAACAATCAGCATCATTAGAAATAGTAAACCCGGTCATAATATGTCCTGACCCATCGGAAGGTTTTAGGGTGAATGGTGTAACACCTGCCCATTCTGTTAAATTACCATCAGCCGCCCAGCTTGGCGGTGTCATATTCGGGATTGTAGGAACACCTTTTGCTGTATTAGCAATTGCACCCGTAGCGGTTAATGCCCCTATGTTGCCATTTTTATCAATTGCTCTAACTGCGTAATAATTAAAATCTGTTCTATCTGTTTTTGGAGATCTTAAAAGATGTTCAAAAACTTGTGTCCCTCTTGGAACATTTTGTGCTACAATTTCAACTCCTGCTGCTTCAGTATTTGTAATTGGATTTTTACTTGCATAGACAAAATATTTTTCAGTTGTCTCACCTGCAAGATCCGTCCAAGTAATTAAATTTGAATACGTTCCTTTAACAAAATTTACTGCAGGAGCTAATGGCGCAATATTATCAAAAAGTTGGAATCCTGATTGTTGCATGATACCTAAGAGGACAGTTCCGATTAGTTTTTCGCCTTTTGGTCCAGCATCAGCGCCAGCACCAATAGCAAAAAAGTCAAATGAAATTTTTTTCATTTTATCTGGGTTGAAAACTTTGTTCCCATTTGATCCATTTTGACCCCATCCACCAATTGCTGGATGTTGATCACCATCAAGAAGAGCAAGTTCTTTTAATGGTAAATCATATCTTGTCCAACCTGAGGTTTGTGTTAAATCAATCGGAATTTTAGTCATCCAGTTTTCACCTTGACCAGGAGTGCTTTCTTCAGTAAGAGTAACTCTTAACATTGCTCTTTTTGGAACTGATGTTGTAACAGCTGTAACATTCTTTACATAGAATGATAAGTAGGTTCTTTCAATAAATTTATCTGGAGCCGTTACAGGTACATTAATAGAAACATATCCTCCCCAATCTTGAGAAGCATTGACTGTGTAATCAACTTTTAGAGATCCGGTAGTTCCTTCAACTTTGTCAGTAGCTTCATTAGCTAAAGTAACTGAACCTTTATCTGTTGCACCGGCCCAGCCCATATCATCTATACTAAATTGAGAAGCCATGTTTACGAAAGGAATGATTGGTGGTGCATAACGGTCACCGGTAACGGCAAAACCATCAAGAAGAATTACACCTGAAGCAGTTGGTGTATTAGTAGCGGCACCAGTTGTGATATAAACAATAGACAATTCCATTGTCTTAATTTTATCAAGCTGAATCTCACGGTCTCCATCACCAAATTGAAGAGCCCATTCTATTGTTTTATCGCCACCATCCTTAAATACATCCAAAGAAACTGTAACCTGTTTCCATTGACCGGAAGCATCAGAATAATCAATTGGCATTTCACGATACCAGAGATCACGTTTGTTTTCACTATCTACATCACCCAACTTTAATTCCGTAAATACTGTACCGGTTTGTGTTGTAACAACCGGGGTAATTACCTTATACCAAAATGTTAAATTTGTGCCGGTAGATAAGTTAATATAATTTGTTAAAGGGTTAGGTGTAGCTCTAACAATATAACCGCCCCAACCATCACCTGCACCGACAACATAATCGATTTTTAGTGAAGCTGCACCTTCTTTTTTATCAGCGGTGTAATCTGTTAGGTCCATCTTGGCAGTAGCCGAACCCTGATTGTTGTAAAATTGGTTCAAGTCCCAAAATCCGCTTGCAACCGCGTTATCTTGCGGTTGGAATACATACGTTTGAGAGTATGCTGAACCAACGATTAGTAAAAATAGTGCGAGAGATAGAAGTTTTTTCATAGTACTTCTCCTTTTGTTTAGTGCCTCTATTATTTATTTAGTGCTGTCTATTAATTGAACCAACATTTTTTATACAAAAAGAAACCACAAACTCAAAGTTAGAACTAGTATTAAACCGGAAAGAAGAATATTAATTTTCACCTGCGGAATGGCTACAACATTATTAGCTACATCAGTTCCGTTATTTTTTTTGCCTAGCAGAAAATCAATTTTAGATATGTTAATTTCTCCTTCATAATAGACTAAATAACTAAGAAAGATTACAAGCAACGAAGTTGCGAGGAAAAGAAATATTGTAAAGTGTAAATAGTTAACCTGCGCATATGCCATTAGAATCGGGTTATCTATCATTCCCGATTTATTCATAATTTCAATTAGGAATCTTGAAACGCCAAGAAACTCACCGATGATTAGAGAAACAAAAACACTTTTAGCACTTACTTTTTTTAGAGTTAATCCTAGAATAAAAACTGCCGTTATAGGTGCACTAATAAATGCTTGTGTGCTTTGTAAAAAAATGTAAATGTGAGAGTTCACAATCTTCACAAACGGAACAAGAAGAATTACAACAACAACTGTAACAATAGTAGCCATTCTTCCTACAAGTACTAATGTTCTATCCGACGCATCGGGATGTTTGGGTCTATAAAAATCAATTGTGTAAAGTGCTGCTATGCTATTAAATGATGCTGAAAGAGAGGACATTACTGCAGATAAAAATCCTACAATTACCAGACCTTTAATTCCAACAGGGAGAATATCACTTGCTATTAAAGTTGGATACGCTTCGTCTCCCCTTATTTCAGGAAAGAGTGCAAATGCAATTAAACCAGGTGTTACAAGAATAAAAATCGGCAGGATTTTTAGAAAAGAAGCCATGATTGTGCCGGTGCGGGCGTCGTTAATACTTTTAGCACCAAGTACTCTCTGCACTATATAATTGTCGGCACACCAATACCAAAATGCTATTATAGGTGCACCGAAAATAATTCCTGTCCATGGAAAGTCCGGGTCGCTCATAGATTTAAACATCTGGAAATGCTCGGCCGGTAATCTTTCACGCAACCCTGCAAAACCGCCGACTTCATTAAAACTAAACACCGTTAATAAAAAAGCACCGACAAGTAAAAGGATTCCTTGAAACACTTGTGTCCGGACAACTGCAGAAAAGCCTCCGACCAAAGAATAAATTCCGGTTAGAAGAACAATAATAACAGCTGAAGAGAAAATGCTTAATCCAAAGATTTTATTAAACAGAATTCCGCCCGCAAAAAGAGTTACTAAAATTTTAGTTATTACATACGTAAAAATTGAGAGCCCGGAAAAAAACTTTCTACTTGACGCATCGAATCTTTTTTCTAAAAATTCCGGCGTTGTTAGAACTCCCGCTCTTTTATAAATTGGAGCTATAATCCATCCGAGAAGTATTAGAAAGAAAATGGCAATCAATTCAAATTGTGCAACGGCTAATCCGCGTGCAGCTCCTTGTCCGGCAAGACCAATAAAATGTTCGCTGGAAATGTTAGTTGCAAAAAGTGTGATACCAATTGCGAACCAACTAAGATTTCTGCCTGCAAGAAAATAGTCTGTCAAATTCTTATCACTGTTTCGCAGGTATAGTCCAATTCCTAAAACAGCAATAAAGTAAACAAGAATTATCAAACTATCGTAAATGCTGATTGGATTATTCATACATAATATTCTACAAAAATAATACCGTTGGTAAATTGAAAAATTCGTTGGAATTGGAGATAATTCTTAAAGATTTTAACAAGTAGCTTATTATTTTAATAACTGATGCTTATTAATTTAATAAACTTATTTTAGCAGTATTAACTTTTTGCTTTGATGAAAAACACCTGAGGAAAGTGAATAAATATAAACTCCTGCTGAAAGTTTTAAAGCATTAAATTGAACAGAAAAATTTCCTTTCTCATGGTAATTGTTTACAAGTTGTGCAACTTCTCTTCCAAGAAGATCAAATATTTTCAATGTTACTTTTCCGGCATTTGCAATTGAGTATTTAATGGTTGTACTCGGATTGAAAGGATTTGGATAGTTTTGTTCCAATCTAAATTCAGTTGGTATTTTTTCTGTTGGATTTTCCTTAACACTAACTATCAAGCCATCTTTATTGGCATATGGTAAATAAGAACTACGTAAACTGGCAGCAACTGGTTTTTCAGTTTGGCGATCCATTGATATCAAACCCATTGTTTGGTATCCATTTGATTTGTATTGATACCAATCGAAAGCACACCACCAAGTTGTACCCATTAGATACCCGTTTGAGTTTATATTACCAGCAGCATCATATGGTGTAAAAAGTTTGAATGCATTGAATGTTTGAGTCAATACAGTTGTTTGATCATTAGTAGTTGATCCATTTTCTGATGACCAATAACCAAATTCTGTATCAAGGATTGGTTTATTAGGATTAGCAGTTTGTGCATCGTTCAAAAAAATATAAGTTCGACCAAAAGCATTTAGATCATTTCTCGGATAAAAAATTCCGAAGTACATTGTCCATCCTGCAACATCAAGAGGATCTTGAGTTACATCCGCAGCGCCCGGTTTGTCTGCAGCTGCAGATTGTGTAAGTAATCGTGCGTCATCGTAATTAGTTCTGTAGTCATTTTTTATATTGTTGTAAAAAACTAATCTTCCGCCGCCATCAAGATGGCATTCATTCGATGTACTCCACATAATCACTGATGGTCTGTTATAATCTTTGAAAACCATTTCTCTAAACATTTGCGTATGAAGTTGCCGGCTGTTTTGAATATCCCAAACATCTTGCGTGTCCCACTGCCAGACAGGAATTTCTTCCATAATAGCAATTCCAAGACGGTCTGCAATTAAATATGTATAAAGGTGATTAGGATAATGTGCTGTTCTTAGGTAAAGTGCATTTAGGTTTTTAACAGTTACTAAATCCGAGTAAATAATATTCTTCGGAACACTTCTTCCGTAATCGGGATGTTCTTCATGTCTTGCCACACCGGGTAAAAACATAATTTTATTATTGAATATAAATTTACCTTTACTTGCCGCAACAGTTCTAATTCCAAATTGTGTGTAGTATTCATCTAAGATCAATGCACCGCTTGTTAAGGTTACTTTCATTACATAAAGATTAGGTGATTTCATCGTCCAGAGTTTTGGATTTGATAGCTTTAGATTTGTTTTCCAAACAGATGCTGAATTTGGATTTATTGTTAGAGTGTTTTGAGTGGAACCGGATAAAACCGCTTGAGTTCCAACCAAATCTTTTGCAAACTCGGATTGAATATTATTTTGAGTTACGTTCGCTTCAAAAACTTCTACATCAACGGTAACTGTTGAATTTGCGTTCTTATTATTATTAAGGACTACATTTGTTTCAAAATTTCCATCTAAATCTTTTGGTATAATATTAACTCTTGCAACGGAAGAAGTTTCAGAAAGTTCAAGATAAATGTCGTGAATTACTCCTGCCCAGTTAAACCAATCAACAGTGTTAAAAGGAATAATATCTTTCCTTGAATTCCATGCAATATTATCAACTCTTATTGCTATGGTGTTTGGAGAACTATAATTAATCAATGAAGAAACATTAAATGCAAATGGCGTGTAACCTCCTTCATGATAACCAACATAGGTACCATTAATCCAAATATCGCAAACATAATTAACAGCATAGAACATAAGCTTAACAAACTTACCGTTATTAGCTGCATCTACATTAAAAGTTCTTCTATACCAAATTCCGTCATTATAAAATTCCGGATATGCACCGTTCGGTGCGGTTGCTTCCGTTAATGCGTTTTCCACGCCAGGAAGATTTTTCGTATTCCAATTAGAATCATCATAGCTTGATAGCTGTCGTCCATTTGCTTCAGTTTCAAGAGCTGCTATTCCTGAAGCATCTCTTTTAGACATTGTTAAATTATCAGCCGCTGCGAAGCGCTGTTTTTTCCATTCTCCGGATAAATCAATTATAGTTCTTGAATTTTGTTTTTCAAAAGATGGAACGGGCATTCCATTCTGATAAGGAACTTTTACACCGGAGACGTCAATCAGGCTTAATGTGGTTTCCAATGTAGCGGTTTGCGCTTTTATTATTCCGCCTTCCGCAAATATTATATATATAAAAATTATTAGTAAGTACTGTCGCATAGAATTCTCTTTTATTTAGAATTAACAAAATGATTTTTCAAAAAAAGTACCAGAAAACAAAATTAAAACATTGCAATTTTCACAGAATTCGGGGAGAACACTAGATAAGGATTGAGATACTTATTATAATGATAACATTATGTTATGAATTTGATAAGAAAAGAAATCTATTTTACTGAAGTTTGTATTAAGTAAATCACCAGAGCTATTATTTTAATCCAAGCTCTTTGCACATTCTATAATAGTTTGGCGGTGCTAAGCCAAGTTTTTTGGCAGCTTCAGAATCCGATTCCGATTGCATGCGGATATATTTGAAATATTTTTCCCGGAAAATCTTTTCCATAGGTTTCAACGCTTGAGGTCCCTCCGGCGATTTGAAGCTTAAGATGTCATTGGCAAAATAATTTTCGCTAAGAGATGCTCTTTTACCTAATGCAGTTTGGATTAATTGAGGTGTAATGATTTTTTCATCGTAGAAAAGCAACCTCTGTATTAAATTTTTTAATTCGCGTACATTACCGGGCCACCCGTAATCTACCAAGAGTTTAATCGCTTCTTCATTAATCACAGGCATCTCTTTTCCCATATCAATCGAAAACTCATTCAAGAAATAATCAATTAGATAATGTATATCTTCTTTTCTTTCGCGTAATGGTGGAACATGAATCGGTACAACATTCAATCTGTAAAATAAATCTTCACGAAATTTCTTTTCACGAACCTCATCTTCAAGGTTCCTATTCGTTGCTGAAATTACCCGCACATCAACTTTAATTTTTTCAGTCCGGCCGATTTTTTCAACTTCTCCATCTTGAAGTACGCGCAGAAGTTTTACCTGGGCAGTAAGAGGAAGCTCGGAAATTTCATCAAGAAAAATTGTACCGTGATGCGCCATCTCAAATAATCCGGGTTTACTTTTTTCTGCACCCGTAAATGCCCCTTTCTCGTAACCGAACAATTCGCTTTCAATAAGTTGATCCGGAATCCCGCCGCAGTTAATCGGAATAAAATTTTCAAACTTGCGCGGACTGTTATAATTATAGTGAATATTGTATGCAACTAATTCTTTGCCTGTTCCGGATGAACCTGTGATAAGGATTGGGGCATTACTGTTGGCGTATTTCGAAATTTCTTCACGCATTTTTTTTATTGTAGAAGAAACACCAACAATTTTTTTATTAGCCAGAACATTTTCAACGTTTCTATTCAATTTCTGATTGGATTTTTGTTTCTCTTTAATAAGTTTTTTTCTCTCAAAAGCATTAATAATGCTCATGATAAAATCTGTCGGTTGATAAATGTATTGTTCAATATCTCCCGGATACTTGGTACAGTACCAAAACGCACCGGCTTCTATTAAGTTGTGTGCAAAATCATAATCTGTGATGTTAACAGTCATCTTGGTTATAACAATAATTTGAATTGCTAAATCGAAATCTTTAATTTTTTTTATGAGCTGCGCACCCCGTAAACCTCCGGCAATCTGAAAGTCCATAATCACTACGTCATAATAATTCCTTTTCTTGTCCAACAGGTCAATAGCGGAACGCCCGTCTGAAACCACATCTATTATTTTAATTCTGTTTTCGAATGGTTTAATTGTATTTTCAACTCGACGTACATCAAAATCTTCGTCTTCAATCAGTAAAACTTTTATTTGTTCTTCTAACATTATTCTCCTCTCCAATTAAAATTAATAAGGAATCGTAATAGTAAATTTACATCCGCTCTCTTTAAGATTTTCAACATCAATATTCCAGCCGCATCTTTGTTTGGATATTTCATAAGCAATGTAACACCCGTAACCTGTTGATTGCCCTTCTGTTTTTGTTGAAACATTTTCTAAAAATAATTTTTTAGTTCCCGATTCATCCTTTTCCATCAGCTCAGGAAGAACACCAGGACCATTATCAGAAATTACTAAAGTTGTTGTCCGTTCTTTAGAATTAAATTTTGTCATAACGTTAATTAGAAGATCAATATCACCTGCGTGGTCAATACTATTTTGTATTAGAGGTTCAATTATTTCCCAGACAACAAATTCATTAATGCTTATCGGTAGAACTTTTTCATCAAGATTCATTTGTATTTTGAAAGAACCGGATTTGGCTGCAGTACGATTAAAAATATGTTCAACAATAAATCGAATTACTTCATTCAAATCGGTTCTGAAGGCTGCATTTCGTATCGTTTGAATCGGGGGATCGTACCATTTCATATCATAGATTACACGTGAGATAAAACTGGAATAACGGGAAACACGATACTTAATTTCGTTAATATTTTGCGGTGAAAGCATTCTAAGATCATCTTTAATAAAGCCCATTACTTTTTCTGCTTTATGATGTGTGTGGTAAATACGTTTTGTGAACATCGCTTCCTTATCATGTTCTATCACCTGCTTGATACTTCTCTCGTGCTCGTCAAACAAAAGTTTTTGAGTTTCGTCCCTCTCTTTAACTGTATAGGTAGAGATATAATACATCGCCAGCAAGCCGAGTAAAAAAAGTGCCGAATAAATTAACGATGTTTCTTCATAGTTAGAAACGATTTCGCGTTGAATGAAAGAAACATCTGCAGTATTGCGCATATAAAGAGCGCCAATAAATTCTCCGCTTGGAACGAAAGGAACAAATATGTGATACGTTTGCTTATCGCTCAATATATTTATTATTTGTTCTTTCTTCACAAGTTCTGTCTTGATACTATCGTAAAGTTTAATTGCTCCTCTGTGGCGTCCCGTGGCGTCCGGTAGATTAATCTTTTGATTGAAAATAAATGAAAAGAGTACGCGTCCATCATCAATAGCACGGATTTTTTTCCCGTCGTTTACTAGTAAACAAATTTCTTCCACGTTTTGTTGTAAGACCTGCTGATTAAGAATAATATCAAAAAATTGAATGATCTGACGTTTATCCGATTCACTTACCGGTGTTTTTAGCTTCGAGGTTTCCAAAAGAAGTTCTAGTGTTGTTGTACTTAGATTTGCAAATCTTTCGGCAGAATGTTTCTGAAACCATTCCTGAGTGTTTTCAACAAAATTGTGAAGGGATGCTTTATGTACATAAGAAAGTACAAATTGAAAAATAATCAGTCCGACAAAAAGCACAGTAAGGTGTTTAAACTCGAAGTGATATTTTTTTAGATTTTCGAATAACTGATTTTTCATAATTAAATTATTTTATAAAAACATCGCCGGAGTTAATAGTTCGCTGGGCCTTGCCGAGCGCTTCTTTAACGCTAATCTTATTTTGGATTGCCAAATTTAAGTAAGAAGCTATTATATCTGAACATTTAGTATATTTTTCCGAGAAGGGTCTGTGAACACCACTCTTTAAGATTTTATTGTAAAATATTAATTCAGGATGTTTCTTCATGAATGTTGTATCGGAATACATATTTTTTTTAACCGGTAAGTATCCCCCTACTTCATATAAGGTTTTCTGTACTTCATCACTCAATAAATATTTTATAAACTCAATTACTTCGCTTTTCTTTGTTGAATACTTAGACATCATTAAGTTCCAGCCGCCTATAATACTTACAGGCGTCCCTCCGGAAAAATGAGGCATCGGTGCTTTTTCGTAAATATTAGAAACGTCTTCGTTCTTTACATTGTTGTCATACCATTCATAAAAACCCCACCATCCTCTAAGAAAAGCATCCTGGTGATTAACGAAGTGAACATAGCATTCGGTTTCTCTATAATCTGTAATTTCTTTGGGTGAAATATTGTATTTATTTACAAGATCAACCAAAAGTTGTAACGCATTTTCTGCAGCTTTAGTATTTAATCTTACGGTATCGTCTACAAACAATTTATCGTTCTGTGACTCAAGTAACTCGACAAAACTGCACATCAATCCCTCGTAATCATCAGAAGGAAATACATAGGCCGAATGACCACTCCGTTTTAATCTTTGCCCGACAGATATAAACCTATCCCATGTAATAGAATTATCAAGTTCATTTTTAATTGAAGAATAATCCGGCAGCTTTTTAAGTATTGAATTATTGTAGTACAAAATTCCAATGTCAAAATAGAGAGGAAGTGCAACAAGATCATCTTTGTAATAACATGTACCAATCGCTTGATCTATTATCTGTTGATTTTGAGACGGCAGAAAATATTTGGTCAATGGTTCGGTCCATTTAGCAAAACGCGGAACCCAGATTTGATCTACCGAAAAAAGATCTACCCGGTCACTTTTACTTCTAAGATACCGGATTAGTAATTCTTTTCTCTCGTTAGTGCTGAATTTTTCAAACGGAAGGTCTATCGGAACAACCTCAATTCGTCCTTTGTTTATCTCGTTAAAGCGGTCAATTACAAGTTTATGACTTCGAGAAATATTATCTACATAATAAATTTTCTTAACTCCTTCATTACTAACCTTAAAATAATCACCGAACAAAAACATAACTACTAGTACAGTAAGAACTAGAAAAGTTATGGCAACAATTGAAATATAAAATGTTCTGATATTTTGCTTAAGCCTTATCATTTACTCGATCTATAACAAATTTTTCTTTTTCAATAGTTCAAATCTCTTAAACCAGCTTGAAAAGTTTGGTGTATATGGTACTGCCAATAATTGTCCGCCGAAACCAAATCTTCTCAAAACAATCATATTAGTTGTTGAAACCTTTATGGAATTCAGTGAAGCATCATTGATTTCTACTCCATAATCAGCCGCAAGTTTGGCAGTAGTATTATCTAGATTTTTGTACATCTTCTCGGTTCTTAAAATATTTTTAATATCTTCTTTTGCTTCATCGAAAGTTGCGACTTTTTCTTTTTTTCCTTCTCTTTTATCCAATAATTTGATGAGCGAATATCCTTCCGGAGTTTTAATCGGACCAAACACTTCACCAATTTTCATACGTGCTGCGGCTTTCCCAATCTCACCTTTTTCAGATTCTTTAAAAAAACCGGTTTCACCTCCTCGTGATCTAAGAGAATCACGGTTGGTATATTTTTTTGCAACCTCTTTAAACTCAGCACCATGGTCTAATTCGTTAAGAGCTAATTCAATCGTGTTAAGATCATTTGTTAAAATTTCCGAAATATTAAATTCATCGGGCTGTTGAATAACCCTGTTTGCTTTAACAAAAAAATTATAAGCATCGTCATCACTTACAGTCTGATCCTTAAAAAATTTTTTCATCATTTCGTGTGAGAGGTAATAATCTTTCCACATTTTTAATTCTGAAACAACTTCGGGTAATTTATCATACCCGCGCTTTTTCGCTTCTCTCACAAGCAATTCGCTCTTAATATAGAAGCTGATATACGAGTTCAACCGGCTTTTTATTTGGGTGGAATCAAATGTTAGAAATTCAAAATCTTGAAATGAAAGATAATCGAATAATTTAGAGAGTGTAACCGGTTCCTTCGGAAATTTTATAATGATTTCACCGAGCTGTTTCTCATTAAACGATTCCTTGAGCTTTGGAATATCAGCCTCACCGATTCTATACTTACCTCCCTTATTTTTCAAAAGATTCTTCTTATTTCCATTGATATAGTTCATTAATACTTGAAATAACTTTTCTACTATTGAGCGATCTGCATTAACAACAATTCCCTTAAAAAATCTTAAATAAAACTCTTCATAAATTTTATCTTCAATCCGGGATTTAATGATTTTTTCAACCTTTGATTTTTCACTTTCACTCAAGTCCATTTTTGAAGTAATAGAAAAAATTTTACATACATACCAACCTTCTTTCAATTCTATTGGCGGTGTAATTTGTCCTACTCCAATCTTATATATTGCATCTTCCATTCTTTCATTCATGGTGCCAAATGTAACTTCGGCAGCATCTTTTTGTTCTTTTTTTTCCGGTCGTGTTGTAAGAATTGAATCGAACGATGCACCTGAATTTATGTCCGCATATATTTTTTCTATTTCTCTCTCATCAGGGGAAAAAATAAATTTTGTTCGTACACTTCTCATCATTCGTAGTCGCCCTTGCACCAAAGCAGAATCGGGAATGACTATTTTATCCAGAACTTCTTTTTTATATAAAGCGTCCCTTAAATAAACGTTCGATAAATTTTCCATCATTGCACGGTAATTTTGTGACTTATCCGCTCCTTCTTTTTTGGCAGCTTGAGCTAAAAGTTTTTCGGCAATTAAAGTGTAAAGAAAATTTTTCTTGAATGAGGTTGAATCAAAACCTTCCTTGTCTGTAACGTGAGGAATAAATTCATACCGTTTACGAAACTCGTCTTTTGTAATTGTTATATCGCCGGCTTTTGCTACAATGTCTTTTGATGACTGCGAATAAAGATTTGAAATTCCTATCATGAAAATTAATAGACATGGGAAAAAGTAATTAGATTTCATATTTACTTTCACTTATATATTATTACACAACAAAATAAAGAAAAAAACAGTTTAACTACCGATATCAGATGTTTATGAACAAAGAACAGAAAATTAACTTGACCTCATAGCAATAAATTTGTAGTCTGCTTGTAAGTTCAAATGAAATTTATGTAATTTTTAGTTGCAATTCTTATCTCTATTTTTACAATACTGAGGTTAACATGATTCGCAGAGCATTTTATTTTGTTTTGATTTTACTAACACTCTCTTCCACCAGCTGTAAATCGCAATCTACAGAAAGCAATTTGAATATTCAGGACTCGACATCAATTGCAGGATGGAGTCTGGTTTGGTCCGATGAATTTAATTATACAGGTCTTCCGGATTCTAAAAAGTGGGGTTACGATGTTGCTGCTCCCGGATGGGTTAATAATGAAGCCCAGGCCTATCACGATAACAGACTTGAAAACTCCCGCGTTGAAAATGGAAAACTTATTATTGAGGCTCGTCTAGATGGTTATAAAAATTATCCTTACTCCTCGGCACGACTCGTAACAAAAAACCGTGGTGACTGGACTTACGGCAGATTTGAAATCCGCGCAAAAATACCTTTTGGCAAAGGAACGTGGCCTGCTATCTGGATGCTTCCAACCGTTTGGAGTCTGGGTAACGGCGGCTGGCCGGATAACGGCGAGATCGATATAATGGAACATGTCGGTTACGATCAAGGTGTTATTCATGGATCAACACATTGTAATAAATATGTCTGGACAAACGGAAATCAAAAAACCGGAACGATAAATATTCCCGATTGCAGTTCAGCATTTCACAATTATATTTTAGAATGGTCGGCATCAGAAATTAAAGTTTACGTTGATGGGACATTATATTTTACAAATACTAATGAGAACAAAGGATGGCAATACTGGCCGTTCTATAAAGATTTTCATTTAATTCTAAATCTTGCTATTGGCGGATCATGGGGCGGTGCTCAGGGGATTGATAATAATATCTTTCCTCAAAGAATGGAAGTTGAGTATGTAAGAGTATATAAGAAAGGGGGATAATAATACTTTCTTTAATATTTTGGTGATTAACAAAAAAAGTTTTTGGCGTAGTTTAAGATTGCTTTAAGAAGGGAGAGTAAAATTAAATTTGCTTCCTTTCCCTGGTATACTCTCAATCCATATTTTACCATTATTGCGTTCAACAAACTCTTTACAAAGTATTAATCCTAGCCCGGACCCACTTTCGTTTTCTGTTCCGGTCTTAGAATGAGTTATATCCAAACTAAAAAGATTATCAATTATATTTTGATCCATGCCAACACCGCTATCTTGTATAACTACCTGTACAATGGCTCCTTGTTGAACTGCATTAACATTTATCAATCCGCCTTTATAACTAAACTTAATAGCATTTGTTAAGAGATTCCGAATTACAGTATTAAGCATATCTTCATCTGCCGTAACAATTGTATCGCAAGAAATTTTGTTGAGAAGCTGAATTTGTTTTTTTTCTGCTGACTTACAAAGAAGACTGAAATTTTCATCAACAATTTTCTTTAGTTCAAGTTTCTGAGGATTAAAATCAATTCTCCCGGTTTGGGACCTTGACCAATGCAATAAGTTTTGAAGCAAATGATGAGATATCTCGGCAGATTTTTTCATTTCTTGGATATAGAATAATCTTTCTTCATCTTGGAGATCCGAATAATCACTGAGTAATAAATCAGAGAAGCCTAGAATTGTTATGAAAGGATTTTTTAAATCATGTGCGATGATCGAGAAAAATTTGTCTTTGGTTTGATTGAGCTGTTTCAATTCTTCAGAATATTTTTTTATTTCGTCGGCGTTTCTCTTTCTTTCTATCACCTGAGCAATTTGTTCCGACACGAAGGTTAGCAATTGCATTTCAGCTTCACTGTAAGCTTTTTCGTTTTCATAATCTTGTACAACAATAACTCCAATTGTTTTGCCGCCAACTTTAAGAGGTACACCAAGCCAGACTGGTGATTGTGAACCGATTAATTCTATCTCTCCAGCTTTTCTCAACTCAGTATCTTTTTGAAGGTCGACAAGTATTGCTTCCCCTTTTCTTAGAACGTATTCGGTTAATCCTCTACCCGGTTTTTTAGATGCTTCGGGTGGATCGAACTCATCTACAAAATACGGAAATGAAATCATATCACTTTTAGCATCATATAAAGCAATGTAAATATTTTTTACCGGCATTAAAGTCGCAATTGCTTGATGGATTTTTTTATAAAGAGCATACATATCGGAAGCCGTATAAGCTGCCTCTGAAATTTCAAAAAGTGCTTCGCGAAGTAATTCTGCTCTTTTGCTTTCAGAAATATCCGACGCGACAGCAACTACCACATCTTTATCCAAGTATTTTCCTGGAGAGATACTAACTTTCTTCGGAAATATTTCACCGTTAGATCGTTTGCCCCAAAATTCAAATTGCTGCGGTTTTCCGGAAAACGCTTTTTGAACATACTCAAAAATTTGACCCATGTTGTTTAAACCTGGCGCAGAAAGAAACTCGGGAGTTTTACCGACAAAAAATTCGCGAGGATAGCCGTACATTTTCACTGCACCATCGTTTACATCCAAGAATTTTCCGTCCTTATCTTGAATATAGATTGCTTCCGTTACAGCATTGAATAAACCTCTATACGATTTTTCAATTTCCTTAAATGCTGTTACATCGAGTGGGAAGTTGTTAATATTTTTTTCAGGAGTTGTCATAAACTCCGAATAAGTGTGTTAAATTTTAAGCGAATATAGATTTTAGCTTCGTTATAAGCAAAGAGAAAACCTAATTGAATAATGATTTAAATACTTACAGATAGAACATCTTTTAATTGATTTTTTTAAATCCGCAGAGAAAAAATTGTCAACTTGAGTAAATAGTATCTCTTACTTTATCGGTTATAGTTCTAAAATCAATTTTACCGCTTCCTGTCTTTGGCATCTCAGGCAAAACCACAAACTTGTACGGTAAGGCAATACTCGGAAGATGCTCAGACATTTTTTTCAAAGTTGTTTTTTCATCTACAGCTTGCGTAATTGCTGCAACAATTCTAGCACCGCGGATTGCATCAGGGACTTCAACAACACAGCATTCAATTTCCGGCGGTAATATTTTTTCGAGAACATCTTCAACTTTAATTAACGAAATCATCTCGCCGCCAATTTTCAAAAACCGTTTTAATCTACCTACATGCCACAAGTAACCTTCAGCATCCATGTAGCCCATATCACCCGTATCATACCAACCGTGGCGCATACTCAAGGATGTCTGTTCGAAATCATCAAAGTAACCTTTCATAACATTATCGCCTTTAACCAAAATTTTACCAATCTCACCAGTCTTACACGCATCTCCGGTTTCATAATTTTCAACTCTAACCTGAACACCGTCAATTGGTCTTCCAACACTTCCGGGTCTATTAAATTCAAAATTATTCACAGTAATAGCCGGACTTGTTTCTGTTGCCCCATATGCTTCAAGTAATATTTTATTATGCTCTCTAATAAATCCTTCTCGTAGTGCGTCTGGACATTTATCAGCACCCGTTAAAAGAATTCTTACCGATTCAAAATCGCCTGGCTTTGAACTTCGCAGATAACCCCAGAAGAATGTTGGCGTGCCGGCAACAATAGTTGTTTTTTCTTCATGAATTATATCGCAGATTTTTTTGAAGTCGAGCGGATTAGCATAAGTTACAATTGTCATTCCTGTTGCCATTGGTACCCAAAGATTTGCTGTCTGCCCAAACGAATGAAAATATGGTAGGTTAGCTAGAAAAATATCATCGGCAGAAAAAGTAAAAGCTTTAACAAGACTATCATAATTGGAAGAAATATTTTTATGTGTAAGCTGAACTGCTTTTGGATCTTTTTCACTTCCGCTTGTAAATAGTATTACTAATGTATCATCTTCATTCCCGCCATGAATACTTCTAAGAATCCTTTCTGTTGACGCACCTGCTTTTATTGCCGCCCTTAATTTGTTAAATATTGTAACCGACTTCATTATATCTTCAATGTAGACCATTCCTTCTACATGGGAACAATTAATTTTTTGACAAAGCGCTCTTGATGTAATAATAGTTTTAAATGCGCATTTTTTTTGAGCGAACCGACAATTTAATTCGGCACCTGTTGAATAATTAATCATGACAGGAATACGTCCGCTCATAAGACTAGCAATAACCGCAAGTACTGTTCCCGCAGAATTGGGCATCATTATGCCTAAAAAACCTGACGGATAAATTTGAAATTTCTTGGTGAGGATAAGCGAACCTATTAGTGCCCGCTTGTATGTAATTCGTCTGTTAAGTGTTTTATCTACAATCGCAAGTTTTTTTTCATATTGCTTTGCAATTCTTACAAACTGTTGATGGAATAACATTATCACTCCTATTATTTTTATTGATATACCAATAACTATAACAGTAATTCTATATTTATATCTGAACGGTCAGTAAATACTTAATTATACCATGCTAAATAAAAATATAAGATGGTCTAAACTTGCATTTTCAGACACATCTTTTTCCCTCGAAGAATTGTAGCGTCAATATGAGATATTAATACTTAGTTAGCAATAAGAGAAATTAAGAAAATCCGTCCCGTACAAACTTGTGCCTATGTAATAAATAATTTATTTTAGCGGCAAATAAATCCGGCTTTATTAATCACGGTTAAAAAACAGATAAAATGATTAGCACAATTAAGAATATGACGACAATAACGACAATGCATCTCCCTTTTAGACTGCCGGGCAAATAATAAAATTTATTAAAAAGAAGATTATTGACCCCGCAGTAAGCGGGGTTTTTTATTGCAGTAAAGTTAAGTATGACATTGGTTCATATAATTAATAGATAAAGAAAAATTATGAGAATATTAAAATTTGGCGGTTCATCTGTAGGCACTCCAGAAAGGATTAATGACGTCATTAATATCCTGAGGAACTATTTAACGAGGGGGATTGAAATTGGTGTTGTGTTCTCGGCTTTCCAAAGTGTTACAGATAAATTAATATCATTAAGCAAACAAACGTTAGGACGGAATGAATCCTACAAAAATGAATTGGAACAAATGAAACAAATTCATATTAACGCTATTGATTATCTCTTAGAAGAAAAAAAAGAAAAGATTGCTGTTGGTAAAAAAATTATTAAGCTGTTTGTTGAGCTCGAAGAAATTTTACACGGTATTTATTTGGTAAAAGAACTTACACCGCGTACTTTAGATTACATAATGAGTTTTGGCGAAAGACTTTCCTGCACTATTATTTCAGAAGTGATGAATTGTAAAGGAATTGAAACAGAATTTTTAGACAGCAGGTTGCTGATCAAAACCGATGATTCATTTGGTAATGCAAAGGTTAACTTCGACATAACAAACAAAAATATTGAAGATTATTTTTCGACTCATAAAAAAATTCAAATTATAACCGGCTTTATTGGTACAACAGAAAGAAACGAAACAACAACTTTAGGAAGAGGCGGTTCCGATTATTCGGCATCAATTTTCGGTGCTGCGTTGAATGCCGCAGAAATTGAAATATGGACAGATGTTGACGGTATTCTTACAGCCGATCCTAAAAAAGTTACCGATGCTTTTTCCCTGAATGCAGTAACCTACGAAGAAGCAATGGAGATGTCGCACTTCGGCGCAAAAGTTATACATCCGCCCACCATGAAACCGGCGTTGAATAAAAAAATTCCAATCAGAATTAAAAATACCTTTAACCCATCATTTGAAGGAACCGAAATATCCGAAAGTAATTCTGAAAGTAATTTTACCGTTAAAGGAATTTCTTCAATTGATGAAATTACTCTGCTTAGAATAACCGGGAGCGGAATGGTCGGTGTAGTGGGAATTGCTTCAAGAATATTCGGCTCACTTGCAAGAGCAAGTATTAATGTAATGTTAATTACTCAGGCTTCTTCCGAGCACAGCATTTGTTTTGCCGTATTACCACAACAAGGCAGTCATTCCAAAAAATTGATAGAAGAAGAATTTAAATGGGAAATACGTGACGGAATAATAGATGAAGTTATTATTGAATCCGGAATGTCAATCATAGCTGTAGTCGGAGAAAATATGCGCCACACACCGGGTATTTCCGGAAAAGTATTTCAGGCACTTGGGAAGAATGGAATAAACATAATTGCCATTGCTCAAGGTTCATCGGAACTTAATATCTCACTGGTTATTCAGAAAGAAAATCTGAAAAAAGCTATGAATGTTCTGCATAGTTCGCTTTTTTTGTCTAAACATAAATCCTTAAACTTGTTTTTGATAGGTCCCGGCAAAGTTGGCGGTGCATTTTTAAAACTAATCTTGGAAAGAAATTTGTACGTGTCGGAACATATTCATACAAATATTAAAGTTGTTGGTATTATGAATAAACGGAAAATGTTCTTTGATAAAAATAGTGTTGACATATATAATTGGAAAACACAACTTGAAAATTCTAGTCAAGAATCCAACATTGAAAAGTTTATTGCACATATGCAGAAAATGAACATGCAGAACTCTATTCTCGTTGATTGCACTGCTAACGATGATGTTGTTAAGTATTATCAAGAAATTTTAAGCTCCAATTTTTCAATTGTAACCCCCAATAAGATAGCCAACACTCAAAGCTACAATCAATTTATTGAATTAAGAGTAGCCGCAAAAAAACATAATGTTGAGTTTAGATATGGAACAAATGTCGGGTCAGCTCTCCCGATTATCAATACGCTAAAAGACCTGGTTGCCAGCGGAGATGAGATAATTAAAATTGAAGGAATTTTTTCCGGCACGCTTAGTTTTATATTCAATACTTTGAAAGAGAAAGACAGTTTCAGCGAAGTTGTTCAGATTGCACAAAAAAGAGGTTATACTGAACCCGATCCGCGTGACGACTTAAGCGGATTGGATATGGCAAGAAAACTTTTGATTTTGATCCGGGAGTCTGGAGTTCAATTCGAACTGAAAAATATTAAAATCGAAAAAATAATTTCTGCCGAAACTGAAAATGCCGAAAGTCTAAATGAGTTTTATGAAAAATTGAAAAATGATGATAGAAATATAATTCGAAGGAAGAAAAATGCTGAAAGACAAAATTGCGTTTTAAGTTACATTGCAAAATATGAAAACGGTTCTGCAAGTTTATCAATCGAAGAGATTGATAAGAATCATCCTTTTGCTTCTTTAACAAACAGCGAGAACATAGTTGCATTCACAACAAAAAATTATAAAAGAAATCCGCTTATAATTCGCGGACAAGGTGCAGGTGCAGATTTTACAGCAGTCGGAATTCTTTCCGACATTTTAAGAATTTCAAATTATCTCGGATAAGATGATGAATAAAAACAAAGTTGCTATACTTGGAGCTACAGGAAGTGTTGGACAGAAATTTATTGAGCTGCTTTCAAATCATCCTTGGTTTGAAATTGATGAGCTGGCCGCTTCAGATAAATCTGCGGGCAAAAAATACGGTGAGGCTGTCAATTGGGTAATGCAAATACCGTTTGATAAAAAAATTGCCGGGATGGGTGTGAAAAAATGTGAGCCGGTATTAAATTCAAAAATAGTTTTTTCTGCGCTTGATGCTTCTGTTGCCGGAACAATAGAGGAAGATTTTGCTAAGGCCGGATACATTGTAATTTCCAATGCGCGCAATCATCGTTTTGATGATGATGTCCCATTGATGGTTCCTGAAATAAATTCGAATCATTTAGAGATTATAAAAAATCAAAAGTTTGAAAAAGGCGCAATAGTAACCAATCCAAATTGTTCAACAATCGGCCTTGTAATGGCACTTAAACCTTTAGATGATGAATTTGGAATTGAATCCGTAAATGTTGTTACAATGCAGGCTATTTCCGGTGGTGGTTATCCGGGTGTTCCAAGTATGGATATTATTGATAATGTTATTCCATTTATCGGTGGTGAAGAAGATAAAATGGAAATTGAACCGAAAAAAATTCTTGGAAAAATAACCGACGGAAAAATAAACTATGCTACGATTACTATTAGTGCTCAGTGTAATCGTGTAAGTGTGATTGACGGGCATACAGAATGCGTTCAAGTAAAATTGAAAAAGAAGACTTCGAAAGAAGAGATAATCAAAGCATGGAATAATTTTTCGGCTGAACCACAAAAATTGAATTTACCTTCTGCCCCCGAGAAACCTATTATTTATTTAGAAGGTGAAAATTATCCGCAGCCGCGTATCCATAGAAATCTTGGTAAAGGTATGTCGGTTGCAATCGGAAGATTGCGCGAGTGTTCCCTATTCGATTATAAATTTGTTGTTCTCTCTCACAATACAATTAGAGGCGCAGCAGGCGGAACAATTCTAATTGCAGAATTAATGAAATCAAAAGGTTATCTGGATAAATACTTATGAAACCAAAAAGTATTAAAGTTATTGTACCCGCAACTGTATCCAACGTTGGTCCCGGATTCGACATAATGGGTTTTGCAATCAATACCCCAATCGAAGAAATGGTTCTACGTCTTATAGATAAACCGGGAATTAAAATTTCAAAAGTTACCGGTGATAAAAACGGATTACCGCTTGATATCAAAAAAAATACTGCAACTGTTGCATTAGGGCATATGATTTCAATGCTGGATATAAATCTTGGAATAGAACTAGAGATTAGAAAAAAAATAATTTCAGGCAGCGGACTTGGCTCAAGTGCCGCAAGTGCTGTTGCTGCTCCATTTGCCTTAAATGAATTATTGGGAAAACCATTTTCAAAACATGAATTAATGGAGTTTGCACTTCTCGGTGAGAAAATTGCATCGGGATCAATTCATGCGGATAATATTGCACCATGTTTGTTCGGAGGATTCATTTTAATCCGCGGATACAACCCGACCGATATTGTTCAATTACCGTCACCTAAAAATTTATATTGTACAATTCTTCATCCGCAATTTGAAATAAAAACCAGCGAAGCAAGAAAATTGATAAAGAGAAATTATCCACTTAAAGACGTAATAACTCAAACGGGTAATGCGGCCGGATTGGTTACAGGAATTCTAAAAAACGATTATAAATTGATTAAACGTTCGCTCAATGATTTGATTGCAGAACCAGCACGCGCAAAATTAATTCCAGGTTTTTACGAAATAAAAAATGCAGCAATGGAAAACGGTTCGGTAGGCTGTAGTATTTCCGGATCTGGACCGGCAATTTTCGCATTCAGCACTTCCGAAAAAGACGGAAGAAAAATTGGAAGTGTGATGAAAAAAGTATCTTCAAAATATTTCAAGAAAAGTAACGTTTATGTTTCTTCAATAAACACTAATGGCCCAAAGGTAATCGGCTAAAATGAAATATTTCAGCACACACAATCAAAATAATTTTGTTTCATTCAGGGAAGCTGTTTTAAATGGACTTGCACAAGACGGCGGACTTTTTATGCCGGAAATAATCCCTTCATTTTCAAAATCATTTATACAAAATCTTAATTCATTTTCTTTTAAGGAAATTGGAACTGAAACAGCAAAAAGATTCATTGGCGATGAGATTGATGATCAGAGACTTCAGGAAATTATCGAGCGCTCACTTTACTTTCCTGCACCCATTGTTAATCTAGATGAAAATACTCACGTACTAGAATTATTCCATGGGCCGACTCTTGCATTCAAGGATTTCGGTGCCCAGTTTATGGCAAGAACAATGGAATATTTTGTAAAAGATTTGAATAAGGAACTAACAATTCTTGTTGCTACCTCAGGCGATACCGGAAGCGCTGTTGCACATGGTTTTTATGGAGTTGATGGAATAAAAGTTTATTTGCTTTATCCAAGCGGTAAAGTCAGCCACATTCAGGAAAAGCAATTAACAACTCTTGATAAAAATATAACAGCGTTAGAAATTCAAGGCACGTTCGATGATTGTCAGGATCTCGTTAAGAAAGCATTTACTGATAACTATCTTAAAAATAAATTGAATTTAAGTTCAGCAAACTCAATTAATATAGTCCGCTTGATTCCACAATCATTCTATTATATAAATGCCATTAAGCAATTGAAACAGAACAAAAATAAAATTGTGTTTTCTGTTCCCTCGGGAAATCTTGGAAATATCACCGCAGGATTGATTGCAAAAAAAATGGGAATGCCGATTGACCTATTTCTCGCAGCAACTAATTCAAATAATGTGTTCACAAATTATTTATCAACCGGAAATTTTGAACCGCGCAAATCAGTTCAAACGTTTTCAAATGCAATGGATGTTGGCAATCCAAGTAACTTTGAAAGGATGAGAATGTTATATGAAAACAATATTGAAAAAATGAGAAACGAAATTGAGTCGCTTAGTTTTAATGATGAGAAAACAATTGATGGAATAAAAGAAGTTTATTCTAAATATGGTTACATAATTGATCCTCACGGTGCAGTTGGCTATATGGCACTTAAAAAATATTTAGATACTCACAAACTAAACAAGATAGATTCGGTTATTGTAGAAACTGCTCATCCTGCAAAATTTAAAGATGTTGTTGAGAATGCAATAAGTAAAGAAGTAAAAATTCCGCAGCGGCTAGCCGAATGTCTTAACAAAGAAAAACATTCGATTGTTCTCGATTCCAAATTCGAAACTTTTAAGGATTTTCTTTCCGCTAACTAAAAACTTCCAAAAGCCTGTTGTTAAATTGTTCATCATATATTTTAGTAAAATCTACTGCTTCAATTGCGCGAGGATAAATTTTTACAAAATTATTTTTTTCGATTTCCCAATTTTCTAATATTGATTCCGCAATCGTAGAACCGGTATGAAATTCATGATTGACAAGATATTTATAAACCAAATCTTCATCAGGACGTTTAAGCTGATCAATTTTTACGTATTCTTTATTTAAATCTTTTTCCACTGAAGATTGTTTATTATAAATGAAAGCCACACCGCCGGTCATTCCGGCGCCGAAATTTTTACCGGTTTCTCCAAGTATAATTACTAATCCGCGGGTCATGTATTCACAACAATGATTGCCGACACCTTCAACAACTGCTGCTGCGCCGCTATTACGAACGGCAAAACGCTCACCGGCCTTTCCTGAAATAAAAACTTCTCCACCGGTTGCGCCATATAATGCTACGTTTCCAATTATTGTATTCCCTTCAAGAGATTTTCTAATTGTCCGCGGAAATCTAATTGTAATCAAACCGCCGCTCATTCCTTTTCCAACATAATCATTTGCAACTCCGCAATGACGTAGTTCAATATTATCTACAAGGAAAGCTCCAAGACTTTGTCCCGCTGCACCATTCAGCTGATATTGTATAGAACCTTTGAATTCTCCCGGACCGTACAAAAACGAAATCAATCCGGAGATTCTACTTCCTACGGCGCGGTCTGTGTTTTTTAATTTCCTATTCACAATTGCCCTACCGTGAGTCATTATTGCAGGAAGAACTTCCTCATTTATCCCTTCCGAAAAATGCTGTTCGAACTTTGCTGCCGTGGCTCTTATTTTCTCTTTAGAATTAAAAAAGAGATTATGTTTTTCATCTTTTGCTAATAGCTGGGTTAGATCAATATTTTTTTCTTCAAGTAATTTTTTGAACTGATTTTTCTCTTTCAATAAATCATTACGCCCAATAATTTCATCAAGACTTTTAAATCCAGTTTCCGCAAGTATTGCTCTTATTTCTTCCGCAATATTTTTCATGTAGTTAACAAGATTTTCCGGTTTACCTTTGAATTTTTTTCTAAGCTCAGTGTCTTGTGTTGCAATTCCGGCAGGACAAGTATTAAGATGACATTGTCTAGCCATAACACATCCTAAAGCAACAAGAGCCGAAGTTCCAAAATCATATTCTTCGGCACCAAGCATTGCGGCTATAATTACACTGCGTGCGTTTTTCAATCCTCCGTCAATACGTAAAGTAACTTTATTTCTTAATCCGTTTTGTGTTAAAGTTCTATGAACCTCTGAAAGACCAATCTCCCACGGCAAGCCGGTATGTTTTAATGAACCAAGGGGACTTGCACCGGTTCCGCCATCATTACCGCTAATTAAAATTGTATCAGCACCTGCTTTAACAACTCCGGATGCAATTATTCCTATTCCAAACTGTGATACAAGTTTTACACAAATATTTGCTCTTGGATTTACCTGCTTCAAGTCGTAGATCAACTGCGCAAGATCTTCTATACTATATATATCATGATGCGGCGGCGGTGAAATTAACGGCACACTCGGTGTTGTGTGTCTATTATTTGCAATTGCGAGGGTTACTTTTTCTCCGGGAAGTTGTCCTCCTTCTCCTGGTTTCGCACCTTGTCCAATTTTAATTTGAATTTCTCTTGCCGCTGTTAAATAAGAAGTTGTAACTCCAAATCTTCCGCTTGCAATTTGTTTTGTGTAGCAATTTTCGCTTTTATCAGGATTGGAAATACTATAGCGGTCTTTCTGTTCGCCGCCTTCGCCTGTATTACTTCTTATTCCAAGAATTGTTGCCGCACGTGCAAGTGTTCTGTGCGTTTCCTCGGAAATAGCCCCGAATGAAATTGCGCCTAAACCAAACCTTTTTAAAATCAGTTCTGCTGATTCAATTTCTTCTAACTTAACATTGTTTAATTTTTTTGATTCAAGAAAATCTCGTAAGTAAACCGATTGTTCCTCATCTTTAACTATAATATTTTTATTTTGAGAAACGTTATGAATTTTTTTGAACTCTGTCGGAGAAAATCCGTGAGCTTCACCGCCTTTCCTAAATCTAAATCTTCCAATTTCATCTAATTCAAGATTATTTGAGAATGCTTTTTTGCTTTTATCCAGAAGGGATTTTTTTAAGGCATCAAGATCAATTCCGCCCAAAGCACTTTTAATAGAAGGAAAATATCCATCAATTAGTGTTTGTGAAATTCCAATTGAATGAAACAACATGCTTCCATGATAACTGCTAACGGTAGAAATTCCCATCTTTGCCATAATTTTAAGAAGACCTTTTTCCAAAGCATTACGGTAATTGCTGAGTTTCCCTATCCAATCATCATCTGCAAAATTTTCTCTGATTAATTCATACGCCATGTAAGGATATACAGCGCTTGAACCGAATGCAACCAAAGCCGCAACATGATGATCTTCAATTACATCACCGGTAAAACTCAACAGTGCACAATTATTTCTTAATTTTTTCTTAATTAAATATTGATGAACTGCCGATACAACCAAGAGCATTGGTATCGGAACTTGATTTGGTTGTAATCCTTCATCTGAAAGAAAAATAATTTTTGTTCCATTGATTACTGCATTCTCGCATTCCGTTCTTATTTCCTCAATTCTTTTTGAAAGATCGTCTTCAATGTTAAGATGGCATTTTACAATAACGTGCGGGAACCAATAATGTTTTTCAAGAAGTCGTTTTACTTCCCGCGGAGAGAGAACGGGGCTGTCAATTCTTATTGCGCCGCTAAAAGTGTTGGAATAATTAAGAAGATCACTTTCACTCCCGATATATCTATATAAACTCATTACATATCTTTCGCGTATCGAATCAATAGACGGATTTGTTACCTGAGCAAATTGCTGTTTGAAGTAATCGTAGAATTTTCTGCTTTGTGTTGAAATAAAAGCCGGTGGAGTATCATCGCCCATAGAGCCGACAGGCTCTTTTCCGCTTTCGGCCATAGGGATTATGAAACGTTCAAGATCTTCTTTATCAAATCCGAATGCAATACGCAGCCGCTTATCAAATCCTTCTTCCGGCATACCAAATTCGCCAAACTCTTCATAATCATTTCCTCGTTCGAGTGCTGATAAATTATTCTTAACCTTTTCCGAATAGTTATCATTGTGTGCAACAATTTGTGTTATCTCTTTATTTGTTATTATTCCACTGCCATCTAATTTGATTGCAAAATTTTCGCCGGACTTCATGTGATGGTGCAGTAAAATATTTTCTTCATCTATATCAACAACGCCCGCTTCAGAAGCCATTATAACTAATCCGTCTTTCGTCTTAGTGTAACGCAACGGACGTAAACCATTTCTATCTAATTTTGCACCGACTATATCTCCGTCTGTAAAGACAAGTGCCGCTGGCCCATCCCATGGTTCAATAAGGTTTTCATGATAGATATAAAAATCTTTTAACTCCTGTTCCATACTTCTATCAAAGATGTATGGTTCCGGAATGAGCATCATGGCACTGTGGAATAAACTTCTTCCGCTTCGAACCAAGAACTCTAAAATATTATCAAGCGAATAAGAATCGCTGCCGGTTTGAGATACAATCGGTTTTAGTTCTTCAAGTCGTTCATTCCAAAAGTTGGATTTGATTGTAGCTTCGCGTGTCTGCATCCAAAGACGATTTCCTTTAATTGTATTGATCTCGCCGTTGTGCCCAAGCATTCTAAACGGCTGAGCCATACTCCAGCTTGAAATCGTATTCGTAGAAAATCTTTCATGAAAGAGAGACACTTTTACTTTGTATTCATGTTGATTTAAATCTGAATAAAAGCGTGCGAGGTGCTGCGGTTTCATCATTCCTTTATAAACAATTGTCTTGCTTGAAAGAGAACAAATGAAAGTTTCATCATTCACTTCTATAATTTTTTTCTCTACAGATTTTCTAAGAAGGTACAGTCTTGATTCGAAATCATCGTTTATATCTTTGTCAGTAAAAAAGAATTGAACAATTAGCGGACAAGTTTCTTTTGCAATTTCGCCAAGCACCAATTTGTTAACCGGAACATTCCTTGTGCCGATGTATTTAATATTAAGTTCGGAAGATTTCTTCTCAAACTTTTTTTCCAGATCAGATAATTCCTTTTCAGTTGTAAATACCATCGCAATTGCTAGCTTCTCATCCTTAATTTTACAATCAAGCTCCTCTTCTAAAACGAGTTTGAAATATTCTTGCGGAATATCCGTTAACAGTCCTGTACCGTCGCCGGTTCTTTCATCAGTTCCGGAAGCGCCTCTATGCGACATGTTTTTTAGTGCTTCGATAGAGAGATCTATTACTCTTCGTGAAGGAATGGCTGAAAGCTCGGCAACAAACCCGATCCCGCACGCATCATGAAAATCTTGTTTAATTATATTTTTGATATCTTGCATTTACATTACTCTCTTTTTAATCAGCATAAACATGTTTTTCTTTTTCAATTTTGAAAAGCTTATAGTTAACGCTGTCACACAATGCTTGCCAGCTTGCTTCGATTATATTTTCTGAGACACCAACTGTTGACCACGTCTCAACTCCATCACCGGATTGAATTAACACTCTAACTTTTGCTGCGGTACCGTGTTTTTCATTCAGCACGCGCACTTTATAGTCAATCAATTTTATTTTTGATATTTCAGGATAGAATCTTGTAAGCGCTTTTCGTAGTGCATTATCAAGTGCGTTCACAGGACCATCTCCGTTAGCCGCGGTATGTTCAATTTCTCCGTTAACTTCAATCTTCAACACCGCTTCGGCAGAAGTCTGTTTTTGATTATCAAATGTAACATGCACTTTTGAATCCAATGTTTTGAAAAAAGGAGAGAATTCATTTGTCTCAGATCGTAATATCAATTCAAAAGAAGCTTCGGCTCCGTCAAACTGAAATCCTTCATACTCAAGTGATTTAATATGGGCAACTAATTTTTTGCTTAATTCATTATCCTCGGAAAGATCTATTCCAAATTCTTTCGCTTTGTACTTGATATTGCTTTGCCCTGATAAATCCGAAACTAAAACACGCTGTTTATTTCCGACTTTATTCGGTTCAATATGTTCATACATTTTGTTGTCTTTCATTACAGCACTGACATGAATTCCGCCTTTATGTGCGAATGCGGAATTGCCGACGTAAGCCGCGCGAGTGTTTGGAACTAAATTCATTACTTCAAAAACAAAATTCGAGAGCGGTGTTAATTCATTCAGATTAATTTCATTTTTAGTTTTCAAATTCATTTTCAAAATTAGATTAGGGATTATACTTACAAGATTTGCATTGCCGCATCTTTCACCTACTCCGTTTATTGTTCCTTGTACATGTAATGCGCCGTTTTCAATTGCGGTTAACGAATTTGCAACCGCAAGTTCACTATCGTTGTGAGTATGAATTCCAATTGGTTTTCTAATCACACTTTTTACTCTAAGAACTGCCGTCATTATTTCGTACGGAAGTGACCCGCCGTTCGTATCACAGAGGGTAATCACATCTGCCCCGGCTTTTTCAGCAGCTTTTATCATACGAAGAGCAAATTGTTCATTATCCTTAAATCCATCAAAGAAATGTTCGGCATCAAATATCACTCTTCTTCCGTGTTCATTTAGATACTGTACCGATTTAAAAATTAATTCTTCATTTTCGTCTTCGGTTAAACCAAGTCCTTTTTCAGCATGGAATTTCCATGTCTTGCCGAAAATTGAAACTGTAGAAGTCTCTGCTTTTAAAAGAGCGTTTAAATTTATGTCTGAAGAAATTTTATTTGGAAACCTTGCTGTAGATCCGAAAGCACAAATTTGGGCTCTTTTCAAATTCAACTTTTTTACTTTTTGAAAAAATTCCTCGTCGCGGGGATTACTCCCGGGCCAGCCGCCTTCAATAATATCTATTCCGAATTCATCTAGTTTTTGTGCAATGGCAAGTTTATCATTAATTGACAAATTAATTCCTTCACCTTGAGTTCCATCACGAAGTGTTGTGTCAAATAATTCAATGTAGTTTGGTTTCATTTTTTTCTCTGATTTTTAATTAATCATTCCGCTAGTTCTTGCAAATGCAAACAAACCGCATGCTTCAACTATTTCAAAAACATCACCAAGCGGATTAAGCTTATAACTTTTTCCATCTGAGTGATTCTTAATCATGTTAGTGTCAATATCTATTTCAATTGTATCACCGGTTTTGATTTTATCATTAAGTTTTATTGAGCACTCATAAGGAACAACAAATCCGCCGTCAACGGAATTTCGATAAAAAATTCTTGCGTAAGATTCAGCAACAACTACTTTTACTCCGGCAACTTGAAGAGCAAGCGGGGCATGTTCGCGTGATGAACCGCATCCAAAATTTGTTCCGCCGATAACAATGCTGTAGTCCGACCGATAATTATCACCGGAAATAAATTGTTTCCCTCCATCAGGTAAACCGGCTTGATTCAGCGGTACACTTGAAAGTGCAAAGTGTCCATACTTCTTTATTTCTTCAGTATCACTTGTGCTATAAACCAAATGTTCAGCCGGAATAATTTGATCAGTATCAACGTTATTACCAAGAACATATGCTTTACCGATAATTTTCTTTTCCATTTCTTTTCCTTTTATAAAAATTCTCTTGGATCTGTTATAAAACCATTTATAGCAGAAGCCGCAACAGTTAAAGGTGATGCAAGATAAACTTGCGACGCTTTGCTGCCCATTCTTCCCGGAAAATTTCTGTTTGTTGTTGATATTACCACATCACCATCAATGCTTCTTCCGATTGTATCCGAAGGCCCGCCGAGACAAGCTGCACAAGATGATTCGGCAATTATACATCCCGCTTTTTCAAAAATATCTTTTAAGGAAACGCCATTTATTGTTTCTTCTTCTAACTGTTTTGCAACTGCGGTACTCGCGGGAACAATAAATGTTGTTACATTAACTTGTTTTCCAAAAAGTAAATTTGCCGCGTATCTAAAATCCGTAATCTTTCCGCCCGTGCATGAACCTATATAACACTTTGTTAATTTTGTTCCTTCTACATTTCGAACTGTATCCCGGTTATCCGGACTGTGCGGCTTTGCAACTAACGGTTCAATCTTAGAAACATCATAAGAATATTTTGAATGATAGATCGCATCAACATCACTTTTGAAAATTTCATAATCCGTAACACCGATTTCATTTAAATATTGTTCTGTAACTTCATCAACGGCAATAATTCCGTTCATACCTCCGGCTTCAATAGCCATGTTGGTTAATGTCATACGTTCGTACATTGATAAAGATGAAATTGCTTCACCGTCAAATTCCATTGCTCGATATGTTGCACCATCTGTAGTAATGTCCCCAAGAATTTGCAGAATCAAATCTTTAGCGGTTAAATACTCGGGCATTTTTCCATTGAAGGTAAATTTCATTGACTCCGGAACTTTTTCCCAAATTTTTCCTGTGCCGAGTATGAATGCTGCATCGGTATTGCCAACTCCCGTTGCAAACATTCCAAATGCGCCGGATGTACAAGTATGTGAATCAGTTCCGAACAATACTGTTCCCGGGACATTATACCCTTCCTCTGCAAGTGCTATATGGCAAACGCCTTTGTAACGTTCGGTTCCGGCATCATAATAGTTCGGTAAATTGTATTCGCTAGCAAATTGACGAAGAATGTCTACATTTCTGTTTGCATGTACATTTTTTGTAAAGATGTAATGATCTGGAAAGATCACTAATTTTTCTTTATCCCAAATCTTAGCTCTTTCCCCAAATTCTTTTTTCCAGATTGCGATTGTCGGAGGACCGCAGACATCGTGAGTCATAAGAACATCAACATCAAGCCAAATGTTATCGCCGGCTTTCACTGCCTCACGTTTTGCAGCTTTAGCTAAAATTTTTTCAGTAATTGCCAAACCCATAAAAATTTCCTTTGCCGTTACTTAATCGAAATTCCGTTTTCGTTTATCTCAACTTTTGTATTACAATAAACATTAAACTGATTTATTGCCTGCAGATATGCTTTTGCGCTTGCTTCAATTATATCCGTTGAAGTTCCTCTTCCGGTAAAGGAATTTTCACCGCTTCTAATTCTTATTATGGATTCACCAAGCGCTTGTCTTCCTGATGTAACTGAACGAACACTGTATGATTCTACTGTCGGTTTAATATCAAGTGCTCTTTCAATCGCATTAAATACAGCGTCAACCGGACCGTCACCTGTTGATGATTCTTGAATAACATTTTCACCCGTTTTAATTCGAACAGTTGCAGTCGGAACAGTCTTTGTCCCTGCATTAACGTGCATATATTCCAACTCATACAATTCTTCTTCTTTATAAATTTCATCTCCCATTAAAACACGCAGGTCATCATCAAATACTTCTTTCTTTTTATCTGCAAGTTCAAGAAATGCATCGTACGCTTTTTGTAATTCTTCTTCAGTAATCTGATAACCAAGTTCCTTCAGCCGGACTTTTAATCCGTGTCTCCCCGAATGTCTTCCAAGAACTATTTTTGTTTTACCTACTCCCACAGATTCCGGTGTCATGATCTCGTAAGTCTGTCTGTCTTTTAACATTCCGTCTTGATGAATCCCGGATTCATGCGCAAATGCATTCTCTCCAACGATTGCTTTGTTGGGTTGAACTACAATTCCGGTAAATCCCGAAACCATTTTGCTTGTATTATAAATTTCAGAATAATTTACATTTGTGAAATAATTAACAATATCTTTTCTCACTTTTAGAGCCATAACAATTTCTTCGAGTGAGGCATTTCCAGCTCGTTCACCAATTCCGTTTATTGTGCATTCAACTTGTCTCGCTCCATTTTGAATTGCTGAAATTGAATTTGCAACAGCCAGACCAAGATCATTATGACAATGAACACTTATAATTGCCCTATCAATATTCTTCACGCGTTTTTTTAATTCAGCTATTTTATTCCCAAACTCAGATGGGAAATTGTATCCGGTTGTATCGGGAATATTAACTGTAGTTGCACCGGCCTCAATTGCTGTTTCAATAATATCTGCCAAGTAACCGATATCTGTTCTTCCTGCATCTTCAGCAGAAAACTCAACATCCTTAACAAAAGTTTTTGCGTATGCGACTGCATCATAAGACATTTTCAAAACTGTTTTTCTTTTTTCATCCAATGTCGTTCCATATTTGCTGTCACCAAATTTTCCAAGTATATGTATATCGGACGTGCTTGAAAAAGTATGAATGCGCGGACTCTTTGCATTCCGCAAAGCTTCATATGCTGATTTTATATCAATTTCTTTTGCGCGTGCTAATCCGGCTATAATAACCTCCGATTCATTTGCAATTCTTTGAACTGCTTCAAATTGTGCCGGAGAAGAAACGGGAAATCCAGCTTCGATAACATCAACTTTAAGTGCGGCTAGTTGTCGAGCTATTTCTAATTTCTCAAATACATTGAGCGATGCACCCGGTGATTGTTCACCATCTCTTAATGTTGTATCGAAGACTAAAATTCGTTCGTTCATTATTATGCCTTATAGATTAACAATTTATTTTTGTTTTCTTAAAGAGTAAAAACGCCTAAAGCTTGTTCATTAAAAATATCCGTGTAATTTCCAATTACTTGATTGGTCATTTTCTCGGTTGAGACCAATTCACTCCCTTCGGAAAAAATATCTGCTGTGCGGAAACCGTTTGCTAATGTGCGCTCAATTGCCATCTCAATTATTTCGGCAGCCTTCTGCATTTGAAATGAATAATTAAACATCATTGCAGCAGAAGAAATTGCAGCAAGAGGATTTGCTTTTCCCTTTCCAGCTATATCAGGTGCGCTGCCGTGAACTGGTTCATAAAGTGCATACTTACTTCCTATACTTGCCGATGGAAGCATTCCCAAACTTCCTGTAATCATTCCGGCTATATCGCTTAAAATATCTCCGAATAAATTTGATGTAAGCAATACATCAAATTGCTTTGGATTATGAACGATTTGCATTGCTGCGTTATCAACATACATGTCGGTCAGCTGAACATCAGGATAATCTTTATGAACTTCGTGAACTATATTTCTCCAGAATTGAGAAACTTCAAGAACATTTGCTTTATCAACTGAGGTAACTTTTTTATTTCTTTCTCTTGCAAATTTAAAAGCCATTCTTGCAATGCGTTCAACTTCCTCATGGAAATAAACCATAGTATTGAATCCGCGTTTATCATCAAAACCGCGCGGTTCACCAAAATAAATTCCACCGGTTAATTCTCGCATTACAATAAAATCCGTTCCATCCAAAACTTCTTTTTTTAATGTTGATGAATTTATTAATGCTTCATAAATTTTTGCAGGACGAATATTAGCATACAGTCCTAATGATTTTCTGAGTTTGAGTAATGCCGCCTCAGGTTTTAAGTGGTGCGGAAGTTTTTCCCATTTAGGTCCCCCAACTGCGCCAAGAAAAACAGCATCGGAATCGTAACAAGTTTGGATTGTTTCATCGGTTAAAGGTGATTGATGTTTATCATAAGAACATCCGCCTATTAACTGCTCCTTAAACTCAAACGTAATGTTGAAGCTTTCTGCTACAGCCAGCATCACTTGCATGGCTGCATGTGTTACTTCCTGCCCAATACCATCTCCGGGAAGTAAAGCAATTTTGTACCTCATACACCAACCTCTTCTTTTGGATTTTTCTTAAAGAGCCAGCTCATCATTCCTCTCAACTTTGCACCAACTACTTCAATTGAATGTTCTCTATTTTCTTTTCTCATTTGATTAAATTTTGAAGCCCCTGAGTTGTATTCTTCCAACCACTCTTTCGCAAATTTTCCGCTTTGAACTTCTTCCAATATTTTTTTCATTTCTTTTTTTGTTTCACTTGTAATTAATCTTGGACCTCTCGACATTCCGCCATACTCTGCGGTATCGCTCACAGAATAGTTCATTCTTGAAAGTCCTCCTTCGTAATAAAGATCCACTATTAATTTCATTTCGTGCATACATTCAAAGTATGCAAGTTCTGCCGGATATCCGGCTTCAATTAATGTTTCAAATCCCGCTTTAATAAGTTGAGCTGAACCTCCGCATAAAACCGCCTGTTCACCGAATAAATCGGTTTCAGTTTCGTCTTTAAAATTTGTTTCGATAACGCCTGCTCGTGCACCTCCGATTCCTTTTGCCCATGCAAGAGCTAAATCTTTTGTTTTTCCTGATGGATCTTGATGAACTGCTATCAAACATGGAACACCAGAATCTTCGAGAAATGTTCTTCGTACTAAATGACCCGGACCTTTTGGTGCAATCATCATAATATTAATATTTGATGGAGGAGCGATTTGTTTGTAGTGAATATTAAATCCGTGACCGAATGCAAGGGTATCTCCCGATTTTAAATTCGGTGCAACCTCAGCATCATAAACTGTTTTCTGATTTTGATCAGGAAGAAGAATCATAATCACATCTCCCCATTTAACGGCTTCTGCAACAGTCTTAACATTCAATCCAGCTTTTTCTGCTTTTTGCCATGATGCTGATGAAGTTCTTAATCCAACGCAAACATTCATCCCGCTGTCTTTAAGATTCAAACTGTGTGCATGTCCTTGGCTGCCGAATCCGAGTACAGCAATTTTTTTTGATTTAAGCAATTCAAGATCTGCATCCTGTTCGTAGTAAACTTTCATTGTATGATTCCTCTTTTATTATGTAATATTTTCTTTTTTATGAATTTTAACTTGCTCGCCACGTTTTAAAGCAACAATTCCGCTTCTCGCCATTTCCTTTATTCCAAAAGGCGCGAGAACATTTACTGCGGCATCAATTTTATCCGGAGGACCTGTAATTTCAATCATCATGGATTTGTTTGTGATGTCAACAATATTTCCTCTGAAGATGTCACAAATATTTTTTATTTCTTCCATCGAACCTTTATGCATCCCAATATTTATCAGAGCAAGCTCTCGCTCTACATGATAGACTTCTGCAAGATCAACAACCTTGATTGTATCTATCAATCTATTCAACTGCTTAACAACCTGATCTATTATCTGGTCGTCACCTTCGGTAACAATTGTCATACGGGACACTTCTGAAATTTCGGTTTCACCAACAGAAATACTTTTGATATTAAATCCTTTACCGCTGAACATTGTTGCAACACGGTCAAACGCACCAAAACGGTTTTCGACAAGAACTGAAATAGTATGTTTCATTTATATCATCCTCTTTGGATTTAGTCTATTAACCATCATATCGGAAATTGATCCGCCCGAAGGAACCATTGGAAATACCATGTCTTCCTTTACAACTTTGAACTCAATTAAAAACGGTCTGTTTTTCACTGAGAACGCCTTATCCAATAACGAATCAACATCTTTAGGATTATCAGTTGAGTATGATTCAATTCCAAATGCTTCACCGACTTTTACAAAATCAGGATTGCTTGAACCTAGATCCGTAAAACTGTATTTCTCTTTATGAAATAACTCCTGCCATTGTCTTACCATTCCCAGGAATGTGTTATTGATGATAAATATTTTTAACGGAAGTTTATTTGCAACTGCAGTTGTTAATTCCTGAATATTCATTTGAAATCCTCCGTCTCCACTAATAGAAATAATAGGGCGATCTTTAACCGCAAACGAAGCGCCTATTGAAGCCGGCAATGAAAAACCCATTGTACCTAAACCACCGCTGGTTAAATTAGAGCGTGGGTTATTATACTTGTAATGTTGTGCCGTCCACATTTGATGTTGTCCAACGTCTGTGACTATAACTGCTTCACCCTTTGTTTTTTCGGAAATTTTTTCAATTACATATTCTGTTCTCAATCTGCCGTCATTATCTTCATAAGTAAGCGGGCATTCATCTTTCCAAGCATAGATTTGTGCAAGCCATTCCGATGTATCGGGCGGGGCAGGTATTTCCGAAGCAAGTTCTGCAAGAATATGTTTTACGTCTCCAACAATGGGCAAATCAACAACAACATTTTTGTCAATTGCAGTCGGATCAATATCAACATGAATTTTAAATGCACCAGTTGCAAACGTATCAACCTTACCTGTTACGCGATCATCGAACCTGGCGCCAAGAGAAACTAAAACATCACAACTATCAACAGCACGGTTCGCCCAATATGTTCCGTGCATTCCCAACATACCAAGTGATAATTCATCCTTTCCCGGAAAAGCGCCAAGACCTTGAAGTGTCATTGTAACTGGTAATTTATTCTCTCTTGCAAACAATGCAAGTTCGTTTGAGCCGTTAGACATTATTACACCACCTCCTACATAGAGCAATGGTCTCTTCGCTTTTGAAATTACTTCTGCAGCCTTCTTGATTTGATTACTGTGCCCTTTATAGGTTGGTTTATATCCGCGGATATCAACTTCTTCGTCATAAACAAATTCACATTTAGATGCGATGACATCTTTTGGCAAGTCTACAACAACCGGTCCCGGTCTTCCCGTGGATGCAATGTAAAATGCTTTTCTTATTGTTGATGCAAGTTCTCTAACGTCTCTTACAAGAAAATTATGTTTAGTAATCGGGCGAGTAATCCCAATTATGTCCGCTTCTTGAAAAGCGTCGTTACCAATTAGATGAGACGATACTTGCCCTGTGAAGACAACAATTGGAACAGAATCCATATAAGCATCGGCTATTCCTGTTACGGTGTTTGTTGCACCGGGACCAGAGGTAACTAACACAACTCCGACTTTGCCGGAGGCTTTTGCATAACCTTCTGCTGCATGAACAGCACCCTGTTCATGACGTACTAGAATATGTTTTAGAAAATCAACGTCATAAAGATGTTCATAAAGTTTTAGAACTGCGCCACCGGGGTAACCGAAAATATATTCGACTTTTTCCCGCTTTAAGCACTCGAAAAATATATCCGCACCTGCTAAAAGATTATTATTCTTTTTCATATTAATTCTTTCTTCCATGATTAATAATTTTTTAAAATTGCTCCTGTATTTGCAGAAGAAACCATTCTTGAGTATCGTGCAAGGTATCCACGTTTAATTTTTGGTTCAAACACAGGAAGAGCATTTAATCTTTTTAATATTTCTTCATCGCTCAATTCTACGTTCAAAGTTCTGTTCGTAAGATCTATCTTAATTATATCTCCGTTATGAAGTGCGGCAATAGGACCGCGCTCAGCAGCTTCGGGCGATACATGCCCGATACAAGCACCTCTAGTTCCGCCTGAGAATCTTCCGTCCGTTATCAATGCAACTTTGTCTCCTAGACCCATACCCATAATCACGCTTGTAGGAGAAAGCATCTCTGGCATTCCTGGTCCTCCTTTTGGTCCTTCATATCTAATAACAACAACATCGCCGGGTTTTACTTCACCTGCTAAAATTTTTTCAACAGCTTCTTCCTGCGATTCAAAAATTCTTGCCGGTCCTGAAAAAATTTGCATATTAGAATTTACAGCTCCTGCTTTAATAACCGATCCATCAGGAGCTAAATTTCCACAGAGAATTGAAAGTCCGCCGGTTTTGGAATACGGTTTTTCAACTGTTTTGATAACCGAGTTATCTATAATTCTTGAGCTTGATATATTTTCACCTAAAGTTTTTCCTGTAACAGTTGGTCTCGACAAATCAAGAACACCAACTTTTGAAATTTCATTTAGTATTGCGGAGATTCCCCCTGCTCTATCAACATCTTCCATGTGAATATTTTTTGTAGCGGGACTAACTTTGCAGATATAAGGAACACGGTCGGAAAGTTCGTTCAAAGTTTTCAAATCAAAATCAATTTTTGCCTCGTTTGCAATTGCAAGAGCGTGCAAAACTGTATTTGTACTTCCGCCCATTGCCATATCAAGAGCAAAAGCATTCATAAATGATTCGCGTGAAAGTATTTTGCTGGGTTTTAAATCTTTTTCGATGAGAGAAATAATTTGCTTTGCTGCTTTAACTGCTAATTCTTTTCGTTCAGGTGCAACTGCAAGTATAGAACCGTTTCCGGGAAGTGCTAAACCTAATGCTTCCATTAAACAGTTCATTGAATTTGCGGTAAACATTCCCGAACAGGATCCGCAAGTCGGGCAACTGAAGTTTTCGTACTCTTTTAATTTCTTTTCATCAATTGTTCCGGCTTGAAATTTTCCAACTCCTTCGAAGACAGAAATCAAATCAACTTTTTCACCGTCAGGAGTTCTTCCGGCTTTCATTGGTCCGCCCGAAACAAAAATAGTCGGGATATCAATTCGTACTGCCGCCATTAACATACCGGGAACAATCTTATCACAGTTGGGAATACAAATCATTCCATCTAATCGGTGCGCTTCAACTACCGTTTCAACACAGTCTGCTATCAACTCTCGGCTTGCTAATGAGTAACGCATTCCGAGATGTCCCATAGCTATTCCATCATCAACACCTATCGTGTTGAATTCAAACGGAACACCGCCCGCTTCTCTAACTGCTTCTTTAACGATTCTGCCAAATTCTTGAAGATGAACATGACCGGGAATTAAATCTATATATGAATTGCAGATGCCGATAAAGGGTTTGTTGAAATCCTCGTCACTTTTGATGACACCGGTAGCTTTCAATAAGCTCCTGTGTGGAGCTTTTTCAAACCCTTTTTTAATTAAGTCAGATCGCATTAAATCTCCAGAATAAAAAAACCTCCAGAAATTCTTTAGGGTTTTGGTTAACCCCTTAATCTGATCTTGTGTTTAATTTTTATGTGATATGATTTTGGGATTAACCTATTATTTAGCTTATCACGGTAATTAGAATACCGAGTAGGCTAAGAATAATAATCCCAAGGAGAATAATTGAAGGTAAGTTAATCGTTGAAATTGACACAACACCGCTTGCAACAAAGTCGGTGTTTTCTAAAAAGAGGATTCTATTTTGTGTTGTGCTTTTCATGTTTGTTAAATTCTTGGGCAAAGATAGGATTTGAATTTTGTTATGTCAAGTGAGAAAGTGTTATTTATCAATAAAAATTTTTTTCTTTTGGACAAGAAACTCCATAAAAAATATAGATTTATAATTATTCGAAATCATGAATAAGTAATCACTTAAAGGTTTTATGAATTACTAATCGCTTAAGAAATTTTTTATTACAGAATTCAATTGGTTGAACTCAATTAAGAATGCATCGTGCCCGTGTATAGAATCTATTTCGAAATAATCCGACTCCGGGATTAATGATGCAATTTCTTTTTGTTCTGCTGCAGGATAAAGAATATCGGAGCTGATTCCGATACATAACGTTTTTGCTTTAATACTGCCCAAAGTTTCTTTGAGAGAACCACGTCCTTGTGCAATATCATGTAAATCCATCGCACGGGTTATAAGCAGGTAAGTGTTGGCATCGAAACGGCCTACTAGCTTATCACCTTGATAGCGTAAATAACTTTCCACTTGAAATCCCGGATATGAAATTTTGTTTTGCTGATTTTCGCCATGTTTATTTTCTCTTCCGAATTTTTTATTAAAACTTTCTGCACTTCTATAAGAGATCATAGCAATCATTCGCGCGGTAGATAATCCGTCATGTGGCTGTACCGTGTAGTTCCCGTTTTCCCATGCAGGATCATCAATGATTGCTTTACGCGCTGCTTCATTTAGTCCGATGCACCAGGCAGAGTGTTGAGAAGCAGTTGCAATTGGAATGATTCTTTCAACAAACTCCGGGAACATTAGCGACCATTCCAATACCTGCATTCCACCGAGTGATCCGCCGGCAATGGCCTGAAGTTTATTCACACCAAGATTTGTTAATAATTTATGTTGAAGATTAACCATGTCTCGGACAGTTATTTTAGGAAATTCAATTCCATATTTTTTATTCGTAATAGGATTTATCGAAACGGGCCCTGTTGTTCCATAACATCCTCCCAAAATATTTGAACAAACAATAAAATATTCTGAAGGATCAAATGCTTTACCATGCCCAATCAATTCGTCCCACCAGCCCTTTTGTTTTGATGAAGTAGTGATATTCGATTTTCCATTGTTACGAAAATTATAATCAGATGCATGCGCGTCACCGGTTAATGCATGACAGATTAGAATAGCATTAGTCCCGTCGTTATTCAATGTGCCGTATGTTTCGTATGCAACAGTTACACTTGGCAATGTTTCTCCCGATTCAAGCACAAATGGTTCGGAAAAAGTAATACTGTTTAACTGTTGAGTCTCTTCAATAATAATTTGTCTCATCTTTCGCTCACTGATTAAAATTCATTCATCCAAAATTCACAGCTTTACTTTCTTTTGCTGAAGTGATTGATTCTCCGAAGAACTCTTCATGCAAAACGTTAACTGTTTTTTCAACTTCCGTCTCATCAACAATAAAAGAGATATTTAGCGAATATGGATCGTCAAGAAAGATTAAACTGTGTATTCCATAGTTATCCAATACATCATGAATTCTCCGAACAATAAGCGATTTGACATTCTGACTGATACCGATAACAGAAACGAGCGAGAGATTATTCTTTGAATTTATATTACCGATAAAATTTTTCTCGATTTCCTGAATAAATTCGCTTTTGATCTTTTCTAAAAATAAATGTTCGAACTCGCTTTGCACTATTAATGACATTGATTGACCGTTAGCTGATTTGATGATTGTAATTATCGGTATTTCAAGTTGTGCTAATAAACCAAACAGTCGTGAGTATATTTTTTGTCCATAAATAGATTCTGTTTCATAAATACTTATTGACAACAGATTTTTTAGAAAAGTAATTGTTTTTATTTCTACATCATTTTGACTATCAGCATTACCGATAAAAGTTCCTTTTACTTTTGGATTAAATGTATTGAGGATACTAATCGGCACATTTTGTTTTTCCACCGGGGCTATTGTTTTGGGATGAATAACTTTTCCGCCAAGCACAGCCAGGCTCGATGCTTCATTATAACTCAGTTGGTCCAGAGTTATTGCAGATGAAACAATTTTCGGATCAGCGCTTAGTACTCCGTCAACATCGGTCCATATTTCGACGATGCTTGCATTTAGAGCACCGCCGATTATTGTTGCGGTAAAATCCGATCCGCTTCTTCCAAGAGTTGTTATATATCCATTCTCATCGGAACCGGTAAATCCATTTACTACTGGGATTTGATTCTGATTCAATCCGGCATACCACTCTCGAAGCAAGTGATTTGCAACCGAAAAGTCTACTTCTGCATTACCATAATTAGAATTTGTCCTAATTAGTTTTTTTGCATTATGAAATTCACTGTTAATCCCTTGTGATTTTAGTAACTCAACCAGTAATGTACTTGAAAGAAGTTCCCCGTAACTAACTATCGAATCACTGATTCTGCCGTAACATTCTTGAAGAAGAAAAACCTTGTTAAGTTTATTTTCCAATTCACTAAATAATTTATCTAATTGATACTTAGTTTGATGCTGGTTATTTACAGCAATAACCTTAGATAAAGAATCGTAGTGAATTGATTTTATCTCTTCGAGAATTCCGATATATTTTTGATTTCCGTTGCTTGAAGATTCTATCGCATTAATAAGTTTATCAGTAATTCCGCCAATTGCGGAAAGAACTACAATAGTAAATTCTTCCTTAAACCGGCCTGAAATAATTTCAGCAACTCTAAAAAATAAATCCGGAGTACCGATTGATGTTCCGCCAAATTTAATTACTTTCATATTACTTTCTCCTTAAACTACAATGCTTACATCCACAGTTTGTAAAGCTTGCTCAAAGTCATCAATTATATCTTCAATATTTTCTATACCAACCGAAACACGAATCATTTCCGGTTTAACTCCGGAATCTTCCTGTTCTTTTTCGCTTAACTGTTGGTGTGTTGTTGATGCAGGATGGATCACTAAAGTTTTTGCATCACCAACGTTAGCAAGAAGACTTGCAAGTTTAACATTGTTGATAAAATTCTTTCCTGATTCTATCCCGCCTTTTACTCCGAAGGAAACTATACCGCCAAAAGAATTTTCCCTAAAATATCTTTTTGCGTTTTCATGGAAAGGATGTTCTTCGAGTCCCGGATATAAAACCCAATCAACCTGCGGTTGGTCTTTTAACCAGCGCGCAAGTCGGAGTGCATTTTCACAATGTCTTTCTACACGAAGTGAAAGCGTTTCTAATCCTTGAAGCAAAAGAAATGAATTAAACGGGCTTATACACGGGCCAAGATCTCTAAGCTGTTCAACTCTAGCGCGAATTATGAAAGCAATATTTCCAAACGGACCATCTGCACCAAATGTTTCCCAAAAATTCAATCCGTGATAACCTGGGCTTGGAGAAGTGAACGAAGGAAATTTTCCGTTTGCCCAATTAAATTTTCCGGAATCTACAATCACTCCGCCGATTGACGTACCGTGCCCGCCAATCCATTTGGTTGCTGAGTGAACAATAATATCCGCACCAAAATCAAACGGACGGCAAATGTAACCGCCGGCCCCAAATGTGTTATCAACTATAAGCGGAATACCGTTTGCGTGTGCAACTTTTGCAATCGCTTCTATATCGGGAACATTCAAACGCGGATTTGCAATTGTTTCGATGTAAATAGCTTTTGTTTTATTATCAATAGTATCCGCATAATCGGCAGGATCATCACTATCTACAAATTTCACATTAATACCTAGACGAGGAAACGTAACTTTAAATTGATTATACGTTCCGCCATAGAGATAACTTGTTGATACAATATTATCGCCCGCTTCTGCTATTGTGCTGATAGCTAGAAATTGTGCAGCTTGGCCGGATGAAGTTGCCAGCGCCCCAACCCCACCTTCAAGTGCAGCAATTCTTTCTTCAAAGACCGATGTTGTCGGATTCATAATTCGTGTATAAATATTTCCAAATTCCTTCAGGCCAAAAAGATTTGCCGCATGATCTGTATTGTTAAAATTGTAAGATGAAGTTTGATAAATTGGAACTGCTCGTGCATTCGTTGTAGGATCAACTGATTGCCCCGCATGCAATTGCAATGTTTCGAAACGGTAGTTTTTATTTTTGTTGCTCATTGTGTTCTCCTTTGATGTTTATTAATTGTAAATAAAAAAGCCCTTCGTTTTGTGAAGGGCTTTTAATTAGTTGATAAATCTCTGTAATTATATTATCCCTTCACGCATGAGGTCGGACATACACATCATAGCCATCATAATACAGAAGAAATACTGAAGGTTAGCTGACTGGTTGTTCTTTAGAATGATATTTTCAAAAGCTGTTTTCATTTTGCTCATTTAAGTTTTTTAAAACAAAAAAGCCCTTCGAAGTTTTTCCGAAGGGCTTTAACTAAATAGTCTTTTATAAAGTCTATCCCTTCGTTATAAATAACATCATGCACATCATCACGCTGCGCAAGTTTTTTTGAGAGATGTTATTTTTTACAAAGAGATTCATTTTTTTGCTTGTCTAAATTTCTTGGCCAAATCTAATCCAAAAACTTCCCCGTGTCAAGTTTGTTTTTTAGAATTCATAATTTTTTTGAAATAAAATTTTTCAACGGATGATGATAACTTATTCTCTATTCATCTCGCTGTTTTTGGGGACCATATACATGAACGAAAGAGCAACTGTCCAATCGGATTTTTGCGGAGTGTGAATTACATTTAGAATAAAGCTGTCCTGAAAAGTTATTCCTGCCTGGAACGACCAGAATGTGGATTGCTTATCAATAAATTTGTGAGCCGTCAAATTGAATTCAGGCTCCGTTTCTTCATTATAGAATAGACCTATTACTGGTTTTGAAAGAATTGAAAATTTTACTTCGCTGAAAACTTTGAACAGCTGGATTGCTCTAAATCCCACATGATTTAAATTGCGCGGTATTATTTCAATTCCTTGATCGAGATAAACATAAAACATTGTAAAATCTGAATTACGATAATCATCTGTAATGCTCATCAACTGTCCCTGCCTAAGTTCACTATTTTCCCTTAATGCTGCACTGCTAATAAACATACCTTGACTCATGCCGATAGCGGCGGGTTTAACAAAAAGATTATTCCCGCCGAAAAATATTCCGCCTAACTGAAAATCATAATTGTCCCTATGCTTCCATATAAAAATTGCGCTAGGCAATCCATCGGGACGGAAAGGCGCCCCGCGGCCAATTGCAAGCGTCCGAACATTTTCTTTTTGTTCATCACTCCTAATGTATCCACCCAAAATAAAAGTATTGTAAGGACCTTCTAAAATTCCTGCAAGTCCAAAACGCGTGTTTTGTATATCATCAATTCTTCCCCTTCCCAAAAGTCCAACCAAAGAAAAAGAACTAACACTTACTTTTCCGACAAAGTAAAATGAATTTAGAACCGTATTTCTATAAAGCGTGTTGTATCCAACAGCAGAACCATCAAAATATTCTGCTCCTATACGAAACCAAAGGTTTGGCTGCGGCCTTAATGTTATTCTTGAAAAAAATGCTTTGCCGTATAAAGATGTATCTTTTATTTTATCATAAGTACCACCAATATCAAGTTGATAACGATCATCATCATTGATCGGAAAGAGAACGGCACCGCCTGTTAATTCTTGAACACGAAATTCATTTCTATTATTCAAAGCGTTATCCGAAATTTTAAAAAAGAGCGTTTTATTTCGTTGATCTTTTTTATAAAAATTGAATGATGAAATATTATCGGTTCCTTCCTTCATATAAGATAATTGAAACTCCCAAGTTGCAGGCTGCGGCGGACCAAATACAGAATGACTTAGATCTGCATTTGTACCAGTTCGTGTATGCTCGTCCTGTGCAAAAATTGATGTAATTAGGGAAAAAAATAAAAACGATAACAGAAAAAATTTGAATTTCATATGAGGAAGAGGTCCTTTCGTATTTTCTATTTTAGAAGTTGTGACGCTTTCAATAATTATTTTTTTGCACCTAGATGCAATGATGAAATATCCATTAAATACGGTCTAAGTTTTCTATCTCCGTTTTGAGCATCCCTACTTGAATCGAACGTTAGCAAATTTCCATCTGGAGAAATAACCGGAAAGCCGTCAAATCCATCGTTGAAAGTTAAGCGTGTTTGTTCTCCGGTCTTCAAGCTCATTAGAAAAATTTCATAATTATGCGGCGGCAGAACTTTCACAAATACAAAATGATCTCCATCAGGAGCGGGATGAGGTGCCCAATTTGTGCCACTGTCGTTAGTAATTTGTTTTCTATCGGAGCCGTCACCTTTCATGGTGAAGATACTCATCGGCATACCGCGTTGAGCCTGATCTTTAATATTCCATGCCCGGCAAATAATTGTTTCGTTGTTAATATAAAATGAACCTCCTTCCTGCCATTCGGGAGTAAATGTAATTTGCTGCTGCTCGCTTCCATCCGGACGCATTTTCCATAAATCCAATTTGCCGTCTACTTGACGTGAAAACAATATCCACTTTCCATCTGGAGAGACGGAAACCTCTGCATCGTAGTATTTATTATTGGTTAATCTTTTTACTTTGCTTCCATCTAAATCGCACGAATATAACTCAGCACCTTGCGGGTAATTATTCGGATCGGAATAATTTCCTTTTGGTAAATCAAGATTGTCTCTTGTTGACGTATAGATTAATTGATTTCCATCCGGGAAATAAAATGAACATGCATCTTCGCCTTTATCGTTAATGCGTTTAATGTTGGTTCCATCAATATTAAACGTATAAACTTGGTGGACAGGATCGACCTTAAATTTTGCGTTTCCTATCATACTTTTACCATCCGGCGAGAAATAAAATTCCGCTCCTTCATCAACATTAGGAATCTGCCAAACTTTAAATTCTTTTTGTTCTTGAGTCTGCCCCTCACTTTCGCGTGGAGGAAAATAAATTACTACAGTCAATACAATAAGTAACCGTGCAATAAAAGCTGTTGTCGAAATCAATCTGTTCTTTTCCAAAATAAACTCCTGTTAGATTTTATTGTTAAATCTATTATCAAAAATTTTATTACTTCGCCATCAATTTTATTTTAGTTTTATTTTCTTTTCCGTCTCGTAAATAAATTAATTCAACAGTTTCACCCGGCTGGAAATTTTTTAGCGCGTCAGAATAATCGCGCAAATTGGTAATATTATATTGTCCTAGTTTTGTTATGATGTCACCTTTTTGCAATCCCGCTTTTGCTGCCGGGGAATCTGGTGATAGATCAGAGATACGAACACCATTTCCTGAATATGCAAAATCCGGAACACTGCCGGTGGAAACTCTCCTCTCTCCAGAAGTTGTTTGAGTTTTTTTTGTTTCGGTAACTGCCTGTCCTTGGAAAGTAAGCGGTTCTATTCTATCTGCTAAATAAAGAATTCCTTCGCGGGCGAAAGTTGCAACTTTAGCTAATCCGGCAGCATCAATTTTATCCGCAGTATCTGAAGGTTTATGATATCCTTCATTTGCACCTGCAAAAAATTGCACACCCGGAATACCAATGTTTAAGAAGCTGCGTTGATCACTTGCATCTAGATCCTGTGTTACCATTTCCGATTCAACACCAGTAACATAACTTGCCCCCATAAAAATAAATCTCCATTCTCTTGCAGTGTTGCTGCTAAGAACATATAATTTTTTATCACCTAGCCTGCCTACAGTATCAAAATTCAAAACACCAATAACTTTCTTCGCCGGAAACCGCTTTGTGTTTTCCACGTAATATTTTGAACCGAGCAAGCCGCTCTCTTCTGAAGTAAAGGCAATAAAAATAACAGTACGCTGTGGTTTTAAAGTTGTGCCGAGTAAGTTTGCCAATTCAAGCATAACCGAAACTCCGCTTGCATTATCATCGGCGCCGGGATGTATCTTGCCTTCATTTCCTTTATTCGCGCCGGGCCATCCTAATCCTAAATGATCGTAATGGGCACAAACAATTACCGATTCATCTTTCAGATTTGGATTCGTTCCGGGAATAATTCCAATAATATTTTGAACCGGAGCTTTATTTCCCTTGGCATCAACCACTTCATTCCAAGTTTGGAAATAACTTCCGTCATCAGCTCCCGGCTGTAAACCAGAGCTTTTAAACTTTTCAACAATATAATCCGCAGACTTTTTAATTCCTTCGGTTCCGGGTGCTCGTCCTGCAAGTTCATTACTTGCAAGATATTCTACCGTTTTCATCATTCTTTCGGCCGAAAAAACCGGTGCAAGTGTTGCTAATGCTTTACGCCTTGGTAACTCAGTAAATATTGTTGTTGACATTTTATCTACTGCAGAAACTTTTGCCATTAATGGTGAGTTAACTGCTTCCCATTCACCCTTTGCAATGTTGGTTGGTTCTGTCCCTTCAAATACCAGATAACTATATTTTCCATAGTGTGGTAATTTTCTTGCTAATCCTTGCACTGCTTCTTTATTATCTACAGATAGCAGCACAAGAACCGTCGCAGGGTTTTTAGGATAACGAACTGAAATTATAATACTGCTTTTGTTATTTTGGAATGAGGTCTTTCCAAATCGAACCGATTCGTTTGTTAACTCTGCATCATAATCTTTCAAACCAACTTTGATTGCACCGGCAAATAAATTTTCTACTCCGAAAATCCAAACACTTTTATCAGGTGGAAGTTCGGAAATTTCATTATCCATCATCACTTTTATTTTCTTAGTATTATCTGCCGACCATGTAGTTGATAACTCTTTATAATATTCCAGATTTGCTTTATCGGCTTTTGATGGTAAAAGAATTAGCAAATCTTCCGAGCCGAATATTTTTGAAAGCGATGGTGGAATTTCATTGTAATGAAGTTTGCGGAATAGTTGAAATTGCGGATCAACCTGAACCAACAATGGCGCATCTGCAAAAGTCATTTCATAAGTTTGTTCTTTCTGAGTCATGGTTACATTTTTCATTTCTGCTTTTTTCTCAAATGAAACTGCAACCGGAACATCTAAAACAAAGACATCATCACTTTGCAACTGCTTTAATGTAAATTTAAGAGTGTAACCACTCGATTCCTTTTTTACAGAAACATCCGATATACTTAATTCCGGAGCTCCTTTTCGATTGACCCATTGATCGAAAAATTGTTTCAGGTCTTTTCCAGAAACAGATTCGAACGCAAGGCGGATATCATTATATGAAGCAGCTTTGAATTTATTATCACGGTAAAATTTTTGAAATCCTCTAACAAATTGTTCATCACCTACAATTTCTCTCAGCATATTCCACATCATCATATTTTTTCCGTACCCGATTGCTTCCGATGGAGCGTTGTACCGCGATCCAAATTTGTTTAGTGGAAAATCATTTGACGGATTAACATAATCCGTAAATTTTTGCAGAGTAGAGCGGCGGTATTCATCACCTTGTCCTCGTTGTTCAGATATAAGGTGATCTGCCATATATGCTGTTAAACCTTCGCACCAGTTACCGGTTTTAAAATCTACATAAGCGCTGTTCCCCCAATAATTATGCAATAGTTCGTGCGGATAAGAAGAATGGAGAATAAACGGGAATCGTATTATTTGTTCTCCCAATAAAGTGAATGAAGGCATTCCGTAACCGGTTTCCCAAAAATTTTCTACTAGTGCAAATTTTGTGAAAGGATATGGACCAACTAATTTTCTGTACATTTCTAAGTATTGGGCGGTGGTTTCAAGATATTTATTCGCAAGTGTTTCATCCGGTGTGCGCAGAAAAGCCATAACATCTGTAGCACCAGCCGACATAGAATATTCCTTGAACTGCGCGCCGATCAAATAAATTTCTTCCATCGGTTCTGGAGAATCCCAACGAATAATATGATTGCCGTCTTTTGTTTCATTCAACGTTCTCTTGCCTTGGCTTACTATATCCCACGGCTGCGGAACCGTAGTAGTTAACTCAAAATTAATCCACTCTTTATTAAACCAAGGGATCCAATAAGTAGAACCGCCAAGATAAATTCCCTTTTCATCAATGATGCCCGGCGTTTGGCTAAATCCTCTTGCATATTCTTCGCCAAGTTGTTTAATCGGATAATTAATTATTCCGCTGAATTTTAAAGTAAAAGAAACATCTCCTTTTATTTCATTCTTAAAGGTGACAACATATTTATTTTGTTTAAAGTCCGATGAGGGATCAAAATCTTCGCGGTCCATTCCTAAATCTTCAGCTTTAACTCCGCCTTTATCTAATTTTATTGTAACTCCAGGTGTTTCAGAAGTTACTTTTAAATTGTTATTCAAAAGGAAAGAGACAATCGACTTAACTTGATTTGCAGGAATTGTAATTTGATCTACCGCCTCAATGAAGTGTTTGTTAGGAGTGACTGTAACTGATATCTTATGATGTATAATTGAGTCCGCAAAAACACCGGACGCAATAAAAACAAACGTGAATAAAAAAATTATTCTTCTAAACATGATCTTCTCCCATTAAAATTTTATTACTGATTTCAATTAACAAATCTGATCAAATTTAATTTCGCTGTAACTGAAATCAGTTTTATAATTACCTAACTATTAATAACATTGGATTTTTTACTTTCATATATTTTTCAGCAACACTTTTTACATCGGCCAACTTTACATTTTTCAACGCATCTAAAAATTGTTTGTCGGAATTAAAATTGTTTTCAAAGTAGAGTGAGCTTCCTAAATAGAAAGCCTGATTGATGCTGGAAAGTCTGCGGAACATCATTCTGCCTAAATACATATTAACAGATTTTTCCAATTCATCTTGTGTTAGCTTATCAAGTACACTTAGCTTGAAAAATTTTGGATATTGTGCAGACAACTTATCAATGTTCTGCGGACGCGTTCCTTGAGAAATATAGAAAAGCGCTTTGTCCTTATTTACATCAATGCCAGCACTCATGTTGTAAGCCATTCCTTGTTTCTCTCTGATATCAAAAACGATTTCGTTGGAGAGAAACAGAGACAGCGCTTGTAACGCAGGTGCATCTTTAGAATCTATTTGATTAACAAATCCCCAGAAAATATAAGAGCGCTCACCGCCACCTGCTTTTTCAATAGTTGCAGGTTTAGTTTGCGTCAATAACCTCGAAGTATAAACTGCAGGTTCATCTTTGATAGGAGTACCGTTAAATTCATTGAATAGTTCATTAATGCTTTCCGGACTGCCTGGAGATACAACAGAAACTATCATGTTTGCAGGATTAAAATATTCTTTAGTAAACGCCAGCATATTGTCATAAGTAAGAGCAGTCTGTATTTGTGAATATTGACTGGGCTCATAGACTAATGTTCTATATTCTGCATCGAATATTTTTTTTGCTTTATCACCACCCATAGACATCATTGTCATACCTTTAAATTTCTCAACCGATTTCTTAAATTCATCTTCAGTCGGTACAAAATTCTTTATTTGATTATTGATGTATCTAACTGCGGCAGGTAAATCATCGGCTAATCCTTCAGCTCTTATGTATCCAAAATCGGGATGCAGATAAATATCATCCATTGGTATCATCGGATTGTCGTTTACAGTAAAAGTAAATCCAAATTGACTGCTTAATTTTTGATTCGCTTCTGATCTCAACCGTTGGCCAAGACAATCATGCAAAATCTTAGAAGCATCTTTACCGTACTTCAATTCGTAAGCAGCTTTATGTTTTACCAGATAATGAATTGCCAACAGGTTGCTCGCTTCGTTCTGAACTACAACTAAATTCTTACCGGTTGTTTCTTCCTTAAATAGCTTTGTGCTATTTAATACTTCAACTTTTTCTTTATCTTTTTTAACTGTAGGAGATTGGATAATAATTATTGTAGGAGACGTTAATTTAAGTCCACTTATTTCTTTTTCAGCTTTGTAAAATTCATCACCACTGAAAGAAGCAAGAACTGCCTCAAAACCCTTTTTAACTATTTCGTCTGAATTATATATTCCGAACATGTGAGGTTTTTCAATATTCTTTACAAAGTCTGTGCGAGCTTTTGTGGCTTCTGATTTAACTGTTTCATCAGGTAAATTAAAACTCAAGCTTTTCATTTTTTTTGATATTGAATTCACCAGAGCACTAAGATCGGCATCCTTACTTAAAACAACATTTACTTCAACAAAATTATATAAAGGAGAAGGCCGGGCAGATAATCTTACTGATTTAATAATTTGAGGAAATTCGGTTTTTAATGCCGATTGTATAGCATCTTTTTCTTTTTCAAAAATCAAACCCATCAACTGAAAATATTCGGAAGACTTACCTTGAGGTAATGGATAAAATATTTGTACAACTTTATCATCGCCATCATAAAAACGATTTTGAATTATTTCTCCGGAATTGTTTTGCAGCATTGGTGTTTGGAATCCTGTTGCCCATTCGGGATTTACTTCGCGAATTACTTGTCCCGGTTTTGCTTTCCCGTAAATTTCTTTGATGAGCGATAGCATTTCTTTTGACTGGAAATTTCCGATAACGCTCAAGATCATATTATTGGGTACATAATTGTTTTTATAAAATGAATTTACTTCATCGCGGGACATTGATTGAATTGTTGAATAAGTCCCTAGCGTTGGTAATGAAAGTGCATGACCACCGTACAATATTGACAACGTATTTCGTTCTAACTGTTCTTGAGGATCAGCAATACTTTTGGAAATTTCCTCCAATACAATTCCTTTTTCCTTCTGAAACTTTTCCTCCGGCAGAGTTGAATTAAAAAGCATATCTGCCTGAATTTCCATACCCTTTCTAATATTTTCTGTTGGTGTTACCATCATGAAATCAGTATAGAAATTATCAGTATGAGCATTATTATATCCGCCAATCCGGTCAACATCATCATACAATTTTTTTTGTTCACGCGTGGTTGTTCCGTTAAATAACAGATGTTCCAGCATATGACTCATGCCGCTTGTAGAAAAAGATTCATACGCAGAACCAATTTTGATTATAACATTTACACCTACCATCGGTAAAGCGGGATTTTCAATCATTAACACTTTCATTCCGTTATCCAATTGATAAATCGAAATACCTTTCGGAAGCGGTTGAATTTTGGAAGTCGAATCTGTCGTAATACTCTCTTTTGCATAAAGCACTTGTATTTGAGTAAACGCTAAACATAAAAGCAGAATTAAAAATAAAATTCGTGAATTTCTTTTCATGATTATGATCTCCGTGTTTCTGTAGTTAGTTCACTTTTCAAAGAATAATAATTTTCTACGTACAATTTATTTTTTATTCACCAAATAGTTATTAACAGTATTAATCTGTTGATCCATCTTTCTATAACAGAAAGTAGATAGATACATTTTGAAGCTATAGGCAGGTTTCACAATTCTCAAAAATATCATGAAGAATACAAATTCAACTAGAATTTTAGCTCAAGTGAAAATCGGGATACTTTTCCTAAAAAATTATAATCTACGAGTGCATAATCAAAACCTATTTGCTGATCACCGACATTTATTTTTAAGCCGGTTCCGAAAGTCCAATCTTCAACATCATAATTTATCTTGTAACCAAGTCTAACAAAGAATGTTTCATTCCATGAATATTCACCGCCGATATTCACTCTCTCATTATTATCATTAGGATGATTACCATCCAACGCCATTGTAAAACGATGGTACCCGGATTCGATTAACGGGTCTTTACCACCGACTATATCCATTGAAATACCAACACGAAAATTCAAAGGTAATGACCATGGTTCCGTTTTTAATCGTGCGTCGGGATTATATTCTCCCGAGATTCCTTTATTTATATCTGCCAATGCAATCAAGTCACGTCCTTCGAGCTGCATATTTCCGCCAAAGTTCGAGACACACATTGCAATTACTAAATTGTGAAATCCTGTACGAAGATAAGTACCTAAATCTATTGCAACTGTATTGGCAGATTCATTATACGCACTTTGCTGAATATATTTAACAGTCAGTCCAACTGAAAAACGATCGGTTAATGCACGGGCATATGTTAATCCAAAAGCAACATCATTTACATTATAATAGATGCCAGTTCCATCCGGTTGTTCCACAGTTGTAACTTCTTGTTCTCCGGTTGTTAATGCTGTCGCACTAATGCCCAACGCTTCATTTTCACCTAAAGGAATTACCATACCGGCATAATTGTGATATATTTCCGCAAACCACTGTGAATGACTTACTCCGACAGATATTGATTTTAGATTTGTAATTCCTGCGGGATTCCAATATAGTGCGGTTACATCATTAGCTACAGCAGCAAAAGTTTCTCCCATTCCCATTGCTCTTGCACCAACACCAATTTTTAGGAATTGCGCTGCGGCAGTGCCAACTTTTGAAAACCCTTGACAAAAATTTGTAGCCGGCAATACAAGAATTAGAAGTAACGTAATTATTTTTTTCATTATCTTTTTCTCCACTGGCTCAGGAGTAATTATTTTATAACAAGAAATTTACCAACCTTCTGTTGGCCGTTAGGAATTGTAACCACATAGACATATAAACCATAAGCAATGTATTGGCTATTGTATGTTCGCATATCCCAATACTCGTATCCCTTATTATCATTATGATCAATGTCAGCAATGTGATCTCCTGCTACTGTAAAGATTGAAATTCTGCATTCATTTGGTAAATGATTAAACATAAGTTTCTTACCGAATTGATTTGTTTCCCAAATGTTCGAAACAATGTATGGATCCGGTACAACTCGAATTTTATTTAAGTCAATCTCTTGTGTTGATGAATAAGCAGCTTTCTGTGTATTAAATTCATATCTAATTTCTTTTCTAAATGGTTTATAAGTTTTAATTGTGAACTGATCACCATTGGAAGGCGCAAAGGCTCGTTTATAAACCGGATCTCCATCCGCATTAGTATAATGATCGGGAAAATTGTTCGTATTCAGATAAAGCCCAGAGTATGTTGTATCATGAGTTGTGCTGTTAACGATTGCCTGTTCTAATACCAGAACATCTGCATATTTTTCATAATAACCCGGACTTCCTTTAGTATATCCTTTACCACCAGGTACTAAATCCCATCCTAAAGGACTATAATAATCTTGTCTATAATCATCAGGGGCTGCAACAGCATATTCAAAAAGCCAGCTACTACTACTTATATCTATTGGATGTGCAGGGTCAGTAATAACTTCAACCTTCAAAGGCAGATGTTGTTTTGAACTTTGTGTTTTATTTGTAAAGAAATCATACCAATTTGCCATAAACCCGCCTGTCGGAGAAGTATCAACAGTAATACGGAAATCATCTGTCGTATATATTGTTTCCGGAACTATATCTAGTCTGTTCTTATATTTCTCTACAGGTCCAGTGCGCCAATCAAAAGTACAAGTATCACCACTAACTTTTGTCCACCCGATAAATTCTACACCGGATGGAGAATTTTGCACAGTTAATCTAAATCCATCTATTACCGGTAAATTATCTCCGGTGTTATCTGAAAAAAGATGATGGTCTAATAATAATGTTGTATCTGTAGTTCCTTTAGCAATTCTATACAGGTTGAAACCAAGAACATAATTTTTCTTAGTCCCCACAAATTGCACAGCAGAATCAACAAATGTTATTAAGTAATTATCACCTCTAATTAATTCCGGATTAATAATATCTACTTTAACAAGACCCTGTGAGGGACCTCCAATTGGCGGTACGGCTCCCGCTACATTAGATTGAGGTCCATAATTGGGAGGAGTATAATTTTGTGCTTTAGCACCAGGAATGATTGAAACAGTATTTGCCTGCATAGTTGAATGTCCGAGTGCGGATTGATAAGACTGTTCCAGATTGTTCAATGTTTGATTCCCTTTATCGTAAGCAGTAACACAATACCAATATTCCACTCCGTTAATTAAATTTTCATCAACATAACTGTGTTTAAGTCCTGAATCATCTCCTAAGGATTGATTGAATGCAGGATCGGGACCTTTTATTCCGTCAATCAAATCAAAAATTTTAATTGGTTTAAAACCTATTACATTTCCAAAATAATCCGTAATTGGCGATCCCCACGTTTTGCCAAGATCATCGCTTCTATAAATTTTGTAACCTTCAAAATCACTTACTCCGGTTAATGCATCTTTGGAACTTTCCGCATCTGAATCCCAAGCTAAACGAATTTGTTTATCACCGGCGTTAACAGTAACCTTTGGTGTTGCAGGAGGTCCGGAACCCTGGTAACTACGTTTATACATTTGTTGAACAACTCTTAAATTTTTCATTAGATCTGTTGTATCTGCCTGATTTGGAACACTACCTGAGTTTCCCATAACAACAGCTACTGAGGATTTTGCAGATTCGCCTGGTGCAAGACTGAATGGCCCGGTAAAAATATAATAATTTAATGGTGCGCCTTCGGGAAAATATATTTTCATACTATCTGGGTTGGTAGTGTCCATCCGGCGGTTGGCTCCATGAAAAATTGCTTTGGGAATTCCCAAATGAACGTCGTTTGGATTGCTGCTGACGACCGGCCACATTTCCTCATCAACTTTTGGGGCTACTTCTCGATTGAAAAAATGGAAATCTGTTATTCCCATATTCTTGGGAGTTTCTAAAATATTTAATCCTATTATTCCCATTGGTGAAGTATCTTTTGCCCAAGCGCCATCTTTAGTATTGTTTACATCCCACACATAAACAAAGTCACCATTGCTGTGGGCATCTTTTGGATTGCTGTCAATTATATTTATCAAGTCCTTGTTATCATAATCAGGTCTAAAAATTGCATTGTATCCTACATAGATACTATCAAGTTGTCTTCCGCTTTTATTATGAATTGTGAAATCCCAAATCAACATATCTTCAGCATAAGGACGACCATAGCTAAAAGCGGTTTCTTCAACTTCAATTCCCACAGCACCATTCGGATTAGAATTATCTCTGTCATCAAAAACAGAATATATATCGCGGTCAGAAACAAATTCACCTACTACCTCTTTTCCATAGTTAGGTGATTTAGGATCAATATCAATTCTGAAATGACCCGGCCAATAATGTTTTCCCGGAGTACTTACCCATGCACCTTGGCTATTGTAATATCCTTGAGGCCAAGTTTCGGGATTATCACTACTTGCAAGAAATGGAGTTTCATCCGGAGGTGGTGCTGTAACATCACCGGAATAAATTTTGCCGCGAGATCCTGCTTTAGGAGTCCAATCAACTTTTTCCGAGGGACCGCTTATGACCGATGTTATTACATTTCCTTTAACCGCTACTATTAATCCTAATCCAAAACTATATTGTGTTTCAGTATTTGCTGAAGCAGGCCAGTGAATAGCATTATTAAAATATTCATGATAATTAGACAGTACGCCATAATTTCCGAGATAATTAGAGACCTGTCCTTTATCCATTATCCCAATTCCCCGTTCCCCTGCCGAATATGTTTTCTTTAATCGTTCAATCTGTTCAGGCTTCATTCCCTTATGGCAATTATTGCAATCCAAATTCTGTGCTTGAATTAGCGCGGGGAAAAAAAGAGATAAAATTATTAACGCAATAAAATATCTCATCAAAAATTTAAGCATAATACTTTCTCCTGTTACCAAATAAATTGAACACCTGCTCTAATAATCCGCGGTGGTCCTACGTAAGAAGGATTATGATCCGCATCCGGTGATGAACCTACAAGTCCTGCAAGACCAGTATCAAATGGTTTACCGGTACGTGAATACACATAACGAACATTTTCAACATTAAGTAGATTCGTTATTTCTAAAAAGAATGATGCAGCTATTGTTGAAAACCAAACTTTCTTTATCATTCGAAGATCTACTGTAGAAGTCCAGGGTTTTCTTCCGGAGTTAATATCAATCCGCACAGTCGGATCTACATACGGAGTATATGGAAGTCCGCTGCCAGCTTGAATTAAAATATTCAAATTGAAATCGGAAAACGGTTTGAAGCCTAATATTTCGGGACCTTTATCTTTGGGAATATTTAAATTTATATTTACGGCAATATCGTGGCGTTGATCAAAATCTAAATAATATTCTTGGTGAGGAATTTCTTCTTTTGCAAATGCATTAAAATATCCGCCAAGCGGCTGTGAATTATTTCCCTTGGCAACCATGTATGTATAATCAATTGAACCGGAAATGTAATTACTGTATCGTTTGCGCAGTGTTAGATCAACACCTTTTACGCTTGCATAATCTGAATTATAAAAAACGACATAATCTTGAGATAAATAAGTTACTTGAAGTGTAGATAATAAATCGGTTATATCTTTATACCAGGCTGAAACATCTAATGCCCAATCATCACTAAGTTTATATTTTATTCCGGTTTCGTAAGCAACTGTCTTTTGTGCTTTCACACCAGGGTTACCAACTAACGGCATTGATGTGCTTAAGTCTTTAACATTATTATAGTATAAAGCATTGTAATCCGGGTTTTGAAAGAAATGTCCGTAAGAAAAATGAAGCACTGCACGGTCAGTAATAGGATGAGCCAAACCTATGCGTGGACTTAGTTGTGTTTTAGCTGAAACCGGTTCTTCTACCGATGGTATCCAATTATTATTGTTATCAAAACTTCCAAAGCGGCGAATGTCCGGCCACATATTTGCTCTTGGATCAGCATAATCAAAACGTAAACCAAGATTTATTATTAAGTAATCATATTCAATTTTATCCTGAACATAACTTGCCATCTCTATCGGTGTTCGAAGATATTCGTCTTTGTATTGTGCGCCAGACGGCCATGGTTGAGATTCTTCATGCACTTGAATACGGTGGCTCTTAAATTCAAATCCACCTTTAAACTGATTGAAGTTATTGGCTTGATAAGTTAAATCAAATTTGCCGCTGTAGGTAATTGTTTGATCGTCTGAATATGGAGAATCATCACCGCTGACGTAGAAATAAACTGTCTGGCCTGTTTGACCTCTTATATAATCTTGAGGCTGTTTATTTCCAACTTGAGTTTTCATTTTATTATCATAACGGGATAACTGAGCGGTATAAAACATGCTGTTATTAAGTGTATGCGTTAACGTTAGACCGATACGGTTTGTATTTTGTATAGAATGACTTTGATTATCACTCAAGTATTTCCATGCATGACTATATCCTTGAGATTCGTTCTGAGTAACCTGGTCTGATAACGATAACTTTATAGTTGGACTAAATTTATAAGTAAGCTTTGCAAAACCGTCTCTTTGCAGGCTATAGCCATGAGGTAAATAGCTGTCCTCATTTTTATATTTACCTGAGATGAAAAATGTTAGATTAGGAATGATAGGTACAGGGCCGTTTAACGACAAATTTAATGTTCCCTTTATCGGTATCTCCAAATCGAGAGGTCTAAAACTGAACCGATCAATCACGCTTTTATTCACATATTCATAACTATCAGTTACCCCTGAGAAAGGATTTTTTTGTCTATACTTCGATTGATTTAACATCGGGGAAGTAACTTCAAATTTTCCGTGGAAAGTATCGCCACCATCTTTTGTAACAATATTAACAATACTCGACATTGCATCACCGTATTCAGCATTAAACGCACCGCTCAAGATTATCATTTCTTCAATAGCATCTTTATTCATCGAATTATTAAAACCGCCGTACAAAGGATCTTCTACATACATACCATCAACCATGTAAGCAATTTCACCGGTTCTGCCGCCTCTAACATGAATGTTACCATCGGCATCAGTAGTAAATCCCGCTTTAGTTGTTAAAATTTCTTGAACGTTTTCTACAGGCATATTAATAATTTCATCTGCACTTATTACCGATTGTTTCGAAGTGACATCCTTCTCAATGATCGGACGATCTGCGACAACTACTGTTTCTCCCATTTCCGTTGTTGTGGGTTCCATGGAGAAATTTAATTGGGTACTGAGATCAACAATAACTTGGACATTAGTAACTTTAAAACTTTTGTACCCGATCATTGACGCACGAACAGTATAACGGCCCGGCCTGACATTAATTATAAAATATTGGCCGTTAATATCGCATGAGGCACCTAATGTAGTCCCTTCAATCATTACATTACAACCTGGTAGGGGTTCACCTGTAGTGGCATCTTTCACAGTACCGGAAATTTTACCAGTCGTTCCGCCATAAATAAAGGAAGGTGCAATTGAAAGTATTATTACAAAATAGAAGACGTTAATTTTTTTAAAATAATTTTTCAAGAGGGTCCTCCCCTTTAAACAAATTATTATAGCATAATTAAAAATTATATTTTCAAATAATAAAATCTTCCGAAGATCTATAATCAATTTTTATATAAATCTTCGAAAGATTCCGAACACAATTGTAATTATTACTTCATTAAAATCATTTTTCGGCTTTCGCAAAAACTTCCGGTCTTTAATGTGTACATGTAAACACCTGAAGGGACCGAATTTCCAAATTCATTTTTTCCATTCCAGCTAATGGTATAAGAACCTGCCGATTGTTCTTTGGAAACAAGTGTTTTTATTTCACGGCCTAATAAATCATAGACTGAAAGAGAGGTGAAACCACCGGCAGACAATTTATAAGAAATTTGTGTCTCGGGATTAAATGGGTTTGGATAGTTCTGCAATAATGAATATTCCGTAGGAACTATTTCCTTATCCTCAACCGATGTGGCTAATTGTGTTACATAAATATTATCGAAATAGCCTGGTATACCGTCAGCATCCATCTGAAAAGCGTATAATCCAAATCTTCCTGCAGTTACTGCAGTTGACTTATGATAACTTATCGGACTCCCAGCTAACAAATGTCCATCAAAGTAGCAGGAAAAACTTACTGTTGTATCATTAATTGTTCTGGCTTCAACTTTTATTTTATGCCAACCGTCGGTAGTTGGATATATACCCGGATTGTCTACACCCTTAAAATCTTTACTAAATAATGGAAGATAAGTAGCAGGATCGGATTTGAGTCCAGAAAAATTTATGCGATCACTAGCATCAAAGTCTACTCGTAATTTATAAAAATCTTTTTTAGCACTGTCGGCATAAACTACTAATCCGGTATATGCCGATCCCTGTGGATGGTTGACATAACAATAAACATCGGCTTCAATTGCATAATTTTTTAAAGTAACATCACCATCCATAGCAACTGCAGAACCTGCATAGTCCCCGTTGGCATCTTGTAGCCATCCAACATTATTTGCACCACCTGTTAAAACTTTTGGTGCTTGTGCCATCGGTACGGCAGTTACCATTTCTTGATTTTTATAATAGGTTCCCCAGGTAGCCTTGGCACCGTTTTCAAAATTTTCATAAAAGAGAATAGTTTGAGAAAGGGTTTTTTCCGAACAGAGAAAAGAAAAGATGAGTATTGTGATACTAAAAATAGTAGATACTTTTTTCATGACTTACCTCCATAAATTAAAAAAATGGGGCTTGAATTAATCCCTGTTGAACTTTTTAATAATTTATTTTTTTGAACAAATCAATAACTATAGCAAAGTTTTGGCCGATAAAGTCATTCAAAAAACTTCACCAGATTAATTTTATAATTCCGTCAGATGAAGATTTATTTTAAGATTTGGCCTAATTTAGTTTAGGCAAGTATACTTGAGAATACAATTGCGATTAGCGGTTAATAGTTGCGAAAAGTGGTTTTATAACTGGATAATAGAGATGAAAATCTGGATTAAACAAATTTCTCTTTTATTTTTGCAGCATATCTACGGCTCATTAGAAAAGGCTTTTCAAATCCTTTAAGAAAAACCTTAAAAGAATTAGAAAGTGAATCATCAATTTTAGAAATATAGCCTAAGTTCACAATTGTTTCTCTGTGTATTCTGCAAAAATGATTTTCAGGAAGCCGGTTTTCCCATTCCCTCATTGTTTTTCTAGTTATCGAATGAGTCTTATCGGTTGTGTGTACAAAAGTATAATCCGCATCAGAAGTGATTGCAACAATAGAATCTATCTTCAAAAATCTGTATTTGTTATTAAGCATCAGGAAAATTACATCGTCGTAATTCAGTTGATGAAATGAATCGGATTCTTTTAAAACTCTATGAGTAAGTTTCTCAATTGTTTGATGCATTCTTTCAGCACTGACAGGTTTTAACAAATAATCTTGCGCATTAACATCAAATGCTCTGATTGCATATTTATCATAAGCAGTTACAAAAACAAAATCTAATTCATAATCTATTTTATTTATCAGATCAAATCCCGATTCTCCACGTAACTGGATATCTAAAAAAACTAAATTCGGGTGAAACTTATTTATGAGTATTTCTGCGGAGTTTATGGAATTTGCTTCTCCAACAATTTCTATTTCCCCAAACGAACTGAGAACATTCTTAAGATCAAGTCTTGCAAGTTTTTCATCATCTATTATAATCGCTTTATATTTCGGTATCATATAATCAAAGATTTAGTTCTTTTTTCTGAGTGACATTTTTACCTGAACAGATTCGTCATTTTTAATTATTTGAAAATTATGCTGATTCGGCGAGTAAATTTCTAATCTTCTTTTAATATTTTCCAATCCTCTGCCGTCATGATTATTTTTATCTGTCTCTATCCATTTGCCGGTGTTGAAAACGCTAATATTTAAAAAATCATCAAGCATTTTTGCGGTGATAATAATTTTCAACGGAATAGGACTTGTGTGCATACCATGCTTAATTGCATTTTCAACCAACGGGTGAATAAGAAATATTGGAATATTACATGATTCAGCAGCTGGTTCAATATTAAATTCAACTATTAGTTCATCTTCAAATCTTACTTTTTCAATATCTAAATAGTTTTTAATTACTTCAATTTCTTTTGAAAGAGCTACTTCGTTATTATGAAACTCTATTAATGTGTAGCGTAAAAATTCCGAAATTTTTGTGATAATCTCTTTTGCTTTTTTATTTTCATCTGAGGTAAGCGCCCTCAATGAGCTTAAAGTATTGAATAGAAAATGGGGATTAAGTTGATACTTTAACATTTCAAGCTGTGAATTGCGTACAAGTAATAACGCATTATCTGTTTTCTCTTTTTGAGAGACCCATTCCATCCAAAACTTGATTCCAAAATATAACCCGCTCCATCCAATGAATACCGCATTGTTCCTAACAATTCCTACCACAATTTCCCAAAAAGTAATGTTTCCTAAAGTTATTTTATTGTTCATCAATGATTCAACAATTACTATTGAGCCTAAACTCCATACGGTTGAACATATAAACGAGGAAACAAATATTATTATAGAGAGTGATATGAATGAATATTCCAGGAAATTAATTCTCTTCAATCTATAACGTAAGATAACGGAGATTATAAAACCAACCGAGAGATTTATTATTCTATTAAGAAAATTTTGAAAAGTAAAACCTTTAATGGGGCTAAACACAAAGATGTATTGAAAAAAGAAAATGATCCAGCCAAATATCTGAAGGAACCAAAATGTCGCCTCTTTATTTTTATACATTTCTTTAATCATCTTCATGAATATTACAATTCCCGGTTTTGAATAATCTTCTCACTAAATTGAATGCTTGCTAAAAAAGCTAATTTATCATTTAGTATCAATTTATTCATTTTCCAGAAATAATCCTTTTATTTGCGATAAGCGGTTTTTAGTTATGATAAGCGGTTAAAGAAAGTAATTTATTCTACGCAAAATTTTTCCCGGCAAATAAGGTCTCGCCGCTTCATTACAAATCTTACTTTTAATAAAAAAAATGAATCACTCTTAGTTGCCTCACTTCATCAAAATCATTTTTTTCGTTTGAACAAAATTCCCGGCCTGTATTCTGTAAAAATAAATTCCGCTTGGTAAACTACTTCCATCAAAATTAATTTCATAGTAACCTAAAACTTGTTGAGAATTTATTAACGTTTTAATTTCATGTCCGAGAACATCAAAAACTTTTATTGTTACAAAACTATCACTAGGTAATTCATATTTTATCTTTGTCGTAGGGTTAAATGGATTAGGATAATTTTGTTCCAATAACAATGAATATGGTTTGCCCGATGAATTTAATTGCAAATCTGTAATAGTTGCTAAGCTATCAATTAGAATCGTTGCTTTATTGATGTCTCCCGAAACTATCAGATCAAACGCTCTATTGAGAGCGGCGTTTATTCCAGTATCAACCGGATTCTTCTTTCGAAGCTGATAAATTCTAATCGGCAACAATAAATTTTCTTTTCTCGAATCAAATGCCGGATCAATAAACGCTTTTCTGATTTCTTGAACCCTCTCCAAATATTGGTAACCGTATTCGAGCGTTGGTTCTATATTTGTCCCTTCGCCGTAATCATTCCAAGTAACAAGCTGAATAATATCCGTGTTATTATCTAAAGCGTATTGTAAAGTTGAATTAAAAATAACACCGTTTTGCGAATCAAGATAACCATAGCTTGAACCTCCGGCTTCTTTATAAATATCATTAAATCCCGGGAAAGCACTGCCAATTTTATAACTCCAACTGTTCGACTTCTGATAGAACTGGTTCAGGTAATTGCTAAGATCTGTCTCTGTTAAAATTCCGTTGGAGTTTGATTTCCACATTGGCGGCCAAGGAAATGCACCGGCAGCAGCGGGAGAAAGAATATTATCTTCAGTAAAAAAAAGAGGCGTAACAGTTAGGTTCGAAAAAAGTGTTATCCAATCAGAACCGTTTGTAAAATACTGCGGACCAAAATTTAACAACACCGGACGATTATCAATCTTCAGATATGATTCCGTGTTAAACCAAGTACTTTGTAAATAATTAATTGCATTCCGCCCGTAGTTGATTGCATCGCTGCTGTTTATATGTCCGCTGCTGATCATATTTTTTATTGTTTGGTCTTCATACACTATTGCAAAAGAAAGTTTCGCTTTTTTAATATAATTAAAAGTTGCATTCGTGCTCGTATTTATGATTCCATAATCGTTATAATTTTCGTTGCCATACCAATCAACCAAAACGCCATCTATACCGCTAATCTTCATAAGCAAAACATGGTATTCCAAAATATCTTTATCCTGAGAATCATAAGGACCTGTTAAAGGATAATAATGAGATGCTATTTCTCGTTTTCCGTTCTGATCAATTTTATCCGGATTGAAATGATTCATCGTCCAATGCCAGCCCCAATACCCGCTAGTGGAAGATGTTTGAAACCACGGCATGTAATGAACCATTATAAGTGGTTTGTTTTTAACTGCCGGATAAATTTTTTCCGAAGTGAAAATCAGTAAGAGCATGACAAGTATTAAATTCAAAAGTAAACTTTTTTGATTCAAGTAGATGTACCTCAAAAACAATACTATTTGCTTATCTAATTAAACTAACTTTTTAGGATTTGCAATTCTTTTTTTGAATTGTTCAGCAAATTAAAAATAAGTTTTCGTAATTTTATAATGTGCAGTTAATTTGTGATAAATCAGATCATCGTTAATGAATTAGTGAAGAATGATAAACTTTCGTTATCAAATAATAAGTAAAATTGGTGAAGGACGAAGTCAAGTATTTAAGGCTTTCGATTCACAAAATAAAATTTTTGTGGCTTTGAAAGTATTATCTAAAGGTCGCCCCCGGGAAGAACATCTAAAATTAAGAGAAGAGTATTTCACAATTACTCAACTTGATCACCCGAATATTATCAAAGTTTATGATTACGGTTGGGTGCTCTTCCACGACATTGATGATAATAAATACCACAATATATCTGAACAGGACTCTTTTCTAATATTAGAATACTTCGAATCATTTTCTTTAGATAATTTCTGGGAGCGAATCAATGAACCGATTTTATTAAGGATTATTCAGGAATTATGTTCAGCTCTTCATTATCTCCATCAATCAAACTTTATTTATTCCGATTTAAAGCCGGAAAATATTCTGATCAGTTACAATTTAGATAACCTGCAGCTAAAAATTATTGATTTCGATTTAGTATCTCATCCTTCAAACACCAAAAATCCCCTAATAAGCGGAAGCTCGTTTTACATAGCGCCGGAGGTTTTGAAAAAAGAGGAACGTTCTTTCAGATCGGATTTATTCTCTCTGGGCATTTTGATTTACAGAATTATATATAAAAGTTATCCTTATAATTCATGGCGGACTATTGACGAAATAAAAGCATCTTTATTTTCCCCTATTCAGTTTCCTGAAACATCTTATTCAAGTTCAATAAAGCACGCATTGAAAAAACTATTGAGTACCAAGCCTGAAGATCGTCATACTTCTTGTTTGAATCTATTGTACGACTTAGGTTTAAAAATTCCGATTAATAAGTATTCAAATAATATTCTAACCACATACTTTGATAGAGACAATTTATTAGTAGAAGTAATCGAATGTCTTGATAAAAAAAATAGTGTGAGACCAATCGAGGTGCGCGGTAAACTCGGGACAGGAAAATCATTTCTGTTAAAAAAAATAGAACATGATAAAGATAACTGTATTTTTATTTCAGTAAGAATTTTGACCAGTAAAATATCTTTTTTTCACGTCTTACTAAATAAATTACTGACAAATATCCACATCAATCAAAGCTTGTCTCCAGAATTAAAAACTCTAATTATGAATCAATTGATTTCACAATCAAATCTTGAATTCGAGTTTGTTTACAAAATTCTTGCCCTAGTATCCAATAAAGTTACATTTACTATTTTAATAGATGATTTTGTTGAATTAGATTCCGTCACAAAGGAAAATATTATAAAACTAGTTCCTTTCCTTATCTCAAAGAATATTCAAATCCTATTTGCAATAGACTCGGATAACATTTCATCAATTCCATTATTCAGTAATTCCATGCTCTTTGAGTTAAAAGCTCTTACTATTGAGGAAACAACTCAATTTGTAAATTCTAATCTCTCATCGTTTTTGCCGATCGGAGATATTCTTAGAATAATAAATGTTCATTCCGATTTAAGAATTGGTAGTATAGTCCAACTTATTTCTAGAGTTTTGAACAGTGAATTTTTAAAGTTTGAACCGTTAATCAAAACAATTTATTTGGAAACGGATTCTGCAGGAGAAAAATTATTAATTAGTAAAGAAACAGAACTTGAGCAAATTTTTCACATGCTGAATCAACAAGCAATTAATATTTTGGAATTACTGGCATTAATTAACAGACCATTAAACTCATTACAGATCTCGGATTTTCTAAAAGTAAATCATCCCGACTTAGGTGATAATCTAAATTTATTAATCCGTAAAGATGTGCTTACTTATAATCATTATGATGGTTGTTACCGAATATCTTCGGGGAGCGTAAGATTAATAATTAAGAACAAGATTGATTCGCAAGAAATATTCCATTCTAGAATTGCCGATTGGATGGTGAAGAATAACGTTAATTTTGATTATAACGAGATTGCGGTACAATTTGAAAATGCAAGGATGTATGACCAAAGTTTTTACTATTACTATCAAGAAGTAATAAGGGCTATAAGTAAATCAGCATATGGTTTTGCGATAGAAATTCTTGAACATTTGTCATCCATTCCTCTGGATGTAAATAAACAAATACAAATTAAATATGAGCTTAGTAAAACCTATTTGCGTATTGGAAAAACAAAGGAAAGTAATTTTGTTCTTGAAAGTTTATTGTTACTACCAATTAACGCAAATCTCAGAGTAGATCTTTTAATTCAAAAGGGTGAAACGGAAATCGCATTAGGTTTATACCAGGAGGCAATTAATATATTAGAACCATTACTAAATTCTAAATTACCTTCAGAAAAAATCAACAAAATTCAAGTTGCACTATCGGATGCATATCTTTATTTAAATGATTATTCAAAAGTTTTTCTGATTTGCAATTCCCTATTAAAAAAAAATGACCTTGGCTTAGAAGAAACCGGCAAAGTTCATAATTTATTGGCGCTTGCATTTATTTACCGCGATCATAATTATCCCGATGCAATTATAAATTTTAAATCCGCCATAACACTTTTCGAAAAAGCAAAAAAAATAGATAGAGTTTCCGGGATGAAGATCAATTTAGGAAGCATCTATGCAATGATATTGGATTACGAAAACGCAAAAATTGTCTGGAACGAAGCTTTAACGCTAAATGAATCCGTTGGAAATCTTGAACAAGAGGCTAAGTTACTACTTAATTATGGCGTTCTATCGTATGACTTATGCGAGTACGAGACTGCAAAAGATCAGTATAGTAAGGCCAAAATTATTTTCGAAAGTATTGGCGATGTGAACAGCATTGGTCTGGCTTTTCTTAATCTGGGCGAAGTAAATAATGCTCTCGGACTTTTCTCTGAAGCATTTGATTGTTTTATAAAATCGGAGAATATATTTAGTGAAATTAAGAGCTTCGGAGAATTAGCGGAACTTCTTTTAGTTTCAGCTAAATTCTTCTTTTCAGTTGGAGATAAGACAGCGTTAAATTCTGCATTCGAGAAATACTCGGAATTAATAAATCAAGATTTGATTCCAGCCGCATCTCAAAATAATGCGAAAATTTTTAAAGGACTAATTCTAACAGCAGAAAATAAACTTGAAGAGGCGACCGCAATTTTAAAAGAGATTGTAATAGAATTTTCAGATTTAAAAGAACGTGAAGAGCAATCCAACTATTATTTTCTCTTATTTAACCTAGTTGAAAGCCTAATCTCTCAAGGTCAATTGCATGAAGCAAGAAACTATCTTGAAAAATGTGTAATCTCGAAAAGCGTTCCCCAAAGTCAGATACTAAAAGCTGAAAAAGAATTTTATTTTGGACTAATCACATTCCGACTGCAAGATGGAGACCCCATACTATATTTTTCAAATTGTATTTCAATTTTAGAAGATTACCCTTTGAATTTGTTAAGCGCAAAATCATTTTACATAAGCGCAGAATATTATAATCAACGTGGAAATACATACAAATCAACTAAACTTCAGGAAATATCAAGGGCAATTGTTGAACATCTGGCCAATAATTTTGACGATGAAGAGAAATTAAATTGTTTTTTATCTCTAAAATTTGTGACTGAATTATTCTCTCATAAAATAATTTCGATTCCAAGTATTGTAAATTCTTCCGGAGATAACCGGAGGCTTTAATTATTTGCAATATTAATATTGATACAAATTTTTTTAGTAATAATTGAGGTATTTGAATGAAACTTTCAGAATTCTTAAGGGATTTGGAACCATCGGGCGGTGAAAATCATAACTCGTCTAATTTGCAAGTCATTCTTAAAATTTTGAGAAAAATAAATAGTTCACTAGTTCTTGAAGAAGTTCTTGAACTCGTTTTAAAAAATGCTATAAGTCTTACATCGTGTGAACGCGGATTTATTGTTCTAAAAAATGATAAGGGTGAATTAGAAAATGTATTGTGTCTTGATTCCAGCGGCAATAGACTTTCAAAAGATTTATTTAATATTTCAAGAAGTGTAGTAAACGATGTATTTATAACCGGGCAAGCACGATTCATAGAATCCGCACTCAATAATCCTTCAAAGACAAGTGAAAGCATAGTTAACCTTGAATTGCAAACAATTATGTGTGCGGCTCTTCTTACTGAAGGCGAAAATATCGGTGTAATTTATGTGGATAGTAAAAGTCTCAATAAAATTGAATCGAAAGGAATCACAGAAACTTTTGAGATACTAGCCTCTCAAGCCGGGATTGCAATTAATAATGCTTTAATGCATGGCCGCCAATTCAAAGCTAATGAAGAGTTAAAGAAGGCATATAATGAATTGGAAACAGCCAAAAGAGAAGCTGAAAAACTAGAACTGCTGAAGAACCACTTTCTCACCCAGATGTCTCATGAAATCAGAACTCCTTTTAATATTATGCAGAGCGGTTTATACTTATTAAAATCACAAATATCTTCAGTTCAAAATCCGGAAGTAAAAGAATTATTTTCCATGTTTGAAGACGGAAGCAACCGCATAATTAGAACAGTTGATAAAATAATGGAAATGGCAAAAATCAGATCCGGTAATTATGAATTACTTACGGAAACCATTCAACTAGAAGAAGAAATTCTTCAGAATATTATTTCAAAATATGAAGATAAGGCTAAGTCAAAAGGAATTTATTTGATGTATCAAAGAACAACTGATAATAATTCCGTTAAGTGCGATAGGTTTATGATCTACCAGATATTTCAGGAAATAATTGAAAATGCAATTAAGTTTACCGAGCGCGGTGCTGTAAGAATAAAACAATATAAAGATTCTAAAGATAGACTTTGCGTTAGTATTCAAGACACCGGGATTGGGATTGATCCTGAATATTTACAAAATCTCTTTCAACAGTTTTCACAGGAAGATACAGGTCCAACGAGAAAATATGAGGGAAGCGGTTTAGCGTTGGCACTTGTAAAGAAGTATTCTGAGCTTAATAATCTTTCCATAAAAGTCATTAGTGAAAAAAATCACGGTAGTACATTCACGGTTATTTTTAAGTAACTAATACTATGCACGTTTGATTTTGGAATTGCCCCGACATTTATGTCGGGGAGAAAATGCCGCCAAGTAATATGGGCTTTAACTCAAATTTCGGCTAAGCCGATATCTTCAAAGGTACAATTAGTCCACGACCTGTGAGAAAACTTTATGATATTAATTCATGGTGTAACTAATTTGCTTTGTACCCATGTTACGAAGTTTGTTAGCATAATTGTAAACGGTGTAAAATATTAGAGTAATTATTAATGTAGGGAATAAAATTATCCACCACGCTTCATTAAGATTTAAGAACCCCTGTTGAATCATTCCTCCAAGAGAAGAATGAGAATAATTACCTGTGATTCCTAAAAAGCTCAGAGATGATTCCGCAATAATGATATAAGCAAATTGAAAAGTAAGATTGGTTAACACAGCCGGTAATAACAAAGGTAGAAACTCTTTTGCCAATTGGTTTAATAATGTCATCCCGATCATTCGAGAAGTAACAATATGATCTCTCGTTTTTAATTTTAGAACTTCACTTCTAACAATTTTGAATAAACTCATCCATCCCGCTACTCCTAATACAATAATTACAGTTGAAAGAGAATCACCAAGAAAAGCGACACAAAGTATTACAAGAAATATAAACGGAATAGCTAAAAACATTTCTGCGATGCGATTTAATAGTATATCTGCATATTTCCCGAAGTATCCGGAAATAAAACCAAGTGTAATTCCTATAAGTCCCGTTATGAAAATTGCTATAATTCCGATTAACAAAGAATATCGAGTTGCATAAATGATTCTTGATAAAATATCCCGTCCGTATTCATCTGTCCCCAAAAGAAATATTACCTTTGTTGATTCACTACCAATAGAACTTTGGTTGTTAATTAAAATTTCCGATAAATAATAATCCGGCGTTACATTTTCTCTGAACAAAGTTTCTTCAGCTTTTTGATATTGAGATTTTGAAGATCGGGTAGAATATTCATCAATCATCTTTACCAAATACCTGCCGGAAAGCGGAGTTAATCTTTTTGCTGTTGGTAAATTGAATTGAAGATTATCACTGTACGGTGCTAAAATTGGTGCGTAAAGAAAAATAAAAGTGAGTATAATGGTTGCAAATAAGGTTATGGAACTTTTTTTTCTTAGCCAAGCAATTCTATTCCGGAAGCCGATTACGAAAATTATTCCCATTAAAAAAATAGCGAAGGAAGTTAGTTGATCAATAACATTAGCTGAGAATAAACTAGAAATATTTTCCGGTTGGCTAACGGATAATTGAAATATCTTATAAACAAGTTCAATGGTAGAGATTAATTCATCAAAGCGAAGTAAAAGTACAATAAAATAAAGAATCAATACTGCATGCCATATTTGGATTTTCTTTATCATAAGTTTTTAAAATTTTCTCTCAATTGTATATCATGTTTTAATTTGTAAAGATCAGCTAAAAAATTCGCTGCTAATACAAAAACACCGGAGAAAAATACGCAGCCAATAATCAACGGGTAATCCCTGGTAAGAATGGCCGTGACGGTGAGACGGCCCAGACCCGGCAGACCAAATAATGTTTCTGTAATTACCGCCCCGCCCAAAAGAATTCCTAGCTCGGTTCCAAGAATTGAAATAAGAGGATTAATTGAATTTGGAATAACATGTTTTTTGAAAACGATATTTTTATCAAAGCCATTTGCAATCATAAATTTTATAAATGATTTCTTCTCAGTTGCTTCAATATTTCCGTGTAAATAATTATAAAAAATTATTATTCCGGGAAGCGATAATGTTATTATAGGAAGAGTAAGATGTTTTACTAAATCGAACAGCTTTTGAAAGATATTTAATTCTTCGAAATTTGTTGAATGAACATCTGCAAGGGGGAATAAACCTAATTGAAGAGAAAATATAAATATCAACGCTAAACCAACTGTCATTGTCGGTAAGGAATATAGAAAAAGCGAGATCTTGTTCAGTGATTTTTCAAGCCAGTTTCCTTTATGTTTATGTACGTAAAAGATAATCCACATCGAAATTGCTACTTGCATTAAAAAGCTTACCAAGGAAAATGAAATTGTAAACGGTGCGGTTTCCATGAGCATTGTACTTACCGGCACACGGTAATTGTATGAAATCCCAAAATCACCACGAAAAAGATTATAAATGAATAAGTAATATTGTTCAAACACTGATTTATCAAGTCCATAACTGCTTTTTACGTAATCGTACAAATGTGAGTTTAATTGCGGTGATAAATATTTAAGTGCCGGATCTCCTGGGGATAACCGCAGCAGAATAAATATCATACTTATCAATAACCAAAATGTTAATACATAGGAAAAGAAAATAGAGAGTATTTCAATCCATTTCTTCTTCAATCTTAATTTATTTCCCATTCCCAACACTTTTGAATTGTAGCTAATGGAGTAACTTTTACGTTTCGCAAACGAGAATTAATTGCAACTGAGTTATCTATCCAAAACAAAAAAACAACCGGCTGATCTTCCGAAATAATTTTCTGAAATTCTTTGATCAAGGTAGTTCGTACATTATTGGGCAATCGTGAATCCAATAAATTTAAAATTTCATCCGCTCTCTTGTTTTTGTAGGAAGAGATATTCCCCGGAGCCAATTTCGGATCTGAGTGCCAATATGGTTTTAAATTCAACGGAACTGGAATACTCCATCCAGCAAGCCATGCTTCAAATTGTTTATTAAACATTTTCTCAAAGAATACAGTTGGTTCAAGACCTTTTAATTCTACTTTAATTCCCGCAGCTTTTAAGTTATTCTGAATTCGAATGGCAGTGTATTCTCTTAACGGATTTCCTGAGGGAAAATTTAAAGCGAATGAGAACATATTCCCGTTTTTATCTAAGTAACCATCATTATTAGAATCATTCCAGCCTTCTGAATTCAAAATTAATTTAGCTTCATTCAAATCAAAAGGAAGTGGATTTACATTTTTATTTTGAACAGATGAAAAAATCGGGGCAACTGGATTTGACATCAATGAACCTTTGTTTCGTAAATGTTCTTGAACTATAGATTCTCTGTTAATAGCCATGGATATAGCTTTTCTAATCCGAGGTGAATCAAACAATCCCGTCTTTGCTGAATTCTTGGTTTCAGCACTATTTGTACGAAGACCCAAATAGTCGTACTCCCGCCCTGTTCTTTGTTTAAGAACGAATTTACCCTGAGAAGCTAGGTTTTCAACGTCTTCGGGTTTAATGAATTCAGTTAAGTCAATGTTATTGTTTTTTAATTGATAAAGCCGGGACGTATAATCCGGAATTATCTTAAAGATTAACTCTTTAATCTGAGTTGCAGAACTATAAATTGATTTGGAAGTTGCAATCAGTTTCACATACTGGTTTTTTTTCCACTCCTTAATTTTATAAGGTCCAGTTCCGCTAGTTATTGATATTGTGTCAGACAAAGCCAGATCGGAACGATGTACTTTTTCAAAAAGATATTTTGGTAAAATCGGGAAATCAAAATCATAACATGAAGTATTTCTGTGTGGTAAAAAATTTATCCTGAATTTTTGCGGGTTAATTATTTCAAAAGTTTTTTTCAAATCAATACTTAAATCTTTATTGAGATAATAATTGTAAAAGGTTCCGTAGAACCTGCTCTGTACAGATTTATCTGAATACAAATCAAAACTAAAAATCACATCATCTGCAGTTAAATTTTTTCCGTTTTCCCACTTCACATCATTTCGAAGACTAATTAAAACCGAGCTGGAATCGTTATTCCACACAATAGAACTTGCTAAAACCGGAAATGAAGTCGGCTCGCCTTTTTCATAATCCCAGTCATGTCCAACTAGTCCAAGAAAAAGTAATTCGGAAATATTTGCTTCAACTTCACTCATTGTGTATAGCGGGTTTAAGGTTTGAATCTCGTTCTCCAATCCAACTACGACTAAATCGGATTTATCTTCTTTACTACAAGAAAGACAAATAACGAGTATCAAGCATGTACATAGTAAATTATTTAAGATAACTTTCATAAATTCCAATTAAGAAATTATACATTATCGTTTAGTAAGAATCGCCGATTCTTAGACACATTTTAATATAACTATATCAACTTAAAATAGACAGTCGGTTAAATGAGTGAGAATAAAATTGTTCTTAGTGTAAATATAAATTCTATTAAAGGAAACGGCATAGATCCTAATGTCTTCTCCCTCAAAAAAATATTTTTTGAATTAAGGAGAAAAGAAATTCTTGCAATAGTTGGACTTAATGGTATAGGCAAAACTACTCTCCTAAATTCCTTTCTAAATATTCTTGATAGCAATTATGCTGTTGATGGAAATATTTCTCTGATGGGAATTGATACGATGAGTTCTTCCGAAAAAGTGTTAACTAATCTCAGAAAAAATGTTGCTAAGTATATTTTTCAGGATGCTGCAAACTGCTTCGATCCTTTGAGAAAACTGATTTATTATTTTGATTCTTCAATTGAGAAGAATGATCTTGAACATTATTTGAGCTACTTTCTATTACCACCGTGTGATAATCTCTTAAACAAATATCCGGGCGAGCTAAGCGTTGGTATGGCACAACGTCTTGCAATAATTTGGGGATTACTGTCGAAGTCACAATTATTATTGTTGGATGAACCATCATCTGCTCTTGATGCACCAATTATAAATTTATTAAGCCACAAATTAAAAGAGTGGACTGAAGAAAATAATTCTTCTATAGTACTCGTGACACAAAATATTGATTTCGCAATTCATACTGCAACTCATATCAGCCTTCTAACAAAAGATGGTTTAATTCATAATAGCAAAAATGATATTCAAAATTTTCGGAAAAATCTTTGTAGCCCTTCAACTGCGAGTAAATCATGAAACCATGTATTGAATTAAATTCAGTCACATATTTTCATTCTGATTCGATAGGCTTCAAGTCTGATAGAAATAGGATTCTGAACAATGTTTCATTAAATATTTATAAAGAGGAAATACTCTGCATTGTTGGAGAAAGCGGTAGCGGTAAAACTACTCTCGCTAAAATTATAAGTGGGCTATTAAAAACGAGTACTGGTACAATCAAATACTCAAAAGGTCTGGCTAGTTCAAAAAAGGCAATTCAAATATTATTTCAAAACTCCGATGAACTTTTAAACCCGTACAGAAAAGTAGCTGATGTTCTTAACGATGTTAAAGCAAATGGAAAATTATTAGAAAAGATTTTAAGCGATCTAAATATCAGCGATAGTCTTCTGGAGAATTCATGCGGTTCAATCAGTGGAGGAGAACGTCAAAGGATTGCTTTAGCCAGAGTTATGCTTACTCAACCTCAAGTTTTAATTTTAGACGAACCATTTTCCGCACAAGATATTGATTCAAAAGAAAATTTTAAATCATTACTTACTTATCTCAGGAAAAACCTAAAAATTACTCTCATTGTTGTTACACATGATGTTTCGTTTATAGAGAATTTCGCCGATAGAATTGTTGTTTTATTTGGCGGGAAAATAATGGAAATATTGCATGCGAAGAATTTTTTTAATTTTCCAAAACACCCCTATTCAAAATTCCTTCTTAGTTCAACTTTGTACAAATTTCCAATCGGATTTATTAGTTCTCAATTAGAGGATAAAAAATCAAGCTGTCCTTATTATTCCCGATGTAACAAAAGAGATGAAAAATGTATTGACGGTATAATGGTGCACAATGAAGAGAATAGCTACGTTTTTTGCAACAATCCATACATAGAAATATCAACTGAAGACAAATAAAATTTTAGTTTGCTAGACCAGAAAGGTAGGATTCAATTTCGGCACTTAAAGTTTTAGAATTATTTTTATTATAGTATTTGTATGCATCTAGTAAATGATTATGGGCCTGGGATTTATCACCTCTATCCTTATAAAGTATTCCAAGTTCATAATTTGTTTCGGCCATGTTCAAATCTTGATTCAGATCCTTATTAAGCCTTAAACTCGTTAAAAGATAATGTTCAGCTGCTGAATAGTTTTCTTTTCTTTTAGAGATAACACCGAGTATTTTATGTATTTCAGCAATTGAAAGTTTATCGTTTAATTGATAACTCAATGTCATAGCATCATGTGCAAACTTGAATGATTCTTCGATCTTATTTTGTTCTAAATAAATTTCAGCTTGATTGATAAACGAGAGATTTAAAATTGGTTTATAGCCAAAGTCCTTTGCAATTTTAATACACTCATTATAAATAGCTAATGCTCTTGGATAATCTTTTAATTGCTTGTGAATCATGCCGATGTTTTGCAGAACTTCAGCTTTACGACGTGAATCCCCCAGGTTTTCGAATTTATGAAGCGCTTTCTCATAATAATTTAATGATTTCTGGAAATTTCCTTCGACATATGAAATAATCCCCAGGTGTACCTCTATCATAGCCATCATCATTGGATCTGTATCATGATCAAGATAATTTAGGCAATTATCTAATCGTACTTTTCCAGCTTTAAGGTCACCTTTTTCAACATACATGGAACCCATTAAGAATTCACATTTTGCTAATCCATTTTTGTAATTATGACTTTCATAAATATCTCTTCCAAGTTTTATAGTATTAACCGCATCTTTCCAAATTGCCTGTCGCATATAAAATTCCGCTATTAGCAAAAGTCCTTGCGCTTTATACAATTCATATTTATCGGTCGAATTACAATAATTAATTACGTTTGTAGCGAGCTCGAAAGAAAGATTGTTTTCGCCTTGGGTAAGAATCAGTTTACTAAATTCAAGTAAAAGTTCTATATACTTTTCTTCAGAAAGTTCTTTTGATGCAAAAGTAACTAAAGTATCTGTTAAGAATCGAATTCTTTCAGAGACTAAATTATCATTGAATATTTTTGTAAAAAGTTCTGTAGAAGAATCTACTTGTGTAGAATTTGGATAGAATGTTTCAGTCATAGTGTGTAAATAGCTTTCACACTGTTCTTTAGATAGATACCCAGATATAAGCGCATTAAGATCTTTTACAAATTTATTTTGTTCAAACATAAAATCCTTTTCAACAATTGGAGATATTTAAACTTTGTTCAATAAGTTTGTTTCTAAAAAGAAATGAAACATACAGAAACCTTATTATGTAAAAGTTATCTAACAAACCCAAAACGTGAGAAGTGATCAATTTGAGCTCCATGAACTTCTAGTTTACCTTCTTTAACATCTACTTGGATTCCATCATTTGGTATGAGACTGTATATCCCATCAGAGCTCAAGTAGACAAATTTAATTTTAGTGATATCTATGCCAATAAGATTTAAACCTTTATACTCCAAATCAAGCAACAAGGACTTATCAAAGTATGATCCACTTGGACCAAAGGTTACGGATGTTGAACCTTTATCAGCTGACATAGAAATAGTTTTAAAGCCTTTAAACGCACCTTGAGGAATGTTCAACGAGCCATGTACTTCAACAACACCGCTTTTAGAAAGACCAAATTTTCCCTCAACTTCGAGTTCCCCGCCTTTATTCCCATTGATCAAAGCTGCATCGGTTAAATCACTGGTGACGTTATTACCAGTTTGTTTTGTGACTGGTAAATTCAGAAAACCAGTTTCAATCACTAATAGCTGAGATTGTTCAACATTAGAATTTTGCTTGGGACTGACAAGCAAATTCTCATCACTACTGCAGCCTGATAATATTAATCCAGCAATAAATAAAAGCAAAAAATATTTTTTCATTTATAACTCCTGCGATAATTTCTGTAGGTGCACTCTATAAGTCACCATTCCATTTAAATTAATAATAGGTAATCTCATCTTAATAATCAATCAGATAACGTGAACTAATTTTTCATTTGAAAAAAAGTATAAGGGAGACCAGCCGATAGCCTCCCCTAAGAACTGTTTCCAGCTTTGTTCCTCCTTTTTTTCATAAATTAAAACTAATCTAAAACTTTGCAGATTGTTCGTTTACTCTTTTTTGACCGACTTATAATGAAACCAACTAAAAAAAATATTATTCCAACTAAGAGAAATATTCCTAGGGAAGTATAGACTATATCAGCTAATGTCATATATACACCAAAGACATAATGGGATAATATTGTTTTATATGATAAACAGATCAAGTGTATTTTTATATAATCAGACACACTTACAATCCAATATAATTATTTAGATCGAATTGTCAAATACTTTTTTCACTTTCAATTAGTTATTTGAGTAGTTGAACTAAAGGATAGGCAAACAGTAAATTATTAATCATATTGAGTTTTATACTGTAGGTGCTAGATTAGCAAGGTAATTTTGAAAAGTATTCAGTATACAAACTTAATGTGTGAGACGTAAATATTAGAAGTTTGTTAAAAAGGAAAAAATCAAAATAATTTGTTTTATTCTTTTCAGTTGAGTTACACTTATTAATTTACAATAATGAAAGCAGCTCGAAGTAAAATTTCGACTATTAAACTAATTTTAATTTAAAAAAGAAATAATATGTTCGATTCAGTACAAAAAGCATTCTCACTTCAATCAGAAATATTTGATGAATACGAAAAAGGAAATGAAATACTAAAATGGATGCGTTCTGTTACGCATAAACACGTTCTTCGTCATCTCCGTGAAAGTGATAGAATATTAGAACTTAATTCCGGAACCGGTATTGATGCAATATTCCTAGCAAAAAATGGTTTTAGAATCCACTGTACAGACATTTCAGAGGGTATGTTAAATAAACTAAATAAAAAAATTACTGAATTAAAATTGCAAGATTTAATTACTTCTCAACGACTTTCTTTTGTACATCTCGATCAACTTTACGGATATTCTTTTGATTATATATTTTCAAATTTTGGTGGACTTAATTGCACTGAAAATCTTTCAGACGTTTTCAAACATTTTAGTAAAATATTAAATCCTGGCGGGAAGGTAACGTTGGTTATTATCCCTCCAATTTGTCCATGGGAGATTGCATCATTTATAAAAGGAAATTTTTCAACTGCATTTAGAAGATTACATAAAAATGGAGTTACAGCAACCATTGAAGATGTAAAATTCACAACATATTATCATAGCGTTGTTAGAACAATAAAAGCGCTTGGACCAAATTTTAGCATTAAAGAAATACAAGGTTTGGCATCAATTAGTCCTCCACCGTACATGACCAATTTCAGCAAGCGATTTCCTGGACTATATAAAATACTAACACTAATCGACGAAAATTTATCTCACACATTTCCTTTCAATCGTTGGGCAGATCATTTTATAATAACAGCTGAATTTAATCCCAACTAATCTAAAATTTGATTTAATTTTTTTAGATGATGTTCTATCTATTTTTGGTATTCTATCAAAAATAAATAATTGACTTCCCACCAATTTTTTATCTTTGTAACAAGTTTAAATTTATAATTATTGTTTTTAGCGATCATCTGTATTTTATCAATTTGACAATCCTCCGATAGGATCATCAATATTATGATTTTCTTCTTTTGGAATTTTCCCAATTGTAAAAAAAGTTTTTTGAAATATTCTAAATCTCTTCCACAATACCATGCGTAATCATTCTCACCAATTGGATCCTTTGCAAAGTAAGGGGGGTTAATTATTATAAAATCAAAACCGTCATCCGGGATATTATCAAACAGATCGGACAAAATAATTTCGATTGACGTGTTGTTCATCTCTGCGTTCAAATGCAGATTCTTAATAACCTTTTCACTTATATCGGATGCGGTTACAAAAGCACCTCTTTTATGGCAATAAATTGATATGATCCCCGAGCCAGCACCAAGTTCCAGCACTTTTTTTCCAAATAAATTATATTCACTCAATTTGTTTAGTAATATTTTTGTGCTAAAGAAAAAACCGGGATGAAAAACTCCAGGAAAAACTGCTACTCTAATTTTTTCATAAGAATATACTCGTTCTTTTCTTAAATACTTGCTTAAGATAAAAATTAATATCGGTGAAATTATTCTTTTGATCACGGCAATCATTCTACATAAAATCCTTCTATTTCCGGTTGACGGTACCTTAGCCAATATCTCTGCAAGAATTTTATTTCGTATGGCATGGTATAAATTTTAGTTTTATACCTGATCGCTGAAACAAGCTTTATTATTTTTCTTTGAAGCTCAGACAATTTAATATCGGAAACTGTAGGATAATATCCATTCAGCACCGTCTCAAAATTTTTAATCCTATTTACCATGCTTTTATTGAGCCATGGAGTTAGAGGGTTCTTCCTTAAATCAAATTTTTCCCAATGTGGATTAATCCAATCTTCCAGCTTCTCCGGAAACTTAAATCCTTTATGAGATGCTTGTTTAAATAATTCGGAATCTAAAGTAGGTACGGGGCTATATATATAGATAATTACTTCAGTATCGGGATTGATTCTTTTTATTTCCCGGATAAAATTAATATCACTATCAATTTGATTCATTACACTCTTTTCCGAACTTCCCGGAAATCCTAACACAAAAGAATATTCGGGAATAATATCAAATTTTTTCATTCGAGCTGCGAATTGTTTGATTTGTTCTTTCGTTTGTGTTCCGCCTTTGTTCATCTGCTTCAACATTTCATCACTTCCGCTTTCAGCTCCGAAAAAGATCATTCTGCAACCGGCTTCCCGCATTAGTTCAAGTGATGAATCCTTAAAATTATTTACTGTATCAATTCTACCTTCTCCCCACCAGATCATTTTTTCATTTTTGATCAATTCTGAAAATTCAACTGTTCTCTTTTCAGATACAAAAAAATTATTGTCATGAAATTCTATTGCATTACCATCATAAACGTCCTTCAATAATTTGATGTCATAATAAATTTTTTGCGCAGATCTACCTTTCCAACGCGCATTATAGATTGGAACAATTCCGCAAAAAGAACATAAAAACGGGCAGCCAACGCTTGAGTGATAAGCTATTGTCTTTGTCCCTAAAAAAGTTTTACCGAGATAATGTCTAAGCGGATAAAAATTATTCAGTTTACCATATGGTAAAACCGGGAGAGCATCCTGATCATATAATTCATCTTTAGCGGTAATTTTAATTTCATCCTTGTTAAGGTAAATTAAATTGTTGATGAAATTCGGATTTTCCTTTTTTTCAAGTGCATCTATAAGTTTAGGAAATGCAAAGTCGCCAGGTCCGTTTATAATGAAATCAACATAACCGGATCTAAGAACAACTTCCGGTTGATTAGAAGGAAAATATCCGCCCCAAATAATTATTACATCATTAAATTTTCTTTTTATTTCACTAGAGATTGGAATTGCCTGCTTTAGCTGGGGTCCCGGCATTACAGTAATTCCAAAGTATTTGTATTCTCCCGTTTGAAATGCGCTAATTATTTTTTTCAAAGGATCTTTTTCAAGATTACCATCTACAATTAAATAATCAAACTTCCCTTCAACAGAAGCTGCAACTGATAAAATTGAATTTGGTATTCTGGGTTTTGAATTTGCACTTCTGGGGTTGAAAAGTATAATCTTGTTCATAATGACTTTGATATTACTCTTGACCTTCGATTTTCTTTAAAATAAAATAATCAAAGATTATTTGCGGTAGGTAATAAAAATACGATAGTCCGATTTTGAAAGAAGATGCATTCAGCTTAAACGGATTCTTCAATAATGATTTGATACTTACTAGAGCTTTTTTGCTTCTATAAATTCTATGAATAAAATGATGAAGCCTTTTATAATATTCAGGGCGGAATGTATTCCTGAACATCATTGCGAGGTCATCCGAATCGTTCCAGTTCGTTTTTGTTTTAAGATCATTTTTTACCAGTTCATAAAATTTTGTTCCCGGTAATGGATATGAAACAGAAATGCCGATGTCATCGGGAAGAAGTTCCTTAATCATCTTTATTGTTTCTCGGATATCTTCTTTTGTTTCTCCTAAATATCCTAGCTGAATAAAAAATGCAACTTTGATCTTTTTCTCCTTCAGCAATTTTGCGGCCTTATGTATTTGTTCGACTGTTGTTCCCTTTTCCATCACATCAAGAATCTTTTGCGAACCGGATTCGGCACCGACCCAAACTGTTTCTACTCCGGATTGATAAAGTGAGTCAATATTGTTTTCGTTGAGCAGCAGATCAACACGAGATTGAATTTTGTATTTAAATTTTAATTTCCTCTCTTGAACTAAATTGTTGAATTCATTTATCCATCCCGGTTTTAATCCGAATATATCATCACAGAACCAAAAATGATCCGGCTTGAATTCTTTTAATAGGTATTCAATCTCACCAATAACATTCTGAGGCGAGCGTGAATTATATCTGTTACCATAAATCGGCTTAGCACACCAATTACATTTGAATGGGCATCCCCTCGTCGTTGCTAAATTCATTGAAAAATAACCGTGCTTATCGGTCCATATCTTTCTATACTTTTCTATATCAATTAAATCCCATGCCGGAAAAAGAAGATTATCAAGATCTGTAAGAATTTCTCTTTTGGGTGTACAGATTATTTTTTCGTATGAACCAAAGGCGATTCCTTTTATATCTGAAATATTTTTGTTTCCTTCTTCCAAATTTTTTACTAATTCCTTCAATGTTGCTTCGCCCTCACCAATAACAACAAAGTCAGCTCCTTTGTCTAAATATTTTTCATAATGATCAGAGGAATCAGAGCTCGAGACTATTACTTTGCACCCATATTCTTTTCCAATCTTTATTAATTGAAAAGCAGCTTCCCGCATCTTGCTTAAGCACATCTTCGTTAAATAATTAAATCCATCATCATAAATAATTAAGTAACTGGGTTTAATATTTTTTAATAAAGGAATGATGTCGCTAACGCATTCGGTAAGATTTGTATCAAACAATGAAACATCATAACCGGCTTCTTTCATATAAGAGGCGGCATAGAGGGTCCCAAGCGGTGGATAAGGTTGCTTTGTCTCCCACTGTTTGGGATCAAATTTATAAAAGTATGAATGTGTAAATAAAAGTTTCGTCATTTCGTAAAATTAAAAAGTCTTTTTAGGTAATAACTATTTTGTTTCTTTCGATCGAATATCTTTTCCACTGATTATGGAATTCATTAATAATTTTTACACGGTAATCATTTGTATGAAGTTTTATTACATGTTCATCTAATACAACGGAGCCGTCTTTTGACAGTACTAAATATTTGTTGTAACGGAACCGGTACAATAAATTGATCAATATATTGAACGGACGGAATAACGAATAAAGAAGTGAGCTCGGCAAACGCTTTGTATCTGGAATAATAAAATTTGGATAATGTTTTTTTACCCAATCGTTACTGTTTAAAAAGTATCTTAAATAATCAGCATTCTTAAAAGGCTTCAAAGCTATTATCTGATGAGCTGTAAAAAGATCACGCTGTAATTGAATTTGAATTGCTTTCTCATCCACCAAATAATTGATACAAAGAATTTTTCGTGATCTATATATAAGTGATATTATGTGTATGATTAAGTAAACCATATAAACAGTGAAAGGTTTTGTTATTATAAATAAGTCAATGTCTTCATGGTTTTCAATTCCATAATTTGCAGTCCCTCCGCTGAATGCAATTGCCGAGACAAATGGAACCTTATTTAATACATTTAATAATTTCTGGGTTAATTTACTATCTACAGGCTTATTTTTACGAGTGTAGAGAGTTTCAATCTCTTTATTAAGATAGATCATATCATCGGAGATAATTATTTTTTTCTTTTCTAGTAAAGATTCTAACGCTTTGCTTAATTCTTCTTTTGAAACTTTTTGCTCGAGAAGAAAATAGTGCAGTATTTCTAAATTTATTCCGCTGTCAAATAACTTATAATATAGAAGCGTTTTCTCGATTGCTTCTTCAACATCATTTTTAGAAATATCCGACAAATCAACTTTCCTTAATTTTTCTTTCTATAATAGTTAATAATTCATTTAACTGATGTTGCATTAATTCGGAGGAATATTTGATTTTGTAACCGACGATTTGTTTATCAATTTTTTGCATCAAATTATCAAAACCTTTTTTAATGTCATTAGAATTTTGGGGATTGAAGAAAACTGAATATGTGTTCGATATTTCTTCTGTCCCTGAACCGGTACTGCATAAAACCGGCAATTCATAATGCATTGCCTCAAGTACAGGAAATCCAAATCCCTCTACAAAACTAGCGTGAACAAATGCCGAAGCTCCGGAATATAGCCTGTGTAGTTCATCTTCTGATATATATCCTAGAAATTCAACATCCGGATGATCTGCATAGTTCAAAAATAAATTTTGAATCTCTTTTGAACTTGTCCAAACCTCACCTGCAAGCTTCAGTTTGAAATCTAATCTGTTTTCTTTTTTCCATTCAATAAAATTTTTGATTAAAAAAGATAAATTTTTACGCGGCTCAATGTGCCCAACGTATAAAAAGTAACGACGTTTACTTTCATCTTTATTAATAAGTTGATGGCCGTTTTTCATAATCGTGTTTGAATACGCTTGTAGAAGATAAATTTCGTTTTCTGCAACTCCAAGATATTTATTAATGCATTTTTTAGAATATTCACTAATCGTAACTATTAAAGGATTCTTCAGTAAAGTTTTTTTTAATTGATTATTATAGAATAATACAAATGCTTTTGAATAGAACTGCGGATGGGAGACAAAAGATAAATCGTGGATAATAATTGCAGACGGTTTATTAAAATAATTCGGCATTAAATAGTTTGGAAAAATTCCAAAGTCTACTTTTTCTTTTTCCATTTCGGAAGAAAGAAAATACTTTCTATAAAGATTCCTTTGTATCCCGCCTCTTTTAATAATCGGTAATAAATTTAATAATTTACTGTTAGTTAAATAACTCGACTGTTTTGGCGAAAAAGTTTTTATTGTATTGTCGGTTTTATGTAATTCATTTAGAAGGCAGTTAATATACTTCGATGTACCGGTTGATTTAACTCCTACAGCCGATGTATCTATACCTATTATCATAGATCGAGATTATTCTTAATATTTAATTAACTACTAAGCATATTAAAAAATAATTCTAACTTTCAAAAACCACCGAATCAGGTTTAGCACCAAGTATTTCCAAAATAGAATTAATGTCTTGGACAAATTTATCGGGGCCACAGATATAAAAGTTCTGGTTAAAATCAAAAATTTGTTTTTTTAAGAATGATTCATTAATTCTTCCAAAATGATATTCACTATTCTTTTCCCTGGTTAATAAATTTATAAAATTATCACCAAGAAATTCAAAGAGTTCATTTTTCAGAATAATGTCGTCTGAAGTTTTATTTGAAAAATAAAGTTTATTCTTCTTCAAATCATTTTTAAGCTTTAAGTTTCTGAAAATTGCAATGAAGGGAGTAACTCCCGCACCCGCAGCAATAAAAACACCGGGCCCTTTGTAGCTAATTGCGCCCCATACATCATGTATAATAAGTTCTTCTCCGGGTTTAAGTTTCCCAATCTCTTCAGTAACATCATTATGATCATTATAAATTTTAATTGTGAATTCCAGATTTTCCCATTCATTCAATCCTGTAAAAGTGAATGGGCGCTTTTTATCTCTGTAATTTATTTTATTGATTGCAACTTCGGTTGCTTGGCCCGGGTTGAAATTATAATCTTTTGGTCTTTCAACGGTTAATTTATTTACATCATGTGTAACTTTTTCAATACCCAGAATTTTTACAATATGTTCTTCCATGATTAGCTCTTATTAATTTGGTAATCTTATTGTTTACTCGCAATATTTTATAATGAAATTACTTTTTCATTTTGACTCGATTTGCCGTAAGAATTCATTCTTTATTTCTCTTTCTTCAAATTTACCGCCAAAGCATGATGTTTTTGTAATACTATTAACATCCTCCACACCCCTAGAAGCGATACATAGATGCATTGCCTCTAATGCAACAGCAACATCCTCGGTCTGTAATACACTTTGCATCTCTGTACAAATTTCAACTGTAAGGCGTTCTTGCACTTGTGGTTTCTTGGCGGCATACTTAACAAAGCGACTTAGTTTTGATAAACCGACAACATATTGTTTAGGGAAATACGCAATGTGTGCTTTACCGTAAAATGGAATTAGGTGATGTTCACAGTAAGAAAAAAATGTTATATCCTTTTCAAGTAGCATTTCTTTATAGCCATAGTTGTTGCCGAACAAAGTCATTTTGGGTTTTAGTGACGGATCAAGTCCGCTAAACACTTCATTTACATACATTTTTGCAACACGGTGCGGTGTTTCTCTAATACTTTCATCTTCCAGATCAAGTCCTAATATTTCAAGGATAGCGGAAACATGTGAGTCTATTATCTCAATCTTTTTAGAGTTACTTAAGTTGCCCTGAATATCGGCAAGAAATGGTCTGATCATCGTTTGAGGTGCCATATAATTATTGGGCCACTTGTGATTTAAGATCGGTCATTTGCGCCAAAACATACGCGGCAATTGCCATCACGAGATCGCGAACAGCAATATCCAACATTCCTCCGCTTATTAAAACTAACGCAATAGAAATTAGCCATACCATTACAATATAGCTTCCGGTTTTCGTATATCTTAATACAATTATTCCTGCTGCTATTTCAATAATGCCAACAATAATCATAAAGGTGTGTGGTGGAAATGGTAATATTGATAGCATCCCCTGACTAAGATATTTATCCCATTGTACAAGCAAATTTGTAAATTTATCTAAACCTGCAATGATAGGAACTGCGCAAAATGTTAAGCGAAGAATGTTCCAAAGAACATTTATTTTATTTTTTACGTCTGGCATTGTAACCTCTTCTAATTATATTTATTGTGTGTATTCATTAGATAAAGTCACATAGAAAAGGTTACAAAAAAACTATTAATATTATTTGTAACCTTGCAGGTAATTTGTTATCTAATAGATATGGAAATAACGCGGAAAATACCCAAAGCATCTATGGATGACGGGGAAATCATTCGTTCAGTTCTTAATGGGAACAGAAATGATTATGAGTTTATCATGCGCAGGTATAATGAACGTTTGTACAGAATCGGAATTTCCATTTTAAAAGATGAAAGTGATGTGGAGGATATAATGCAAGAAACCTATATCAAAGCCTACAAAAATTTAGAAAATTTTAAGCAGCAGTCGAAATTCTCAACATGGCTGACACGGATTATGGTAAATGAGTCTCTTGCAAAATTAAAGTACAGAAAGAGATTTGAACAACTCGGTGATACGGAGACCGATAATGTGCCTTCATATTTTACTCATTCGGAAACACCCGAAAAACAATTCATGCAAAAGGAATTGAGCGGTATTATTGAAAATGCTATTAGGAGTTTACCACAAAAATATCAAACCGTTTTTATGATGCGTGAAATTGAAAATATGAACGTTCAGGAAACAGCAAAATCTTTAAATATTACCAACGAAAATGTTAAAGTTCGATTGCACCGTGCTAAAGAACTTTTGAAAACAAATATTACGCTCGCTTCCGGAACTCCGGAGATTTTTCCTTTCTTACAAAATAGATGTGATCGTGTTGTATCTTTTGTCTTAAAAAATATTCGGAGTTAATACAAACTTTATGAGAGAAAATATAAGTCGGCTTGAAAAAATTTCTTTACTCCTTGAGCCGGCAGCTCAAGACCGTTTACTCGCAATAAAAAAAATAATTGACTATTCGGAAGACTTCCTTCAAAATATTAACAGCTTGCCCTCGTACAATGTAACTGATAAAAAAGGATTAGGAATTTATGATTCTCCCATCGGAGAAGAAGCCGGTAACATTGACGAACTTCTAAAATCATTAAAAGAAAATGTTGACGCACCTGGTTTGAACCCGGCATCAAAAGGTCATTTGGGTTATATCCCCGGCGGCGGAATTTTCCATTCTTCATTAGGCGATTATCTTGCGGCAATTACAAATCGCTATGCCGGTGTTTTTTTTGCATCTCCGGGTGCGGTTCGAATGGAAAATATGTTGTTGGAATGGATGTCAAGTATCATTGGTTACCCAAAAACTTCAGGCGGAAATTTAACATCCGGAGGAAGTATTGCAAATCTTATCGGCATAGTTTCTGCACGCGATGCTTTTCAAATCAAAGCAAAGGATTTAGATAAAACTGTTATTTATTTATCCGAGCAGGGACATCACTCAATTGATAAGGCAATTCGAATTGCTGGACTTAACGAGTGTATTAAAAGATATATTCCTCTTGACGACTGCTATAGAATAAAATCCCAAGAACTTGAAAATATAATTTGTTCGGATCAAAAAGCCGGATTACATCCTTGGCTTATTGTCGCATCAGCAGGAACTACCGACGTAGGTGCTGTTGATCCGTTAACTGAGATTGGATCCATTGCAGAGAAATATAAATTATGGTTTCATGTTGATGCTGCTTATGGAGGTTTCTTTGTGCTTTGTGATTCGGGTAAAGCTGTTTTGCAAGGTCTAAATAAATCCGATTCAATAGTTATGGATCCTCACAAGGGATTATTCGTTCCTTATGGTTCCGGCGCCGTATTGGTTAAAAATAAAATTCAGCTTCTTGAATCGCATCACTATCAAGCTAATTATATGCAAGATGCCTCAACTTCAACTGATGAATTATCGCCCGCGGACTTATCTCCCGAATTATCGAAACACTTTAGGGGATTAAGACTGTGGCTGCCTCTGAAATTAATTGGTCTGGCTCCATTTCGAGCGGCACTTGAAGAAAAAATTCAACTTGCCCGATATTTTTATCAAGAGCTTCAGTCAATTGAAGGAATCGAGCTTGGCCCATATCCTGAATTATCAGTTGTTACTTTTAGATGCCTTCCGAAATCCGGCGACGCTAATGAATTCAACAAAAAATTAGTAAACGAAATCCAGCGGGATGGAAAAGTGTTTTTATCTTCCACTATGCTCAACGGAAAGTTTGTAATTAGATTGGCTGTGTTAGCTTTTAGAACTCACCTGGATACGATTGATTTGGCAATTGATATTATTAAAAATAAAATTGGAAGAATTAAATAAGTCTTCTTCCCAGACACAATATTTTTGGTGATTAATCTATTCCTACTCATCCTCTTGTTGCACTGATAATGTTTTCAATCAAGTTTGGAAACGTCTTTATTATACTATAGCTAATTTTCCTGTAATGATTATTCATAATAATATTTTGAATTGACCTCGCAATAAAAATCCGTTTCTTAAATAATTTTTCCCACTCATGTATGTAAAGCCGTTCCGTTTGAAGACTATCAATTCCATCAGATTTTTGCTTCTCAAATATCTCCGAGATTAATTTTGCATTCTGCATAGCCAGGCCGATTCCATCACCCGTAAGAGGAGCAATAACAGCCGACGAATCTCCAATAAAATATATTCCGTTTTTTACCAACTCTCTTTTCCCAAAATAAATATTACCTGTACCGTAGATAGGCAGATCATTGATAATGCCAATAATATTTTCATCAAATAGCTTTTTGAAATTCTTGTTTCCATCCATTAAAGCTTTTATTTGATCTCTAGGATTGCCTTGGACTTCTCTCCGGTTTTCAAGAAAACATACCGTAGCTTTATTTTCTCCCACAGAATTTATTCCACAGTATATTCCATCCGAAGTAAATATTTGGATAGTATCTTTCTCCAAAACATTAAATAAAGATTTATCAAGATGGAACTTTACACCATTAAGGAAAGATCTATGATTCGTAAAACCCCTATTAAGTTTTTTATCAAGAATATTTTGTCTACCGTATGCTGCAATAACTTTATCGCAAAAGATTTCTTGAGAAGATTGACCTTTATCAATAACAAGAGTGATAATTTCTCTATCATGAATAATTTCTTTAACCTCACCGGGTTGTAAAACAACAATTCCTCTCTTCTTAACAGCATCAAGTAAAAAATTATCAAATATCCCGCGCTTAATTCCGTAAGCAGGAAATTTTAATTTGGTTTCAAGAAAGGAATTGTCGCCGTTATAGAATTTGAACCTGGTAATCTGATTTGGGTTTAACTTCAAAAAACTATTAAAGAGATTTAAATTTTTCAGGGTGTTGATTACTTCTTTTGATAAGAATTCACCGCATAGGGTTTCGCGAGGAAAGATTTTCTTTTCTATAACGCAAACCTTAAAACCTCGATCGTGTAGATATAACGCCGCTGTTGTGCCGGCAGGACCTCCACCAACTATCGCGGTATCAAACTTATCCATAATCATTTAACAATAACCGCAAGCCAGCGGAAAGCCCATCGGTGTTGAATTATAACTGATGAGGATTTTGTGTCGGAAAATATTTCTTGTAATTCATTTTTAAGAAAACCCCTTTTTACTGAAAGCGGACCGTCATTTTTCACCATCTCGCTTTTTGAAAATAAAGATGTTAGAAATTTAATACCGGCATAAGCGAATACTGAGCGGTGAAGATCATTTACAATTACACCAAACCGGGAAATTTTCATGAAGTGTTGAATCAGTTTATTTATTTCTCCTTCACTGAAATGATGGAAAAATAATGATACATGAACAATGTCGAAACTCGATTCTTTGAACGGAAGATTAAAAGTATTACCACAAACAATATTTACTTCAGAACTGTTTTCTTTAACAAATCTACAAACCCCTTTATTTATATCGAGGCTTGTTAGACTAATTGTTGTACCGTTGGAATTAAATTTGAAATTATCAGAGCCGCCCGAGCCAACATCTAGTATAGAAATTCTCTTATTTTGTCCTATAACTTTTGAAATTATTTCAAAACCTTTTTTACTCGTCGATCTTCCACCTAAATACTTATTTATTATTTCAAGTTCGCTGAGAGCCGTATTAATTCTGTCATCTGTTATGGAAAAGTCATCCATAATTTCTTTTTGATAACTTCTCCTCTTAAACACTATACACCCTTCAGCAAAGCAACTTCCATAGTAAGTCCCGGTCCGAACGCAACTGCACAACATAGGTCGTTGTGTTCTATTTTTTCCGTTTGAAGAATTTCCTTCAGCACAAAAAGAATAGATGCCGACGACATGTTTCCGAAATTTTTAAGAACATCTCTGGAAGGTCTTATTTCCTCATTAGTTAATTCCAACCCTTTTTGAAGCGAATCCAAAATTGCTCTTCCCCCCGAGTGAAGTGCCCAGTGTTTAATTTCTTCTTTCTTTATTCCAAGGCTGTCCAGTATTTTTTTCAATTCAGGTACAGCTCGCTCTAAAATAATTTTAGGAAGTTCGGTTGATAGCATCATCTCAAAACCGAAGTCACCGATTTTCCATCCCATGAATTCCGCCGAGTTCTCAAACAAAATTGATTTGGTAGAAATAATTTTTAATTGAGTTTTAGAGTTTAATGATCCAGAATTAGAAAATAATGCTGCTGCCGAGCCATCGGCAAAAATCATGTTTGCAAGAATATTGTCTTTGGTTGGTTCAGTCTGTAGATGAAGACTGCACAACTCAACCGAGACTAACAGAGTAGTTGTTTCCTCTGCATTGTTCATCGTTTCAAGAACGGAATTGAAACCGATCAAGGATGCTGCACACCCCATAAAACCAATGTGAGTTCTTTTTACCGATCTCTGTAGTTTAAGTGAATTGATTAAATGATAATCCAATCCGGGAGCGAAAAATCCCGTACACGAAATTGTTATTAGTCTATCAATTTTTTCCGGATCAATTTTATTAATTAATAAAAGTTTTTGCGATGCTTCAGTGGTTAATACTTTCGACCATTTTTCGTACTCCAACATTCTAGATTTTGTGCCCGGCTTTATGTAATTGTTTCCGCTGCTATAAAATTTTTCTTTAACCGAATCGTTACCGTCAGGAACGACAAAATATCTTGTATCAATTCCGGAGTGAGTAGATGCTGCATCAATCATCCTCGCTATTGCCGGACGATCAGCCATTCTTCTTTTTAGTTCTTCCGTTGCTTTTGATTGTAGTACTCCGTAAGGAGGTGAGGCAGTAGCTATATCTATTAACATTGCTATATTTCTTCCATGCTAGTGTAACTTATAAATTTTAGAATACACTGCTCTTTTGTAATATATAACATTTCTTTTGGTATAAATGTTCACAAAAAAAAATCAATAATAAATTATTCTTATTGGAATTGAATTTTAGATTGATCAATTGAAGTGTGACTTGCCCCCATATGTTGTACCAGTATAAATGTTAGTCATCATTAAGAACTGACATATTGATAAGGTATAATGACCTCTGGTACCGTATGACATCTAAGAACTGATAACTATCAAATCAAGTAAACTACATTTGCTTTTAAAACTAAAAAGCATCGTTAGATGCTTTTTTAATTTTTTCGCGGAGAGTCAGGGGTTCCCCGTTGTATGTCAAAATGTTTTGTTTCTATTCTTTAATCTCATTTTTTTTATTTTGATGTCCTAAAAGTGTCCTAAGCTTTTATTTTCTTAACATATCAATAACAACACTTATTTCTTTAACAATTGACCATCCTCTGTAAAAATCAAATCCTTTTTGCTTTTACCTTTAGTGATTTGTGCTTCAAAGGTTGTCTTACCCTTGTTATCAACAATCTTTGCTGCTTCGGTAATTTTATGATCAGAATATTTTTCTTTAACATATTGTAATACTTTTTCGGGTAAATTATTTATTTCAATTTCAGTTTCTGTTTCACGAAGATTACCCTCTTTATCGAGCACTACTGATATTTCATCGTTTCCATTTTTGAAATTAACTTCATATTCGTTTTTACTTTCTTTTTCCCATTTAACATTTGTTGCTTTGGGATAAATCTTTGTAAAAGTATCTTTCACTTTTACAGGCACCTTTATTTCTTGTGCGTTTATCGAAACTGAATAAACAACAATTACCATTACTAATAATAATTTTTTCATAATGTTACCTTTTTTTGTTATTGACCAGGGAAACATAATCATCGAATCTAAAGACTTTTTGAAGATATCAGATTATTTGAGCTGGTTTCAAAATTAATTTCAAAATACTTGGTAAAACAATTAATAAAAGTGGCAATGCAAAAAGTAACCCGCCGATAATTGCTATAGCAAGTGGCTGGTGCATTTGTGCGCCGGTTCCAAATCCTAATGCAAGAGGCAGTAAAGCTGTAATCGCTCCGAGAGCGGTCATTAATTTTGGGCGAAGACGTGTTGATATTGAGAACACAATCGAGTCCTCAAAATTCTTTGTATCTCTAAAGAACTCACGGAACTGAAGATAAGTAAATATTGAATTCTCTCCGATTATTCCAACAATCATGATTATTCCTGTATAACTGCCAACATTCAATGGTGTGCCTGTTATAAGTAGAGCTATTACACTACCGGCAATACCCAGAACGGAAATAATTATAATTGAAAGTGCGATTCGGATATTTCTAAATAAAAATAGAATTACAGTAAAGACTAGAAATACAGCTGAAATTAATATCATAAGTAGTTCGTTGAAAGCCTGCTGCTGTTCAGCGTAAGCTCCGCCATAAACTATTTCGTAACCCTGAGGAAGTTTAATCTGACTTTTTATTTTCTGCTGCAATTCTTTCAGTGTACTCCCCAAATCACGATTATTTAATCGTGCAGTAACCGCAACCATCTTCTTTAGATTTTCACGTTCTATTTCGGATACACCTTTTGTTATTTTTATGTCCGCAAATTCAGAAATCGGTTTTAGCTTACCATCCGGTAAAAATATATTTGTACTCCTTTGATTTTCAATAGTAACATTGCGTGGTTTCTCAAGCATTCGAATATCTGTCATTTGATTTCTTTCAAGTACCGAACCAATAATAATCCCGTCATTTTTGGTCTGAAGCTGAAGCTGTAAATCACGAGGAGTTAGATTATACTGTGCAAGTTTGGATGAATTTGGCTCGAAGACAATTTCAGATCCAGCATAAATTAGTCCATCAAATGCATCAGCGGTTCCGTTAGTGTTCTCAATAATGCTGGTTACTTGGTTAGAAATATCCTTTAACTTTTCGTGATCATCGCCAAATATTTTAATTTCAATCGGCTGCACTGAAGCCATTAGATCGCCAAGCATATCTCCAATTACCTGTCCAAAATCTATTTGCAGCATAGGAAGTTGAGACTCAATTCTCTTTCTTATTTCATCAGAAACTTCTTCTGTAGTCAAATCTCTTTTCTTTTTTAATTGTATCAGATAATCACCGTCGTTTGCCTCGGTAATAAAGAAACCCATCTGTGTTCCGGTTCTTCGAGAATATTTTTTCACTTCAGGAATCCCGTCTAGAATTTTATCTACTTCACTCAGCATTCTTACAGTTTCATCCAAGGATGTGCCTGGCGGGCTTTTATAATCAAGCACAATTGATCCTTCGTCCATATCAGGTAAAAATCCGGAAGGTAGCTTAGGAATTATTATTACAGCAACTATAATCAGTATGATAGAAAATCCAGCCGCAATTATTGGACGATGTATAAAATAATAAACCCAATTTCTTTTCTTAGTTTCTTTAATATGGACTATTGTATTTTCTTCGTTGCGAGAGATCAAAATATAAATTACCGGTAACCCGATCCATGTAACAAAGAAAGAACAAACAAGCGTTATAATCATTGTGTCTGTCATAACTTTAAAGTATGCACCTGCAACCCCGCTCATTAAAACAAAAGGGAAGAAAATGACAATTGTGCTGAGTGAAGATCCCACCATTGCCGGTAGTAAATATTTTATTGCCTTTGCGACAAGATCAAAACTTTTTTCTTCGGGATGCTCTTCATGAGTACGGTGAATTTGTTCAACAACAACTATAGCATCGTCTATAATCAATCCGACAGCTGCCGCAATCGCTCCGATTGTCATAATATTTAGAGTGTAACCAAAAACAAATAAAGCAGTAATGGTTAAACCAATAGTGATGGGAATTGTAATTAAGATGACCGAGCTAGCTTTAATTGATCGTAGAAAAGCTACTGTAATTAACATGGCTAAAAGCAACCCTATCCACAAAACATCACGCAGTCCACTCACGGAATCTTTTACAAAATCCGATTGATTATATATTTGGCGGAGCGAAACACCATTAGGAAGAATTTTATTCAAATCCTCAAGTTGACTTTGGACAGCATTTGTAACTTCAATTAAATTTGCGCCGGGCTGTTTCAAAATTCCCACAAGCGGAACATCTTGACCGTTTGCATTTATTCTTATGTACTCTTTTCTCTCGTCTATTGTAATTTCGGCAATATCTTTCAATTTAATTATGCGTTTCCCGTTGCTTGAGATAACAGTGTTTTCAAGAAGTGATTTTTTTTTTATTGTAGCATCCGAAAGGGATAAATAAAGTCGGTTATAATCTGTTGTGTATCCGTTAGATTCTATGAAATCTGTCTGTGCAAGAACATCTTTAATTTTCTGCGGAGTGAGCCCAAGACTACTCATTTTGAATGGATTTAATATTACTTGAAATTCTTTAACTCTTCCGCCAACTACAGCAACTTCAGAGACACCATCAACTCTCGATAGAAATGGCTTGACCGTATATTCGGCAATTTGACGTAACTCTGTTAGCGTTTTATTCTTACCCTCGAGCGAAAATCCCATCACTTGCAGAATTGACGGATTCATCTTTTCAATTGTAATGCTTATTCCCGATGGAAGGTTCTGCCTAACTTCATTAATCCTAGATTCGATTCGTTGTTTATTCAAATCCACATCAGCTTTCCAATTAATGAATGCCGATATTTCACAACTACCGCGACTAGTAACGCTCCGGATTAATTTTAGATCCTCAACCTTCTTTATTGCGTTTTCTATCGGAACTGTAACTTCGACAAGCATTTTATCAATAGGCTGCTGACCATTTTCAGTAATTATTTTTATTTTTGGAAATGTTACATCTGGAAATAAGCCAACTTGAATTTTTAATAGTGAATAAATACCACATGCTACAATGAAAAACATAATTGCGGCAATCGGACTTCTATATTTTAGATAAAAATTCTGCATGTCTCTACTTTCCTATTTTTACAATAGCGGTATCGGGAAGTCCGTATGCACCTACAATTACTATTCTATCTTCTTTATTCAATTTAGGCGATATAATTTGAACAAGGTTGTTATCTTCAATTCCTTTATCGACATTAATTTTCACGGCTGTAGTATCGTTGATTAATTTCATAATCCAGAATTCATCAAGTACATCGCTGCTCATGATAGCTGATTTTGGAAGAGCAGTTGAATTCTTGAGTTCTTTCAAAGGAATCTTAACAATTAGATTTAGATTTTCCGGTAAAGAAGTACCTTCTGGAAGATCTATCAAAAATGTTTGAGTCTGTGCTTCAGGGTCAACACTTGGAATTTTTTTCGAGATTGTTCCGTTTATCGATTTTCCTTCAGGTAATTCAATTGTACAATTGCTGTTCAAATGAACTGAGGATATTTCGTTATAAGGAACGCTAAGATTTACTTTCAGAGAGGTTGGATTGGCAATAACTGCAATTTGTTCACCGTCGGAGATATAATCTCCCGTATTGTAATCAATTTGGGTTAGAACACCGGAAGACTTTGCGTTTATAGTAATCTCCCCTTTAAATTTATCACCTAAATTAACTGTTGAATCAACTACATAAGCTTCTTTTGTCTTAATCATGAATAGGTGATCACCTGTATTTACTATATCGCCAATCGATTTGAATGATTTTAAAATATAACCTTGAAATGTTGCGCGGACTATTTCTTTTTTGATGAATCTAGTGGTACCGCTCAATGTTTGATATCCAGTTAGATTTTTTTCAATAGGGTTACCTATTTCAACATTAGCTTTTATTTTGGCAATCGTATTATCTTCTTGTCCACCACCGCAACTAAATAATAATATTACAATAATAATTCCCGATAAATATTCACTGATTTTATATTTCATCTTACCAATTCCAATAATTGTAATTGTTTATTTGTGTTTGATATTCTATTTCAACTGTAATTTGATTTTTCTTTAGTTCAATGTAATTATTAAGTACTGTTAAATATTCAATCATAGATATTTGTCCGCTTTCTAATTCTTTCTCTTTCATTTCCATAATTGTTTTATAACTATTTAGCTGCATATTAATTAGTAAAATATTATTCTCTATCGATTTAAGTTGTTCTTCCGATGCCTTCTTACGGCTTTGTAGTTCAGCAGAAAAATAGTTCTTATAGTTATTAATAGTTTTCATTCCAATGATATTCTGTTGTCTCGTAATATCTTTCTGGTCTCCATCATAAATAGGAAGAGAAAAATCTAATCCTGCGCTCATCCCAAATTTTTTCTGAATACCTTGAAGTTCAACCGCATTCAATCCCGTATTGAAAAAGACTTTTAGCTGTGGTAAATATTTTGTTTCCCAAACAGCTTGCTGAGCAGCCAGCGTAAGACTATCAGATTCATATTTCTTAAAGAAAGACGATTCTGAGGTTGCCGGGGATTTATCGAGAGAAACTTTTCCTAATTCAATGGTCAGAGTATCTTTGATTCCACACAAGGAATAAAGACCGTACAAATTATTTTTATATTCTACATTGGATTTACCGCATTCTACTTTTCTATTTCCTACTTCAACCTGTAAGAGTAAATAATCTGATTGCTTTGCTAATCCTTTTTCAACAAGATTTTTTGTAATGTCTATCTGTCTTGTGATATTTTGTAAAGTCTCGTTATTTAGTTTATTCAAATATTGTGATTCTAAAGCAGCTAGATACTGATCAACAACTTGCTTTGAAAGGCTATGTTGTTCTATAAGTAAATTGTTAGATATTGTTTTCTCTGCGACTGAATTTTGATTTTGAAGTGCGTTAAGCAAACCACTATTGAAAAGATTTTTTTCAATATTAAGTTGTGCTGAATAAAATCCACCGTTTGTTATTCCAATATCGTATCCAATAGCATCTTCACCCGGATTTGTTGTTACGTATTGCCCTCCGTTATTGAAATATGGGGAATACTGATAGTTTGCGGTCAATGAAATTTTTGGCAATAGATTTTCGGCATCGATAAGCTTTTTATCTAGAACTGATATCTGTTTTGTATTCTCGATTTCTTTTAATGATGGACTATTCTTTAATGCGGCGGTTAAAAAATATTCAAGATTATTTTGCCCGAATATTTGTGCGCCAAATAAAGCTAATGCAAATAATATTTTTTTCATAAAAACTTATCTCTGTTAAATAAATATCAGACTATGTACAAAGAATTAATGACAGAATCTATAAAAACTGCAAGTAAGATATTGTTACTTCTTGTCTATCACCATGACTCCGAAACTTTGAGTTTTTTCCTTGGATTCAATTACTGAACTCGTGTATACTTTATGCGTATTTTCATCTAGAGCAATAGTACGTGCACCCTTTTGAGTTGGTATGTTTTCAATGATTTCGTATTTGTCTGGTGTCAATTCTTTCACTATTGTCATTGTCCCATCACCATTTGAAGAGAATACTAAGCCCATGGATTCATCGAAAGCACAGCCATCAACTCGACTTCCAATCGGAACTGTTGAAACAACATTCCCATTTTCTGCATTAATCACAGCCATCATATTATTTCTTCCAACAGAAAATAATCTTTTATTTTTCAAATCAATTGCGAGTCCTGACGGTTCTTTACATGGATCAATGGGCCAATAATTAAGTACTTTCAATGACTTTGGATCAAAAACATTGATAGCACTTTTATCTTCAAGATTAACATATACCTTTCCATGTAAATCGGTAGCAGGTGCTTCTGGATCACCATCAAGTTTTACTGTTCCTATAATTTTATTTGTATTTGGATCAATTGCAGTGGCACTTGCACTATGATTATTGAACGTAAAAACTCTATTGCTGAACGGTTCATATAAAATTGCATCGGGATTCTTTTCTTGAAGTTTTAGACTAGTTAATACCTTTAATGTCTTTAGATCAAAAATAGTTACAGAACTGTCTTTCCCATTTGTTATGAATCCTTTATTTACACTTGGCACAAATGCAATTCCGTGAACGCCATGTTGATTATTAATTTCTCCAATTACAGATTCCGTCGTCAGATCTATTACAACAACTTTATTCGCATGAGATACGAAGAGTCGATTGGAAGATTTATCAATTGACAGATAATCCCATCCACCTTCTCCACCGATATTGATTGTTCTTGTAATTTTATAACCAGAGTTTTGAGCATATAAGTATGTTATGCTTAATGTAACAAGCACTACGATTATTCTACTGATTAATGCTTTCATTATTGTCCTTCTTGTTATGTTCATTATAAATTACAATTTATTGTTAAAAGTTGTAACCAAATATTAATTCCCATTTTCATATTGAATCGTTTTTTCTTTTGACTTTTTCGAGATACTACCAAATCTGTATGTAGCCCCAAGATAAATAATTCTTCCACTCCGACTGCTTATTGAATTTTGAATCAACCATGAAGTATCAATAGTACTTTCTCTTTTCAATGAATTAAAAATATCCGATAGTGTGAGTATTAAAGAAAGCTTGTCATCAAGTAAATCTTGACGCATTCCAAAATTTACTACATAGCTGGGTTTTTGATTTCCTTGTGGCGTCAATCTTTCAGATCGAAAGCTGGAATTTAGCTGAATCATTGTTGAAGTTGTTATATTAATGTTACAACTAAAATTACCGCTCCATGAAATTGTGGATTTGTTATTTCCGAAACCAATGTTTGAAGCATCAATCTGTTCATAAAAAGCATTTGCACTTAAATTCGCAGATAATAAATTTCCATAATTTGACGAGAGTACTAATTCCAATCCAGCAGATTGATCGGTTGCTAAATTTTCATGAGTAGTTAGTAATACTGTATCGCTAATCGCCTTAGTAACAGATGAAAATCCATTGTATTTATTCCTATAAAAAATGCTTGGTATAATATTCAAATTATCATTCTGCCACTGGCAACCAAATTCTATTGAATGAATAAACTCAGGTTTAAGATTTGGGTTACCTGCCCTAATATTTCTGGGATCTTGATATTCTGGGAATGGATTCAAATCATCATCTTCTGGCCGGTTCGCACGTCGGCTGTAATTCAACTGAAGTTCAGAAACTGTACTCAATTTATAAGAAAAATGAAGCGTTGGAAATATATTATTGTACTCATTTTTATAAGTCTTTCCAGTAGAAATTAAGTTCGAGTTCAATTGAGCATTTTCCAAACGAACACCAGCTAAAAATCCAAATTGCCCTAACTTGTTTGAATAGGTTGCGTATACGGCATTGATATTTTCATTATACGCAAAATGACTTGTTCTATAATTATCAATTTCAAAAAGGTTTTGCTGTTGATTGAACAATTCCGCTTTGTAATTCAAATCTTTTTTGTTGAATTCTCCTTCATAACCGGCTTCAAGAACAGAGTTCTCTGAAAGCGGATTTGAATATTCAATAGTTATCTGAAGATTATCTGAGTTTTGTTCATTTTTCAGATTATCGTATGATAAAAAACTCAAAGGAGTTCTATAAACATTTGTATAATGATTATCCTCAACTTCAGGTGATTTTGACCAATTTAGATCCAATCTTATTTTATGTTCTTCTTCTGGGAAATTATGTTCGGCATAAGCAGTTAGTCCATATTCTTTTTCATATTCATCGTCATAAAGTAATCGGTCATATTCTTCTCTTATTGTTTTATTATTATCATAATATTTTTTATTTGACTGATCATTCCGAATAAAGCCTCTGTAAAAATAATTCCCCGAAACACCTATCGAATTTGATTTGTCATAATTATAATCAAAACCGAAATTAATCCCGTGCGACAAGGGTCTTGAATTAGAACTACTGGTATCATTATTATAAGATGGAGTTCCGTTTTCACTAAATTGAGTTCTATTATCGTATGAATATCCAATTCTATTATCTTTTCTTAGACTGTATCTTCCAAAGATATTTAATGCACCAGGATTATAATTGATATTGATGTTTCCATTGTATCTTCCCTGGTTCCCAATATTACTTGTTATTCCACCGTTTAGCCCTCTAGCAGAATCTTTTTTTAATATAATATTTATTATTCCGGCGGTACCATCTGGTTTGTATTTTGCCGAAGGATTTGTAATTACTTCAATTTTTTCAATAGAGTTTGCCGGCATTGTTTGTAGCACTTCTGCACGAGTTTTGCCCATCAAAGGAGAATTTTTTCCATTTATCAAAATTAATACATTGGCCGAGCCCCGCAGACTAACGTTCCCATCAATATCAACTTGAACGGAAGGGATATTTTGAAGCAGATCGCTTGCAGAACCCGTTTTACTCAAAACATCTTGCTGTACATTATAAGTCTTTCTATCAATTGAATTACTCAGCATTATTTTGTTAGAAGTAACAGTTACTTCGTCAAGATTAATGTCTACTTGCCGCATCGGGATTGTACCAACATTTATTACAGAGTCCTTTGATGAAACAGTGATTTTCTTTGATTCTGCTTCTACATATCCAATAAATGAAAATCTTATAAAATAATTTCCGGATGGTACATTGTTTAACTCGAACCCCCCCTTTCTATCCGTAGTCGTGCCAGTTACAACTACACTATCCTTACTCGATAAGAGAGATACATTTACAAATTCAAATGGTCGCCTTACTGATTCTTCCAATACCCTCCCGGTTATTTTACATTTGCTTCGTGATTGACCATTAGAATTAAAGGCTGAAAACAAAATAATAATTAAGAACAAGGAATATCTAAAACTCATATTATTCTCCATGGTATAAATAGCTGAATTATTCCTAAAGTAATTTTAGATATAGATTCTGGAGTAATTTTGAAGTTTTCGGTGGTTATCAAAAAATAATTATAACTGTGTGATGTGATTTTTCAAAGGTATATGATATCTTCATGCCGTATAAATCGCATATTTTTTTTACTACAGACAAACCCAATCCAGTCGAGTCCTTCGATTTATAGCTCCGAGTAAATCTGTTAAAATAATTTTCAGGATTATTCACAGGCGTTTCACCCGTATTTTTAACAATTAATTTATTCTCATCGAGTTCAACAATGACTTCTCCATTTTGGTAATTATGTTTTATTGAATTCGAAAAGAGGTTGTTTAATAAAGTCTCAATAAGTGTCTCATTCATTTCAACAGTTATTTCGGAGTTCAACAATAAACTAATCTTAATATTTTCTGATTCAGCAGCATCTGAATAAACATCTACCGCTTTTTGTAATGCTGCTTTGACAGAAATAGTTCTAGATGGGAAAAAATCTGGACTTTCTAGTTTTGTTAATAATAAAAGAGTTCGGTTCAGTCTATCCAGCTTATTTATGTTCTGATAAATTGCTTGATAATTATCTTCAGTTTCGGAATCATTTATTTCTTTTTGAATAATAAGCTCTAGTTTTGTTTTTATTATAGAGACTGGGGTTTGTAATTCATGGCTCAAGTCCTCCGTAAATTCTTTTAATAAATTGTATTCCTTCTTAGCTTTTTTAGAAAGCTCGAGTAATGAATCGTTCAATCTCTCGAATTCCGATATGTTTGATTTTTCTAACACAAATTCGTTATTGTTTTGAAGTGTAAATGAATCCAATATTTTGAGATTTTCATAAAAGGGCTTAAAGATATTTTTTGCTGCTTTTCTGTTAGCATAAAAAAGAACTATCAAAAGAATCACAAGAATGGAACTCATTAAAAGCAGAATTGTCCAGAATAGATCTTCTTTCTCTATTAGTGACGACCTTGTTATAATTTTATAATTCTTGCCGTTGATATTAGTGTAAGCAACATACTGTCTAAATATTTCTTCACCTTTTTTACCATTGTAACTAATTTCAACATCATCATATTTATCATATTCTGCCGGTATAAGATTCACTTCGGAAATTTCTACAAATGGATGATAATCAACAATAATTCCACTTTCCAACTTTTCCCGTACTTCACGATTTGTCTTTCTTAACTGCTCGTTTACTTCGGAAATAATAATCTGATCTATTACTAAATAAAGTATTCCAAGAGCAAAAAAGAAAACAATTGCTGTATTCTTGAAATAGTTGAGCGTTATTTTATTAAGGAGTTTCATTTAAGCGTAAATTTATATCCAATACCATAAACTGATTTTAAGTAATCTCCACAACCAGCATCTTTTAATTTCTTTCTAAGGTTTTTAATGTGCGTATAAACAAAATTAAGGTTATCAAACGAATTTGAATCATCGCCCCAAATATGTTCAGTAATTGCTTCTTTAGTTACCACTCTTTCTTTGTTACTTACGATGAATAGAAGAATATCATATTCTCTTCTTGTCAATTCTATGTAATTATTTTTGACAAATAATTCCCTTTTGTCTATATCTATCAGCAGCTCTTTTATTTTTATTTTGTTAGCCCCATCAAAATCTTTTCGACGCATAACAGATTTTATGCGGGCATTTAATTCAGCTAAATGGAAAGGTTTTGTCAAGTAGTCATCCGCCCCAATTTCCAACCCACGCAATTTATCGTCCAGAGCACCCTTGGCAGAAATTACAATTATACCGCATTGAGGTTGTCTTTGTTTTATAATGCTTATTAAATCTATCCCAGTCCCATCTGGAAGCATAATATCAACAAGAGCAAAGTCATATTCGTATATATGTAAAAGTGATTTTGCTTCATGGAATGTATCAGCCAGCTTACAGAAAATGCCTTCCTTACTAAGAAAATCCATAATCGACTTGGCTAATTCTTTTTCATCTTCTGTTAAAAGTATTTTCATACTACAAATTAAGTTAAAAAATTGAAGATAATCTGAAGTTCTATTAATTATGAAGTATCCGGTTCCTCTGATTTGGTCTGTTATACTTAATTATGATTATAATATTTTATAAATCATTTTCCTCTTGACAAATTCCTCCTTTAACAATAATTGATACAATACAAAGCTTTACAAATATCAAAATGATTCGTTTCTAATTTGTAACCTCAACTTTTTAATTTTGATGTCTAAAAGTGTTCCACATTTTTTTCAGCGTTTTTTAAAACAAAAAAGTCCCGATTTCTCGGGACTTCCAGCGGTGTTTTTTGGACGAAGTTCGAACATTTTTTGAGCAAAACCCCCAATAAGGAAGCCAGCCCCGCCACTGCGCGCCTTGCTCGCCACACCACAGAAAAATACTCTTTGCTCTTTTCATTTTGCGCGCGCCCGATTTTTTCTTCTTTTAATGAAAAGAGTATTTTTCTGCGGTGTTCTGCCTTCCAAGTATTCAGGCAGGTG